>Ga0302279_10000512_pt1 | contig 56442 bp, 52 predicted proteins | sample III_Bog_N3_3_FD_194541 | JGI IMG/M metagenome (GOLD analysis project Ga0302279, IMG submission 194541) | Peat permafrost microbial communities from Stordalen Mire near Abisko, Sweden - III_Bog_N3_3 | ecosystem: Environmental > Terrestrial > Soil > Wetlands > Peat | place: Sweden: Abisko... | reverse complement strand
GATCCGGCATGGCGTTCGCGGCAGGCCGAAAGGCCGCGGACTGCCGCCGTCAGCCGGCAACAAAGGCCAGCAGCACGCCGTTGGCGGCGGCGGGGGCGACCAGCACACCGCCGTCGCCGCGGACACCGGCGTTGCCGACTGCGGTCGCGGTGGCGCCGAGATCGCCGCTGGCGAGCACCAGGCCGGCGCATCCCCGTTCGGGAACTTGCGTCAGCGCGACGCCCGGATAACGGCTGCTCAATTGTTGCCTGGTCAGAAAGACAAAATCCGCGCGGTCCGGTCCGGAAGGCACCGCGACGGCGCCGTCGGATTCAGTGTGAGACTCGCGATCGATCAGGCGTCCGAGATGGGCGGCGTCTTGCGCCGGCTCGGGCGAAACCACCAGCGCGCTCTTGATGGCTTTGGCGGCGTTGGCGTGCCGCTGCAATTGCGCGATCCAGACCGTGTCCGGCGTCCTGTGCTGGCAGGCGAAGATGCGCAGCCCCGCCGGCGCCTGTTCGAGCGGCCATTGAAAGGTGCTGAATTTCGCCGCCGCGCGGGTGCCGTCGGGCAGCGTCACCGGCCGTTCGAAATCGGTGGGGCCGAGCGCGGCGTAGCCGCGGGCGCGGATCTCCCCGGCACCGGCGGCCGCGTCGAGCGCGGTGAAGGCGATGCGCTCGATGCCTTCGCCGCGGCGCGCGAGAAATTCCCGGGTCGGCGCATTGTGTTCGGTCGGCGTCAGCACGCCGAGCAATTCGACGTAGTCCGAACCGAACATCAGGGTGTAGTTGCCCGATCCCATGTGGGCGCTGTGGGTGCCGCGCGGCGAGACCGTAAATCCGAGCCGCTTCCAGTTTTCCGCCGCCCGGTCGAGATCGCCGACGACGACGACGGCGTGGTCGATCCCGATGATGTTTTTCAGCGCCACTGCCTTGGCCCCGCGATGGAATGCGAATGCATGCTAAACAGATCGGCCTCAGGCCGGCAAGGCAACGCCGTTGCGCGGACTCGCGGGGGGCGCGCACGCGCGCGGGTCCTGGTCATGGAAACCGTTCACCGGAAGCGGCCGGAAACGGCGCCAGGATGTGGTTCCGGCCTTGCCGGGTATCCGCGGCATGGTCGGTTGAAATGGATCGAGATCGCGGCTATACGGCGCGCAGCACAGGCAGCTTTCGCGCTGGATTTGATCTGAGCAGGCTCACGGCCGGGTAGGACTTATGAGACTGCTGTTCCGCTTCTTCGGCTTCCTGTTCGCTGCCGGAACCGTGCTGTTCCTGGCGGGCGTCGCCGCCGCGGCGGGGCTGATCTGGCATTTTTCCAGGGATCTGCCGGACTATTCGCAATTGCAGGATTATGAACCGCCTGTGATGACGCGGGTCCATGCCGCCGACGGCGCGCTGCTGGCGGAATACTCCAAGGAACGCCGATTGTACCTGCCGATCCAGGCGGTTCCCAAGCTGGTCATCAACGCCTTCCTCGCCGCCGAGGACAAGAATTTCTACGAGCATGGCGGCATCGATTTTTCCGGCATGGCGCGCGCCGCGATGCTGTACGCGGAGAATCTCGGTTCCAACCGCCGGCCGCAGGGCGCCTCCACCATCACCCAGCAGGTCGCGAAGAATTTCTTCTTCACCAACGAGGTGTCGTTCACCCGCAAGATCAAGGAAGCCCTGCTGGCGATGCGGCTGGAGCGCGCCTATTCCAAGGACAAGATCCTCGAACTCTATCTCAACGAGATCTATCTCGGGCTCGGCGCCTATGGCATCGCGGCGGCCTCATTGGTCTATTTCGACAAGCCGGTGAACGAACTCACGGTCGCGGAGGCCTCGTTCCTGGCGGCGCTGCCCAAGGCACCGGGAGCGCTGCATCCGGTGCGCAACCACGACCGCGCCGTCGAGCGGCGCAACTACGTGATCGACCGGCTGCTGGAAAACGGCTGGATCAAGCAGGCCGACGCCGACAAGGCGCGCAAGGATCCGCTTGTTGTCACCAACCGGGCCAATGGCGCGCATGTTTTCGCCGGCGAATATTTCGCCGAGGAAGTCCGCCGCGACCTGTTCGAGCGCTACGGCGAGAAGAAACTCTACGAGGGCGGGCTGTCGGTGCGGACCACGCTCGACCCCAGACTGCAGGTGATGGCGCGCAAGACCATGGCGGCCGGCCTCGTCAACTTCGACGAGGCGCAGGGCTGGCGCGGCGCCACCAGCAAGCTCGATCTCGCCGGCGACTGGGGCCTGAAACTCGCCGACGTCAAGTCGCTGTCGGACATCGCGCCGTGGCGGCTGGCGGTGGTGCTGGAGACCAGCGACCAGTCGGCGCGGATCGGGTTTCAGCCCGGGCGCGAACTCGGCGGCGCGGTGCTGAGGGACCGGCAGACCGGCAACATCACGCTCGATGGCGTGCGCTGGGCGAAGGCCGCGTCGGGCCCGAGCCATGGCAGGACGCCGACGGCGGTGTCGCAGGTGCTGAGCCCCGGCGACGTCATCTATGTCGATCCCCTGATCGGCAAGGACGGCAATGTCGTCGAAGGCCAGTACCGGTTGCGCCAGCTGCCGGAGATTTCAGGCGCCATGGTGGCGATGGATCCGTGGACCGGCCGGGTGCTGGCGATGGTCGGCGGTTTCTCGTTCGACCAGAGCCAGTTCAACCGCGCCACCCAGGCCTACCGGCAGCCGGGATCCACCATCAAGCCGATCGTCTATTCCTCGGCGATCGACAACGGCTATACGCCGTCGGTGGTGTTGGTCGATGCGCCGATCGAGATCGACCAGGGGCAGGGCGCGGTCTGGCGCCCCGACGATTTTTCGGTCGGCCGCTACAAGGGCCCCACGACGCTTCGCGAGGCGCTGAAATGGTCGCTCAATACCGTGACGGTGCGGCTGGCGCAGGACATCGGCATGCCGCTGATCGGCGAATATGCCAAGCGGTTCGGCATCTATGACGAATTGCCGAACTATCTGTCCTATTCGCTCGGCACCGGCGAGACCACGGTCATGCGCATGGTCACGGCCTATTCGATGTTCGCCAATGGCGGAAGGCGGGTGAAATCGACCCTGATCGACCGCATCCAGGACCGCTACGGCCACACCATCTTCAAGCACGACGCGCGCGAATGCCGCGGCTGCGACGCCCCCGAAGGCTGGAAGAACCAGCCCGAGCCCCAGCTGGTCGATCACCGCGAGCAGGTGCTGGACGTGATGACGGCCTACCAGATGACCTCGATGATGGAAGGCGTGGTGCAGGGCGGCACCGCGAACGTGATGCGCGAAGTCGGCAAGCCGATCGCCGGCAAGACCGGCACCACCAGCGACGCCAAGGACCTCTGGTTCGTCGGCTTCTCGCCGGATCTCGTGGTCGGTCTCTATCTCGGCTACGACAAGCCGCGCAGCCTCGGCCGCAGCGCGCAAGGCGGCCATACCGCCGCGCCGATCGCGCGGGATTTCATGAAGCTGGCGCTGGCCGACAAGCCGGCGATACCGTTCAAGATACCTCCGGGCATCAAGCTGATCCGGGTCGATCCGAAGACCGGCCTGCGCGCCGTGCCGGGCGGGCCGGCGATCCTGGAGGCGTTCAAGCCCGGCACCGCACCGCCGGACAATAATTACAACTATGCGGCGGAGGGCGTCGCCGACGCGGACGGCCGCGGCTACCCGTCCTCGTCCGACGCCGACCGCCCCATCATTCGCTCCGGCACCGGCGGGCTTTATTAGTTGGCGCGATTTTAGTTCGAATGATATCCAGCGACGATGCCGCGAAGGTATCGACCACTGCTCGCGCGGCAGGGCTATCGCATATGGGACGAGCCGCGGCGCTCGTGACTGAGCCCTCTCCCGCAAGGGGAGAGGGCACTGTCAGCAGCGCTTGCCCCGGGCGTGCGGCTCAATGCGCGGCAGGCGTCAGCAAATCGTCGATCCCGATCGGAAAACGGCGCACCCGAATTCCGGTCGCATGCCAGACCGCGTTGGCGACGGCGCCGGCCGAGCCGGTGATTGCGATTTCACCGACGCCCTTGATGCCCAGCGCGTTCACATGCGGATCGACCTCGTCGATCATCAGCGCCTCCATCTGCGGCACGTCGGCATTCACCGGGACATGGTACTCGCCGAGATTGGCGTTGATGATCCGCCCGGAGCGCCGGTCGGTGACGGCCTGCTCGTGCAGGGCGAACGACACGCCCCAGATCATGCCGCCGAGAATCTGGCTGCGCACCAGGCGGGGATTGATCACCCGTCCCGCGGCGAAGGCGCCGACCATGCGGGTGACCCGGACCTGGCCGAGATCGGGGTCGACCCTGACCTCGGCGAACACAGCGCCATGCGCATGCATCGCGTAGACCGATTGCGCCGCCGGGTCGGCCGCACTTTTGCCGCGGGCGTCGATCTGCTTCAGGCCGGCGCGGCCGAGGATGTCGGCATAGCTTTCGCTGCGCGTTTCGTCGTCGCGGCGGAACAGCCGTCCGCCGCGCGCGACCACGCCGGCATTGCCGGCGCCGAACAGCGGCGAGCGCCGGTCGGCGGTGGCGAGATCGGCGAGCCTGGCGATGACGGCCGAGCCGGCCTGGTGGATGGCGATGCCGGCGGTGGCGGTATGCGCGGAGCCGCCGGCAATGCCGGCGTCCGGCAGATCGGAGGTTCCGGATTTGAACTCGATCCGCTCGAGCTCGAGCCCGAGGCCGTCGGCGGCAATCTGGGCCAGCGCGGTGGAGGCGCCCTGGCCCATGTCATGGGCGCCGATCTCCATCACGCCCGAGCCGTCGCCTTTGAGCACGGCACGGGCTTCGGCCTGGAACATCAGCGCGGGGAAGGTGGCGGTGCCTACGCCCCAGCCGACCAGCAAGCCGGCCTCGTCACGCCGCTGTCGCGGCGCCAGCGGGCGCGCCGACCAGCCGAAGCGCGCGGCGCCTTGGGCGTAGCATTCCCGCAGCGCCTTGGAGGAGAACGGCTTGCCGGAAATCGGCTCGACCTCGGCATAGTTCCGGAGGCGGAAGGCCAACGGGTCCATCCCGCAGGCGAACGCGGTTTCGTCGATCGCACCCTCCAGCGCGATCGAGCCGGTCGCCTCGCCGGGGGCGCGCATGAACAGCGGCGTGCCGCTGTCGATGCGGACCGCCTCGTGCGAAGTGGCGATCGCGGGGCTTGCGTAAAGCGTGTGCGAGGCGTCGGCGGCCGGCTCGAAGAAATCGTCGAAGCTGCTGCTCGCGATTTTGGCGTGATGATCGATCGCGGTCAGAACGCCCTCGCCATCGGTGCCGATGCGCAGCCGCTGGCGCGAGGCCGAGCGATGGCCCACCGGTCCGTACATGTGCTCGCGGCGCAGCACCAGCTTGACCGGCCGGCCGACCAGGCGCGCGGCCAGGATGCCGAGCACCTGCGGCCCCGAGATCAGGCCCTTCGATCCGAAGCCGCCGCCGAGGAACGGGCTGCGGATATGGATGTTCCCAGGCGCGATGCCGAACAGCCCGGCGATCCGCCCTTGCGCCATCGCCAGCCCCTGGCTCGGCGTATCGATCGACAGCGTGTCGCCGTCCCATGCCGCCACGATGGCGTGGGGCTCCATCGCATTGTGGTACTGGGCCGGCGTCTCGTAGGTCGCATCGATGCGCTGCGAGGAGGCCGCCAGCGCCGCCTCGACATCGCCGCGCCGCATTTCCGAGGGATTGCCGACGCCGACGGCGGCCGGCACGAAGCTTTCGCCGGCATCCAGACCGACGCGCGCCGGCTGCATTTCGTAGCGCGGCGACAACAGCGCGGCTCCTTCGGTCGCGGCCTCCAGCGTCTCGGCGATCACCACCGCGATCGGCTGGTTGGGATAGCGCACCCCATCGTTCTGCAACAGGTCGAGCCGGAACATGAACGGGTTGGTCTTGGCGTCCGGATCTTCGGCGAGCGGCGGACGGTTGGCCGGGGTCATGACCTCGACCACGCCGGGATGGCTGCGCGCCGCCTGCAGGTCGAGAAAAGTCACGCGCCCGCGCGCGATGCTGCTGACGGCCAGTACCGCGTGCAGCATGCCGGCCGGGCGGTTGTCCGCGGCGTAGCGGGCCTCGCCCCTGACCTTGAGGATTCCGTCGCGGCGGGTCAGCGGCTGGCCGATACTGGAGCCGTGGCGGACATGGGCGGCGTCGTGGGTGAGGGTGAGCTCAGGCATGCTGTAAGGCTCCGGAAGCGGACGCAAAAGGCGAGGCGGGAAGGGCGGCGATCCGCTTTGGCGTTCCCGCCGCGGCGAGCGTCAGCGTGCGCACCAGGATGCGGCGCGCCAGTTCGATCTTGAACTGGTTGTCGCCGGAAGGCTTGGCATCGGCGAGCGCGGCCTCGGCGGCGCGACGGAAGACCGCAGGGTCGGCGCCGGCGCCCAGAAGGATCTGTTCGGCCGCGCGGGCCCGCCACGGCTTGGCGGCAACGCCGCCGAGCGCGAGCCGCGCCTCCCGGATCGTGCCCTGTTCGATCCGCAGGGCTGCGGCGGCCGATACCACGGCGAAGGCGTAGGAAGTGCGTTCGCGGACCTTCAGATAGCGCGCATGAGCGGAGAATGCGCGGGCCTGGCCCGGCAGCCGCACGGCGACGATCAGATCGCCGGGCTCGAGCACGGTTTCGCGCGCCGGCGTGTCGCCGGGCAGGCAATGCAGCGCCTCCAGCGCCACCTCGCGGCGTCCGGACTTGCCCTCGATCTCCACGACGGCGTCGAGCGCGATCAATGGCACGCAGAAATCCGACGGGTGGGTGGCGATGCAGGCCTCGCTCCAGCCGAGCACGGCGTGCAACCGGTTCTCGCCGCCGCGGGCATCGCAGCCGCTGCCCGGCTCGCGCTTGTTGCAGGCGCTGGCGACATCATAGAAATAGCCGCAGCGGGTTCGCTGCAACAGGTTGCCGCCGACGGTCGCGGCATTGCGAAGCTGCGCGGAAGCGCCCGACAACAGTGCCTCGGCCACGGCCGGAAAGGATTTTGCGAAGCCGGCGTCGCAAGCGAGGTCGGCATTGCGCACCATGGCGCCGATGCGGACGCCGCCGTCCGGCAGCGGTTCGATGCGATCGAGCCCGGGCAGCCGCGTGACGTCAACCAGACGATCGGGACGGCTGATGCCGCCCTTCATCAGGTCGAGCAGGTTGGTGCCGGCCGCCAGATAGGCCGCGCCCGGTTCGGCTGCCGCTGCGACAGCATCGGAGATGGTCGCCGGCCTGAGATAGTCGAAGGTCTTCATGCTGAGCGCCTCTGGCCGGTCGCGACAAGGCTGTTCTGGGCCTCCAGCACCGCCTCGGTGATGCCGGCATAGGCGCCGCAGCGGCAGAGGTTTCCGCTCATGCCTTCGCGGACGCGCTCGGGGTCATCGCCGGCCTGGCCTTCGCGGAGCAGGCCGATCGCGCTCATGATCTGGCCGGGCGTGCAGAACCCGCACTGCAGGCCGTCATGGGCGATGAAGGCGGCCTGCACCGGATGCAGCTGGTCGCCGCGCGCGACGCCCTCGATGGTGAGAATTTCGGCGCCGTCATGGCTGACCGCCAGCGCCAGGCAGGAATTGATCCGCCGCCCATCGACCAGCACCGTACAGGCGCCGCACTGGCCGCGGTCGCAACCCTTCTTCGTGCCCGTCAGGTCCAGCCGCTCGCGCAAGAGATCGAGCAGCGTGACGCGCGGGTCATCCAGCGCGACGTCCCGCCGCACGCCGTTGACGGTGAGGCTGATGGAGAAGTTCATGCCGTGCTCCGATCGATGCTATTGTCAAAGGGGATCGCGGGCGTCACCTTGCCCCCTGGGGCAAGATTCTGGTGGCCGAATTGATCCCCGGATGGGCGCAGTCCGCCGGGATGGGCGGCAGCTTCCTGCAGCGCAACATAGTATACGGAGGATGCCTCCGTTTTTCAAGTGGCAGCGACCGGCAAATCGAATCGGATGGCAGAACCGTCGGCAACCAGCGCCCGAAAGCCCCGCGCCGACGCGGTGCGCAACCGCGAACTGGTGCTCGCCGCCGCCAAGGCCGTGTTCAGCGCCGGCGGTCCGGACGCCAGCCTCGAAGCGGTGGCCAGGCGCGCCGGCGTCGGCATCGGAACGCTCTATCGCCACTTTCCCACCCGCGAAGACCTGTTCGAGGCGGTCTATCGACGCGAGGTGCAGCAGCTCGGCGAGCTTGCCGAGGCGTTGAAGAACGAGGCCGCCCCGGTCGACGCCCTGCGGCGCTGGCTGCGATCCAATGTCGAGTTCGTGGCCACCAAGAAGGGCATGCTGGCCGCACTGGCGCTGACCGTGCATGGCTCGTCGGAACTCTACGCCTTCTCGTTCGATCGGCTGACAAGGGCGGTCGGCGCGCTGCTGGACCGCGCCGTCGCGGCCGGCGAGATCCGCGCCGATATCAGCGCTGCCGACCTGCTGCGGGCGCTGGTCGGCATGTGCTACATGCACGACCAGCCCGGCTGGCAGACCAGCGTGCTGCGGCTGGTGGATGTCTTTGTCGATGGCCTCCGCGTACAAAGGAGGGACGGCGGGCCGACGACGGCGCCGCTCGGCGACGACACCGCGGGGGCCAAAGCAAGACCGCCGCAGCGCCGGCCCCGCAACGGCCGCAAGCAGGCACCCGGCAACAAGCGCGCCCGGTGATCACAGCACGTCGGCGAGCGATTGGCCGTGCAGATCGATGCTGAGGCCGTCGAGCGCCAGGTCGTTCAGCTCGCCGCCCATGGCCTTGATGCTTTCCTCGCGGATCAGCGACATCAATCCGCGGCGCAATCCGAGGAACTCCGACGACATCATCATCGACTGTTGCCGCGGCCGCTCCAGCGGAATCGTGATCTCGGCCTTGATGGTGCCGGGCCGCGCGGTCATGCAATAGACCCGATCCGACAGGAAAATCGCTTCGTCGATGTCATGGGTCACGAACAGCACGGAAATCTTCAGGCGCTGCCACATGTTGGTGAGGATCTGCTGCATGATGACGCGGGTCTGGGCGTCGAGTGCCCCGAAGGGTTCGTCGAGCAGCAGGACCCGGGGCCCGGTGGCGAGCGCGCGAACGATGCCGACGCGCTGTTTCATGCCGCCGGACAGGCTGTCCGGATACTTGTTCTCGAAGGCCGTCAGGCCGGCCAGGCCCAGCAGGGTGCGCGCCGCGCGGTCGCGGCTCGATTTGTCGAGATGCTTCATCTTGAGGCCGAATTCGACGTTGCCCTTGACGGTTTTCCAGGGAAACAGCGAATATTGCTGAAACACCATGCCGCGATCCGCGCCGGGCCCGTCGACCACTTCGCCGTCGACCGTGACCTCGCCTGCGGTAGGCTTGAGAAAACCCGCGACCGCATTGAGCAGGGTGGACTTTCCGCAGCCCGACGGCCCGACGATCGAGACGAACTCTCCGGGATTGACATGGATCGAGGCATCGCTGACGGCTTCGACCGGCCCTTCAAGGGTGTCGTAGCTCAGGTCGAAATGCTTGACCTCGACGTGCCCCTTCGAGGGCGGGCTGCCAACCTTTTCGCTCATGTTCGGTTCCACGGCATCACGACCCGGCCGAGGCCCCGGATCAAGGCGCTGGATCCGAGGCCGAGCACGCCGATGCAGATCATGCCGAGCGCGATGTCGGAGTACTGCACCAGCGAATAGGCCTCCCAGGTAAAGTAGCCGATGCCGAACTGTCCGGAGATCATCTCGGCGGCGATCAGCGACACCCAGGCGACGCCCATCCCCACCGTCAGGCCGGTGAAGATGTGGGGCAGCGATGCCGGGAAGTAGACCTCGCGAAAGATCGAGATTTCGCGCGCGCCGAGACATTGCGATGCCCGCACCAGCACCGGATCGACCAGCGACATGCCGTGCAGGGTATTGACCAGGATCGGAAAGAACGAGCCGAGAAAGGTAATGAAGACGATGCTCTGTTCATTGGTCGGCCACAGCATGATGGCCATCGGAACCCATGCGATGGCCGGGATCGGGCGCAGGATCTCCATCACCGGATAGAGAACCTCATGCACGAGCCTGAACCGCCCCATCAAAAGCCCGAGCGGCACCGCCAGGATCGCCGCCAGCGAAAAGCCGAGCAGGATGCGGCGACAGCTCAGCATCACATCCATGAAGAATTTGGAATCGTGCATCGCCCGTCCCAGGCTTTCATAGACCGCGGCCGGGGACGGGACGTTGGTGAAACGAACAAAGAAGACCACGCGGTATTTCGTCAGCAAATGCCAGGCCAGCAGGAACAGCGTCAGCGAGATCGCGCCGACCACGGCGGCGCGCAATCCGCCACGGTTCAGCCGCAGCCAGCGCATCGGATAGGGTGCCAGCCGCGGCGGGCCTTGCATCGTTGCAGCTTCCGGGGAAGGTCGAACGGCGGAACGCGGTTCGGCCGGGGTCTGCGATTTGCGAAGGGCGGTGCTCTCCACGTTCAGCCTCCGCTGAAGGCTGTTTTGAGCGCTTCGTCGAAACCGAGCACCTTGCCATGGATTTTGGCCGCGTAGGCTTCGGCATCCTTCTTGAGCAGAAATGGCGCGATTTCGCTTTTGTCATCGGCCGCCGCGTAGAAGGCCTGATCGGCAAACAGCTTGATGCCGCGCGTGGTGTCGAAGACATAGGCGACGTCGATCTTCCTGCCCTTGGCCTTCATCCCGGCATAGGCCCCGAGCGTGCAGGCGGCGCTGCTGAACGGCTCGATACCGCCGCCCTCGACCCAGACCTCGCCTGCCTTGCGCGGGTCGGTGATCGGCTTGTTGCAGAATTTGTCCTCACCCTTGATCTCATAGTTCTGCGTGCTGGCGAGCTGGGCCTCGTAATCCATGTTCAGTTCGGCAAAGGCCTTGCGAAGGTAACTGTCGTCGACCCATTTCTGCGGATCGAATTGCTTCATCCGGCCCAGGGCCTGCAATACCTTGACGTCGGCGGCGGCCGCTTCGATCAGCGCCGGCTTGATGGTGGGATCGGTCGTCATGTTGCCGCTGGGCCCGAGGAAGATGTAGACCACCTCCTTGTTGATGCCGGTCCACTCCTGGAGTTTTTCGGCCGCCAGTTTCGGATCGGCGCGCAGCCAGGCATTGGCGGCGATCACCGCCTTGAGATAGGCGACCACCACTTCCGGATATTTGTCGGCGAAGTCGGTCCGCACCACCACCCCGTGCCAGGTCGGAACGTTGGTCTCGACGCCGTCGAAGATCTTGCGCGCGAAGCCGCGGAACGGCAGCAGCTCGGCGAACGGCACGAAGTCGGCATGGGCGTCGATCTTCTTTTCCTGCAGGTTGGTCGAACCGACTTCCGGGGTCTGGCTGACCAGCTGAAAGTAGTCGGCCGGCCAGCCCTTGTCCTGCATCGCCTTGAGGACCATGCCGTGGGCCGCCGAGCCAAAGGGAACGCTGACCAGCTTGCCCTTGAGGTCCGCCAGTTCGTAATAGGGCGAGTCCTTGTGCACGACGATGCCGTTGCCGGAACCCTGCAGGCTGTAGGCCGCAACCGCGATCAGGCGGCTCTTGCTGTCCGGATTGGTCTCGAAGGTAAATCCATTCACGATCAGCGGGTAATCGCCCATCATGCCGAACTGCATCTTGTCCGCCATCATGCCGTTGGTGACCGGCGGTCCGGACGTGAAATTCTGCCAGTCGAGCTCGAATTTGATGTTGGCGTATTTGCCGTCCTTCGGCAGGTATTTTTCCAGCAGATGGAGCTGGCGAATGATGGTCCCGGTGGTGGCCGTGTTGGTGGTGGTGTCCTGGGTGCCGATGCCGATCGTCACCGTGGTCTGCGCGGCTGCGGGACCGGCTACAGCCAGAGCTGCTGCTGCTGCGGCGACGGCAACAGCAAATTTTCGATATCCCGGATTGCAGACCATTGCAGACCCTCTCGGTATGTACGCGCCCTGGGCGTGGCTTCCTGCCGTTCGGTATCCTTTGTCGATCCGTTCGACGGAGCAAACGTCGCGTTGCGCCAGCGGTCGATTAGTTGCCGCGAAACATCCGGTGCCTTCTCCTTGAGCAATTTGGAATTGAACAGCCGCATCTATAGGCAAGACCTCAATCGCCGAGGCCCTTCATCTCCTTCAGCAGGTCGGGTCGCCGCACGATGATCTGCGATTTCCGCGAGATCAGGATGTCCCTTTCCTGCATGCGCTTGAGGCTGATCGTGACCCATTGCCGGGTGGCGCCGACCATGTGGGCGAGATCGGCATGGGTGAAGGCCGCGCCGATCAGGGTCCCGTCCGCATCCTTCACGCCGTAGAGCTCCAACAGATGGAGAAGAAGATGCGCCAGCCGCTCGGTGATCGAGCGTGTGCCAAGCATCTGCGCCAGCGCCGAGTAGCATTTTCCCTTGAACGTCAGGCCTTCGATCAGGCCGATCGCGAGGTTGGGCACTTCCACGACCAGCGCGCGCAATTCCTTGCCGGGAAGCTGCACGACGCTGCTGTTGCTGGTCGCCACCCCCGACCATTGATGAACGCCGGCGCCGAATACCTCGGGCCCGCCGACGAAGTTGCCGGGATGCCAGTAGGCCAGCGTGATCTCGCGACCGGAGGGAGCCGTGTAGAAAACCCTGATTCGCCCGGTTTCGATCAGATAGATTCCGTCGTGCTTGGCGCCCTGACTGAACAGGGTCTGGCCGCGGTACAGAACCTTGCGACGACCATGCCGGAGAACGGTTTCGCGCTCGCGCAGGGATAGGGCGTCAAACAGCGAGGGAGCTCCGCCCAGGGATCGCGCGCTCTCCGTCAGCAGCAGCGATTGGTTGCCGGAGGTCGAAGCCGTTGAGGCCCGTCGCGCGCTGGTTCCCGGAACCGATGCGGCGTTGATTGCTGAAAAAGATTGCATCGCCCACTCCGGACCGAAATCGGTCGCAAAATGAGCAGCAAGCCTCATGCCAAGACCGGCTGGCATGCTGGCCTTGGCAACGTCGCGGGTAAGCTCAGGCGTCGTTCAATCCGAGCAGAAAAGGCCACGGATATATTCCGCGCGCATGTCCGTCGGAAAAGGCCAGATTGATCGCATAATCGCCGACCGGCGAAACCTGCACGATGGCGATGCCGTCGAATTTCTCGGGAAACACCCCTTCGATGCGCGCCCGGATGCAGTGGGCGCATTTGCAGGCGCCGCGCAAGCGCTCGGCGGTCAGGCGGATGGCGCCGCCTTCAGCCATTGTGAGTTCGAGCGCGCCGAGATCGTCGCTGACGGCGACATGGATCGGCGCGGCCATCGGCTTTGCCGACAACAGCGATGGCGTAGCGGTCTGCGACATTGCGAATTCTCCAGGGTAGCATCTGATCATCGCAGGAAGGTTGCCGACAGCAATAAGTTGCCCGAAGAACCATATTCTGCAGCCGGCCGGTTCTTTGGCAATCCCTGCTCGTGACGATGGCGAGCAAACCATCTTAGAAACTAATCCACCGCCATTGCGGGTCCGCGGTTGAACGCCAGGCCGGCCTGATGGATGGGTAAACCGCTCCAGGGGAAAACGCGATCGTGTGAGGTCGTGCAGGCCTCTTCCCTGAAGTGATTTGTTTCGCAAAACCAGCAATCGGAAAAACCAACTCCATGAGCGCCTTCCATCGAGAGAAAGTTCTTTCTGTCCGGCACTGGACCGATACCTTGTTCAGCTTCACCGCCACGCGCAATTCCGGCTTCCGGTTCCTCAACGGCCAGTTCGCCATGATCGGCCTAGAGGTCGATGGCCGTCCGCTGCTGCGCGCCTACAGCATGGCGAGTGCCAACCACGAGGAAGCGCTGGAATTCTTCAGCATCAAGGTCGCCGACGGACCGCTGACTTCGCGGTTACAGCAGATCAGGCAGGGCGACACCATCCTGGTCGGGCGCAAGGCCACCGGGACGCTGATAACGGACAATCTGATCCCGGGCCGGCGCCTGCTGCTGCTGTCGACCGGAACCGGTCTGGCGCCGTTCGCCAGCCTGATCAAGGATCCCGAAATATACGAGCGCTTTGAAACCATCGTGCTGGTGCACGGTTGCCGGCAGGTCTCCGAACTCGGCTATGGCGAAGAACTGGTGGCACGGCTGGCCGAGGATGAATTTCTCGGGCCGCTGCTGACCGACAAGCTGATCTATTATCCGACCGTGACCCGCGAGCCGTTCCGCAACCGCGGCCGCATCACCGATCTGATCGCCTCGGAGCAATTGTTCGACGACATCGGCCTGCCGCCGCTCGATCTTGCCACCGACCGGATCATGATGTGCGGCAGCCCGGGCATGCTGGAGGAGCTGCGCGAGAGCTTCGAGGCGCGCGGCTTTCTCGAAGGCAGCCACAGCCAACCCGGTCATTTCGTCATCGAGAAGGCGTTCGTCGAGCGCTGACAACTAATTGCTATCGCGCGGCGCTGGCCTGCCTATCCTGCACTGCGAACCATTCACGAAATCATCTGGAATGGAACTTGCTTCGAAGCTGACTTGAGGATCGAGCGATGGCGATGGACGAAATTGTCGACGGCCTGTCGGAAGTGTCGTGCGACGTTCTGGTGATCGGCGGCGGCACTGCCGGGCCGATGGCGGCGTTGAAGGCCAAGCTGAAAAATCCGAAGGCCAATGTGGTGCTGCTGGAGAAGGCCAACGTCAAGCGATCCGGCGCCATATCGATGGGCATGGACGGGCTGAACAACGCCGTGATTCCCGGCTATGCCACCCCGGAGCAATACACCAAGGAAATCACCATCGCCAATGACGGCATCGTCGACCAGAAGGCGGTCTACAAATACGCCCAGCGCTGCTACGGCATCATCGAGGAACTCGACAGCTTCGGCATCCGCTTTCTGAAAAACGAAAACGGCGATTTCGCCGTCAAGAAGGTCCACCACATCGGCACCTATGTTCTGCCGATGCCGAATGGCGAAACCGTCAAGAAGGCGATCTACCGGCAGCTGCGCCGCGCCCGGATCCTGATTTCGAACCGCTACATGGCGACGCGGCTTTTGACCGGCAGCGACGGCCGCATCGCCGGCGCCATCAGCGTCAACACGCGGACCGCCGAGATCCTGGTGATCAAGGCCAAGGCGGTGATCCTGTGCATGGGCGCGGCCGGCCGGCTCGGCTTGCCGACCTCCGGCTACATGTTCGGCACCTATGAGAACGCCGCGAATTCCGGCGACGGCTACGCCATGGCCTATCATGCCGGGGCGGCGCTCGCGAACCTCGAATGCTTTCAGATCAATCCTCTGATCAAGGACTATAACGGCCCGGCCTGCGCCTATGTCGCCGGCCCGTTCGGCGCCTTCACCGCCAACAATGAGGGCTCGCGTTTCATCGAGTGCGACTATTGGTCGGGCCAGATGATGCTCGAATTCTACAACGAGCTGCAATCCGGCAAGGGTCCGGTGTTTCTGCAGCTCAACCATCTCCACGAAGACACCATCAGCGAAATCGAGACCACCCTGCACAAGGTCGAGCGCCCGACGCGCGGACTGTTTCACGAGGGTCGCGGAACCGACTACCGCCAGGAGCCGATCGAGATGCACATCTCGGAGATCGGCTTCTGTTCGGGGCACAGCGCCTCCGGCGTTTTTGTCGACGAATTCGCGCGAACCACGGTGCCCGGCCTCTATGCCGCCGGCGACATGGCCAGCGTCCCGCACAATTACATGCTCGGTGCCTTCACCAACGGATCGGTCGCCGGCGAAGACGCGATGGAATTCGCCGACAACAGCGATTTCGCCAAATTCGATCCCGCCGACATCGCGCGGGAGAGGGAACGGGTGCTGGCACCGACCCGGCGCGAGGATGGCATCCCGCCGAACCAGATCGAGTACAAGGCACGCCGCCTGGTCAACGATTATCTGCAGCCGCCGAAGGTCACGCGCAAGTTCGAGCTCGGGCAAAGGCGACTCGCCGAAGTGCGCGACGACATGGAAACGCAGATGATCGCCCGCAACGCCCATGAATTGCTGCGTGCGCTGGAGACCCAGTCGATTGTCGACTGCGCCGACATGGCGGCGCACGCCTCGCTGTATCGCACCGAGAGCCGCTGGGGGCTCTATCACCTGCGCACCGACTATCCGGAAAAGGACAACGAAAACTGGTTCTGCCATTCGCTGTTGCGCAAGAAGGATGGCCGGATGACCAGCGAGAAGCGCGCGGTCGAGTCCTATATCGTGCCGATCGCCGACGACGAGAAGGATCTCTACGACAAGCAGCGCATCCGTGCCAGCGCCTGACCCGTCCAACCCCATTCTGCAGACTGGAGCTATCCATGCCGCTTGCAAGTTACCAGACCTCTGTTCCCGTCGTTGTCGACGAGGCCAAATGCATCGCGGAAAAGGGTTGCACGGTGTGCGTCGACGTTTGCCCGCTCGATGTGCTGCGGATCAGCGACATGACCGGGAAGGCCTATATGGCCTATGACGAATGCTGGTATTGCATGCCGTGCGAGGCCGACTGCCCGACCGGCGCCGTCAAGGTCAATATTCCGTATCTGCTCAGGTAAACCATGGCTGGCCCGTTCGAATCCTATGACGATCTCGACGACGTCGACGATCGTCTCAATGCCGCCGATCCCGGCGAGCGCCGCGTCGCGATCATCGCGCTCGGGCATTCCGGCGACCCCGCAGCGGTAGCGCATCTCGATCGCATGACCGCCGATCCGGATCCGGGGGTGCGGCAGCAGGTGGCGCGGGCGCTCGGCGAATTCGACGGTCCGGAAGCGGCGGCGGCGCTTGCGAAGCTTGTGGTCGATCCGGAACAGGCGGTGGCGACGGCTGCGGCCGACAGCATGGCGGAGTTGAAGGACCCTGCCGGCGCGGAGGCGATCCTGCCGTTGGTGGGCCATGCCCACGCCTTTGTCAGGATGGCGGCGTTGCGCGGGCTGAAGGAATTGCGGCGCAGGGACTCGCTGAAGCCGGCGCTGGATGCCTTGCGCGACGTCGATGCATCGGTTCGCGTGCAGGCGATCGGCGTGATCGGCTTTCTCAAATTGGAAGAATCCATCCCCGCTCTGACCTCGGCGACGGCAGATGCCGATGCCCATGTCCGCAGGGCCGCGGTGAGCGCGCTGGCATTTTCCCACATCAAGCCTGCCGCCGAGGCGATCACGCGCGCGCTGACCGACTCCGACTGGATGGTGCGGGAAATCGCGGCGGAGACGCTCGGCAGCAACGTCAACGGGATCGGCGCCGCGGACGCGCTGATCGGCGCCTTGAGCGACGAGTTCTGGCAGGTCCGGCTCAAGGCGGCCCGCAGCCTCGGCAAGATGAAGCTGGCCCGTGCGGTTGACGCGATCGGCTCGTGCCTGGCGCACCCGCAAGCCAATCTGCGCAAGGAAAGTGCCGCGGCGCTTGGTGAAATCGCCGATCCCGCAGGGCAGCGGTTCCTGCAGCCGATTGTGGACGATCCCGATCCGGAGGTTCGCAAGAACGCGCGCTGGGCGATGCAGCAGATTGCGGCGCGGAAGGCCGCCCTGGGATCCTGAATAGTTGCAGCTGTCGCGGTTGCGGACGGCTCGACCGCCCGGTCAAAGCCGCCGCAAGGGCCGCTTTTGACGACAGCGGAAAGGATGTTCCGTTTTTCGCCGCCTTGCGAGAATGGATGTTCCCTTTCCGGCCAACATTTGCACAGCCGTTCCTTTGCTTTCCGGCCTCGACCGGTCACATATGGTGCGACATGACGGAGGCGGCTGTGCAGGCCAATTACGATCCTTTCGGCGAGCCGGTGAAATATGACGAGCCGCGGCTTCCCGCTCCACAGGGAGCCGTGGGAGGCTGGCTGGCGCGTGCCGGGACCGGCGTTTTCTGGGCGGTCGTCGTGGTCATCCTGATTGCGCGTGCGGCGTATTTCGATCCGGATCTTGCCGGAAAGTTCGGTCAGGTCGCCGCTCTGTCACGGGCCCTGCGAGCCATGCTCGGCGCCTGATTCCGGATGCCGGCGGACACTCACGTCCTTTAGCAGCTGCTCGAATGCCAGCGCCGCCGGCGCATCGAGCCGGCCGGGTATCTTCAGCTGCCAGAGCTGCCGCCTTATCGTCAACCCGCCGATGGCTACCGTCTTCAGCAGGCCCTGTGCGACCTGATCGCCGACGGCGGATCCCGAGACGATGGCGATGCCGAGACCCGCGGCGACAGCCTGCTTGATGGCCTCGGTGCTGCCGATTTCCAGGGTGCGGCGGGGTTCGATGCCGTGGTCCGCCAGCGCCCGCGTGACGATCTCCCGCGAGCCGGAGCCGGGTTCGCGCACGATCAGTGTTTCGGTGGCGATGGCCTGCGGGTCGATCGGCGCGCTCGCGGTGGCAAAACGATGGGCAGGGCCGACGATCAGTTCCATGACGTCGGTATGCCAGGGTTCGGCGATCAGGTTGTCGTCCCTGACCGGCCCTTCGACCAGCGCGATGTCGACGTCGTGGGCGATCGTCAGATCGGCGATCTCGCGGGTGTTGGCGCTGATGATGTGCAGATCGATATTCGGATAGGCGGCGTGGAAAATGCCGAGCGGCGTTGCCAGCATGTAGGAGGCGATGGTGGTGCTCGCGCCGATCCGAAGCGAACCCTCGCCGAGGCCGCGAAGCGAGCGCATCTCTTCCTCGGCGGCGCGCTCGGTCGCGAACAGGGCTTCGGCGTGCCGCATCAGCGCCAGTCCCTCGCGCGTCGGCCGGACGCCCTTGGGCGCGCGGTCCAGCAGTCGGCAGCCGATCTGCAGCTCGAAATCCCGCACGCCCTTCGAGATCGCGGGCTGGCTGACATGCAGCGCCTCGGCGGCGCGGGAAAAGCTGCCAGTCTGGATCACGGTGGCGAAGATGCGCAGCAGATGGAGGTTCAAGGGTATAACCTTTTCTCATAGGCCTAAATGCAATAGGAATTTCCTTCCGACCCCCCTCTTAGCGCATAGTATCGTCTTCACGGAGGATTTTGACGTGTCCGCTGACAGGGATCAGGCCGCAGGCCAAAAGGGCCGAACGGCCGTCATCGGATACGTCAAGACGCTGTGGCCGGGGGTTCTGCTCAGCGTCCTCGTGGCCCTGGTTTCGGTCGGCGCCCAGCATCTCGAGGAAGGCGTCCTTGGCCATCCCTATATCGAGGGCCTGGTCATTGCCATCGTGCTGGGAATGGCGATCCGGACGGCGTGGAAGCCGAATCCGCGCTGGCGGGCCGGCATCGCCTTCAGCGCCAAACAGGTCCTCGAGGTTGCCATTACCTTGCTCGGCGCCTCCATCAGCTTCTCGGCGGTCGCCGCCTCGGGCTTTGCGCTGCTGGCCGCCATCGTCGGCACGGTCGCCGTGGTGCTGGGCACGAGCTATGGGATCAGCCGGTTGATGGGACTGCCGGTCCGGCTTTCGATCCTGGTGGCCTGCGGCAATTCGGTATGCGGCAACTCGGCGATCGCGGCGGTTGCGCCGGTGATCGGGGCCGATGGCGACGACATCGCTTCGTCGATCTCGTTCACGGCGATCCTCGGCGTGGTCATGGTGCTCGGCCTGCCGCTGCTGATCCCGCTGTTGCGGCTTTCCGCCACCCAGTACGGAATTCTCGCCGGGCTCACGGTCTATGCCGTGCCGCAGGTGCTGGCCGCGACCGTTCCGGCCGGGCTGCTCAGCACCCAGATCGGGACGCTGGTCAAGCTGATGCGGGTTCTCACGCTCGGACCGATCGTGGTCGGCTTTTCCCTGTTCGGACGCGGCCTTCGTGAAGGCGCCGCCGGACCGGTCGCGTCGAATCGCTTTCGCCTGCTGCAGCTGGTGCCCTGGTTCATCATCGGCTTCCTTGTTCTGGCAGCGCTGCGCTCGTTCGGCATCCTGCCCGACCAGGCGGTGGCGCCGCTGCTCAGGGCGGCAACCCTGCTGACCATCGTCTCGATGGCGGCCCTCGGCCTCGGGGTCGACGTTCGCGTGATCCGGGAGGTGGGGGGCAGGGTGACGGCGGCGGTGACGCTGTCGCTGCTGCTGCTGCTGCTGATCAGCCTCGGCATCGTGCACTTTTTTTCCTGACCGCCGCACCGTCGCCATCGCTCGACCCCGCGGCGCGCGGTTGACTTTCCAGGCCCCCGCAATAATGTATAGACATATTGAAGCCGGACGCCGGACCGCGCCGGCAGCGTTCGGGGCGCGGCTGAACCGGCGTGGCCGCCGGCGGCCGCGGTCGCCCGCCTCTCGAGGAGATCCGCCCAGTGCCGCCCATCTACATCGCCTATCTCAACCGGCTCGACATCGACGAACTGAAGATTACCGACGACGAGATCCTGTCGGCGGTGGAGGCTGCGCTCGCCAGTCAGGGCAGGGGTGAAACGGTGATCGAGCCGCGCGTTCATCTCGAGCCCGGTGTCGCGAACGGGCATTTCAACGTGCTGCGCGGCGCCATCAAGGCGCCGATCGATTCCGCCGGCGTCAAGATCGTCGGCGACTTCGTCGACAACTACAAAATAGGTTTTCCTTCCGAGCTTGCCATTCTGGCGCTGTTCGATCCTCGCACCGGGGCGCCGAAGGCGATCCTGGACGCCAGCGGCATCACCGATATGCGCACCGGCGCGGTCACCGCGATCGGCGCCAAGCACCTGGCCCGAAAAAATTCAAAGGTTCTCGGTCATATCGGGGCGCGCGGAACCGCCTATTGGAACGTGCGCCTGCTCAATCACCTGTTTGATTTCGACGAGATCCGGGTGCATTCCCGCCGCGCCGAGAGCCGCGACGGTTTTGCGGAGCGGCTGAGCCAGGATCTCGGCAAGAAGGTTGTGGCGACCGAGGACTGGCAAAGCTGCGTCGAAGGCGCCGACATCGTGGTCGAAGCCTCGCGGCTCGACCAGCCGGCGCCGCTGTTGAAAACCGGCTGGATCAAGCCGGGCGCGTTCGTGGTCCCCTACGGAACCATGAGCGCGGTCGAGCTGTCGCTGACCGACATCATGGCCAAACTGGTGGTCGACGACTGGGGCCAGTGCAAGGGCGGCAAGTTCGGCAGCCTGCGCGCCCATGTCGAGGCGGGAAAGCTGTCGGAGTCGACCCTGCACGCCGAACTCGGCGAGATCGTCGCCGGCCTCAAGCCGGGCCGGCAGAGCGACGCCGAGACCAACCTGTTCTGGCATCGCGGACTTTCGCTGTCCGATATTGCATTGGGTCATGCGATGCTGGAAAAATCGGAGCGGCTTGGCATCGGCCAGCGCCTGCGCTTTGCCTGACCGGACGCCGATCCGGAGACGGTGACAGATGCCCTATGCCGCCAATGCACGGATGTATGCGGTCAATGCGGCCGCCGCCTCGGCATGGCGGGAGCTGTTCGAATGGCTGGCGCGGCAAGCCGGCGTCGATCTGCGGGTGATCGATCACGCGTTCCCGCTGCCGCTGGCCGAATTATGGTCGCGCGACGATCTCGGCTGCGCCTTCATGTGCGGATTCCCCTATGAACTTGCGACCCGGCGGCCGCGGCCCGTCGCAGCCCCGGTCCCGGTTGGTGCGCCGGCCAGGGGCCGGCCGCTCTACACCACCCGCCTGGTGGTGCGGGCAGACTCGCCATTCAGTTCGATCGAGCAGACCTTCGGCGGGCGCCTCGGCTATACCAACGAGGATTCCCATTCCGGCTACAACGCGCTTCGGCACCATCTGCTGGCCTACCGTCGGCAGCATGGCGCGCGACTCTATCGCGAGAGCATCGGGCCATTGTATACGCCGCGAAGGGTAGTGGAAGCGCTGCTGACGGCCGATATCGACGTCGGGCCGCTCGACTCCTATGCGTTCGACTTGATGCTGCGCCACGAACCCGACTTGGCATCACAGATCAGGGTCGTGGCGACGACCGACCCCGCCCCGATTCCGTTTCTGGTCGCCGCGGCAGCCTGTCCGGACGACATCGTATCGGCGCTGCAGGATGCACTCGCCAGCTTCGGCGAGGCTGCGGCCTGCGCCGGTCTGCGCGACCGGCTTTGTCTCGAAGCCTTCGTTCCCGTCGCCATCGACGACTATAGCCTGATGACGCGCTGGGACGCCGAGGCCCGCGCGGCGGGATATCGCGCGCCGGGCTGATCGCCGCGTCGATGATCGCCATTTGCGGATCCATGCCGCAAGGAAACAGAGGATTGTTTCGTCGTCTTGCTTTTCGCAATCGAGGCCGAACTGACATCTTGAGCCTTCTATTGATCAGGCCGGCGCTGTCGAAGTCCGCCAGCAGCCACGGTGTTCACCCAACAACACCAGCCAGCATTGGCTTGCAGCGTCCGGCGCAATCCGGAAGCCGGCCCCGCCGTCGCGCGTCATGATCACGGCGTCGCCGTGACGCAGCGTCGCGAGGTCGCGCGCCGAGCTTATGACGGTGCTGCCGTCGAGCGACAGCACCAGCGCGATGTCATGGCCGTCGAAATCGCAAGCTTCGGGTTTTCGAACCTGCCGCAACCGGTGGCTGAAGCGGCGGCGCCGCGTCATCACGTTGAGGTCGGTGATTGCGCCTGCGACCAGCCGCGCCGATGTCGCGGCGTCGCCGGCAAAGCCGATCGGGTCGGATCCGCGCTCGAGGGTTACCGGCGCGTTGCTTCCGATACTCAGCACCAGTCCGTTGCCGCTGACGATGGCCAGCGTGCGGTCGATTCCGGAAAATTCGGAGAACGGCCCGTCGGAGGCGACCTGCGCCATGCTGACCCGCCAGTCGAACGTGTCCAGCGAAGCGCCCGGCGGTGCCGCGGCGATCTCGGTCGTGGCGCCGCCGCCATTCTTCCACGGCGTGGTCGGGCAATGGCTGGCGCGAATGATCTTCATGCCGGCCTCGCCTCAGCGCAGGCTCGGCAGGTCGAGCTGGTTTTTCCGCGCGCAATCGATCGCGAGCTCATAGCCTGCATCGGCGTGGCGCATCACGCCGCTGGCCGGATCGTTCCACAGAACGCGGGCAATGCGTTTGGCGGCCTCGGGCGTGCCGTCGCAGACGATCACCATGCCGGCATGCTGGGAAAAGCCCATGCCGACGCCGCCGCCGTGATGCAGCGACACCCAGGTGGCGCCGCTGGCGCAGTTCAGCAGCGCATTGAGCAGCGGCCAGTCGGATACCGCGTCGGAGCCGTCCTTCATCGCTTCGGTTTCGCGGTTGGGTGAGGCGACCGAGCCGGAATCCAGGTGATCCCTGCCGATCACGACCGGCGCCTTCAGTTCGCCGCGCGCCACCATCTCGTTGAAGGCGAGCCCGAGCCGATCGCGGTCGCCGAGACCGACCCAGCAGATCCGCGCCGGCAGCCCCTGGAACGCGATGCGATCACGCGCCATGTCGAGCCAGTGATGCAGCGCCGCGTTGTCCGGCAGCAGCTCCTTGACCTTGGCGTCGGTGCGATAGATGTCCTCGGGATCGCCCGACAGCGCGGCCCATCGAAACGGACCGATGCCGCGGCAGAACAGCGGCCTGATATAGGCCGGCACGAAGCCCGGAAAATCGAACGCATCCTTGACACCTTCTTCAAGCGCCATCTGGCGAATGTTGTTGCCGTAGTCGACCACCGGAATCCCGAGACGGTGGAAATCCAGCATGGCGCGGACGTGTTCGGCCATCGACTTCCGCGCCGCGCTCGCCACGCCTTTCGGATCTCTCTCGCGCCGGGCTTCCCATTCGGCGGTGGTCCAGCCCTTCGGCAAATAGCCGTTGACGGGGTCGTGCGCCGAGGTCTGGTCGGTGACGACGTCGGGCCGCACGCCGCGCCGCACCAGTTCGGGAAAGACCTCGGCGGCGTTGCCGAGCAGGCCGACCGAGACCGGCCTGCGGTCGCGGCCGGCCTGTTCCATGATCGCCAGCGCCTCGTCGAGGCTATTGGCCTGGCGGTCGAGATAGCGGGTGCGCAGCCGCATCTCGATCCGCGATGGCTGGCATTCGACCGCAAGGCAGGACGCACCGGCCATCACCGCCGCAAGCGGCTGTGCGCCGCCCATGCCGCCGAGACCGGCGGTCAGAATCCATTTGCCCGAGAGATCGCCGCCATAATGCTGGCGGCCGAGCTCGACGAAGGTCTCATAGGTGCCCTGAACGATGCCCTGGCTGCCGATGTAGATCCAGGAGCCCGCCGTCATCTGGCCGTACATCATCAGACCCTTGCGATCGAGCAGGCTGAAGTGCTCCCAGTTGGCCCAATGCGGTACCAGGTTAGAATTGGCGATCAGCACGCGTGGCGCGTCGGCATGGGTCCGGAATACCCCGACCGGCTTGCCCGATTGCACCAGCAGGGTTTCGTCGCCTTCGAGGCGCTTCAGCGTCGCGACGATCCGGTCAAAACTTTCCCAGTCGCGCGCGGCGCGGCCGATGCCGCCATAGACCACGAGTTCCCCGGGCTTTTCGGCGACGTCGGGGTCGAGATTGTTCATCAGCATGCGCAGCGGGGCTTCCGTCAGCCAGGATCTGGCGGAGAGCTCGCTGCCGCGCGCGGCGCGAATGATTCGTGCATTGTCGATACGGGTCATGATTTCAATTCCCTGCAGAAGAAGCATCAGGTGCGGTCGCCGGCATATGACTGGCCGCGCCACACCCGGGCGTGAAGTGGGTTGAAGCCCATCCGGTAGACCAGTTCGGCCGGCCGCTCGATATTCCAGATCGCGAGATCGCAGTATTTTCCGGGTTGCAGGCTGCCGGTTTCCGAAAACAGTCCGAGCGCGCTCGCCGCCTCCCGCGTCACGGCGGCGATGCATTCGTCCACGGTCAGCCGAAACAGCGTCGCGCCCATGTTCATCGCCAGCAGCAGCGAGGTCAGCGGCGAGGTGCCGGGGTTGCTGTCGGTCGCAAGCGCGATTCGAACTCCGTGGCGTCGCATTGCATCGATCGGCGGTGTCTGCCGCTCGCGGATGAAATAGAAAGCGCCGGGCAGCACCACGGCCACGGTGCCGGCCCGGGCCATCGCCGCGATGCCGTCATCGTCGGCGTATTCGAGATGATCCGCCGAAAGCGCGCCAAAGCGCGCCGCCAGTGCGGCGCCGTGCAGGTTCGACAACTGGTCGGCGTGAAGCTTGACGGGAAGACCCAGCGCTTGCGCGGTCGCGAACACCCGGGCGGTTTCGTCGGGCGAGAAGGCGATGCCTTCGCAGAAGGCATCGACCGCGTCGGCCAACCCCTCGGCGGCGATCGCCGGCAGCATGGTGTTGCAGACCATGTCGATATAGGCGCTGCTGCGCCCCTTCATCTCGGCTGGAACCGTGTGCGCGCCGAGAAAGCTGGTTCGAACCGATACCGCGCGCGCGCCGCCGAGCCGCCGCGCGGCCTGCAACTGCCGGCGTTCGGTGTCGAGCTCCAGACCGTAGCCGGATTTGATCTCGATCGTCGTGACGCCTTCGGCGAGCAACGCGTCGAGCCGCGGCAGCGCCGCCGTCATCAATTGCTCGGTGCTGGCCTGCCGGGTCGCCTTCACCGTCGAGACGATTCCACCGCCGGCCTGCGCGATCTCCTGGTAGCTGGCACCGGCCAGCCGCTGCTCGAATTCGGCGGCGCGGTTGCCGCCATGGACAAGGTGGGTATGGCAGTCGATCAGGCCCGGCGTGATCCAGCGGCCGTCGCAGTTGGTTCGCTGTTTGGCTTCGAGAGCGGCGGGGGCCTCGGAGGCGGGGCCGGCATAGACGATGCGGCCGCCGGCGGCGGCGACCATGCCGTTATCGACCAGGCCGAGGCCTTGGCGATCAGGCGAAAGCGTTGCAAGACGGCATCCGTGCCAGATGTGATCGACTGAGGTCATGGGTGGTGCGGACCAATTTGCAAATGCAGCGTCCTTGGCATTTTGCCGATTTGTCTATACATATTGAATGGGGCGGGACCTGTCCAGCGTTTCGCAGGTTGCGGAGTTGAAATGTGACGCGACTGTTTTTTGACCAGGCCTTGCTGCCGCAGGGCTGGGCGCCCGACGTCGGCATGACGCTCAATGCCGGCCGCATCTTGCGCATCGCCAGCGGCAGCCAGCCCGAGCCCGGCGATCAGCGCCACCGCATCGGGCTGCCGGGCATCGCCAATCTGCATAGCCATGCGTTCCAGCGCGGCATGGCCGGTCTCGCCGAGATCAGGGGCGCATCGGCGGACAGTTTCTGGAGCTGGCGCGACCTGATGTACCGTTTCGTCGGCCGCATGACCGCCGACGATGTCGAGGCGGTCGCTTCCCAGGCTTATGTCGAGATGCTGGAAGCCGGTTTTACCCGGGTCGGGGAATTCCACTATCTGCACCATGATGCATCGGGTGCGCCTTATGGCAATCCCGCCGAACTGGCCGAGCGGGTCGCCGCGGCCGCGGAGTCCAGTGGCATCGGCCTGACGCTGCTGCCGGTGTTTTATGCCCATGCGGGATTCGGCGGCCGCCCTCCGGATCCCGGACAGCGGCGCTTCATCACCGGCGTCGACGGATTCTTGAAGCTGCTGCAGGCCAGCCGTCGGGCCGTGGCAGGATTGCAGGGCTCGGTCGTCGGCGTCGCACCGCATTCGCTGCGTGCCGTGACGCCGGGAGAACTCGAGGCCATCGTGACGCTCGGCGCGGCAGGCCCGATCCATGTTCACATCGCCGAACAAAGCCGGGAGGTCGATGAATGCATCGCCTGGAGCGGGCAGCGCCCGCTGCAATGGCTGCTCGACCACGCGCCGGTCGACCGCCGCTGGTGCCTGGTCCATGCCACGCACGCGACATCGGCGGAAATCGCCGCGGTCGCGCATAGCGGCGCGGTCGCCGGCCTGTGCCCGGTGACCGAAGCCAACCTCGGCGACGGAACGTTCAATGCGCCGGAATTTCTGGCGCACGGCGGGGTGTTCGGCGTCGGCTCGGATTCCAACGTACGGATCGGCCTGGCCGACGAGTTGCGGCAGCTTGAATATTCGCAGCGTCTGGCGCTGCAGGCGCGAAACGTGGTTTCGTCCGGCGACGGCGCCTCCACCGGGCGCGCGCTGTTCGAGCTGGCGCTGCGCGGCGGATCGCAGGCGCTCGGCGTGACCAGCCCCGGACTGGCCGAGGGCGGCTTCGCCGACATCGTCAGCCTCGACGCCGACAACGTCGCGCTGGCCGGCCGCGCCGGCGACGCTGTTCTCGACAGCTGGATCTTCGGCGCCGGGCGCTCGCCGGTGGATTGCGTGTGGGCGCGCGGGCGCCAGGTGGTCAGGGATGGCCGGCATCCTGGCCGCGAAGCCATCGCGCGGCGCTTCCGCAGCACGATCGAGAGGTTGCTTCTGGCATGACCGCAGAACTCAAGCCGGGCGCCAAGACCACGACCAAGGCGCTGTACCAGCGGATCCGCAGCGATCTCGAAGAAAAGATCACCTCCGGCGACTGGCCGCCGGGACACCGGGTGCCGTTCGAGCACGAACTGATGGAGACCTATTCCTGTTCGCGGATGACCGTGAACAAGGTGATTTCGGCGCTCGCCGAAACCGGCCTGGTGGTGCGCCGCCGCCGCGCCGGCAGTTTTGTATCGCGGCCGCGGGTGCAGTCGGCGATTCTCCAGATTCCCGATCTCAAGGGCGAGGTCGAGAAACGCGGCGAACGCTATCGCTACCGGCTGATCGATCTTCGCAAGCGCGTGGCCACGGCGCGCGACAGAACCCGCCTTGCGGTCGGCGCCCGCGCCCAAGTGCTGGCGATACGCTGCCTGCACGAGGCGCAAGGCCAGCCCTTCGCGCTGGAGGATAGGCTGATCAATCTGCAGGCGGTGCCGGATGCGTTGCGGCAGGATTTTTCAATTACCCCTCCCAACACCTGGCTGGTCGGCCACGTGCCATGGACCGAGGCCGAGCACCGCATCACCGCCTGCAATGCCGACACGGGCGTCGCCGAGGAACTGAAAATCGATGCGGGCGCCGCCTGCCTGGTGGTGGAGCGGCGCACCTGGCGCAACGGCGAGCCGATCACCGCGGTGCGAATGACGCATCCGGGCCAGCTCTATGATTTGATCGCGCGCTTCACGCCGACCGGCTGAGCCGCGCCACCGCATCCGGAGCAGGCGTCTTCGTCACTGCGGGGGGAGAGGCGGTCCATACTGGCGCCGCCGATTCATTTCTGCGCGGCACGCTCGACGAAACTGTTGGTCCACAGATCGTTCTGCGACGCGGCGGCATCGAATTCCTTGCCGAACACGGTGCCGACCTCCTTTGAAAACACCAGCTGGTTCTGGAAGGCCTGCACGTCGAGCTTGCCGGCGCCGGCGACGCCGCTGTCGACGGCCTTGACGGCGGCGACGATCGCCGCCGGATCGGCCTTGGCGAAAAATTGCTGCTGGATCGCCGTTGCGGTCGACTGCGGATCGGCGACCAGGGCGGCGCTGGCCGCTTGCAGCGCCCGCGCGGTCCTGACGATCAGATCCTGGGCCTTGTCGCCGATCGGCTTCTTGGCGACCAGCACCAGGTAAGGCTGATTGGCCAGCAGCGGAAAGTCCTCGCCCAGCGAAATCAGGATGGTGCCGGCGCCCGATCGGGTCGCCAGATAGCCCTCGGGCGGCGACAAAACGAAGGCATCGATCCGCTTGTTCTCGAGCGCCGCCTGCAGCGCCACCGGACTGCCGACCTGCGCGATCTTGATATCGGCCTTGGGATCGAGGCCGCCTTTGGCGGCGAGCCAGCGCGCGGCGGTTTCCTGGGTGCCGCCGACCGCGGCGACGCCGATCGTCGCGCCCTTCAGCGCGGCAATCCGCCGCTGCAGCGGATCACCGGGCTTCACGCCGGTTTTCTCCAGAAAGGACGGCGCCACCACCACCTCGAGCGTCACCTTGGACATCAGATTATAGACGATCTCGAACGGCTGGCCCTTGGCCGCGGCGCGCAGCACCGATTCGGTTCCGACCGCGGCGAGATCGACGTCGCCGGCGTCCAGCGCGGCGAGCGCCGACGGATCGCCGCCCGGAGAAATCAGCACCGAGCCGGCCAATCCCTGCGACGCGAAGCTGTTGAGCGCGCGGGCGCCCCACAGTGGCAGGAAACTCAGCGAGGCAAATCCCTGTGCGATGCGGACAGGCTGCTGGGCGGATGCCGGGATCGAAAAGAGCAGCGCCGCGGTGAGGATCAGCGCGCGGGTCAGTCCATCCATCCTCGGCATGTTCGCTCCTGGGGTTGCGAAATTCAGATATCGCTCGGCGCCTGCGCGGTCGGTGTCTTCCAGCGCAGGAAGCGGCGTTCCAGCCGTCCCGCCAGTATATTGGCGACCACGACAAAGGCGAGCAGGATGACTATGCCGGCGAACACGCCGGCGGGATCGTAGGTCGAGGACGCCTCGTGGATGAACAGGCCGAGTCCCTGGGTAGAGGAGGTGAACTCGCCGACGATCACGCCGATCACGCTGTAGGGCACCGCCATGCGCATGCCGAGAAAGACATAGGGCGCCGCCGCCGGAAAATACACGTGATAGGTCAATTGGCGCTGGTTGGCGCCCATCACCAGCGTCAGGTTGACCAGTTCGCGATCGACGGCGCGGACGCCGGTGTAGACGTTGTAGAACACCAGGAAGAAAACCATGATCGCGGCGAGCGCGACCTTCGACCAGATGCCGATGCCGAACCAGATGATGAACAGGGGTGCCAGCGCGATCTTCGGCACGCCGTAAAACGCCATCACATAGGGCTCGAAAATACCGGCCAGCCGCGGCGAGCGGCCCAGCGCATAACCGCCCAATATCCCGCCGGTGACGCCGATGACATAGCCGAGCACCAGCTCCTGGCCGGTGGTCCACAGATGCGGATAGATCTCTCCCGAACTGAACAGCTCAAACAGCCGCTGCGCCACCGCGGTCGGCTTGCTGACATAGATTTCCTTGATCAGCCGGCCGGCGGCCCATTGCCAGAACAACAGGATCGCGATCCCCGGCAGCAGCACCACCAGATAATGCGTGGCCTTGCCCAGCCATGCGCGCGGTGTTGCCGCCCGATCCTTGGCGGCCGCGGAAGGGCTGGCGGCGGCGACCTCGTTCATCCTGCGGCCCTCTCTCCACGCGATCGCTGCCGAATATCGACCTGCGAACGGAACACCGACCATACCGCCTGGTAGGCCGCCTCGAAGCCGGGATTGCGAAACGGCTCGAACACGTCGCGCGGCCGCGGCAGATCGATCGCAATGCTGGCCAGCAGCCGCGCCGGGCGCTGGCTCATGACCACGACGCTGTCCGCCAGCAGCACGGCCTCGGTAATGTCGTGGGTGATGAAGAGCACGGTCGCGCCGGCGTCGCGCGACAGCATTTGCAGGTCGTCTTGCATCACCATCCGGGTCTGGGCGTCGAGCGCGCCGAACGGTTCGTCCATCAGGATGACGTCCGGCCGGTACACCAGGGTGCGGGCGATCGAGCCGCGCTTCTGCATGCCGCCGGACAACTGGCCGGGAAAATAGCGTTCGAAGCCGCTGAGGCCGACCGCCTCGAGCGCGGCGGCGACGCGCTGCCTGCGCTCCGAAGCGGCGACTCCGCGCAGCAGCAGTGGCAGTTCGACGTTTTCCGCCAGCGTCTTCCAGGGAAACAGCTGGGCCTGCTGCGGCACGAAGCCGACCTCGCGATTGACGTCGTCGATGGTGCGGCCGCGGTGGCGCACCACGCCGCGCGTCGGCTTCAAGAGGCCGGCGGCCATCTGCAGCAGCGTGCTCTTGCCGCAGCCGCTCGGCCCGATCACCGCGACGAACCGGCCGCTGCCGACCTCGAAGCTGATCCCGTCGATCACCCGGATCGGGGCACTCGATCCCGGCGCCGGAAACTCCTGGCGGACGGCGTCAAACGCGAGCACTGCATCAGTCATGTCGGCCAGGCCTGCCCGGGGTCATCATGTCTAGACATATAACATGTATAGACATAATGGAAAGCGCCGCTGGATTGCAAGTGGAGATCATAGGCACCCGCTGTGCGATTGTGCGGCAAAATACCTCCGCCGGTAACGCTGTTTTTGTCCCGGGCGCTGCCTACATGGGAGAATGCCGACCGCGGCCCGTCACCGGATGGCTGAAGAACCCGGTTCCGACGCCTTCACAGGGCGCGTGACCGAGCCGCGCGTCGCGCGTAGAATTGTGTGCAGCACCACCACTCTGTCTGGGTAGAAGCCTGATGAATACCGACGATCGCAGTCTCGCCGCACCGATTGATCCCGTAAAGCTCGACCGCCTTGCCGAAGTGGCGGTCAAGGTCGGGCTCCAGCTGCAGGCGGGGCAGGACCTGCTGGTGACCGCGCCCACGGTGGCGCTGCCACTGGTGCGCAGGGTTGCCGAGCACGCCTACAGGGCCGGCGCGGGGCTCGTCACGCCGATCCTGTCGGACGAAGCCGTCACGCTGGCGCGCTACCGGTTCGGGCAGGACGACAGCTTCGATCGCGCCGCAGGCTGGCTCTATGAGGGAATGTCGAAGGCCTTCGCCGGCAACACCGCGCGGCTGGCCATCGTCGGCGACAATCCGATGCTGCTTTCCGGGGAGGATCCCGGCAAGGTCGCGCGCGCCAACAAGGCCAATTCCATCGCCTACAAGCCCGCGCTGGAACGCATCGTCAATTTCGACATCAACTGGAACATCATTGCCTATCCGAGCGTCTCCTGGGCAAAGCAGGTGTTTCCGGACGTGCCGGCGGAGGTCGCGGTCGGAAAGCTCGCCGAGGCGATTTTCGCGGCCTCGCGCGTCGACAATGACGACGCGGTCGCCGCCTGGCAGCGGCACAATACCGTGCTGCGCGCCCGGACCGATTGGCTGAACGCAAAGCGGTTTCAGGCCCTGCATTATTCTGGCCCCGGCACCGACCTGACGATCGGGCTTGCCGACGGCCATGAATGGCAGGGCGGCGCTTCGACGGCCAAGAACGGCATCACCTGCAACGCCAACATTCCGACCGAGGAAGTGTTCACCACCCCGCATGCCAGAAGGGTGGAGGGCCATGTCGTCAGTTCCAAGCCCTTGTCCTACCAGGGGACGCTGATCGACGACATCGCGGTGCGGTTCGAACAGGGGCGCATCGTCGAGGCCAGGGCAGCACGCGGCGAACAAGTGCTGAACAAGGTGCTGGATACCGACGAGGGCGCCCGCCGGCTCGGCGAAGTGGCGCTGGTGCCGCATTCCTCGCCGATCTCGAAAAGCGGCTTGCTGTTCTTCAACACCCTGTTCGACGAAAACGCCGCCTGTCACATCGCGCTCGGCCAGTGCTATTCGAAATGCTTCCTGGACGGCGCCAGCCTGACGCCGCAGCAGATCGCCGCGCAGGGCGGCAACAGCAGCCTGATCCATATCGACTGGATGATCGGCTCCGACAAGATCGACATCGATGGCCTGGACGCGGACGGCGGCCGCACGCCGGTGTTCCGCAGGGGCGAGTGGGCCTGACGCCATCCGCGCCGTCGACTTCGCAAGAGCCCCCACCCCAGCCTCCCCCGCGCAGAGCGGGAGCAGGCAGGGGCTGCCGCGTGCGGTGAGCCCAAACATCCTCGTCGGAAGCTGATCACATCTTCTTCTGTCGATTAAGCACCCATTCGCCACGCAACGCAGCGCGCTCCCTCTCCCGCGCTTGCGCAGGAGGGTAGGGGTGGGGGCCTCTTCAAAGCCAGCCCTAAAAGATAAAACTCGTATTGACGAACTTGGAGCGGTGGTTCTGCACAATGTCCGAGATCAGCGACTTGTTGGCTTCGGTCGCCTTGGCGGCGACCATCGAGCGGATCGAAAACGATCGCAGCGCGTCGCTGACCGACAAGGTGCCCTCGGCGGAATCCTTGCGTCCGGTAAACGGGAATACGTCGGGCCCGCGCTGGCACTGGCAGTTTATGTTGACCCGCGAGACCTGATTGACCAGCGGGTCGATCAATTCGCCGATCCTGGCCGGGTCGGAGCTGAAAATGCTGACCTGCTGGCCATGTTCCGAACTGATCACGTAGTCGAGCGCGATCTCGATATCGTCGAACGGCATGATCGGAACCAGCGGCCCGAACTGCTCCTCCCGATAGAGCCGCATGCCCTCGGTGACCGGGTAGATCGCCGCGGGCAGGAACAGCGAGGCGCATTTCGTCCCGCCGTCCGGGTTGAGGACACGGGCGCCCTTCGCTATGGCGTCATCGACCAGGGCCTGCATCTGCAGGGCCTTGTCGGGTTCAGGCAAGGGAGTGATGTTGACGCCGTCTTCCCAGGGCATGCCGACCTTGAGTTTGACAAGGCCGTCGACAAATCGTGGCAGAAACTCGCCGAGGATCGAGCGGTGCACCATCAGGAACTTGAGCGCCGTGCAGCGCTGACCGTTGAAGGTCAGCGAACCCAGCAGGCATTCCTTGACGGCAAGCTCGATGTCGGCGTCGGCGAGCACGATGGCGGCATTCTTGGCATCGAGGCCGAGGATCGCCCGCAGCCGGTTGACCTTTGGGTGCAGTTTTTTCAGATGGTCGGCAACCTTGCTGGATCCGATCAGCGTGAGGGCGTTGACCTTGCCGGATTCCAGCATCAGCGGTATCAGCTCCGCGCCGACGCCGTAGACGGTGTTGATGACGCCTTTCGGAAAGGCGGTTCGAAATGCCTCCAGCAGGGGCTGGAACAGCAGCAGGCCGAACTTAGGCGGCTTGAGCACCACGGTGTTTCCCATGATCAGGGCGGGAATCAGCGTCGCAAAGGTTTCATTCAGCGGATAATTGTATGGACCCATGCACAGCACGACGCCGAGGGGCGTGCGCCGGATCTGCCCGATCGTGCCCTCGACCACGAGAAACCGCGAGTTCTCGTTGTCCTGGGCCTTCAGCGCATCGATCGTGGCGCGGATGTAATCCACGGTCCGGTCGAATTCCTTTTCCGAGTCGGCAGCACTCTTTCCAATCTCCCACATGATCAGGTTGATCACTTCGGCGCGAACCGCGATCATTTTCCGGGTGAAATCCTGCATGCAGGAAATCCGTTCGGCGACGGCGGCCGTCGGCCACGCCCCCCGGCCATTGTCATAGGCCCGCACCGCGGCCGATAGTGCCTCCTCGGCCTGCGCGGCGCCGCACAAGGGATAGCTGCCGATTTCCAGCGCGGTCAGCCCGCCGGAATCGTCCCGCAGATGAACCGGCGAATGGACCGCCTGGGTCGGACCGGCCCACGGCTTCAATTCGCCGTCGACCAGATAGGTTTTCTGGTGGATCGGCTGGACCAGCCGGTACGCCGGCGGAATATCCTCTGATTTCGGGAACAGGAGCCTGAGATCGTCTATCTTGGTCATGCTGCCTCGGTATTCCCCGCCAAACCGCTCTCGCGATTCAACCGCCATCGCAAGGGCGCGTCTTTATCGCAGCGGATCACGACATTTTTGCAATCACGCTTTCAAGGCGACCATGGTAACGGGAGTGGCCGGCGTGCCTTGACCCCGCGTCTTCGCCGCGAACGCCAAACGAGGTTCACGGCGCCGACCCTTGTCCCGCGCATTGGCCGGAGGTACGCAGCACGCCCATCAAGCGTTGAGCGACGTCTCTTTCGTAATCGCACCGGCACTTGCGCCATTCGTGCCGGCCGGCTTGCCGGGCTTCTCGATCAGGTCAAGGAACGGTTTGATGATGTCGATCGGCATCGGGAAAACCACGGTCGAGTTCTGCTCGGCGCCGATTTCCGCCAGGGTCTGAAGATAGCGAAGCTGCATCGCGGCTGGAACGCTGGAGAGAATCCTGGCGGCGTTGACGAGGGTCTGCGAAGCCTGGAACTCGGCCTCGGCGTGGATGATCTTGGCGCGGCGGTCGCGTTCGGCTTCGGCCTGCTTGGCGATGGCGCGAACCATGTTTTCCGTGAGTTCGACCGTCCTGATCTCGACATTGGTGACCTTGATGCCCCAGGTCTCGGTCTGGCTGTCGATGATGCTTTGCACGTCGGTGCTGAGCCTTTTCCGCTCCGACAGCATCTCGTCGAGCTCATGCTGTCCGAGTACGGCCCGCAGCGTGGTCTGGGCCAGCATGTTGGTGGCGGGAAGGTAGTCCTGGACCTGGATGATGGCGCGTTCGGGGTTGACCACATTGAAGTACAGCACCGCATCGACCTTCATCGAGACGTTGTCGCGGGAGATCACGTCCTGGGTCGGTATTTCGATGACCTTGATGCGCAGATCCACCCTCACCATTTCCTGAAAGAACGGGATCAGCAGCACCAGGCCGGGGCCCTTGACCCGCTGGAAGCGGCCGAGCGTAAAAACGACAGCCCGCTCATATTCGCGCAGGATGCGCACGCTGGCCCCGATCAGAATGAAGGCCACCAGCAGCAGAGCCGGAGTGAGATACAGTAGATAGGAATCCGAGAACAACATGAAGCTGCTCCTTTCAGGGCGGGAGGAAGCAAAGAGGCCGCGATGCCGGGCAGGCCGGGAACTTGCGCGAATAGATTTGAGGATCGGTCGGGCCGATCAGCGCCTTGGGCTGGCGCTTCAGGTTAAGCATCAACGGCGCCCGCTCGGTAGGATCGGAAATTACCTACGCGGTACGCGCATCCAGCCAACGGCGTCTTCCTCTACCACAGCTTGTTCCAGCGTCTGCCCAGTCTTGCGCGCCATCCATTTCCGCCGCGCACCAGACGCATGATCAGCAAAAGGATCAGGGCGCCAAGGGTGGCATCGATGATGGCGGAAGCCGTGCCCGAGCCGATCCGGATACCGAGCTGCGGCAGCAGCCAGCTGCCCATGAAGGCGCCGGCAACGCCGATGATCAGGTCGCCGATGAATCCGAAGCCGGTGCCCCGCACGATCCGGCCGGCCAGCCATCCCGCGACCAGGCCGATCAGCAGGATGATCAGCAGGCTTGAACTCGACAGGTACATTTTTCCGTCTCCCGGATTTCGGCGCCAGCGGTATCCTGTGCGCGCAGGGCGCTGGATGATCGCTTCGCTTGACCCAAACAGTTCGGCAGCGGATTCCCGCCTGAGACGTGATGGCGGACGGTCAGGACGTGACGGTCGGCACGGCAAGTGGTTGCTTCCGGGCGATCGCGCAGGTTCGCTATAGGTGATGCGAGGCTGTCACAATAGCTTCGGAAAGTACCTACGAGCCGATGCTCTATCAAAAGCTCAGCGGATAGCCAATTTGTTGCATGGAAAGGCAGCCGCAAGCCGGCTTCGTAGGGGAACCATAATGCTGCCACCCCGGCGGGCAGGCTTGCGTTTAGGTATTTTCCGATCCTGGCGAAGCGGTCCGCCGGCAGGCATCGTCTTCAACCGGATCTGTCACGTTTGTTCGAAAAACGGACCGCGAAATCGATGGCTGACGTCATGCACTCCATGCCAATTCCCGTCCCCGGCTCCGAATTCAACGAATTCCTGTTCGCGCCGATCGGCGAGGACCGCAACGGCATGCTGGTCAGCGTCCTCTCCGGATTGGCAAGGTCCGATGTCGATCCGTGGCAGGAGGCCGCCAGATTGGCGCAATTGCCGGGCGAAGCCGCAACCCAGAGGTTGGCCGCGCTGATCGGGGCTCTGCCTGACAAGGCCGCATCGCATCCGGATCCCCGCACGATCGCCGCTCGCCTGATCGCGCTGCTACCGCGCCGCTCCGGGTCCAATGCGGAGCTGCAACAGTCCTCTCAACCTACCTGGCCGGCGATGAATTCCCGGCCGTGGTGGATCTACATCGTCGTAATGTCCTTTGTGCTGGGATCGCAATTCCTGATCGCGAGCCACCAATTGTCGCCGAAGTCGGACAATCTGGAAACGAAAGCATCCGATAGCGTGTCTCCGCGCGAGCCGCCGGTCGACCGCGGCCAGTCAACGATAGACATTTCGCATCGAGAGACCACTAAGTAGTTTCCGAGTCTACCGCGGCAATCTCGCCGATAGACACCGGCGCCGGGTCTGAGTAGCTTGCCGGCCTGACGGCAGCGAGAAGCCCGATCGGAATGCGTGGGAGCTTGTTGCCTGGAAGACGCTTCGCCGATACGTGGCGATTTATTCAGCGGGAGTTGATTGATGAGCGCAACTACCGACTCCGCGTTGCAGGCCATCGTCGGGGAATTCGGGGCCGACCGAAGCCGGCTTCTCGACATCGTCGAGCAGGTCCAGCGCCGCTTCGGCCACATCAGCGATCGCGCGATCCAGCTCATATCCACATTGCTTGGCATTCACCGTGTCGAAATTGAAGACATGGTATCGTTCTACGCCTTCTTCAATCGCGAACCCCGGGGCCGCTTCCGGATCCGGCTTTCCAGAACGCCGATCTCGTTCATGAAGGGTGCCAGGGAAGTCGCGCTGGCATTCGAGCAGGCGCTCGGCATCTCGCTTGGCGAGACATCGGCTGACGGCGCGTTTACGCTCGAATGGACCAGCGATATCGGCATGGCCGATCAAGAACCGGCTGCGCTGATCAACGGCACCGTGCTGACCGCGCTCACCCCCGCCGATGTGCCACAGATCGTGACCAGCCTGCGACAATCCTGTGCCCGCGACGACCCCGGTGCGCTCCCTCAACCTGCGAGGCCGGAAGCGGCGCTTCCGAAAGCCAACATCCGGTCCAGCCTGGTCAAGGCTGGCCCGCTGTTGTCGGGACTGGCCGGTCGCACCGACGGGATCAGGGCCGCGCTGGCTTTGTCGCCGGACAAGGTCATCGAGGAGATCACCAAGTCGAAGCTGCGCGGCCGCGGCGGCGCCGGCTTTCCGACCGGAATGAAATGGCGCTTTACCCGCAAGGCGGTCGGCAGCGATCACTATGTCGTGTGTAATGCCGATGAAGGCGAGCCCGGCACCTTCAAGGACCGCGTCCTGCTGTCGGAGTTTCCCGATCTGGTTTTCGACGGCATGACGATTGCCGGCTACGCGCTCGGCGCGCGGCATGGGCTGGTCTATCTTCGGGGCGAATATGCCTATCTCTGGGATTCGCTCCAGGAGGTATTGAAGACCCGCCGCCGGCTCGGCCTGCTGGGCAAGAATATAGGCGGCCAGCAACAGTTCGATTTCGATATCCGCATCCAGCTGGGCGCCGGCGCCTACATCTGCGGCGAGGAATCGGCGTTGCTGGAATCGCTCGAAGGAAAGCGCGGGGCGCCGCGGGACCGGCCGCCGTTTCCGACCGAGCGCGGCTATCTGCGGCAGCCGACCGCGGTCGACAATGTCGAAACATTCGCCTGCGCGGCTCGCATCATGGAGAAGGGCGCCGCCTGGTTTGCGGGCTTCGGCACGGCGCAATCGACCGGCACCAAGCTGGTGAGCATTTCCGGCGATTGCGTGCATCCGGGCGTGTACGAGGTGCCGTTCGGCACCACGATCAGCGAACTCCTCGATCAGGCGGGTGCGCCGGAGGCGATCTACGTCCAGGTCAGCGGGCCCTCGGGCCAGTCGGTCGCGCCGAAGGATTTCGGCCGAAGCCTCGGCTATGAAGACCTGTCGACCGGCGGTTCGACCATGGTGTTCGGACCGGGCCGCGACGTTCTCGAGATCGCGCTGCAATTTGCCGATTTTTTCGTGGCCGAATCCTGCGGCTGGTGCACGCCATGCCGGGTCGGAACCACTCTTCTCAAGCAGGGGATGGAGAAAGTCGTCGCCGGCCGCGCAACGGTTGCCGACGTGGCGCAGCTGGAATCGCTCGGCAATACCGTGATGCGGATGAGCCGCTGCGGGCTCGGCCAGAGCGCGCCGAACCCGATCCTCACCACGATGCGCAGCTTCCCTGAGCTCTACGAGGCGAGGCTGGCGCCGGTCCCGTTCACGTCGCGCGTCACCTTGCATGACGCCTTGCGCGAGGCGGTCGCGGTCCAGGGCCGCGAGCCCGTCACCGAGGAATCCTGAAACATGGCTGCAGCAACCTTCCGCTTCACGATCGACGGCATCGATGTCGAGGCTTCCGAGGGACAATCGGTGATCGAGGCCTGCGACGCGGCCGGGATCTATATTCCGCGCCTCTGCCACCATCCGGACCTTGCGCCGGCCGGGAACTGCCGGGTCTGCACCTGCAAGATCAATGGCCGCAACGGGGCGGCCTGCGTCACCCCGGCGGCTCGGGGCATGGTGATCGAGAGCAACACGCCGCAACTGACCGACGACAGGCGTGCCGTCATTGAAATGCTGTTTGTCGAAGGCAATCATCCCTGCCCTTATTGTGTCGCGAGCGGAGATTGCGAGTTGCAGGCGCTCGGCTACCGCCTCGGAATGGTGGCGCCCACCCAGCCCTATCAATGGCCGGGACGAAAGATCGACGCCACGCATCCCGACATCTATCTCGACCACGACCGATGCATTTTGTGCTCGCGCTGCATCCGCGCCTCGCGAATGGAAGACGGCAAGACGGTATTTGGATTTGAAGGACGCGGTATCAAGATGCGGCTCAATGTCGACGCCGAGGGTGGACTGGGCGAAACCCAGATGGCCGCCATCGACAAGGCGGCCGGCGTCTGTCCCGTCGGCTGCATTGTCGTCAAGCGCGGCGCCTACCAGGTGCCGAACGGCAGCCGCCGCTTCGACAAGGCGCCGATCGGCAGCGACATCGAGGCCAAAAGAGGAAGCCGCAAGCCATGACCGTCGCATCCGTCACGAAAAAGGCAAAGCCGACGCTGGCGACCTGCGCGCTGACCGGCTGCTTCGGCTGCCACATGTCGCTGCTCGACATCGACGAGCGGATCCTCGAACTGGCCGATCTCGTCGATCTCGACGTCTCTCCGTTCGATGACAAGAAGGCTTTCGACGGTCCGGTCGATGTCGGCTTCATCGAAGGCGGCTGCTCCAACGAGTACAATGTCAAGGAGCTCAGGGAATTCCGCAAGCATTGCCGAATCCTGGTCTCGGTGGGGGCCTGCGCCATCAATGGCGGCATACCGGCGATGCGAAATACCATCGGCTTGCGCGAATGCCTGGAGACCGTCTATCTGCATGGCGCTTCGCTCGAGGCCGGCGGCATGATCCCGAACGACGAGGACCTTCCGCTGCTGCTGGACCGGGTCTATCCCTCGCACGAAATCGTCAAGATCGATTACTTCCTGCCGGGCTGCCCGCCCTCCGGCGACGCCATCTGGCAAGGCCTCAAGGACCTGCTCACGGGCAAGGTGCCGGCGCTGCCTTACGTCCTGTGCAAGTACGAGTGATGCGCAACGCCCACCGACGAGTATTGTCATGACCGATGTTCAAGTCGACCGAGCGCCGCGCAAGATCGTCATCGATCCGGTTACCCGCGTCGAAGGCCATGGCAAGGTCACGATCCGCCTCAACGAGGCCGGCGAAGTCGAACAGGCGCGATTCCATATCGTCGAGTTCAGGGGATTTGAGCGATTCATCCAGGGCAGGATGTACTGGGAAGTCCCGGTCATCGTGCAGCGGCTCTGCGGCATCTGCCCGGTCAGCCATCATCTGTGTGCCGCCAAGGCCATGGATATCGTCGCCGGCGTCGACAAACTGACGCCTGCGGCGGAAAAAATCCGGCGGCTGATGCATTACGGACAGGTGTTGCAGTCCAATGCGGTGAATTTTTTCCATCTTGCCTCGCCCGACCTTCTGCTGGGGTTCGAGGCGCCGGTCGCCCAGCGCAACATCGTCGGCGTGATCGGAGCCTTCCCGGAGGTGGGCAAGTGGGCGATTTTCATCCGGAAATTCGGCCAGCAGGTGATCGCCGCGACCGGTGGCCGGCGAATCCATCCGCGGCTGTGCATTCCGGGCGGCGTCAACCAGAACCTGGCGGTGGAGCACCGCGATGCCCTGCGCAAGGATGTCGACCAGATCGTAAAATGGTGCTGCGACGCCCTCGAGCTGCACAAGTCCTTTATCGATTCGCACGAGCAGCTGCACGAGACCTTTGCGAGCTTCCCGTCGAGCTATATGAGCCTGGTCGGCGCGGACGGCGGCATGGATCTCTACGATGGCGCGTTGCGGGCGATCGATGCCGGCGGCACGCCGATCTTCGAAGGCGTCAGGCCTGCGGACTATTGCGACTACCTGATCGAGGAAGTGCGTTCCTGGAGCTACATGAAGTTCCCCCATATCCGCTCGCTCGGCCGCGAGGATGGATGGTACCGGGTCGGCCCGCTGGCCCAGCTGAACTGCTGCGCCTTCATCGGCACGCCGCTCGCGGAGGCGGCACGCAAGGACTTCATGGCGCTCGGCCATGGCGGGCTTGTGCATGCGACCCTGGCCTATCACTGGGCCCGCCTGATCTGCATGATCCACTGCGCGGAAACGATCAGGGATCTGCTTTTCGACGACGATCTCCAGGGCACCGACCTCGTCGTGACCGGCGAGCGGCGGCCGGAAGGCGTGGCGATCATCGAGGCGCCGCGGGGAACCCTGCTGCATCACTACGAGGTGGACGACCACGGCCAGGTCACGAAAGCGAACCTGATCGTCTCGACCACCAACAACAACGAGGCGATGAACCGGTCGGTCAAAAAGGTCGCGCAGGACTACCTCACCGGGCGCGAAATCACGGAGGGGTTGCTGAACCACATCGAGGTCGCGATTCGCGCCTACGATCCCTGCCTTTCCTGCGCCACGCATGCCCTCGGCGACATGCCGCTGATCGCCACGCTGGAAGACGCCGACGGCGCGGTCATCGCGACCAGGGTGAAGCAATGAGCATGACCGAACCCGTTGCCGTCTCGCGGCGCGAAGCCCGCATCCTGCTGCTCGGCTACGGCAACCCGGGGCGCCAGGATGACGGCCTCGGTCCGGCGGCGATCGCCGAGATCGAAAACATGGGATTGCCGCACCTCACCGCGTTCGAAAACTACCAGCTCAACATCGAGGACGCGCTGGACGTCGCAGCGCACGACATCGTGTGGTTCATCGATGCGTCCAGGACCGGACCGTCGCCGTATTCCGTGCGCGCCGTATCGCCGTCGTCCAGTATCGAATTCACCAGCCACATCGTGCGCCCCGAGACCATCCTTGCGATCGCCGGCCAATGCTATGGCGGCTCGCCGCAGGCCTTCCTGCTCGCCATCCGTGGCTATGAGTTCGAGTTCATCGAGGCGCTGACGCCCGCCGCCCGGCACAATCTGGACGCAGCGCTGGCCATGCTCACCGAGCGGCTCCGTCACCCGCAGCCCGGAACGCCCGGGGAGGCCACATGAACATCGGTTTGTTCGACCGGCGCAGGACCGTCCTGCTGATCGACAGCGACCCTCAGGCGCGGGCGACCTTGCGGATCGCCCTGGAGGCGGCCGATTTCTCGGTCGGAGAAGCGGCAAACGACCGGGAGGGCGAACGCACGGCGTTGCGGATCAAGCCCGACGCGGTGATCGCGGAGTTGAATCTGGAAGCAGGCGAAGCCGGCATCACGATCGCCGAGCGGCTGCACGCCAGCGACAGCAGGATTCCCTGCTATATCCTCAGCAGCGCGGCCGACGCCCTGATGGGTTCCGTCGGCCTGCACGAGATGGGCATAGAGGGTGTGTTCCTGAAACCCGTCGATCCGGCCATCGTGGTCCTGACACTCAAGACGCGGATCGGCGCGGCTGGCGAGGACGCGCGCCATGCATGAAATGTCGCTGATCGAAAGCATCGTCGCGCTGGTGGAAGACGAACGGCGCAAACAGCAGTTTTCACGGGTCCACGTGGTCCGTCTGGCGGTCGGGGTGCTCGGCCATGCCGAGCCGTCGGCGCTGCGTTTCTGCTTCGATGCCGTGACGCGCGGGACGATCGCCGACGGCGCGCGGCTTGAGATCGACCAGGTGCCGGGCGAGGGCTGGTGTTCCTCGTGCCGGCAGTCGGTACCGCTCGATGAGCGATTTGCGGCGTGCCCGCTATGCGGCGACGCGCAGGTGAGAATGACGGCCGGCGGCGAACTGCGGCTGTCCGAACTGGAGGTCGAGTGATGTGCACTGTTTGCGGCTGCGGAACGGATTTCTCGGCCAAGGCTCCGGGAGCGGCAGGTCACGCGGGGACCCACACCCACGATCATCACGGCCATGACCACTCCCATGCGCATGGGCACCATCATCACGGCCACCTCGAAGGGACGATCGATTTCGGCAAGGGGGCCGCCGGCGTCAGTTTACCCGGCATCAGCCAGGCGAGGACGATCCGCATCGAGCGCGATCTCTTGTCCAAGAACGACTCCCTGGCCCATGGCAACCGCATCCGGCTGCAGCGCGCCGGCACGTTGGCGCTCAATTTTGTTTCCAGTCCCGGTTCCGGCAAGACCTCGCTGCTGGTTCGCACCATCAACGACCTCAGGACTAGCTGGCCAATTGCCGTAATCGAAGGCGACCAGCAGACCGACCGCGATGCCGAGCGGATTCGCGCCACCGGCGCGCCGGCCGTGCAGATCAATACCGGCAAGGGTTGCCACCTTGATGCCCATATGGTTGGCCACGCGCTCGACCATCTGTCGCCGGCGCCGGGCGGCCTGCTGTTCATCGAGAATGTGGGCAACCTGGTTTGCCCGGCGGCATTCGATCTCGGCGAAGCGCACAAGGTAGTCGTGCTGTCGGTCACCGAAGGCGAGGACAAGCCGCTGAAATACCCGGACATGTTCGCGGCATCCGATCTGATGCTGCTGACCAAGGTCGATCTGCTGCCGCACCTGGACTTTGACGTCGGCGCCTGTGTCGCGGCGGCGCTGCGCGTCAATCCGCGGATTGAGATTCTGAAGATCTCTTCCAAAACCGGCGAGGGCCTTGCCGCGTTCTATGGCTGGATCGCGGCGCATGCCGCCGCAACGGTCGAACCGGCGGCGCTGCCGGCATGTAAGTCATGCCGTTGAGCATCGCCGCAGCGCCGGTGGCCGTCGCCCCCGGCGGCAACTGCGTGGCCCAATGGAAGACCGCGGCATGAACCGGCCGGACGATGCGTCACGGAGGGAATATGTCGCGATGGAAATTCGCGTGCGGGGCCGTGTGCAGGGTGTCGGGTTTCGCCCGGCGGTCTGGCGTTTTGCCAGGGATCTCGGGCTTTGCGGCGAGGTTCTGAACGACGCCCACGGCGTCCTGCTGCGGGTCGGCGGATCCTGCGGCGCGGTCGACGATCTCGTGGCGCGCATCAGGCGCGAAGCTCCGCCCCTGTCTCGAATCGACGGCATCGAAACCCGAATGTTTGCCGGCGATCTGCCGGCGCGATTCCGCATCGCCAGCACGCTGGCCGGAGAAGCACATACCGAGGTCGCGCCGGACGCGGCAATCTGCCGGGCCTGCGCGCAGGAAATTGCCGATCCCAGGGAACGGCGATTCCGCCATCCTTTCGCCAGCTGCACCCATTGCGGTCCGCGCCTCAGCATCGTCAGGAACATTCCCTATGATCGCCGCAACACCACCATGGCCGGGTTCGCGATGTGCGAGGCATGCCGGGCGGAATATTGCGATCCGGCCGATCGCCGGTTCAACGCCGAAGCGATCGCCTGCCATGATTGCGGACCCGGCGCCAGCCTGATCCGGCTCGATGGCGACGATGCGCATTTGCGTCGCGATTCCGGGCTCGACGCCGTAGAACTGGCAAGCCGCCTCATCCGGGAGGGCGAGATCGTCGCGGTCAAGGGATTGGGCGGATACCATCTCGCCTGCGACGCCACGAATGCCGCAGTCGTGGCGCGGCTGCGCCGGTTGAAGCGTCGGGACGGCAAGCCGTTTGCGCTGATGGCGCGGGATCTCGAAGTCATCCGCCGTTATTGTTCGGTCGGAAGCACGGAGCAGGATCTACTAGGCGGGATGATCGCGCCGATCGTGCTGCTGGCCGCCGACGGCCCGCAGCGTCTGCCGGCGGAAATCGCGCCGGGCCTTTCGACGCTCGGTTTCATGCTGCCGACCACGCCGCTGCATCTGCTGCTGCTGCAGCACCTGGATCGTCCGGTCGTGATGACCAGCGGCAACGCCTGCGGGGAGCCGCAGGTTGTCGGCGACGCCGCAGCATGCGAGCGCCTTGCCGGGATCGCGACCTATGCGCTGGTCCACGACCGCGAAATCGCCAATCGCCTCGACGATTCCGTGGTGCGCGAGATGGCCGGGCGCGCGCGGGTCCTGCGCCGCGCCCGTGGTTTCGCTCCGGCCGCCATCACGCTGCCGCGCGGTTTCGAGACCGCGCCGGAGCTTCTCGCCATGGGCGGCGAACTCAAGGCGACGTTCTGTCTGGTCAAGGATGGTGCGGCCATGCTGTCGCAGCATCAGGGTGACCTCCAGAATCCCGAAACCCTGGATGATTATCGCAGGAATCAAGCGCTCTATGCCGAACTGTTCGACCATGCGCCGGCGGAGCTGGTGGCGGACCTGCATCCTGAATATCTCTCGGGAAAAATCGCGCGGGCGCAGGCGCAGGCCGGTGGATTGCGGCTGATCGAAGTCCAGCACCATCATGCCCATGTCGCCAGCTGCCTGGCGGAGAATGGCCATCCCCTGGACGGCCAGGCGGTGCTCGGCATCGTCCTCGACGGGGCGGGATGGGGCGACGACGGGACGATCTGGGGCGGGGAATTCCTGCTCGCGGACTATCGCGGGTATCAAAGGCTCGGCACTTTCATGCCGGTGGCGATGCCGGGGGGCGCGCAGGCCGTGCGCGAGCCATGGCGCAATCTCTACGCCCATCTCGTTGCGGCGATCGGCTGGACCGAATTTGCGCGGGATTTCGCCGACCTCGAGGTCTTTGCGGATCTGGCGCCCAGGCCGCGATCGGTTCTCGATGCCATGATCCGCAATGGCGTCAACACGCCGAAGGCGTCGTCCTGCGGCCGGCTGTTCGACGCGGTTGCAGCCGTTCTGGGCATCTGCCGGGAACGGCAGGCTTACGAGGGTGAAGCCGGCTCGCGGCTGGAGGCTGCGGTCGATCCGGACGCCCTGCACGGTGTCAGCGACGAGGGTGCCTATCCATTCTCGATCCGCGATTCGGAAGGACCAAACCTTTCCTGTATTGAACCCTCGGCGATGTGGCGGGCCATTTTGGGCGATCTCGTTCTCAATACGCCGGTCCCGGTGATGGCGGCGCGCTTCCACCTCGGCCTGGCAAAAGTCATCGTGGCCATGGCCACCAGGCTCGCTGGTGGCGACGCTCGCGCGCCCCGCTTCGATACCGTCGCCTTGTCGGGTGGATGTTTCCAGAACCGCGTGTTGTTCGAACAGGTGGTGCGGCGGCTCGAACAACGGAATTTCATCGTGCTCTCGCACGCCCAGGTTCCCGCCAATGATGGCGGTTTGGCTCTCGGCCAGGCTGCGATCGGCGCGGCCCGCCTGATCGACGCCGAGGCAAACGAATCCGAATCCACAAGCCCCGATCATCGGCAAACCATGGAAAACGCATCATGTGCCTCGGAATTCCAGGCCGTATCGTGAAAATCGACGACGCCGCGAACATGCTGGCGATCGTCGATGTCGGCGGCGTCAGGCGCAAGGTCAACATCGCCTGTGTCGTCGACGAGGAGCATCCGGTCGCCTCCTGCGTCGGCGACTGGGTCCTGATCCATGTCGGCTTCGCCATGAGCCGCCTTGACGAGGCGGAAGCGGCCGAAACCCTGCGAATCCTGACCGAACTCGGCGAGGCGCAGGCCGAACTCGAGGCGATGCGGCTGTCAGGAGCCGGGTAGGAGACTGCAGATGGATCGCGCAGGCGGCTTGAGCCGGAACATTTTATTCGACGACGGGATCGACCGCTGCGGCCGCGTTGGCCTCCGGCTTATGGAGGATCGCGGACCGGCAACGACCAGGGGAGCCGCGGCATGAAATATCTCGACGAGTTTCGCGACGGACACAAGGCGAAGATCCTGGTCAAGGAGATCGAGGCGCTGGTCGCGACCATGACCATTCCGGACGCGCGGCCGATCTACATCATGGAAGTCTGCGGCGGCCACACCCATTCGATCTTCCGCTATGGCCTCGAAGGCATGCTGCCGAAGCAGATCGAGCTGATCCACGGCCCGGGCTGCCCGGTCTGCGTGCTGCCGATGGGGCGGGTCGACGATTGCATTGCAATCGCCGAAAATCCCGCCGTGATTTTCACCACCTTCGGCGATGCGATGCGGGTGCCCGGCTCCCAGAAGAGCCTGCTGCAGGCCAAGGCCGAGGGCGCCGATATCAGGATGGTGTATTCGCCGATGGATGCGCTGGCGCTGGCGCGAAGTCATCCCGACCGCGAGGTGGTGTTCTTCGGGCTCGGCTTCGAGACCACCATGCCCTCGACCGCGCTGACCATCCTGCAGGCGGAAGCCGACGGCGTCGGCAACTTCTCGGTGTTCTGCAACCACATCACCATCGTGCCGACCATCAAGGCGATCCTCGACAGTCCCGGCCTGCAGCTCGACGGCTTCCTCGGACCGGGCCACGTCTCGATGGTGATCGGCACCGCGCCTTACGAGTTCATCGCCAGTTTCTACAACAAGCCGATGGTGGTGGCCGGTTTCGAGCCGCTCGACATCCTGCAGTCGATCTGGATGGTGCTGAAGCAGATCAAGGAGGGGCGCGCCGAGATCGAGAACCAGTATGCCCGCGTCGTTGCCGAGCGCGGCAACGCTCCGGCCTTGCAGGCGGTATCGCGGGTCTACGAGCTGCGCGAATTCTTCGAGTGGCGCGGGCTCGGCTCGATCGACCACTCCGGCGTCAAGCTGCGCGAACACTATGCGCATTTCGACGCCGAGCGAAAATTCGCGATTCCGAATCTGAAGGTCGCCGATCCGACGTCGTGCCAGTGCGGCGAGGTGCTGAAGGGCGTGATCAAGCCGTGGCAATGCAAGGTGTTCGGCTCGGCCTGCACGCCGGAAACCCCGGTGGGCGCGCTGATGGTGTCGTCCGAGGGCGCCTGCGCGGCCTATTACCAGTATGGCGGGGTCAAGCGCTACAAGGAGGCGGTATGAACGTCGCTCCGTTCGTTCGCAAACGGCGGCTGGGCAAGGTCGGTGTCTCTACCGTGACGCTCGCCCACGGCGGCGGCGGCAAGGCGATGAAGGACCTGATCGACGACGTATTCGTGGCCGCGTTCGATCCTCAGGCGCCGGCGCCCCTGGAGGATCAGGCGCGGTTCGACCTCGCCGAGCTTGCGCGCCATGGCGACCGGCTGGCGTTCACCACCGATTCCTTTGTGGTCGATCCCCTGTTCTTTCCCGGTGGCGACATCGGCAAGCTCGCGGTCTGCGGCACCGTCAACGACCTGGCGGTAGGTGGCGCCAGGCCGCTGTACCTGTCCTGCGCCGTGATCGTCGAGGAAGGCACCGGCGTCGACCTGCTGCGCCGGGTCGCGCGCTCGATGGCGGAAACCGCCCGCGAAGCCGGTGTCCGCATCGTCACCGGCGATACCAAGGTGGTGCAGCGCGGCGCCTGCGACAAGTTGTTCGTCACCACCACCGGCATTGGCATGATCCGCGAGGGTATCGCGCTCAGCGTCGATGCCGCGCGGCCCGGCGATGCGGTGCTGGTCAACGGCCTGCTCGGCGATCACGGCGCCGCCATCCTGTGCGCGCGCGGCGACATGGCGCTCGACAGCCTGATCGAAAGCGATTGCGCCTGCCTGCATGGCCTGATCGAGGCGCTGTTGACGGCGGCGCCCGGGGTCCGCTTCGTGCGCGACGCCACCCGCGGCGGTCTGGCTACGGTGCTCAACGAGATTGCCGAGGCCTCGCAGGTTTCAATCGAGATCGACGAGGCCGCCACGCCGATCCGCGAGCAGGTCAAGGCGTTCTGCGAAATCCTCGGACTGGATCCGCTTTATCTTGCCAATGAGGGCAAGATCGTCGTGATCGTGCCGCCGGCGCAGGTCGACGCGGCGCTGGCCGCGATGCGGGCGCATCCGCTCGGCGAAGCCGCCGGCATCATCGGACGGGTCGGCCAGGACGAGGCCGGCCGCGTCACCATGCGCACGGTATTCGGCGGGCGGCGGATCGTCGACATGCTGGTCGGCGAGCAATTGCCGCGGATCTGTTGAGGGCAATTCAAGAGCCCCGGCATGCTCCCGATTGAACCGGCGAGGCGGAACGAGCAACATTCCCCGTCAATGAAGCATCAAATCGTCCGTCATCGCAGCGGTGCATTCGCGCGCTGCGGCGCAAGCCGTTTGAATCATGACAAAAGCAGTTCAGCTGCCGCTGACAGCCCGCTCGATCCAGAGTTTATCAGCCTCTGCGCCCCGAGACATGTGCCTTTATGATCAATTCGCCGCGGGCCGGCCGGGAATGGCGCAGGGCCTGAGTAGTTTCCGACTCTACCGTCCCGGCTTATGGCGGCTAGGATCGCGGTCGAAGGCAAGCTCACCTGCGAACAGCTTGCCAAAGCGCCGGTTGCCACGGTTCGACAGACGCCGTGATCGTTGGCGCCATCGCGATCCACGACAGCATAGAAAGACAGACAGCTCATGGCCTATCAGAGCCTCAATCCCGCCACCGGCAAGCTGCTCAAGACGTTCGACGAACTGACGGACAAGCAGCTCGAAGACAAGCTGGCCACCGCCGAGAAATGCTTCAAGACCTGGAAACTCAAGACCTATGCCGAGCGGGCCGTCATCGTCGCCAAAGCCGCGGCGCTGATGCATGAGAGGGTCGATGAGCTGGCTCACACCATGACGCTGGAAATGGGCAAGCGGATAGGCGAAGCCAAGGGGGAAGTGGAGTTCAGTTCGAATATCCTGGCTTATTATGCCAAGAACGCAGCCAAGTTCCTTGCCGATGTGGAACTGCATCCGACCCTCGGCGATGGCCACATGGAGAGCAGCCCGATCGGCGTGATCTTCGGCGTGGAGCCCTGGAATTTTCCTTACTACCAACTCGCCCGGGTGGCAGGCCCGCATCTGATGGCCGGCAACGTGCTGCTGGTAAAACATGCTGGTTGCGTGCCGCAATGCGCGATTGCGTTCGAGAAGCTGTGGACCGATGCCGGCGCGCCGGCCGGGCTGTATACCAACCTTCTGATTTCGCACGACCAGTCCGATGACCTGATCGACGATCCCCGTATCAAGGGCGTGGCGCTGACCGGCAGCGTCGCCGCCGGCAAGAGCATCGCGGCGCGGGCCGGGCAGAACCTCAAGCCATCCTCGATGGAACTCGGCGGCAGCGATGCATTCATCGTCCTCGAGGACGCCGACCTCGAACATACCATCAAATGGGCGGTCTGGGGACGGATGTACAATACCGGCCAGACCTGCTGCGCCGCCAAGCGTTTCATCGTCGTCGAAAAACTCGCCGACAAGTTTTTGGAGAAGTTCCAGGCCGCGCTCGCAAGTCTGAAGGCCGGCGATCCCTTGGACGAGAAGACGACACTGGGACCGTTGTCGACGGAATCGGCGCTGGTCGATCTTCTGAAACAGGTCGACGTGGCGGTCGCGCACGGGGCAAAGTTGGTGATGGGCGGCAAGCGCATCGATCGCCCGGGCTCGTTCATGCAGCCCACGATCCTGACCGACGTCAAGCCCGAGAACCCTGCCTTCAGGGACGAGTTCTTTGGTCCGGTTGCGATGTTCTTCCGCGTCAAGGATGAAGACGCGGCGATCGCGCTCGCCAACGATTCCGACTTCGGCCTGGGTGGCTCGGTTTTCACCAACGACTTGGCGCGCGGCAAGCGGGTCGCGAGCCGCGTCGACACCGGCATGATGTTCATCAATAGCATCAGCTGGTCCGACGCCGAGCTGCCGTTCGGCGGCATCAAGAACTCCGGTTACGGGCGAGAGCTCGGCGATATGGGCATCCAGGAATTCGTCAACAAGAAGCTGGTTCGCTACGTCGCGGCCGAAGCGCCGCAGTAAGGCGCTTCGATCGCCGTTTGACTGAGCCGGACAAATGACGACCGCGATGAGGTGTTCCGTTGGAGCGGAACTCCTCATCGGCCGTCGCAAGACGGGAAAATGGAGCCTGCATGTACGTCAACATTGCCGTTTTGAAGGAAACCCAGCCGCATGAGCGGCGTGTCGCCCTGGTTCCATCGGTCGTCGCCAAGCTGATCAAGCTCGGCGCGAAGCTGCACATGCAGACCGGCGCGGGGGATGCGGTGAAGCTGGCCGATACGGCATTCACCGATATCGTATTCATGGACGACCGGACGGAAATGGTTGGCGACGCCGATGTGGTTCTCGCGGTGCAGCCGCCGGCGCTGGACGTGATCGACGCCATGAAGGAGGGCGCCATCTTGATCTCCTTCATCTATGCCGGTCATCAACCGCATCTGGTGAAGCGGCTGCTCGAGAGGAAAATCACCTGTTTTGCGATGGAGATGCTTCCGCGCATCAGCCGCGCCCAGTCGATGGATGCTCTCTCCAGCCAGTCTGCGCTGGCGGGATATTATGCCGTGCAACTCGGCGCGACGACCCTCGGACGGGTGTTGCCGAAAATCACCACGGCCGCCGGCGCCATCGGCCCGGCCAAGGTCTTGGTCATGGGCCTCGGTGTCGCCGGCCTCGAGGCGCTCGCGACGGCGCACCGGCTGGGGGCGGTTACCGAAGGCTATGATGTGCGCCCGGAAACCCAGGAGCAGGCGCTGTCGCTTGGCGCCAGCTTCGTCGAGACCGGAATCGATGCCCGCGGCAAGGGCGGCTATGCCCGCGAGCTGACCGCGGAGGAAAAAGCCAGGGTCGCCGCAGTGCTGACCAGGCATATTCAGGCCGCCGATCTGATCATCACGACGGCCGCGATTCCAGGTCGTGCATCGCCAAAGCTCATCAGCAAGGCGCAGGTCGCCGGCATGAAGGCCGGCGCCGTGATCGTCGATCTTTCCGCCGAAGGTGGCGGCAATTGCGAGGACACCCGCCCCGGAGAAACCGCCCATATCGGGCAGGTGACCATCGTGGCCCCGCTCAATGTGCCGTCGCTGCTCGGCCAGGATGCGAGCGAACTCTATTCGAAGAACCAATACAATCTGCTCGCGCTCTTCATGAAGGACAACATCATCAAGATCGACTGGGACGATGAGATTCTGGCCAAGACCGTGCTGACCCATGGCGGCGAGATGAAGAACCAGGCGGCCAGGCCGCCCGTCACTTCCGGCAGCGACAAAGCCACGGCAACCAAGCCGGCGACACGAGTGGCGTGAGCCAAAAGCAGGAAATCAGCATGCAGTTCTCGATAGCGATCAGCGGATTCGTGGCACTCTATATCTTCATGCTGGCCGCCTTTGCCGGATGGGTGATCATCGGGCATGTCCCGGCGATCCTGCATACCCCGCTGATGTCGGGATCCAACTTCGTGCACGGTATCGTGGTGGTCGGCGGGATCTTTGCGCTGTTGAATGCCAGCACGGGGCTCGAACAGGCGATCGGCTTCTTTGCGGTTCTGCTCGGCGCCGGCAATGCCGCGGGCGGTTTTGCGGTCACCAATCGCATGCTGGCGATGTTCCAGCCGAGCGAACACCAGCCTGCGCACGCCAGGCACGGCCATCACAAGGCCAGCCACTCCGGGAAGGCATGAGGCCAGACATGTTGACGTTCATCCCACAGTTCATCATCGGCGCGATCGATCTCGGCGCGGCGTTCCTGTTCATGTACGGCCTCAAGCGAATGTCTTCGCCGGTAACCGCTCCTTCGGGGATCAAGGTCGCCGGCATCGGCATGGTGGTCGCTGTTCTGGCGAGTTTTCTCTACGCCTTCGATGTCGGCGCGGCGGCGAAGCCACACCTGCTGGTCAATATAGGCCTGGCCCTCATTGCCCTGGTCATCGGCGGCGGGATCGCGTGGTGGAGCGGCAGGAAGGTGGCGATGACGGCGATGCCGCAGATGGTCGCCATCTATAACGGCATGGGTGGCGGCGCCGCGGCCGCGATCGCCGCGGTCGAACTGTTCGGCAACAAGGTCGACGGCGTCACCCAGCTGGTGGTGACCTTGATCGGTGCCTTGATCGGCGCCGTGTCGCTTTCCGGCTCGCTGATCGCCTGGGCCAAGCTGGACGGGGTGATCAAGCAGCCCCTGCGGATCCGGGGGCAGCAGGTCCTCAATGGTCTGGTTGCGCTGGCCACGCTGGGAGTTGGCTTGTATATCGTGCTGATAACGCACGGCGCGATCACGTCACCGGTCGCGACAACAGACCTGATCTATCTGTTCTTCGGCTGCGCGCTGGTGTTCGGCGTCCTGATGACGCTGCCGATCGGCGGCGCCGACATGCCCGTGGTGATCTCGATCTACAATGCATTCACCGGACTTGCGGTCGGGCTCGAGGGGTTAGTGCTGCAGAATCCGGCGCTGATGATCGCCGGCATGGTGGTCGGCGCAGCCGGCACGCTGCTGACGCTTTTGATGGCGAAGGCGATGAACCGCTCGGTCAGCAATATCCTGTTCACGAATTTCGGAACGGTCGTCCAGCACAAGCAGGGCGAGATCAAGGGTAGCCTCAAGCCGGTGGAGGCCGCCGACGCGGGCATCTTCATGCGCTATGCCGCTTCGGTGATCATTGTGCCGGGATACGGTCTGGCCGTCGCGCAGGCACAGCAGAAGCTCTACGAGTTCGTCAAGCTGCTCCAGGCCGCGGGCGTTTCGGTCAAGTTCGCGGTCCATCCGGTGGCGGGACGCATGCCCGGCCAGATGGACGTGCTGCTGGCCGAGGCGGGTGTTCCCTACGACATGATCTTCCAGCTCGAAGACGTCAACGACGAGTTCGCCAATACCGACGTCGCCCTGGTGATCGGCGCCAACGACGTGGTCAATCCGGCGGCGCGGACCGACAAGTCCTCGCCGATCTACGGCATGCCGATTCTCAACGCCGACAAGGCCAGGAAGGTCTATGTCGTCAAGCGCGGCCAGGGCAAGGGCTATGCCGGCATCGTCAACGCGCTGTTCTACGGCGACAATTGCGACATGGTCTACGGCGATGCCGCTGCCGTCCTGACCAGGATGATCGAGGCGGTACGCGCCTTGGGTACGAAAGCCGCCGCGTAGGCGGCGGCCAAACGACATCGATCGGTTCAACCTCGAAAGCAGGAGCAACGCATGGCCGGTAAAATGCACGTCGCCGTCGTCGAGCACTTTGGCAAGCCTCTGGTGCAGCAGGAATGGGACATTCCGGCCCCCGGCCCGGGCCAGATCCTGGTCAAGACCGAGGCCTGCGGCGTGTGCCACACCGACCTGCATGCGGCGACCGGCGACTGGCCGTTGAAGCCGAAGCTGCCGTTCATTCCGGGCCACGAGGCCATCGGGCGGGTGGTCGCGGTCGGCACCGGTGTCAAGAGCGTCAAGGAAGGCGACCGGGTCGGCGTGCCGTGGCTCTATTCGGCCTGCGGCCATTGCGAGCATTGCCTGTCGGCCTGGGAGACCGTCTGCGCCGAAGCTGAGTTCGGTGGATATACCAGAAACGGCGGTTTCGCCGAATACCTGATCGCCGATCCGGAATACGTCGCGCACATTCCCAATGGACTTGACCCGAAGCTCGCGGCGCCGCTGATCTGCGCCGGCATCACCACCTACAAGGGCATCAAGGAGACCAAGGCGAGGCCGGGCGAATGGATCGTGATCTCCGGCGCCGGCGGCCTCGGCCACCTCGGGATTCAATATGCCAAGGTGATGGGTCTTCGGGTCTGCGCCGTCGATATCGACGACGGCAAGCTGGCGCTGGCCACCAAGATGGGCGCCGACTTCGTGGTCAACGCCAGGCATGGCGAGCCGGAGGAGGTGGTCAGGAAGGGTACCGGCGGCGGCGCCCACGGCGTGCTGATCACCGCGCCCTCGCTCGGCGCGTTCAAGCAGGGCGTCGGCATGACGCGCAAGCGCGGCACCTGCGTGCTGGTCGGGCTGCCGCCCGGCGAGTTTCCCGTGCCGCTGTTCGACGTCGTCGCCAACTGCATCACCATCCGCGGCTCCTTCGTCGGCAATCGCGAGGACATGGCGGAGGCGCTGGCATTCGCCGCCGAAGGCAAGATCAAGGCGGACATCGAACTGCAGCCGCTCTCGGCGATCAACGACATCTTCGACAGGCTCCAGCATGGCAAGGTCGCCGGCCGCGTGGTGCTCGACTTTGTCGGAGGCACGGCCGATGAAAAACAATCGAAAGCACCGACGTCCAAGAAGGTTGAGGCAGCAGCCGTTGGTTAGGTGAGCGACGTGACAAAAGACCGGAGGGCAAGCTCGCCCTCTTGACGCCGCTTCAGATGGGTGTTGCCGACCGGGCAGCCGAGGCGAGCGGTATTGACGGGTTTGGCCTGATGGAAGCGGCCGGCAGCGCGGTTGCGCACCCGTAGCGCGGCGAAGCAATCCAATGCCGTGGTGGTGCTCAAGGGCCCGGATACCGTTATCGCCGCCCCGGACGGCCGTGCGATCATCAATGGCAACGCCCCCGCGCAACTGGCGACCGGCGGCAGCGGCGACGTCTTGACCGGCTTTGTCGCCGCACTGCTCGCCCAGGGAATGCCGTCCTTCGAGGCGGCAGCGGCAGCGGTTTGGCTGCATGGTGCGGCGGCTGCAGAATTTGGATTGGGCCTTGTCGCGGAAGACCTGCCGAACGCTCTGCCGCGCGTATTGCAGAGGCTCAAATCGAAGGTGGACGGCTAGAACCGTTTTGCCTGTTCGTCATCGACCGTCTCCGTCCACTGCAAAGTGGCTTTCGCCGCAAAGGGCACGACCATGAAGGCGATGGTGCTGAACAAGCCAAGGACGCCTCTGCTATGGACCGAGCTGCCAGACCGGCAGCCAGGATCGGGGGAAATCCGGGTGAAGGTGCTGGCTTGCGGCGTCTGTCGCACCGATTTGCACGTCGTGGATGGCGAACTGCCCAGCCCCAAATCTCCGATCATTCCCGGTCATGAGATCGTCGGGCGGATCGATGCCATCGGCGCCGGCGTCGAAGGGCTGAGCCTCGGTGATCGGGTCGGCATTCCCTGGCTCGGCCACACCTGCGGGGTCTGTTCCTTTTGTCGTCTGCAGCGCGAAAACCTATGCGACGATCCGCTGTTCACGGGATACACGCGCGACGGCGGCTTTGCGACCGCTGCAATTGCCGATGCCCGCTTTGCTTTCCCACTCGGCGAGACCGGCAGCGACGTCTCGCTGGCGCCCTTGCTGTGTGCCGGTCTGATCGGCTGGCGTTCACTGGTCATCGCCGGCGACGGCAAAAAGGTCGGGCTTTACGGATTCGGCGCAGCCGCCCACATCATCGCGCAGGTCGCGAAGTGGCAGGGCCGATCGGTGTATGGCTTCACGCGGCCAGGAGACCTTGCGACACAGGCCTTTGCGCGGAGTCTCGGCGCGAAATGGGCCGGCGGATCAGACGAGATGCCGCCAGAGCCGCTCGATGCTGCGATCATCTTTGCGACGGTTGGTGATTTGGTACCTCTCGCGTTGAAGGCGGTCCGCAAGGGCGGTCGGGTTGTTTGCGCGGGCATTCACATGAGCGAAATCCCGAGCTTCCCCTATGAACTGCTATGGGAGGAGCGGCAACTGGTATCGGTCGCCAATCTCACGCGAAAGGACGGCATTGATTTCCTGCGGCAGCTGCCCGAGATGGGTATCGTCACCAGCACCACGAGCTACCCGCTCGAGCAGGTCAACGAGGCCCTTGCTGATCTCCGCGCAGGCCGCTTCGAAGGCGCCGCTGTTCTCATCCCCTGAGGGCGGCCAGTCTCAGTGCGAGGACGCAACATGGCTAAACCAATGGACTTGGAAGTCGGGACTCCCAACTGCTTGACTCAAATCAAACTGGTGTCCGCTACCCGACACTATAATGGCGTTGATCAGAATTTCGGCCGCAATAGTCGATGAAACAAGCAACGCACTTTCTCTCCGGTTTCGAGACGTACTTTGCGACAGCGGGCGCGGGAAAAAAGGTCCTTAACTTCAAGAAGAACGCCGTCATATATTCGCAAGGCGATCCCGCGGAATGCATTTTCTATATTCAGAAGGGGCGGGTGAAGCTCCATGTCGTATCCGAGCACGGCAAAGAAGCCGTAGTGGCGATCATGGAAGCTGGCCAGTT
>Ga0302279_10000511_pt1 | contig 56500 bp, 49 predicted proteins | sample III_Bog_N3_3_FD_194541 | JGI IMG/M metagenome (GOLD analysis project Ga0302279, IMG submission 194541) | Peat permafrost microbial communities from Stordalen Mire near Abisko, Sweden - III_Bog_N3_3 | ecosystem: Environmental > Terrestrial > Soil > Wetlands > Peat | place: Sweden: Abisko... | reverse complement strand
ACACGCTCGTCGGCAAGTTCCCGAAGGCGTCCGTGGGCTCGCTCCGCACGCTGGCCGGCGTCTTCGGCTTCTCGGGGGACGACATCGAGAAGCCGTGCCGCATCCTGTCGGGGGGCGAGAAGGCCCGGCTCGTCCTCGCGCAGATGCTCTACGACCCGCCGAACTTCCTCGTCCTGGACGAGCCGACCAACCACCTCGACATGGCCACCAAGGAGATGCTCATCGAGGCGCTCGCGGGCTACGAGGGCACGATGCTCTTCGTCTCCCACGACCGGCACTTCCTCCGCGCCCTCTCCAACCGCGTCCTCGAGGTCTCCCCCAAGGGCGTGCGGATGTATGGCGGCGGGTACTCGGAGTACGTGAGCGAGACGGGCCACGAGGCGCCGGGCGTGAGCTGACGGTGCGACCCCGAGGGATCCGCTTGGTGGATCTCCCGTCATCCGAAGAGCGCCTGGTCCGGCCTCCAGCCGGTGCAAAGACCCTGGAATTGTACCGGGGTGCGCGACGGCACGTGTGTTGCTCCAGGGGCGGCGCACATGCTCCGCCCCTCCTCGCTCCCGAAGATGCTGCTCCGCGCCCTGGTGCTCGCCGTCGTGTGCGTGACCGCGGCCTGCGCCGCCCCCGCCCCCGAGACGACCGCGGCGACGGCCGACAAGCTCGCCGTCGGCGTCTTCGCGGAGTGCGCCTTGCCCGCTCCCCTGCAGCCCGTGCTCGAGAAGCTGTACGAGGCGATGGAAGGCCGGGGGATCGAGATCTCGGCCGAGGTCATCATCCTCTACGACTACGACCTCACGAAGAAGGAGAACACCCTCGAGGTGCTCTTCGGCGGGGCGGTCGCAGGAGAGCTCGCGGGCGCGCTCGGCATCGACGAGGGCGAGGTCAACGGCTGGCTGAGCGAGCTCGGAGCCGAAGGCGGCATCCTCGGCGCCGCGACCGTCGGCCTCGACTTCGGAGGCGACTGGGAGGGCATCAACTTCGCGCTCGTCGGCTACGAGGGAGCAGACGTGTTCGCGGGATCGGGCGGCGCCTGGCAGGTCCTGTGGACGACGGACAGGACCGAGAACGCCGGTGACAAGAGCGGCTTCTGGGGCGCCATCACGCTCACGACGAACGGCGCGTGCAAGGCGGGCGGCCTCGTCGCCGCCTCCAAGAACGACGTGAACGTCCTCTGGACGGCGTGGGAGTGGCTGACGGGCGGCAGCAGCTCGAACACCGCGCCCGTCTCCCAGCCCTCCACGCCCGACAGCTCCGATGCCGACGCCGGCGCGGACGCCAGCGCGGACGCCGCGGAGGCGGATGGCGGCGCCGAGGCGGACGGCGCGGCGCCCGCTGCCCTCGTGTGCGGGATGCCTTCGAGCGGCGTGCCCTCCTGCGACAGCTGCGAAGCGTCGAGCTGCTGCGCCGAGGCCCAGACCTGCGCAGGCGACGCGGACTGCGCGAACCTCATCGACTGCCAGCAGGCGTGCGGCGACGACACCGACTGCAGCGCCGCGTGCGGGGCGAACGCTCCGGATCAGGCGAACAGCGAGCTGAACGCGCTCGACGTGTGCCTCAACTCCTGCCCCTGCCCCTGATTGCCGAGCGCGCTCCGCGGGCCTCGCGCGGAGGTGGTGGATCGTCGATTACCCTCCTCCGTGACGGCTCTGTGACTCGCTCGGGTCCATCGCGAGCGGAGTCCTGCATCCGCGCGAGATCTCTTTCCTTCGCGCGACTCTGCCGCCGAGCACGGTCCTTGCTGAAGGGCGCGCACCATGAAGCTCTCGTGCACGGCCGCATCCTTCGCCCTCGTCGCCGCTCTGGTCAGCGGCTGCGGGAACGCGACGTCCCCCACACCTGCGGATAGCGACGACGACTCCGGGACCGACGCAGGCCCGACCGGCACCACGACCACGTCCCCGCCGAAGGGCGGCGGCAACGACGCGGGCACCGACACCGGGCCCACGACGCCGGTGAGCGGCAGCGACACCTGCACGACGAACGCGGACTGCGGTCACGGCGAGTACTGCGACACCGGCGTCTGCAAGATACAGCTCTGCGGCCCCGCCTCGTCGTACTCGTCCACGCCCCCGCTCGGCGGCTACCAGATCTTCTCCTACTACCGTGACCTCGTCGTCGTCGACGACGCCACGGCCTCCGCCGCCGGCTACGAGCCGCAGTCGCTCACGCCTCGCGCCGGGGAGTCGTGGAGCGCGGGTGGCACGGCGATCGTCGACGTCGCGGGCGGCAACTTCTTCGGCGCGAGCCCCGAGGCCGTCGCCCTCGCGGTGAGCGGCCAGAGCAGCCTCACGGTCGTCCAGGGCGGCACGCCGACGAGCATCGCGCTCCCGTTCGTGCCGATCGCGGTCGCGGGCGGCGACGTCGACGGCGACGGCGTCGACGAGGTCATCGCGCTCGCGGCAACGGGTGACGTCGCTGTGTGCCACGCGACGACGGGCTCCTGCGCCGTGACCTCGATCACGGTCTCCGACGCGAGCCTCAGCCCCAAGGACATCGCCGTGGCCGACGTGGACGGCGACGGCTACGCCGAGCCGATCATCCTGTTCAACGGCTCGGGCTCCGCGATCGTCGTGTGGAACGTCGACTACCAGATGACCCAGGAGCCCCAGACGATCACGACCAGCGTGTCCGAGACCTTGTCGGCCATCGCCGCCGGAGACATCAACGGCAACGGGACCGCCGATGTGTTCGGCCTCGAGTACGGCGGATACCTCGGTCTGGAATCGGGCGCGCTCCACACCTTCACGCTCGCGAGCGCGATGCTAGAGGAGACAGGCTCGCAGGACGTCTCCTCGGACGCGACCGACGTGTTCGCCGGCCTCACCAACGGCCTCACCCAGGCGACGGTCTACGTGCTCGACACGAACAACGCCGTCGACGTGTACCTCCCTTCCGGGACGGACACCGTCGCGCTCGACCACACGACCGCCCTCGGTACCTCCCAGGCGACGCGGCTCACGCTCGCCGACGCGAGCGGCAACTCGCCGAGCGGCTCGCTCCAGGGCGGGCCCGTGCTCACTGCAGGCCTGCTCGAGCCCACCTCGCTCCTCGTCTACCCGCCCTTCTGGTGGACCCACAGCCAGGGCACCTCGCGGATCTCGGTGGGGTCGGCGCAGGTGAACCAGACGGCGGCGTCCACCACCGTCGGGCTGCAGGCGAGCCTGAGCATCGGCTTCGAGGCGTCCGTCCCCGACGTCGTCTCGGCGTCCCTCAAGACGAAGGTGCAGGCCAGCGTGCAGAACACGCAGACCAACACGGACTCGATCACCGTGGCGGACACCTACTACGTCGATCCGACCGCCGGGGAGGTGGGGCCCGACAACGCCGCCGTGGCGCTCGCCAACGCCTGCTACCACGCCTACACCTACCAGATCGACGATCCTGCCGGCCTCCTGGGCGGCAACGGCACGCACATGGTCCTGTTCGTCCCCGTGGGAGGCCAGACCGCCATCTGGTCATTGACCCGCTACAACGGCCTGGCCGCGGCGGAGGGCGACCTGCCGGTCTTGCAGGTGCCGTCGTCGGTCGGCGACGCGACGACGTACCCGAGCACGCTGCAGACGCTCGAAGGGCAGCCCATCGCCCCGGCCGATCTCGTCCTCTCCGTCGCCCAGTCGTACAGCACGAGCGACGTCGCGCAGGTCGGCTGGTCACTCACGATGGGGACCTCGGTGACCAACACGATGGCGGCGACGACGACGCTCTCCGCCATCAGCGACGTCAGCGTTGGTCCGGTCGACGTGACGGGCCAGATCGACGGCATCACCGGCACCGCGTACGCCGTGACGATCGGGAGCCAGGCCTCGTTCGGGGGCTGGGTACCGCCCGTGAGCGACCAGAGCCAGTACGGATTCTCCTTCGCTCCGTTCGTCTACCGTGAGCACTACACCGATGCGAAGGGCAACGACGCGGGCCTCTACGTCGTGAACTACACCGTAGGTCCCTGAAGGGGGCCCTTTCCGCGCGCCTGCCTTCCGGGCTAGCTTGGGGAGGCAATGGGTGAGCACCGCCGGCAGAACGTCCGCTACGCCATCCGCTTCCCGGTGCAGGTGTGGCACGGGCAGCGGACGGTCTCGCTCCTGACCGAGGACGTGAGCCAGGGCGGCGTCTTTCTCTGCACGGACTCTCCCCCTCCGCTCCTCCAGCTCGTGCAGGTCGCGCTGGTTTTGCCGCCTTTCCCCGAGCGCGACCGGGCGCTCAAGGCGCACGGGATGACGGTCCACGTGGTGGAGACCGAGAACGCCCAGGGCCGCATTCCCGGCATCGGCATCCAGTTTTACGCGCTCGACACGGCGACGCGCGAGGCGTGGGACGCCTTCGTGAAGCACGTGGCCGCCAACTACCCCGAGGCGACCGACCAGGTGCCCCTCACCCTGCCGGCGGGCAACGCGCCGGCCGAGGCGACCGGTCGCGCCGAGCGGCTCGCCGCGATCCTGGACGTGAAGCCGGCCAGCCTCGACGATCTGGAGGAGATCTACACGCGCGACGTGTCGACGGGCAGCCTCTTCGTCCCGACGCGGCTCGAGATCCCGGCGGGCTCCCACGTGGGGCTCAACATCGTCCACCCCGCGGGCGGCTCGCCGTACCTGCTCGAGGCGACGGTCCTCCACCGCACCGGCGCCGGCCTCGGCGTCGAGCTCATCGGCGTGGACGAGAAGCTGCGCACGGAGTTCTTGAACTTCGTCCGCGGCGGCATCGTCATCGACGACGAGGTCGTGGTCGACGGCGGCACGCCGGACTGAGGCACGGGCCCCTCGTCACCGCCAGCGGGACGGCTGGCGCATGTCCTTCGCGCCGATACCCTCGCTCCACGCGGCGAAGGCCGCGCGCGGGGCGCCCTTCCACTCGAGGTCGCCGAGCTGCTCGGCGAGCGGCACGTCGTCCACGAGGGTGGCGAGCTTGCGGTAGAGGAGCGCCGCCGGCATCGAAGCGGCCAGCGTGGCCGCGAGCCGCTCTCCGCTGCGGACGTCGACCGTCCAGTCGCGCGCGTCCTTCGGGATGGCCTCGAGGTGCCCGTAGGCGCGCAGCAGCGCGGCGGCCGTCTTCTCGCCGAACCCGGCGATCCCTGGGATGCCGTCGGCGTCGTCGCCGACGAGCGCGAGCCAGTCGGGGATGCTCGCGGGCAGGATGCCTCGCCGCGCGACGAGCGCGTCCTCGTCCATCTCGCGCTGCCTCATCCTGTCCACCTGGACGACGCGCTTGCCGCGGATCGCCTGGCCGAGATCCTTGTCGGGCGTCATGATGCGCACCTGCTCGACCTCGCCGTGCCAGCGCGCGGCCGCCGTCGCCAGCGCGTCGTCGGCCTCGTAGCGGTCCATCGACCAGACCACGATGCCGAGCGCGCGCATCGCCTCCTCGGCCGGGTCGAACTGGGCGAGGATCTCGGCAGGCACGCCCTCGTCCGTCTTGTAGCCGTCGAACCAGTCGTTCCGGATCGAGCGGATGGGGTTGTCGAACGCAACCGCCAGGTGCGTCACGCGCTCGCCCGGGTCCTCCAGGAGCCCAAGCATGGACAAAGCCAGTCCCATCGTGGCCTTGCGGTCCTCCCCGTCCGGGCCCTCGTGCGAGGGGCGCTTCGAGAAGTGGGCGCGGAAGAGCTCGTATGTCCCGTCGACTACGTGGAGGCGCATCTGAACCTACAATTCGCGAGCTTCATGCGGTGGCGAGGGAAACATGCGGCGCCCATGGAAAGGGTCCCGCGAGGGTCCGTTGTGCTTGCACGGAACCAGCGATTCCGCCACCATTCGCGCCGCGGAGGAGCCATGGGCAACCTAGCCTCGGTCTCTACTGAGTCATCGCCGTCATCGCCAGATCGAATCGGGCCGGATCTGATGGGCTCTCTGTCGGACGCGACGCTCGATGATCACGCGGGCATCGGCATCCCACAGCTCCGTAACCGGGCCCTCCCCCGCGGGATCGACATCCGCGAGTGGTACGTGTGCACGCGCGGAAGCGAGCCCGTCGGCCCGGTGTCGAGCGAGCTCGTCGCCCGCGGCATCGTCGCCGGCAAGGTCCCCCGCGACGCCCTGCTCGCCCGCGTGGGAGACAGCGTGTGGCAGCGCGTTCTCCGCGTGCCCGAGATCACCGCGGCGCTCGAAGCCATCGCGCCCCGCTCCTGACTGACACGGGTTATCCCCGCCCCGCATCGACGGGCGCCGCCGAGTCCGTAGCGTCGGCGGGCGCGGCGTCGTAGGCGTCCATCGGGACGCAGTTGACCGCCGGGTCGCACGACGAGCCGCACCCCGAGATGGCGGCGGACGCTGCCGCTGCGAGGCTGCCCACGAAGGCGAGCGCGACCCACGCCATCGTCCGCATCACCCGGCTCCTTCGCGCTTCTGCCATCGGAGGCGGGCCTTGGCGCGCTCCCCTTCCCGCGTGCGGACGGGCGCCTTCGCGACGAGCGAGGCCAGCAGCCGCTCGGTCGAGAGCGCCACCTCCTCGACCGCCCGGTCGAACGTCTCCTGGTCGGCCTGCGAAGGCTTGGCCAGGCCGCTCACCTTGCGGACGTACTGGAGCGCCCCGGCGTGGATCTCCTCCTTCGTCGTCGGCGGGTCGAAGCTGTAGAGAACGCGAATGTTCCGGCACATGGGCCCAGCATGGCGAATCGGCAGGGCGCCGTCGACTCGAACCTTTGCCCCGGCGGCGCGCCAGACCACCCTCCCGCTCGGGGGGGTGAACGGGTAAGGTCGCTCCCATGCGACGTCCCCCCTACGCCTACCTCGCGGCCGCGCTCGTCCTGGCCTCTTGCGCCAGCACACCCAGGAGCGCGCCGCCCGCCACGGTGGTCGTGGCGAAGGTCGAGCCGCCCGTCGCCCCCGCGGAGCCAGCCGCGCCCCCGCCACACGCCGCCCAGCCGCCCAGCGAAGCGGACGTCGCCGTCCCCATCACGGGGCTCGACAGCGACTCCACGTGGGGGAGCCGCAACGCGCTCGTCACGATCGTCTTCTTCGGGGACTTCCAGTGCCCGTTCACCGGCCGGTCGGTCGCGACGATGCACGAGCTCGAGGAGAAGTACGGGCCGCAGGACCTGCGCATCGTCTGGAAGAACGACCCTCTCCCCTTTCACCCCAACGCGCGCCCCGCCGCGGAAGCGGCGATGACGGTCGCGATGCTGGGCGGGAGCGACGCGTTCTGGCGCTTCTTCGACACGGCATTCAAGAACCAGGCGCAGCTCGCTCCGTCGGCGTACGAGGCCTGGGCGCAGGCCGCGGGCGTCGACGTCGCGGAGTTCCAGCGCCGCGTCGAGAGCCACGCCGTCGCGCCCAAGGTCGACCAGGACCTCGCCCTCGCCAAGCGCCTCTCGGTCAACGGCACGCCGGCGTTCTACGTGAACGGCGTGCTGGTGAACGGCGCCCAGCCGACGGACAAGTTCGTCACCGTCATCGACGCGGAGCTCGCGAAGGCCAAGGAGCGCATCGCCGCAGGGGCGTCGCTGGATCGCATCTACGTCGCGATGGTCACGACCAACTACGCGCCTCGCCCGCCGTCCGAGCCGGCGACCCCGACGAAGGAGGACACGACGACCGTGTGGAACGTGCCGGTCGGCGGGGCCCCCTTCCGCGGCCCTGCCACCGCGCCGGTCACCATCATCGAGTTCGCGGACTTCCAGTGCCCGTACTGCAAGCGCGTGGAAGAGACGCTCGCCAAGGTGCGAAACATCTACGGCGACAGGGTCCGCATCGTGTGGCGTGACGAGCCGCTCCCGTTCCACCCGCGGGCGCTCCCCGCGGCCGAGCTCGCGCGGGAGGCGCGGGCCGAGAAGGGCGAGGCCGGGTTCTGGACGGTGCACGACGCGCTCTTCGCCTCGCAGCCGCGGCTCGAGGAGGCCGACCTCGAGGCCGTCGCCCGGACGGCGGGCCTCGACCTCGCGAAGGTGACGAGCGCCATCGCGAGCGACAAGTACAAGACCGCCATCGCGGCGGACGTCGACCTGGGCGACGACCTCCAGGCGAGCGGCACGCCTCACTTCTTCATCAACGGCCGCCGCCTGGTCGGCGCGCAGCCGTTCGAGAAGTTCGAGGCCATCATCGACGAGGAGGTCTCGCACGCGCAGGACGTGCTGGCGAAGGGCACGCCGAAGGCTCAGCTCTACGCGACGCTCGTGAAGAACGGGCGCACGGCGCCGGTGCCCGAGACGAAGCGCGTCCCGGTCTCGCCCGCGTCCCCCTTCAAGGGGACGGCCACCGCGCCCGTCGTCATCCAGGAGTTCGCGGACTTCCAGTGCCCGTTCTGCAAGCGGGCCGAGGACGCGGTCCGCGAGATCACCCGCGACTACGGCCCCCGCGTGAAGCTCGTGTGGCGAGACCTGCCGCTGCCGATGCACCCGCAGGCACAGCTCGCCGCCGAGGCGGCGCGGGAGGCGCAGCGACAGGCGGGCAACGACGGCTTCTGGAAGATGCACGACAAGCTCTTCGCCGGGCAGGCTTCACCGGGCCTCGAGCGCGCCGCCCTCGACGACTACGCGCGGGAGATCGGGCTCGACATGGGGGCGTTCGCGAACGCCCTGGACCACCACACCCGCCAGGCGGCGGTCGACGCCGACCACAAGGTCGCGACCGACGCCGGCATCAGCGGCACGCCCGCGTTCATCATCGGGGGCTACCTCCTCAGCGGAGCGCAGCCGGCGTCGAAGTTCCGCAAGCTCGTCGAGCGCGTCTTGAAGGACGGGCCCGCCAAGGTCGCCGCGCCAGCGCCGCCCGTCACGAAGAAGTAGGCGCGCGGCTCACGCCGTCGCGAACACGAGCCACTCGACGAGGGGCACGACCTTCTTCGAGTGCAGGGCGAGCCAGGGGAGGAGCTCTTTCGACGCGAGCTTCCCCTTCGGCAGCGCGGGGAACGCGACGCCGAGGCCCTTCCGCTTGAGGAGCTCGGCGCGGGGGTGATCGGGCTCCCAGCCCTTCGGGACCCTCTTCAGCGCGTCCTCGTTCATGCTCGTCGTCGAGAACCCCGCCTTCTCGAGCCTGGCCAGGATCTTCACGAGCTCCCCGCCGCGCGCATCCTCGGCGACCGCGGCGCGGTACCGCGCGAGCGACGGCGCATCCATCATGTAGAGTCCGGACGCGACCACGTTCTCGGTGCCAAAGTGCATGTAGATCGCCACGGGCGTCTCGGTGACCTTCGCCGTGCGCTTGATCGGGATGCACCCCGCTACGAACGTCTTGTAGGGCGTCTTGTCCTTGGAGAAGCGGACGTCGCGGAAGATGCGAAAGACCTTGGGCTCGTCGAGGTCGGAGTGGGCGTAGGCGCCGTCGATCGCCTCGCGCAGGTCGGCGAGGAGGTCCTTCATGGGCTGGTTCCAGCCGGACTCGTAGTCGCCCTTGTGCGCCTGGAACCACTCGCGGTTCTGGTTCTTGGCGAGCGCCTTGAAGAACCGTCCGTCCCCGTCGGCGAACCCCTGGAAGCGCTTGGTCATGGGGTCCTCACGCAGTTGTAGCTCGTGAAGTCGAAGCGCATGGAGGAGCTCACCTGGTCTGTCCCGTAGTTGGCGTCGACGACGTCGAAGTCGGTGGGTTGGATCCCGACGAGGTCGTGGGACCCGAGCATGCTTCCCCACTTGGTCGTGGAGTAGGTGTCGCTCTTCGCGCTGAGGGAGATGTTCCCGCCGTCCGACAGGATCATTCCGTACTTCTGCAGGGCCGCGATGACGACCTGGCCTCCCGCCGAGTACGACGATGCGTCGAACGTCGACTTGAGACGCAAGCGCACGCCGTACGGGAGGCCGCCGCTCGCCGCCCACATGGACGGAGGACCGCCCGTTCCGTGGGTCGCGGGGCGAACGTACTCCTGGTTCTGAATGCGGTCGTTCGGGACGATGAAGCGGATCGCGTGGTCGATGTGTCCTGCGGCGACCTCTTCGGCGGTGAAGAGGAGCGGCGCCATCAGGCCTCCGCTCGCGTCCGCGCCCGTGCACACGTCCCCCCGGAGCGCCGCCGTGTACGGCTTGGTGAAGCTCCAGATCGCGATCGACCCGGTCGTCGTGATGGTCCCGCCGAAGACGTTCGCCTGGTCGATCTCGATGAGCCGGTTGTTCGCAGGGTCGATCACGAGGTAGTGGCAATCGCCGCCGTCGCAGGTCTGCCCCGTCGAGCTCTCGAAGCCCACCGGGTTGTTCGGGTCCAGGGGAACCGTCGTCGGGATGTCGTCGTCGGGGATGACGTTGGTGGGCGACGTGAAGGGCATCTGCATCGAGCTCGAGCTCGCGTAGTAGACGTCGATCGAGAAATCGATCTGGAAGCGCCCGAGCCCCCAGCCGCCGTTCGTCACGAAGTTGCTGATGAGGGTCGCGGACTCTGCGTCCACCGCTGCCGTGTCGATGGGCTGGTTGAAGTACATGGAAGGCGAGAACCAGCTGGCCGCCGTCGTCATGTTTCCCATGCCGCCCGCGCCGCCCTCGCCCTCTTCCCCGGAGTCCACGGCTCCGCCGGTCTCGCCGACCCCCGTGCCCGAGTCGTTGCCCACCGAGTCCGGCCCCGAGTCGCGGCCGGTCGCCGTTCCCGTGTCGGTCCCCGTCCCCGAGTCGGTCGCCGGCGGCTCCTTCCCTGCATCGGTCGGCGCGTCCGACGACGTCCCGTGGCACGCCACCGCGAGCGTCAGCCCTAGCGTCGAGACCACCCAGCGTCGAGCTCGCCTCATCCACGGAGTCTACCCAAGCTCTTGGGGGACAGGAGGCGGAAACCGAGGTGTGATACGCCCTACCTTTAGAGCCATGGGAGACATCGAAAAAATCATCGATCTTCTCGGGGACGAGGCCATCGAGAAGCAGATCGCCGCGGCCATCGTCCTGGGGGAGCTCCGCGTGAAGAGCGCCGACGCAGCCGCCGCTCTCGCCAAGCTCCTCGAGAGCGACGTCCCGCTCCTCCAGCGGCACGCGCTCGAGGCCCTCGCGCGGGTCGGCGCGAAGCGGTCCCTGCCGGCCATCTTCCCGATGCTCGCCGCCAGCGACGGGGACGTCCGGCGCGCCGCCGCGAGCGCGGTGGCGAGCGTGGGGGACGAGGTCGTGCCGCTCATCCGTGCGCGCGTGGCGCAGGCGGTGCCGGAGGAGCGCCGGGCGCTCGACGCCATCCTCGCCGAGCTCGGAGGCAAGGACGCCTTTCACACGCTCGTCACCGGTCTCGCGTCCGCGGACCAAGGCGCGGCCAACGCGGCGGCCCTCGCCATGCGCCAGCACATCAAGGCGGCGGACGGACGAAAGCGCCGGTCGTACCTCTCCGAGATCGAGAAGTTTCTCGCCCAGCAGACCAAGGCGAAGGGCCCCCCGAGCGCCATCGCCGCCGCGCTGAAGATCCTGGGTTACCTCGAGGACGAGACCGCGATCGGGACGCTCCTCTCGTACGCAAAGTCCGCGAAGGAGCCGCCGAGCGTCCGGCAGGAGGCCTTCATCGCGATGCGCTTCGCGCTCGGGAAGAAGCCACCGGCCAAGGTCGTCGAGGCGCTCGTCGATGCGTGCGAGTCGCCTGATCGAACGCTCGCCCAGACCGCGCTGCACACGCTCGGCAGCCTCGACCTGCCGCAAGGCCTGGCCCCGCGCCTCCAGAAGCTCGTCGGCCACGAGGACCCGGAGCGAATCCGCTTCGTCCTCGAGCTGCTCGGCCGGCAGACGGGGAGCGACGCGCTCAAGGTCCTGGTCGACGTCGTCTGCACGATGGACCGGCGCCGCGCCGAGATGGCGGCGCAGATGCTGGGCGGCAAGGAAGCCGCGGTGCCGTTCCTGGCGAAGGCTCTGCTCGAGACGAAGGACGTCGATCGGGGCTGGGTCCTCCGCAATGTGCTCCGGCCGATGGCCAAGAAGATCTCCCCCGCCGTCCGCAAGGAGCTGCTCGAGACGGCGACGGAGCGGCTCGGGGACGGCGAGCGCGGCTGGGAGGCGCTGCTCGACGTCGTACGCGACGCCGATCCGGAAGGCGTCGCCCAGGCCCTTCGCGCCCTCGCGAGCAAGCTGCGCAAGAAGCCGGAGAGCGCGGAGAAGGCGCTCACGGTCATGCGCCTGCTCTGCAAGGCGGAGAAGTCCACCGACGACGACCGCTACGCCCTCATCTCGCTCGAGCTCGCGAGGGGCCAGCGCGACACCCGCCCCGCCGCCCGCGCGGGGGACGAGGCGCTCCGCATGCTCGGCACGCTCCTCGGCCACGGCTTCGACGTCGCCAAGGCGCTGCGCACCGATCGGGCGCTAGGCCTGGAGGAGGTCTACTACGTGGGCTTCCACTTCGCGGAAGAGGGCCACCCGCTCGGCGCGGAGCTGCTCGAGGAGGTCGTGAAGAAGGGTGGGCGCGCGAAGATCGCCCGCATGGCGAAGAACAAGCTCGGCCTTTCGAGCGGCGAAGCCTGAAGCGGCCGGACGGGCCCCGGGAAGGTCTGCTCCCGAGCTACTCGACGAACGGGCCTGCGGCCGACTTGGCCACCGAGTAGATGCCCTTCGAGCTCGACCAGTAGAGGCACTCGTCGTCGAACGCGACGGTGCCCGCGTTCGACGTCATCATCGTCACGTACGGGATCGGCGTGCTGCCCTGCCCACCCATCTTGTAGAGCGTCGCCGGCGAGGTCCCGACGGTCCAGTAGAAGTAGTTGCCATCGTAGGCGAGCGACTCGATGCCGCTCAACGTCGCAGCGTTCGCCGTGGGCACGAGCGACGTGGCCGTCGTTCCGTCGAGGCTCATCGCCATGAGCGCTTCGCCCCCGTTCGGCTGGTAGTAACCCTGGGCTTCGAGCGTGTAACAGAGCTGCTGGCCGCACGCGATGAGGTTGTAGGCGCCCATGAGGCCGCTCGTCAGCGTCGTCACCGCCGCCGCAGGTCCTCCGCCGGCGTCGCCGTAGATGGTGTCGATGGCGACGCTCAGGATGTCTCCCGAGCTGTCGGCCAGGTACAGGTTCTTGCCGATCGTCACCGCCGAGTAGGAGGTGACCCCGGTGATGACGGCCGCCTTGCCGCCCGCGAGGGGCATGGCCTTCGTTCCCTCGTTGTCGGTGAAGTAGACGTTCTGGGTGTCGGCCGCGAGGAACGTCTCGTACGTGCCGCCGTCGCTCGTCGGAAAGAACTTCCGCGGCGTTCCGCCCTTCGGCGGGATGGTGAACAGGTTTCCCGACCCCTGCTCCGGGCCCAGGAAGAACACGGTGGACGGGGTCACGGCGGCGATGGAGAGCGACGGGCCCGACGCGATCAGCGAGGGGCTTCCGGCCGACGTGGTCGAGACCCGGAAGAGCGAGCCGGTGAGCGACCCGGTGTCGCTCTCGACGTCCAGCGCATAGAAGAGGTCCGTCCCGCTCAGCACGAGCCCCGCGGGGTTCACGTAGGAGAACCCGCTATCCCCTGGCGACAGGGCCGACGCGTCCACGAGCAGGCCCGGGATCGACGAGCACGCCGGGGTGACCGCAAGCGTTCCTGCCTGCTCCGGCGCGGCGGCAGCATCCGCATGCGAGCCGTCGCACCCGGCAACGAGAGACGTGACGACGACCAGACCCAACCCCCAAGAAAGCTGCCCCAACCTGTGCATGGCGCTGCGCTAGAGCAAACTCGGGGCCAGCGCCCTCCACACCGCTCCGGGGACTTGCGGGCCGTTTCGAGTGCCAGGTTGGGCCAGCCAAGGCGCGCGTGTCGCTCGGAACGGCGTCACTCCCCATGCGCTCAGGTCTCCCATCCTGGGGCTAGGGGTCGCGGAACGTCGCCTTCACGTCCGGGTGCTCGGCGACCACCCGGAGCGCCTGGGTGAGGAGCGACTTGCCCGGCTCGAGCTTGTGCCAGGGGGACGCTCCGCTCGGGTGCGGCAACGCCACAACGTCGGTCTCGACGCCGTGGTAGCGCGTCCGGACGCTGCGCCCGACGACCTTCGCCAGCGGCCGCTTCGTCCCCAGGACCTGCTCGATCGCGAGCGTCCCCACGGCGAGCACCAGCCCCGGGCGCAAGATGCGGACCTCGCCTGCGACGAAGGGCCGGCACCTCGCGATCTCCTCGGCGTCCGGCTTGCGGTCGCCGCCGCCCTTGGCCTTCCCGGGGAAGCAGCGGGCCACGGCCGCCATGTACACCCGCTCGCGAAAGCGCTCCTCGTTCACCCCGAGCGCCTCCTCGAACCACCGGAAGAGCGTTCTGCCGGCCGTCCACGCGAAGGGCCGACCGAACGAGCCCTCCCGCGGGCCCGGCGCCTGACCGAGCAGGAAGATGCGGCTCTCCACGGGCGGCCCGTGGACGACCGGCCCGATCATCTTCGGGCACGCGCGGCACGCGTCGAGCTCGCGGTGCAGGAGGAGCAGCCTTCGCTGCACGCCCGCGCGCGGCCTACTTGCGGTTACCGAAGGCTCCAATGTCCTTCCCGCTCAGCGTGTCGTCCAGCCAGGCCTCGTACCAGTCGAGAAAGCCCCGCTGCGGGGCGAACTTGGGGGCCTGCATGTCGAGGTCGACGCTGCACACGCGGCCGCGCGTCACGCCGGTCACGACGAGCAGAGCGTAGTAGGTCGCCCCCAGGCGGCTGATCGTGATGGCGCCCTGGTAGGGGTGCCACTTCTGCGGATCGAAGCGAGGTTGCGGAGCGCCCCCCAGGAGCTCGAGCCAGTCGATCCCGGTGAGCCCGTCTCGCAGCGGGGAGTCGCGCGCGAGGAGATCCGGCGGCAGCTCGCGGGCGTCCTCGAAGTACTCGAGCGGAGCGGCCGCCCAGCGCTCGAGGGGGAGGACGCCGTAGTAGGGCCCCGCCCCGCCGTTGCCGATCCGCGTGAGAAAGGCCCGGTAGTCCTCGGGGAGCACGACGTTGTGCGTCCACTCGAAGCTCTGGACCTCGGCCTCCGGCAGGCAAGGGGCGAGTTGATAGCCGTGCTCGCGTTCGCCGAGCGCCTTGCGCGCCGCAGGCCTCTGCTGCACGATTCGGAGCTTCTGCGAGATGCGGGCGAGCTGCTCGTCCAACGCATCATCCATGACGACCCTCATCCTTCGCGCTCTGTGCCCGAAGCGCAAGTCCTTGTTCCAGCCATGGCCGTACGCAATCGTTTGCGCTAAACACGAGCCCGCCCGATGTCAAAGTCAGCCGAATTCATGCGTAACCTCTACGCAAAGGACAAGGTCCTCCTCGCCCCGATGGAGGACGTGACGGACGAGGTCTTCCGGCGCCTATGCCGCGGAGTCCGCTCGGCCCCGGACGAGACCGGCTACCAGGCGGAGGGCGCAGACGTCTGCTTCACCGAGTTCGTGAACGTCGAGGGCCTCCTCCGGGGCTGCCGCACGGCGCGCCGGAAGATCACGCTCGCGCCCGACGACCAGCACACCGCCATCCAGATCTACGGCTCGGACCCGACTCGCCTCGCCGAGGCCGCCCGCTTCGCGGAGGCGGCACGCCCGCTCTTCATCGACATCAACTGCGGCTGCTGGGTGCCGAAGATCGCTGGACGCGGAGCCGGCGCGGGCTGGCTGCGCGAGCCCGCGGCCATGGTGGCGATGGCAAAGCTCGTCGTCGACAGCGTGTCCCTCCCGGTGACGGTGAAGACGCGGATCGGCTACGGGCCGGAGTCCGACATGCCCATCGTGGATCTGGCGCGCCGCCTCGAGGACGCCGGGGTCGCCGCGCTGACGATTCATTGCCGCACGGCGGCGATGGGGCACTCCGGCGCCGCAGACTGGGCGTGGGCGGCCCGTGCGCGGGAGGTCGTGTCGATCCCCGTCGTGGTCAACGGCGACGTGAAGAGCGCCGAGGACGTGAAGCGCGCGCTCGACGAGACGGGCTGCGCATCGACGATGGTGGGGCGCAAGGCCATCGAGCATCCGTGGATCTTCCGCGAAGCGCGCGCGCTCCTCGAACGGGGCGTGCCGCTCGCTCCGCCCACGGCCGTCGAGCGCATCGCGATGTGCCGCGAGCATCTGCTGAAGAACGTCGAGTCGCGTGGCGAGAAGCGCGGCGTCGCGGTCACGCGCCGGCACCTGAGCGGCTACCTGCGCGGGATCGCGGGCGCCGCATCCCTGCGCCAGCGGCTCGTCACGTGCGACAGCCTCGGGGGTTGCCTCGACATCCTGGGCGGCGCCGAGCGCCGCGCTGCCTGAGCCTGCATCGGGAAGTGTAATTTTCCTCCGCCACTCCCCTTTTGCGGCGGAGGCTGGTTCATTCCGGCTGAGCAGGTCAGAGTAACCGCCTACGCTGGAGTGAGCCCCATGATGAAGGCATCCGTCATTCACCACGTGTGGACTCTCGCTGGCCTGCTCGCGTGCGGCCTGACCTTTCTCGCACCCGCGTGCGGCGGGACGAAGGTCTCGAACGGGTTCGCCGCGGACACCGGCCCCGGCGTCCTCGGCGGCGACGACAGCGGAGGAGACGGAGGCAACCCCAGTGGCCCCTTCGGGACCGGCCCGGGCTCCGGTCCCGGTAGCGACGCCGCGCCGCCCATGCACGTCTGTCCGTCGGGGCTCAGCTGCAACACCACCTGCCCCGGCGGAGGAACGACCTCCATCACCGGCAAGGTCTACGACCCCGCGGGCAAGAACCCCCTCTACGACGTGGTCGTCTACGTCCCCGAGAAGGATCTCACGCCGCTCCCCCGCGGCGTACCGACGGGCGGCGCGGCCTGCGATTGCGGAGCGCTCTTCGCGAGCGGCGCCTACACGAACACCACGACCGCCGTGGACGGCAGCTTCACGCTGACGGACGTGCCCGTCGGGAGCAACGTTCCGCTCGTCATCCAGGTCGGCAAGTGGCGACGCCTCTTTCACGTGAACGTGACCGCCTGCGGGGACAACGCGCAGGCCGCCCCCCTCACCTTCCCGAGCACGGTGGCCGCCAGCGACACCAACGACAACATCCCCGACATCGCGGTCTCGACCGGGTACGCCGACACGCTCGAGTGCCTGATGCTGCGCATCGGAATCTCCTCGTCGGAGTACGTGGCGGGCAACAACGTCAGCGGCCACGTTCACATCTTCTCGGGCGGGGCGAACGACGGCAACGACAACTACGGCCAGTCCGAGCAGCCGTCGATGCCCGGCGCGCCGAACAGCGACACGGCCCTCTGGGCCTCGCAGAGCCAGCTCATGCCGTACGACGTCACGCTCCTCTCGTGCGAGGGAGCGGAGACGTACGACGCGAACCCGCCGGCGCTGGAGGCGTACCTGAACGCGGGAGGGCGCGTCTTCGCGTCCCACTACCACTACTCGTGGTTCGCCGGCCCGATCAGCTCCGGCCAGAGCTACTCGGCTCCCGCGGACTGGAGCAACCTCGCGACGTGGGCCATGGAGGGCAGCGAGGACGACGGCCCCATCGGAGGGATCATCGACACGACCCTCAACAGCGGGTCCGGATCGTTCGCGAAGGGCGTGGCGCTCCAGAAGTGGCTCGGGATCGTCGGTGGGCTCGGGCAGAACATGGTGCCCGCCACGGAGCTCTCGATCTTCCAGCCGCGCTACAACGCGACCGTCGCCGCCGCCAACACCCCCTCCCAGCCGTGGATCACGTCGGACTCGAGCGGGCAGGCGGGCGCCACCATGTACTTCTCGTTCGACACCCCGGTCCAGACGGCGCCCTTGCCGCCCGACAGCCCCGGGCCGACCTACTGCGGCCGCGCCGTCTTCAGCGACCTTCACGTCGGCGGCGACCCCTCGACGGACGACATGCCGCCCCCTCCCGGAGGCTGCGACAACACCGATCTCTCGCCGCAGGAGAAGGCGCTCGAGTTCATGATCTTCGACCTCTCGGGCTGCGTCATTCCCGACACCGTGCCGCCCCCGGACGCCGGGATTCCGACGAGCACGCCCCAGTAAGCCCGAGGCCGCCGGCCGCCGCAGGAAGACGAGCCATGCTCGACCGAGGCGACGAGCGCCGCTAGCCTCGGGGGCCATGGGCTACTGGCTGATCAAGAGCGAGCCGTTCAAGTACCCGTTCTCGAAGCTCGTGGAGGACGGCAAGACTACGTGGGACGGCGTCCGCAACTTCGAGGCGCGCAACAACCTGCGGGCGATGAAGAAGGGCGATTACGCGCTCTACTACCACTCGAACGAGGGCAAGGAGATCGTCGGCGTCGCGCGCGTCAGCCGCGCGGCGTACCAGGACCCGACGACGACGGAGGACTGGAGCGTCGTCGACTTCGAGCCGGTGAAGGCGCTCGCGCAGCCGGTGACCCTGGCCGCCATCCGCGAGATGCCCAAGCTCAAGGACATGGCGCTGCTCAAGAAGTCGCGTCTCTCGGTCGGCCCCGTCACCAAGCCGGAGTTCGACGCCATCCTTCGCTCCAGTAAGACCAAGCTGTAGCCGCTACGCAAGCGTCGCCCCGTTCATCCAACCGTGGTGAGCCGCGCCGCCGAGCCTGCAGAATCCCTCGCCCCCGTCATGTCTCCCCTGCGCATCGCCGTCTTCCTCGTCGTCGTGAGCACCGTGCTCGGCGGCGCGCACTACTACGTGTGGGCCCGCCTCGTGCGGGACACGGCCCTGCCAGAGCCCTGGCACTCCATCGCGTCCTGGACGATCGGCGGGCTCGGGCTCCTCATCGTGGCGGGCCTCGTGTCGATGCGCACGCTGCCGCGCGCGATCAGCTCGCCCTTGCTCTGGGTGGTCTACATCTGGTTCGGGCTCATCTTCTTCGTGCTGATGCTGCTCGGCGCCGTCGACCTGCTTCGCGCGCTCTCCTCGCTCGTCACGGCGGCCCCTCCCGATCCGGAGCGCCGCGCGTTCCTGGCGCGGCTCTACGGCGCGATCGTCGGCGCGGGCGCCCTCTCGCTCGGCGCGTTCGGGCTCGGCAACGTGCTGCGGCCGGTCGCGGTGAAGCGCGTGAAGGTCTCCCTTCCCGGCTTGCCTGTGGCCGCCGGCGGGTTCCGCATCGTCCAGCTCACCGACGTCCACATCGGTCCGACCATCGGCAAGGACTTCCTCGACGAGGTCGTCGCCAAGGTGAACGCCCTCGAGCCGGACCTCGTCGCCATCACCGGGGATCTCGTCGACGGAAGCGTGGCCGAGCTCGGCCAGCACGTCGCCCCCCTCGGCCGGCTGAAGGCAAAGGAGGGCGTCTTCTTCGTCACCGGCAACCACGAGTACTACTCGGGCGTGGACGAGTGGCTCGCGTTCCTCGGGACGCTCGGCGTCCGCGTGCTCCGCAACGAGCGCGTCGCCATCCGGGGGGACCAGGGCTTCGACCTCGCCGGCATCGACGACGCGAGCGCCGCGGCGCACGGCCACGGGCACGGTGCGGATCTGCCTCGGGCGGTCGCCGGCCGCGACACGTCCCGGCCGCTCGTGCTCCTCGCGCACCAGCCCAAGGGGATCGATCTGGCCGAGCGCCTGGGCGTGGACCTCCAGCTCTCCGGCCACACGCACGGCGGGCAGCTCTTCCCCTGGAACTTCGTGGTCAAGCTCGTCTATCCGTTCATCGCGGGCCTCTACCGGCAGGGCCGGACCCAGGTCTACGTGAGCGAAGGGACGGGTTACTGGGGCCCGCCCATGCGCGTCGGCACCTCCGCGGAGATCACCCACATCGAGCTGCTCGTGGCCCCCGCGCTTCGCAGCTGAGCGACACCCCGCAGGCCGGCGTGGAGGATGCACGGCTTCGTCCGCATGGACGTGACACACGCGCCCCCCAACCGGCGCCGCGATGAGCTCACCCGGCAGGCCAACGCGCTTCGCTCCAACTTGATCCAGCACATCGACGCGCTCGGCCGCAGGAGGCGCCAGGCGCTCGACCCGCGCGTGCAGCTCCGCCGTCACTTTCGCGGCGTGCTCCTGGGCGCGGGCGTAGCCGTTCTGCTGGCGGCAGGCGGCCTCGCCTTCGCTGCGTACAAGCTGGGCGAGAGGCGTTCGCGACGAGGGTGGCTACCGGCGCTCGTCGGCGCGTGGCGGAGACCCGACGCGCCTCGAGAGGCCCGGTCGCGGGGCATCCTGCCGGCCGTCGCGAAGGTGGCGAAGTCGGCTCTTCTGTCGCTGGCCGTGGCAGCCGTCAAGCAGGCCGCCGTGCGCGCCACGGCAGCGCGCGCCCCAGCCGAGTAGGCACATGCCGCCTCGCGGCGGGAGAAGTGACGCTACCCTGGGAGGATGCCCGAACCGGGGGTCTCCGTCTGCGCTTCGTGCGGCGTGATCTGCGCGCGGGAGGGGCGCTGTAGCCACTGCAAGAAGCCCCACGAGCGGCCCGTCGTCTTGCCGCCGCGCTCGGACGGGGCCTACTGGGTGTGCATCGAGTGCGACTTCAAGTGCCGGGCGTGCGGGTTCAAGGTCCCGCTCAACCACCTCGACATGGACGGCGCCATGCTCTGTGCGCGCTGCGGGCTCGAGCAGGCGTTCGAGGTCGTCCGCTGGCGTGAGGCGCTCGGGCACGCCCACGCGGTCGGTGACTTCTTCCGCGACGGCGGCGCCGGCGGCCTCGAGAACCCCTTCCGGACGGTCGGCACCTCGCGCACATCGGCGACGGTGACCACCGAGGGAGCGAACGCCCTCGAGATCACGGCGAGCCCCGGAGGCCCCCTCTGCACGGCGTGCCGGTCTCCGCTCGACGTCGAGATCGCTGGTGAGGGCACCTCCACGGTCTCCTGCAAGGCATGCGGCGAGCGCGCGAGCTACGCCGTGCCCGCTGCCGCGCGCAAGATGGCGCGCGCGCTCCGGGCCATCGTCGCCACGGAGCACCGCACGGACAGACCGGAGGTCACGGTCGAAGAGGCCTCGGGGGCAACGGCCATCGCGGTCAAGTGCCCGAGCTGCAGCGCGCCGCTCGAGGTCACCGAGGACTCGAGATTCGTCGCCTGCGCCTACTGCAAGACCACCTCTCGCATCCCGGATCGCACCTGGTTCCGGCTCCGCGGCGGGGAGCCGGCGACCGAGTCGATGTGGCTCCTCTTCTCGGGCCCGTCACCCCTGCGCGAGGAGAAGGACGAGGCGAAGCAGCGGAGGAAGGCAGACGAAGAGCGCCGGCATGCGGAGAAGGCCCAGAGGCACGACGAGGAGCTCCGGACGCAGGAGGAGGCGCGAGCGCGTGAAAAGGCCGCGGCTCAGGCCGCTCAGGCGAGCGAAGAGGCTGCGCACCTCGCGCAGGGCGAGCGGCAGCGGGCGTGGGAGGACGCGCGGAGCCGCCGTAGCCGCACGGCGTTGTTCATCGCGCTCGCGCTCGGCGCGGTCGCCGTGGCCACGGCGGTGGGGCTCGGGTTGCTCCGCTGACAGCAGGAGCAGCGGCCGCGCGCTGGCACGCGTCAGTAGAAGCGAACCCCGAAGCCAATGGGGGCGTAGATGAGCGGGTTCTCGTTCTTCATGTCGGCGAACATGGACGCGATGCCGGCGGTGATGACCCACTGCCCGTACGGCTGCGACGCCACGGCGTATTCGACGTCGAGGGTCGTGCTTAGGACCAGTGTGGTGTTGTAGACGGGCGCGTCCGTCGTCTCGCGGCAGGTCGCGCCGCTGCCGCCTTGGACGCTGCCGCCGATCCAGAAGTTGTCCGTCAGGCGGTAGCTTATCGCCGGCCCGGCGCTGGCGATGTGCGACTGGAAGGCCGTGCCGCACGTCGACCCAATAGCGACGAGGCCTCGGAGGAGGATCTCGGCCCGCGGAGTGAACGCGTAGCCGACCTCGGCCGTCAGCCCCGCCTCACCCCCGAAGATCGTGCTGCCGTTGGTGATGGTCTGGCCGGTGCTGCTCAAGATGGGTTGCTTGTTGGCGTCCTCGAGGGTCGTGGGGCTGCGGGCACCCAGGAAGGCGAACGGGATCACGACGAACGAGGCACCGAAGACCAGGTCGCTCGGGCCGGCGTGAACGACGGGCGTCACGGGCGGCAGCGGCGCGATCACGGGCGGAGGCTTCGGCGGCGGCAGGGTGACGGTCGGGGGCGGCGTGGGCGTGTCGGGGCGCAGCAGGCTCACCGTCTGCTGGCTTCCCGCGGCGGCCTCGAAGTCGTTGGCGGCGCGCCAGGTGTCCCCCTCGACGACGACGTGGTGCGTCCCCGAGGAGAGGAGCACCGTGGTCGGCGTCGCCTCCGGCAACGGGTTGCCGTCGACGAAGATGCGCGCCCCCGGCGGCTGCGATTCAATCCGCACGCGGCTCGAACGAGCGCGCAGATCCGCGACCGCGACCGCCGCGGACTGCGCGAAGTCGGCCGTCGCGCCGACCTCGGCGAGGTAGCGCTCGTAGGCATCGACCGCGGCTTGCGGATGGCCGAGCCTCTCCTCGGCGCGCGCGAGGTTGTAGACGATGACCGGGGCGTGGTGCTCGCGCTCGGCCTCGAGGAACATGCGCCGCGCCCCCTCGAAGTCGCCCTCACCGAAGCGGCGGACTCCCTCGGAGAAGTGGGCCCGGGCGTCCGCGACGGGATCGCTGGAGGGAGACGCGGGCGCGGGCGGAGGCGCCGGGGGAACCTGGGCGAACGCGGGAAGGGAAACAAGAAAGAGCGCCCCAGCCACAACCCACGTCCGCCCCCTCAAAACGGCACCTGGGTCGCGAGCGGGCGGTCGCAATGGTCGGTCTGCCACTCGAGACCCACCGAGCAGCAGTGGCCCTTGGTGGCGTGCTCGCTCGGGGCGCAGGCGACAGGCGGCGCGAGCGGAGGGTGCTTGATCGTGGGGTGCGCCGCGGCCACGGAGCTCGCGCTCGGCGCGGATGGCGCCGAGGCGCTCGGCGTCGCGGTGGCGCTCGTGCTGGCGGGTGGCGTGACGACCGGAGGCGCCGTCGTGAGGACCGTCGGCGTGGGGGGCGGCGTCACCGTCGGGGCGGTTGCGGGCGTCGCAGTGCCGGAGCCGCTGGAGGGATCGGCAGCTCCCGACGCGGTGTGCGATCGAAGCATGAACACGACACCGACTCCGAGGAGCAAGCTCGCTGCGCCCACGCCCAGCATCGCAAGGCGCGTGCGACGCGTCCGGGCGAGGATCTCGTTGCGGACGACGGTTGCGACCGAGGGCGCCAGGCCCGAGTCTGCCTGCGTCGGTCCGAGCCCCGTGCGGCACACCTCGAGCTCGATGAGCATCTCGCCCGCCGTGGCGAAGCGAGCCTTGCGGTCGACGGCGAGCGCGCGGGCGACCAGCGCGTCCACGCCGGGGTCCACCTCGGGGCGCAGCGACCGCACGCGCGGGGCAACCTCGGTCACGACCTTCACGGCTGCCGCGGTCGCGCTCTGGGCGAGGTGGACGGGACGACCGGTGAGCATCTCGAAGAGCGCGGCCCCGACCGCCCACACGTCCGCGCGCCCATCCACGTCGCTCTCCGCCATGACCTGCTCGGGCGCCATGTAGAGCGGCGTGCCGACGACCGCGCCCGTCTGCGTCAGGCTCGGTGTGTCGACGGACACGAGCTTGGCGATGCCGAAGTCGAGGAGCTTGACGGAGTACCCCTGGACCTGCCCGTGGCCCGACTCGGTGAGGCGGTTGGCGAGGAAGATGTTGGCGGGCTTGATGTCCCGGTGGACGAAGCCGGCGCGGTGGGCCGCGTCGAGCGCGCTCAGCATGGCGGCGGCGATCGTCAGCGCCTCGTCCGGGGTGAGCGGGCCGTTGCGGAGCGCCTCGAAGAGCGAGCGCCCCGTGAGCAGCTCCATCACCATGTAGAGCGTGCCCTCCTCCGTCTCCCCCATGTCGAAGACTTCGACGAGGTTCGGGTGACCGATGCGCGCGGCGGCGCGGGCCTCCTGCGTGAAGCGCGTCACCGAGTCGGGCGCGCGCGCGACGTCGGACTTCAGGACCTTCACGGCGAAGCGCTTCTCGACGCCGAGGTGCACCGCCTCGTACACGGCCCCCATCCCGCCGACCCCGAGCAACCGCTCGAGCCGGTACTTGCCGGCCAAGACTTCGCCGACGCGCCGGGCGGGATCCATGGACCCCATAATTACACTACCCGACCCCTCGGCGCGCGACCCCGTTAGCCCATCCGTTCCCCGGTGACGTAACCCACGACCAGCCGGACCAGCTCGTCGACGAAGCCGGGAGCAGCGAGGAGGTTCGGGCGCAGGATGACGGCCCCATGCGTCGCGCCCTCCACCGCGCGCACGACGAGGAAGGAGACCACCTCGAGGTCGCGCGTCTTCGGCAGATCGGGGAAGCGCGCGAGGATGTACGCCTTCACGAGGCCCGACGTCTCCTGCTCGATGCTCTCCAGGCGCGCGTAACCGCCCATCCGCGGCAGCTCCTCGAAGAAGACCCGGTGCAGCTCCGGCTCGACCCGGTGGGCGCCGATGAGCCCCTCGATGAACGTGCGCACGGCGGCTTCCACGGGCTGGCCCATCGCCGTCACCGCGGCCTGCTGGAGCCACTGGAGCTGGTGATCGAGGTGCCGATCGATGAGCGCCGAGACGATCGCCTCCTTGTTCGGGAAGTACTGGTAGAGCGAGCCGACGCTGACCCCGGCCGCCTCGGCGACCCGGTTTGTGGTCGTTGCCTCGTACCCCTGCTTGACGAGAATGCGAGCTGTTGCTCGCAAGATGGCTTCGACCGTGGCCTTCGACCGGTCCTGATGCGCTTCTTTTCTCGGCTTGATGACGGTTTTCTGCGTCACGAATACCTCTCGAGCAATGCGAGTTGCGAACACGAGTGTTCGCTCACATTAATAGTGCCCATGACAAACGCCGCCGTCAACGTGCCCGCCCTGTTCCTGCCGCCCCGCGTCCCGGGGCTCCCCCTCCTCGGCAGCCTCCTCGAGTTCCAGCGTGACCGGTTCGGCCTCGAGCTCCGCGTGCCCCGGGAGCAGGGGGAGCTCGCGCGGCTACGGATGGGCTTCTTCAACGTCCTCATGGTGTCCTCGGCCCGCCTGGCCCACGAGGTGCTGGTCGAGAAGAACGACTCGTTCCAGAAGAGCGCCGGCCTCTCGATCTTCGCCCGGCCGCTCCTCGGCAACGGCCTGCTCACGAGCGAGCGAGACGTCCACAAGCGCCAGCGCCGGATGCTGGCGCCGGTCTTCGCGCACAAGCGCATCGCGGGGTACGGCGACGTGATGGTCGAGAAGGCGGAGGTCTCGGCGGCGCGCCTCGCGAAGGTGGGCCACGTGGACCTGGCCGACGAGATGATGCGGCTCACGCTCGACATCGTCGGCAAGACGCTCTTCGACGCCGAGATGGCCAACCAGGCCGCGCCCATCGGCGAGGCGCTGACGACCACGATGCACCAGATGATGAGCTCGATGGTCCGGCTCATCCCGATGCCGCCGGCCGTTCCGACGCCCGGGAACCTGAACCTGAAGCGGGCCGTGAAGCGCCTCGACGACATCGTCTACGGAATGATCCGCGAGCGCCGGGCCTCCGGGGAAGACCCGGGGGACATGCTGAGCATGCTGCTCGCGACGCGCGACGCCGACGACGGGAGCGCGCTGTCCGACCAGGAGGTCCGCGACCAGGCGATGACCATCCTGCTCGCCGGCCACGAGACGACCGCCAACGCGCTGGCCTGGACGTTCTACCTGCTCGCGAAGAATCCGGAGGCGCGCACCCGCATGGAGGAGGAGCTCGACGGCGCGCTCGGCTCGCGCCGCGCGACCGCGGCCGACCTGCCCAAGCTTCCGTACACGCTCCAGGTGCTGAAGGAGTCGATGCGGCTCTATCCGCCGGCGCACGTGCTCGGGAGAGCCGCCACGCGGGACGTCTCCGTGGGCGGAGCGGTGGTCTCGAAGGGCCAGGTCGTCCTCGTCAACATCGTCGGGATCCACCGGCAGCCGGACATGTTCGCGGATCCGGACCGCTTCGACCCGGAGCGCTTCGCCCCCGAGCGCGAGAAGCTCCTCCCCACGCAGGCGTACATGCCCTTCGGCGCCGGGCCGCGCGTCTGCATCGGCAACCACTTCGCGCTCATGGAGGGCCACCTCATCCTCGCGACCCTCGCGCGCCACTTCCGGTTCGAGCTCGAGGGGGCGGCGGCCGTGAAGGGCATCGACGCGGAGCCGCTCGTCACGCTCCGGCCCAAGGGGGGAGTCCCGGTGCGCGTCATCGCGCGCTAGACTGATCCGGTGCGACACAGGCCGGGGTTCTTCGCGCCGCAGCTCCGCAGCGGACGTGGCGTGCTCATCGTGCTCCTCGTCGCCGCCTGGATCGCGCTCGCCGTCCGCCCGGCGGCCGCGGCGGCGCCTACCAAGGGCTTCGACGTCCAGCCGGTGCCCGCGTGGGTCAGCCGGACCGACGTCGAGGCGGCGTCTCCCAAGGGGATCGACGGCGCGCGCGGCGGGCTCGTGAATGCCCTGCTGGACGACCAGATCCGCGTGGGCGCAACCGTCGAGCACTACAGCCGCATCGTGCGGCGGGTGCTCTCGACGGCGGGCGTCGAGAACGGCGGCGAGATCACGATCGAGGTCGACCCGTCGTACGAGCGGCTCGTCCTGCACCGCATCGAGATCGTCCGGGGGGCGCAGCGCATCGACGTGCTCCGCGCCGCGTCGGTCCACGCGGTCCCGGAGGAGGGCGAGGCGAAGACCTACAGCGACCGCGTCAGCGAAGCCTTCGTGCTCCCCGACGTGCGCATCGGAGACGTGATCGACTGCGAGTACTCCGTCAACGGGCAGAACCCCGTCTTCGGGGGCCGGCTCGTTGACGCCCTGCCGCTCGTCGCCGGTCTCTTCACGGAGCGCTTGCGCGTGCGGCTGCTGGCCCCGGCGGACCGCGCGATCGCGAGCGGCGTGACGGGCGACGCCGGGGCAGCGCTCGAGACCGGCGAGCGGGTCACGGGCGGCCTGCGGGAGAGCACGTGGGAGAGACGCCAGGTCGAGCCGGCCAAGGACGAGGGGGCCACGCCCGACTGGTTCGAGCCACACCCGTGGGTGCGGATGAGCGAGTTCGCTTCGTGGGCGGACGTGGTGGTCTGGGGCGTCCATCTCTTCGAGGGCAAGGAGGCGAGCGCCGGCCCCCTCGCCGAGCGCGTCGTCGAGATCAAGGCCGCGCACCCGGACGCCGAGGGTCAGGCCCTCGCGGCGCTCGATTTCGTGCAGAACCAGATTCGCTACCTGGGCATCGAGACGGGGGAGCACTCGCACCTCCCGCACGACGCCGCCGCCGTGTTCGCGCAGAGGTTCGGCGACTGCAAGGACAAGAGCCTGCTGCTCGTCACGCTCCTCCGGGCGCTGGGGATCGAAGCGCGCGTGGCGCTCGCCAACCCGGGGCTCGGCGAGAAGGTCGCGGACCGGAGCCCCTCCCCGCTCGTCTTCAGCCACGCCATCGTGCGCATCCGCCTGGCTGGAAAAACCTACTTCGTCGACCCGACCATCTCGCACCAGGGGGGCTCGCTCGAGGCTCGCGGGCGGGTTCGCTACGGGCACGTCCTCGTGCTCGAGCCCGGGACTACGGCGCTCGAGCACATCCCCGACGCGGCCCCTGCGCGGCCCACGATCGAGAGCCGCTCGGTCTACGGCGTGGGAGCCGCGCCCCGGGGCGCGACGCTCGAGGTCGAGACGACGTACCGCGACGAGGACGCCGACACGGAGCGGGGCGCGCTCGAGGAGACCTCGCGGGCGGAGCTCCAGAAGAAGTACACGGACTTCTACGCGGGAGCCGAGGCGAGCATCCGGGCGGAGGGAGACCTCGTCGTCCTTGACGACGTCGCCAGGAACGTCCTCGTGGTGCGCGAGCACTACGTGATCCCCGAGTACTGGAGCGGCGATCAGGGGCTCATCGAGGCGATCTCGATCCGCCACATGCTCCACCGCCCGAGCACGGTCCGGCGCACGATGCCGCTTCGCGTGCCCTACCCGCTGTTCGTGCGCGACGTCGTGGAGGTCCATTTCCCGCGCGGCCAGGCGCCGAGGCTGGACGAGCAGAAGCTCCACAGCCCGGCGCTGACCTACGCGCGCGACGCGGAGGCGACCGGGACGCTCCTCAAGGTCACCTACGAGCTTCGGACCCACAAGGACTCCGTCGCCCCCGACGGCGTGGCGGACCACGTCGACCTCCTCGGGTCGATCCTCGACTCGGCCGAGTCGGTCTTGACCGAGCCCCCACCGCCCGAGGTCGACGTGCCCTGGACCCCGGCGCAGCGGTACGGGATGCTCGCGTTCCTCGGGGCCGTCGGGCTCGTGGGGATCGCTTCCGCCGCGTGGAAGGCGCGCTACCTCGTGCGGCGAAGGAGCTACCGGAAGAGCGCGCGGCTCGGCGCCGGCGAGACCGCCGCGCAGGCCGTCGCAGTGAAAGGCCGCGCGGACGCCGAGCGCACGGTGACGCGTGACCGGTGCTCGTGCGGCTCGCCCTTCGACGGCGCAGCCACGTCGTCCGAGTGGGGCAACATCCGCCTGGGCGACAGCACCCTCGACGTCGTGCGGCTCACGTGCGGGGCATGCGGCCGAGGAAGCGCGCGCTACTTCCGGTACGAGGGCTGAAGCGGCGTCTCAGGTGCCCGGCGCGCGGTGCGAGTCGATGATGCGGTCGGGGTACTTGCGCATCACGTCCACGCGCGTCGGGGGGATGAGCTGCTCGATGAGCGGGTAGAGCGGCTTCGCCACGAAGTCGCCCAGGTACACGCGGTCGTCGTTGTCCTTCGAGCCGCGCAGGACCTTGAGCCGCTTGCCCGTGCTCTTCTGGTACGCGCCGATGTAGACGGAGTACTTGCCCGGCGGCATGACGAACGGCGGCAGCTGAAAGAGCGTGCGGTCCTCCAGGATCTGCCCCGCCTGCCAGCGGTCCGCCGGGTACATCCAGTCGCCCGGGACGTGGTCGCCCGGGGCCTGGAAGCCCGTCTTCGAGATGTGCACGAAGAAGTAGAGATCCTTCGGCATGGGGCCAGGGAGCTTCCACCAGGTCGTGATGAAGGCCTCGTGGCGCTCTAGCGTCTCCTTCGTCATGTCCGAGCCGAGCAGCTCGAGGCCGCCCTCGAAGGACGCCGTGACGCCCGCCGTCCCCGCGGGGAGCGCGTCCAGCACGACCTCGCGCGGCGTCTGCTCCCAGAGGTCCTTCCTCCGGAAGAGCGCGAGGTAGTACGAGACCGACCGCGGCCACGTCCGCACCGGGACGTAGCGCTCGCGGAAGCGAGGATCGTCCCACAGCGCGAACTGGACCGAGTTGTAGTCGAAGGCGTTGCCGAAGGAGCCGCCCGTCGGGTCGTCGTTGAAGACCTTCTGGAGGTGCTTGATGTCGGCTTCGGGCGTGTAGATGGTGAAGATGCACCACTCGGGCGCGCGCTTGAAGAAGTAGTCGCGCATCTCGGCCTCGTACTTCGGCCGGTTGTTGCTCTCGTCCTCGCCGACGAAGGCGTGCAGCCCGTAGTCGTGCCGCGCGTGGGCGACCGTCTTGTCGGTCAGGCCGAAGAAGTCGAGGAAGTTGATGTCGGGCGCGTGGTACGGCGTCGACCCCATGTCCTGAAACGCGACGAGCGCGCCCGGGCGCTCGTGGCGCACGATGAACTTGCCGAGGTCGGGGTGGAACGTGCCCGCGAGGTCGCCGTGGCCGTCGAAGCCGTGAAACTCGTGGTAGGTGAAGTTGAAGTTCGAGGCTCCGGCAACGATGACGGCCACCCAGCCCACCGCCGCCGGCACCAGGCCCGGCAGCCCCTTGGACTTGCTGCCGCCGAAGACGCCGTTCAGCAGGTTCTGCGCGCCGAGCGCGGCGAGCACGCAGAGGAAGGGGAGCGCCGGCAGGTAGAGCCGGTGCCACTGCATCTCGTCCACGCCGACCTTCACGTAGAAGACCATGTAGGCGACCGAGATGATCGCCATCGCCCCCTTCTCGACCGTCCGCCGCCGGTCCGCGAAGGCGAGGGGCGCCAGCACGGCGAGGATGCCCGTGTTGTTGAACGAGAACATCTCGCGGAGCGTCTTCAGGCCCGTGCGCCAGATGAGCGAGCCCGTGCCCGTCTTCACGTAGAACGTGTTGGGGATGAGCGTGCCGTAATAGAAGTAGCGGAACGTGTGGCAGGGCACGATGACGATGAGGATGCCCGCGACGTAGAGCAGCTGGGCGAGCGTGATCTTGCGGGCGCGCACGGCGTCCAGCACGAGCGGCAGGCCGACGAGCGCCGCGGCCATGTGGAGCTCCGGCCGCGTCATGCAGGCCGCGCCCATGAGGAGGCCGCAGTACAGGTAGCGCTTCTGGAGCTTCTTGAATTCGAGGCTCCCCGCCGCCGGAGGATCGTGGAGGAAGCGGTCGCGCGCGCGCCAGAGAAGGAACGCGCCCAGGATCGGGAAGAGGCACACGAAGGGCTGCTCGAGGCCGCTCTTCACCCAGAGGACGAAGCTCGGCGCCGTCGCCAGGAAGGCCGCGCCCCAGAGATGGGAGAGGAGCTTCTTCTCGCCGTTGATCCACGACGTGAAGCGCGCCACGACGACGAGGCAGGCGATGCCCAGGATGGTCCCGATGACCTCGCACACCTGAAAGAGGTCCCACCCGAGCTTCTCGAACGGCGCCATGAGCAGCACCCAGAGGAAGTTCGTGTAGCCCTCGAGGTACTCGCCCGAGTTGAAGACGAGGCCCTTGCCCGTCACGAGGTTGTGGGCGTACCGGAAGGAGATGTACGCGTCGTCCTTGATGAACTCGAGGACGACGAGGACCCCCAGGAAGAACGGGACCGCGACGACCAGGTAGCTGAGGAGGCGCACCTCGCGCGAGAGCGTGTGGTCCTCGGACTCGTCGTCCTCGGCCTTGCCGCGGCGGCGGATGAAGAGGACCGCGGCGAGCGCGCCCGTCACCCCGATGGCCAGGAGCCACGGGGCCCAGGGACGGATGAGCACCCAGTCGTCCTCGGCGCGCATGTCCTTCGGCTTGAGCGTGCGCAAGGAGCCGTCCGCGTCCTCGGCGACGATGTCGATCGACCCGACGTGCAGGCGGTTGTCCGGCACCTTCGGATCGACGAGCTTGAGGCGCGCCTGCGTCTGGCGGTTGTAGAGGCCGGCGTAGATCTCGAAGCGGCCGGGCACGCAGCTGCTCGCCACGGGGATCGTGACCGAGTGCTCGACCTCGTCCGTGCCCCACTTCGTGGGCGGCGTGCTCGGCAGGAGGTCCTGCACCATGCGGCACGGGTTCGTCTGCCCCGAGTCGTTCTCGACGTGGACGAAGACCCAGTCGTCCGCGTCGAGGGGGTGCTCCGGCTTGAAGCGGAAGGTGAGCGGCAGGCTCCCGCCCGGCACGACCTCGTGGGGCAAGGTCACGCTGACGACCTGGACGTCCTGCGCGAAGAGGATCCGCTTGGAGGCGCCCCGGAGGAAGTTCAGCCCGAAGAGTACGGCGACCACGGCCGCCAGGACGCCGAGCAGCCAGAGCCGCGAACGCCCCTTCGGGCCGGGCGGGGGCTCGTTCCCGGCCTTTCGCTCCCCGGCGTCGGCGTGGCCGGGCTCGCTCGTCTCGGGCTCGCCCGGCTCTTCGGTGTCTGCAGACGCCGCGGCAGGCGCAGGCGACGACGCGGACTCCGTCTCGTCGGCCTCCGCGGCGGGCTTCGGGTCACCTTGGGGGCGTTTGCTCTTGTCCTTGCGCGACTTGGCCATGCGTCGCGCATGTGGTTACTACTGCCCGCCCGTCCCGGCGAGCACCTTCTGCTCGGTCGCCCGGGCCTCCACGTCCGCCTCGACGAAGGCGAGCGGGGCGTGGGCGCCCGCCACCCAGGACGGCTCCTGGTCGCCGAAGTGCGGGCTCGACGGGTCTTCCCGGCTGCCGCGCTGGAAGTCGAGCGTCGCCACGGGAACGCCGTCGTCCCCGAAGCTCACGACCATGCGGTAGACGGAGCTCTCGTTGGCCACCATCGTCTGGAGGGGGACGCCCGAGCCGAAGAACGCCGACTCGACGACCTTGATGGAGTCCGACCCGCCCTCCACGCCGACGGGCGGCGGGTTCTGGAGGTGGCCATAGGCGCCCGTGAAGGCGCACGTGTTGAGGTCGCCCCAGAGGAGCGCGCCCGGGTCGACCTTGCCGAAGCGGGCCTGGAGCCACGCGGCCGTGTCGTCCAGCGCGCCCACGAGGACGGCGTTCGTGCCGCCCGCGGCCGACAGGAGCCCGGCGGCGCCCGGGAAGCGGTTGCCCAGGATGTTCGTGAGCATGCCGAGGAAGAAGGGCGGGCTCTTGGCGGCGATGGCGTCGAAGAGCGCGCCGGGGGTGTCCGTGTAAAGCAGGCGCTTCACCGCGAACCACGAGAGCGCCGTGAAGACCGCGGGCTCGGACTCGGTGCGCGCCTGGTTGCGATCCCAGCCCGCGAGCGACGTCGCGAGCGCCTTCAGATCCGAGCGGCCCACGTACTGGGCGAGCGTCTTGTCCGTGCCGATGGCGGCCACGGCGGTCGCGAGCAGCGGCAGGACGGCGTCTCCCAGGACGCTGTGGGTGTCGTTCTGGAGGTTCGCCATGTCGTCCGGCGTGACCACCGCGCCGCCCGCGACGAGCCTCGTCAGCTCGTCGTTGATGCGCTTGGCGCGGAAGCCGTTGGCGTAATAGGCGCCGTAGTAGAACGGGTCGTCCTCGACGTTGCCGTCCGCGGTGAAGCCCCACGGATCGTTGTTCGCGGTCGCGAGAAAGCCGCGCGCCGGATCGCGCCAGTGCGGGAGCTGTGCGGCGCCGAGGAGGGCGCCCGTCCACAGGCTCGCCTTGTCGGTCCCCTGCATGATGTGCCACGGCATCGGGTGGGTGCTCGGGACGCCGCGGTCGGGCACGTTGGCGTGGACGTGGTAGTCGATGTGCGTCGCGTCGACGGCGACGAAGTTCACGGCGCCCACGTCGAGCAGATCGACCGCGGCGTCGAACGAGTCGACGTCGGTGGCGCGGTCGATGCCGAGGTAGGCCGAGACCTCGGTGGTGGGCGCGAAGCCCGTCCAGTTGAAGAGGATGGCGTCCCCGTTGGCGAGGAACGACCGCGGCAAGGGGAGCGTGTCGTCCGGGAGAAGGACGCCGTACCCGGGGACGTCCTCGATCGTGAAGGTCTGCTCGATGGTCAACGTCGGCGAGACGCGCACACGGATGACCTCCGTGCGGTCGCTGATGGCGTGGCTGCCGTCTGCGAGCTTGACCACCGTGCGTCCCGCGTCGGTGTTCACGTCCCAGATGTCCATCACGTCGGCAAAGTCGGTCGTCGCCGTCCAGCCGATGTGGTCGTTGTGGCCGACCTGCACGCCTGGAGTGCCCGGGAACCCGAAGCCGATCACGTCCAGCGAGCCCCCGCCGTCCTTGCTCGAGATGTGAACGGGCCACAGGCGCGACGGGCTCGTCAGCACCTGGTGGGGATCGCCCGCGAGGAGCGGATGACCGTTGGCGGAGTGGGCGGCGTCGACCGCCCAGTTGTTCGAGTCCCCCGCGCGGAAGTACGACCAGTGCAGGTCCGGCAGCGAGCCGAGGAGAGAGGCAGGCGGAGCGGCCGGGCGAACGGGCACGGGCAGGTTCGTGGACGGCGTGGGCGGATCGCCCATCGTGAAGACGTCGTACGCGGGCTGCAGCGTGGCGAGCTCCCCCGCCAGAGGGGCGGCCATGCGCTGGAGCGCGGTCGCGAGGATGTCCTGATCGAGCGTGTTGGAGAGGCCGAACGCCAGCAGCTTGGCCACGGCGAACGTGTCGGCCGCGACCCACGGGGCGGGCACGACGTCGAGCTCCGCGGGGCCGAGCCCGTACGGCCGGGGCGCGGCGCCGGACGCGACCTCCGCGATGCGCGCGTTCACGCCGGCGATCCACGCGTCGACCAGGGCGGCGTCCTGGGGCCTCTGGGCGCGGGCGAGCGCCTCGTCCTGCTGGCCGAGGAGCTTGAAGTTGAAGGCGCGGGCGCCCAGATCGGCGTCCACCACGGAGGAGCCGAAGATCTCGGCCGAGGTGCCGAGCGCCTCGCGCCTGTAGGTCTCCATCTGGAAGAGGCGATCCTGCGCCATCGCGTAGCCGTTGCCGAAGAAGGCGTCGCCGTCGCTCTGGGCGAAGACGTGGGTGATGCCCATGTCGTCCGTCACGAGGCGCACGTTCGCGAGCGGGCCCGCCGGCGGCGAGGCCCCCCCCCTGGACGCGCACGCAGCCACCACCAGGCACACCAGACCCCCAACCGCGGCTCGTCGCATAGCGTTCGTCTCCGTGAGTGCGCGGTGTTTACGATGTAAACACCAGCCCGTCAAGGCGAGCGCGGACGATTCAGCGCTGGGCGGCGGCGAGCCTCGCGCATCCCTGGAGGACGACCTCGAGCCCGAACTCGAAGACCTCGTCGAAGTAGGCGGGCGCGAGGTACGGGGAGACGGCGGCGAGGTTCGGATGCTCGGGATCGGGGGCCTGGGCGGTCGCGCTGGCCGCATACGCGGCGACCGAGATCTCGTTCAGCGCCGTGCCCGCGAGGAAGTTGCCGAGGGTGCGGTAGATCTTGACCGCCATGCGGGGCTCGATGCCCGCTCCGAGGAACGTGCCGTAGGCGGCCTCGAGGAGCCCGAGCGTGCCGGGCGCGTTGAAGCGGCGCGTCGCCACGAGCGGGAAAGCACGCGGATGGATGCGGGCGAGCGCCCGGAACGACCGGGCGAAGACGCGCGCGCGCTCCATCCAGTCGCCCGCCTCGGGGGGAGGAACGGTGACCTTGGCGATCATGCGCTCGACCACGGCGTCGAGGATGGCCTCCTTGCTGGGGAAGTGGTTGTAGAACGCCATCGCCTCGACCCCGAGGTCGGCGCCGAGCTTGCGCGTGCTGAACTCCGCGAGGCCGTGGGCGTCGATGAGGTGGAGCGCGGCGGTCGCGATGCGATCGCGCGTCAGCGGCGTGGCCGAGGGGGGGCGCTTGCTGGGCTTCTTCGAGGGGGGGCTGGGCATGGTCGACCTCCGGCTCCTTGAGCATACACCGTAAACTCGCTTGCTTTTGGTGACGCGAGCGTCGCTTGCCCTTAGTCTGGCGCGCGACACGGCTCGATCGCGGATGGCCGCGGCGCGCCCACCACCGGAAGGAGCTCTCCATGGCCAAGGGAATCGAGAAGAGCAAGAAGGACAACAAGCCGAAGCTCTCCACCAAGGAGAAACAGAAGAAGAAGAAGGAAAAGAAGGCGAGCCGCTGAGGCCTACGCGCCTCGGAGCCGGGAATCGGCAGGCGTGCGCGACAGCACGCCTGCGGTTCTTGGGTCCGTGCCGCGTGCAGCCGCGGATGGGTGGCGTCATCCACGGGATGGGTGGCCTCATCGGCGGGATGGGTGGCATCAAACGCCGGATGGGGCGGCCCAGAACGCGGATGGGCGGCATCATCCACGGGATGGGTGGCATCAAACGCCGGATGGGGCGGCCCAGAACGCGGATGGGCGGCATCATCCACGGGATGGGTGGCATCAGACGCCGGATGGGGCGGCCCAGAACGCGGATGGGCGGCATCATCCACGGGATGGGTGGCATCAGACGCCGGATGGGGCGGCCCAGAACGCTTTCGTGCCGCGTGGAACCGCGGATGGGCGGCATCCGAGGCCGGATGGGGCGCCCCGGAAGGGGTTGCGTGCCCCCCGGAGCGCGTCGGTGGCGCCTGGGACCGCATCGGGAGCCGGCCGGACGGCATCGGACGCTACAGGGAACCCGGTAGACCCCGCACGCACGCCCTCCCACCCCGCGATTAAGTGCAACCACGCGGGCCTGCCCGCCGTACATTTCACCGTCCCACGCATCCTCACGCGTGGAAGGAGCCCCATCGTGCCGAACAGCCGCAGCTACGAGAAGCCCCCCAGCGGCGAGCTCCGCAAGAAGCTGACGCCCATCCAGTTCAAGGTCTCGCAGGAGGGCGCCACCGAGCCGCCCTTCCGCAACGAGTACTTCGATCACCACGAGCGCGGCATCTACGTCGACGTCGCGACCGGCGAGCCGCTCTTCAGCTCGCAGGACAAGTTCGAGTCCGGCACGGGCTGGCCGAGCTTCTGGAAGCCCATCGAGCAAGAGCGCGTCGTCGAGCACGCCGACCGCACGCACGGGATGACGCGCGTGGAGGTCCGCTCGAAGGCGGGAGACTCGCACCTCGGCCACGTCTTCGACGACGGTCCGAAGCCGACGGGGCTGCGCTACTGCATCAACTCGGCGTCTCTACGCTTCGTGCCCGAGGCGCAGATGGAGGCCGAGGGCTACGCCGCCTACCTCGCCCCGTTCGCCTCCGGCAGGCAGGGCCCCGCGGTCGTCGCGACGGACAACGCGTGCGCCAAGCCGGAGCCCGGCCAGAAGGCGAGCTGCGAGGCGACGCTCGAGGAGGCCGTGCTCGCGGGCGGGTGCTTCTGGGGGATGGAAGATCTCCTGCGCAAGATCGACGGCGTCGTCGACACGGAGGTCGGCTACACCGGCGGCAAGACGGCGGACCCGAAGTACCCCGAGGTGAAGACGGGGACGACCGGCCACGCCGAGTCGGTGAAGATCGTCTTCGACCCGAAGAAGCTCTCCTTCGCCGATCTCCTGGAGAAGTGGTTCTTCAAGATGCACGACCCGACGACGGAAGGCCGTCAGGGCAACGACGTCGGCTCGCAGTACCGCTCCGTCATCTTCTACACGTCGGAGGAGCAGCGGCGCGTGGCCGAGGAAGTGAAGGCCAAGGTCGACAAGGCCGGCAAGTGGAAGCGCCCCATCGTGACCGCCATCGTCCCCGCCGGAACGTTCACCGCGGCCGAGGGTTACCACCAAGACTACCTGGAGAAGAACCCCGGCGGGTACACGTGCCACTTCATGCGGGACTGAGCTGGCTGGCCGGCACGCCTCGAGATGACGGGACGAGGGGGAGAGGGGGGGGTCAGTACCGCGAGCGTCGGCGAGCGGTGACCGAACCTCCCCGTCACCGCTCGCGAGCGCTCGCGGTACTCTGCTCCTGACCGCAGGGTCGCGCCCGCGTGGGTCTGTGGCAAGCCCTCAGCGCGGCGGAGCGGCCAGGAGCCCCGCGCCCTTCGGCAGGCGGTTGGACTCGATGACGTGCTGCGGCGGCGGATGCAGGTCCCACACGAGGCCGAGCGCCGCGAAGAGGCGGAGCACGTAGAAGGTCGGGTCGAGCTCCCACCAGAAGAAGCCCTGGCGCACGGAGCGCTGGTAGTAGTGGTGGTTGTTGTGCCACCCCTCGCCCATCGTGATGATGGCGAGCAGCGCGCTGTTCCGGCTGTTGTCCGTCGTCACGTAGCGGCGACGGCCGAACATGTGGGTGAGCGAGTTGATCGTGAAGGTGCCGTGCCAGAGGAGCGTCGTGGAGACGAGGAAGGCCCACACGAGCCCGTACCAGCCGCCGATGGCGAGCGAGCCCAGACCAAGCGCCGTCGGCACCGTCCACCAGTGCTTGTCGAGCCACACGAGCTCCGGGTACTTCGTGAGATCCCGGACCTTCGACTCGTCGGTGCCGTCGTTCTGCTTGGAGAGGATCCAGCCGACGTGCGACCAGAGAAAGCCGTCGAGGAGCACCGAGTGCTTGTCCCCCTCGTGGTCGGAGTACTTGTGGTGCGTGCGGTGGTGCGCGGCCCACCAGAGGACGCCCTTCTGCGAGCTCGACATCGCGAGGAGCGCGAAGAAGAGCTGCATCGGCCGGCTCGTGTGAAACGAGCGGTGCGAGAAGTAGCGGTGGTAGCCCGCCGTCACGCCGAACATGCGGATGTAATAGAAGGCGACGGCGATGGCGAAGCCCTTCCAGGACCAGCCCAGCGCCAGGACACCGGCGAGCGCCCCGAGGTGCACGGCGAAGAACGGGATGGATTTCGCCGCCTGGATGGAGCGGTCGGTCACGTTGGCGCGCGGCGCGGCGATGGTCGACATGGGCGGGACGGTATCGCCGGGATTGTCAGCGTAGCGTCACGGCACGAACACGTTTCGTCGATGGACAGCCCTTGCCCTCGCGCGCCACGGACTCGTCGAGAGCCGCGCTGTTCTGGTATTCGTTACAGTAGAGGTGGCTTTCATGGCGCGTTCTCCCCGCTTCCTTACGTCCGCGTGCGCGGCCCTGCTCGTGGGGCTCGTCGTGTCCATCGTGGCGGGGGGCTGCGGCAGCACCGCCTCCACCAACCCGGACCCTTTCCCGCACGGGTACGACTCGGGCTCGGGAGACTCGATGTCGCCGCCCGTGGACGCGAACGGCGACAGCAAGGTCGGCGACAGCGCCACGTCGATGGACTCGGGCGTCAAGACGCCGGTTCCCGCGGGCCAGTGCCGCGCGGGCGGCGCCACGTGCAGTTCGTTCACCGACTGCTGCAGCATGTCGTGCTCCGGCGGAATCTGCGAGCAGCAGATGTGCCGATCGACCGGCCAGGGCTGCGCGGCGGCGAGCGACTGCTGTAGCAACCTGTGCCAGGCCGGCATGTGCGCGAACCCTACGTGCCGCGCCTCCGGGCAGTCGTGCGCCAGCGCGACAGACTGCTGCAGCACGATCTGCACGAACGGCTCGTGCGCGCAGCCCGCGTGCGCCGCGCAGGGGGCGGCCTGCGCGTCGGCCAGCGCCTGCTGCAGCCACGACTGCAACGCGGGCAGCTGCCAGACGCCCGCGGTGTGCGCGGCCAACGGCCTCGCCTGCGTCCACGCGTCCGACTGCTGCAGCAACACCTGCAACGGCGGCCTCTGCGCGGCCCCCGCCCCGGCGTGCAAGCCCAACGGCACCGCGTGCACCGTGAGCTCCACCTGCTGCGACAACAGCTGCATGGGCGGCACGTGCGGCGGGACGACGATGTGCAAGGCGGTCGGCGTCGCTTGCCTCGCGTTCAGCGAGTGCTGCGACCTCCAGTGCAACGCGGGCAAGTGCGGCACGCCGAGCAGCGGCGGCGGCGGCTCGCAGGACGGCGGCAGCTCCCACGACGGCGGCGGCATGGGCGCCCACGACAGCGGCAGCTCGGGCTCGCACGACGGCGGCAGCAGCCACATGGACGGCGCCGCGGGGGACGACGGCGGCGGCGACGACGGGAGCGCGGACGACTCGGGGGACGACGGCGGCGCCGGCTCGTGCACCCTTGACGGCGACGACTGCGAGAGCAACGGCGACTGCTGCTCGAGCTTCTGCGACGAGACGAACACGTGCGCCCCGGCGTGCGCCGACACGGGGAGCGACTGCCAGACGGACTTCGACTGCTGCGGCGCGCTCCTCTGCGATCAGACGACGCTCACGTGCAGCGGGGGCGACACGGACGGCGGCGCCGACGGCGGCAGCTGCAGCGACGACGGCCTCACGTGCTCTAGCGCGGACGAGTGCTGCTCGCAGGTGTGCGCGGACGGCACGTGCGGCTGCGCCATCGGCGGGGAGAGCTGCACGAGCTCGGACGACTGCTGCGGCGCGCTCCTGTGCGGCTCGGACGGCACGTGCGCGTGCGGCAACACCGGGGACAACTGCGCGAACGACGCCGACTGCTGCGGCGGCCTCCTCTGCGGCACGGACGGCACGTGCGGCTGCCTCGGCACGGGCCAGGCGTGCGACGCGAGCGCCGACTGCTGCGGCTCGCTCGTCTGCGATCCGGACACGTCGACGTGCCAGAACCCGCCGCAGTGCGGCGCGGTCAGCGCCGACTGCCAGAGCGACGAGGACTGCTGCTCGGGCACCTGCGGCAACGACGACACGTGCAGCTGCGCGCCCGACAGCGGCGACTGCACGACCAACGCGGACTGCTGCGACGGCCTCGCGTGCAAGGAGGGCGAGTGCCAGGACCCGTGCGCCTCCCAGGCCGACGGCTCGTACTGCGGCAGCGCCATCGGGGAGCCGAACGCCAACGACGTCTACAAGTGCGACAACGGCTTCTCGACCGACTTCGGCCCCTGCACGGGCACGACGCCGACCTGCTCGGGCGGGATGTGCGAGTGACCGTTCCGCACTAGACTGGTTGGCGCACGCATCGTGGCGAGCGCGACCCGAGGTGACGGAATGAAGCGTTGGGCGTTCATCGTACCGGCAGTGCTCGCGCTGGGCGCGGCCTGCAAATCGAGCTCTTCGTCCGGGCCCTCGTCGCCCTACGACTTCAGCGCGATGCACCAGTACCTCTTCGGAGGCCAGTGGCAGACGGACGGCGTGGTCGTCATGTACAAGGGCAAGCTCGTCTACGAGGAGTACGCGAACGGGTACGGCCCGACGATGCGCCACATCACCTACTCGGCCTCGAAGAGCATGGGGAGCGCGCTCGTCGGCGTGGCGGTGGGCAAGGGGCTCATGAAGCTCTCGGACAGCGTCTGCACGTACATCACGAAGCCGCCGGGGGCCGACCCGACGCTGTGCGACACCACGGTGGAGGACGTCGTCCAGATGCTCTCGGGCCTCAGCTGGATCGAGACCTACGGGACGGGCGCCGACCCGGCGACCTCCAACGTCCTCCAGATGCTCTACGGCGACACGACGGACATGGGCGCCTACGCCGCGAGCCAGCCGCGCGCCGCCAAGGCGGGCACGGTGTGGAACTACTCGAGCGGCGACGCGAACATCCTCGCCCTCGCGCTCAAGAGCGCCCTCAAGGGCCAGGACGAGGGCGTCTGGGCGACGGACAACCTCTTCCAGCCTGCCGGCCTCTCCAGCGCGCTCTTCGAGAAGGACCGCTCGGGCACGCTCGTCTTCTCGTCCTCCTGCTTCATGACGCCGCGTGACATGGCCTCGTTCGGCCAGCTCTACCTGGACGACGGCGTCTACCAGGGGAGCCGCATCCTGCCGGAGGGCTGGGTCGCCTCGAGCATCGCGCCGGTCTCCGTGACGACGCAGCCGCTCCCCGCGATGGATCCCGACGCCGGCGCGGGCAACACGGGCGGATCGTACGGCTACTCCTTCTGGCTCAACACGCCGTCCCCCACGGCCCCCAAGGACGCCTGGCTCTACCCGCAGGCGCCCGCGGACATGTACTCCGCCGAGGGGCACTACGGGCAGAAGATCATGGTCATCCCGTCGCAGCAGCTCGTCATCGCGCGCGTCGGGGACGACCGCGTGAGCTACTTCGATCCCGGCCCGATGGTGGCAGACGCCATCGCGGCCCTCAACGTGGGAGACCCGTGATGCGACACGCGCACCTCAGGCGATGGCTCAAGGCCCCGCTCCTCCTCGCGATCCCTCTTCTCATGGTCGGCCACCGCGCGCTCGCAGGCGACGCCGGCCCGCCGGACGCCTCGGACGACGCGAGCCAGGGCATCGACGCCGGGATCCCCGAGGGCGGAGCGAACGACATCCAGCTCTTGCTCGGCTTCTCCGCCAAGGAGACGTGCTCCTGCTCGTTCGACGTGGGGCAGACCGACACGTACTGCACGGCCTTCGGCCAGCAGCCGGGTTACACGGTCACGATCGCCATCAACCACACGACGCAGATCGTGACGGCCAGCATCCTGGGCATCACCCGCACCGCCCACGTCGCCAGCCCCGCGACGGGCTGCCTGCTGGACGCACTCTAGGGGCGGCCGCTAGAGCGCGGGAAGGGGGCTCGAGCGGGCGCGCTGGATGGCCTCGCGGGCGAGCTCGTCGGCGCGCTCGTTCATCGGCACGCCCGCGTGCCCCGGGACGTAGACGAGCTGGACGTTCGTGCGGGTGGCGAGGACGGCGCGCGCCTTTGCGATGAGCGCCTGGTTGGCCTTGGCCTTCCAGCCCTGGGAGAGGACGCCGATCGCGTACTTGCTGTCGGTGTGGATGGCGACGCTCGCCGCGGCGGAGGGTATGGCCTCGACCGCGCGCAGGATGGCCGTCAGCTCCGCGACGTTGTTGGTGGACGACGTGCCGAGGTACTCGAACCCCTCGTGGATCTTGCCGCCCGGCGCGATGACCACCATGCCCGAGCCCGCGGGGCCCGGGTTGCCCGAGCACGCGCCGTCCGTGTACGCGATCCACTCGGCCGCGACCTGGCGGGCCGGGCTGCTCGTCTTCTTGGCCGCCTTGCCGGCGGTCTTCTTCGCCGCCGTGCCGGCGGCCTCGTCGGCGGGCGCGGCGGGGACGCACGTGTCCTCCGGGAGGACGGGACCGGGCGAAACCTCCAGGTTCTGCGCGCTGGCGCGGTAGGCGCGCGGGTCCGTCGCTTTGTAACGGATCTCGACCCGTCCGCCATCGACCTCGAGCGCCCCGTCTGGCCTGGCCCGGGCGAGGACCTTCTGACCCCGCAGGACCGCATGCACCCACGCCATGAGCCCGGGAGTATCACATGCGCTATGTTCCCGCGGCATGAGTCACGAGAGCTCCCCGCCCCACCCTCGCCCCCGCCCTCTGGTTCTCGTCATCCTCGACGGCCTGGGTGAGCGCGCCGAGAAGGACGACAACGCCGTGCGCCTCGCGAAGAGCCCCTCGCTCGACGCGCTGTACGCCCACTTTCCGCACAGCCTGATCGGCACGAGCGGTCCGGACGTGGGGCTCCCGCCGGGGCAGATGGGCAACAGCGAGGTGGGCCACCTGAACTTCGGCGCAGGCCGCATCGCGATGATGGACATCTCCCGCATCGACAACGCGGTGCACGACGGGACGCTCGTGGCGAACCCGGTCATCGCGGACGCCATCAACGTGGCGAAGCGACGCCACGGGCGCCTCCACCTGTTCGGTCTCGTCTCGGACGGCGGCGTCCACAGCTCGATGGTCCACCTGTTCGCGCTCATCGACGCGGCGCACGCGCGCGGGGTCTCCGTCGTCGTCCACGCGTTCCTCGACGGGCGGGACGTGCAGCCCGGCACGGCGCCCGGCTACCTGACGAAGCTCGAGGAGCACCTCGAGGCCGGAGGCCCTGGCGGCAAGGGCGTCATCGGAACGGTGTCGGGCCGCTACTGGGCGATGGACCGCGACAACCGGTGGGACCGCGTGGAGCGCGCGTACAAGGCGATCGTCCGCGCCGGGGCGCCGCGCCGCCCGAGCGCCATCCTCGGCACGCAGGACTCGATCGCGGGCGGCAAGACGGACGAGTTCGTGGAGCCCTTCGTCGTAGGCGCCTACGAAGGCGTCGACGTCGGGCACGACACGGGCCTGCACTTTAACTTCCGCCCCGACCGCGCGCGCGAGCTCACGCGCGCCCTCACGGCCCACGGGTTCGACTCGTTCCCCCGGGAAGCGGACCCGCCGTTCGACCACTACGCGTGCATGACCACGTACGACCGCTCGCTCCCCTTGCCCGTCGCGTTCCCCAAGGAGACCTACCCGGACATCTTCCCGGAGGTCATCGCGCGCGAAGGTCTCACGCAGTTTCGCTGCGCGGAGACCGAGAAGTACGCCCACGTGACGTACTTCTTCAACGGGGGCCGGGAGGAGCCGTTCAAGGGTGAAGAGCGCCAGATGATCCCGTCCCCGCGCGACGTCGCGACCTACGACGAGAAGCCCGAGATGAGCGCCGCCAGCGTCGCCGACGCCGTCGTGCGCGCGGTGGAGTCGAACGCGTTCGACTTCATCCTCGTCAACTTCGCCAACCCGGACATGGTCGGACACACGGGGGTCTTGCCCGCCGCGATCCACGCCGTCGAGGCGGTCGACGCGGGCGTGGGCCGCATCGCCGAGGCCGTACGCGCGAAGAAGGGCGCCCTCCTCGTCACGGCGGACCACGGCAACTGCGAGCTCATGAAGGACCCGGCCAGCGGCCAGCCACACACGGCGCACACCACGAACCCCGTTCCGCTCCTCTACGTGAACGACGCCGACACGCGCGCCCACCTGCGGTCAGGCGGTCGCATCTGCGACGTGGCGCCGACGATGCTGCAGCTGCTCGGGATCGAGCAGCCCGCCGCGATGACGGGCCACTCGCTCCTGGAAGCAGAGACGGTGCCGATGACGATGCCCGGGCAAGCGAAGCGGTAGCCTGCGATGACGGAGCACTCGTTCGGAGACTGCCGGGTGGTCGAGGAGATCGGCTCCGGCTCCATCTCGACGGTCTACAAGGCCATCCAGGAGCCGCTGGGGCGCACGGTCGCCATCAAGGCGCTGAAGACCACGATCGCGACGAGCTCGCCCTTCGCGGCGCACCTCGAGCGCGAGGCGCGTCTCCTGGGGGAGCTCTCGCATCCGAACATCGCGCTCCTTCTCCAGTTCCAGAAGACCGAGTCGCAGATGTACCTCGTCATCGAGTACGTCGACGGGCACAGCCTGTCGAAGCTCCTGGCGAAGAAGCCCAAGCTGCGCCCCGAGGTCGCCGCGGCCATCGGCGCCGAGATCGCGCGCGGGCTCGCGCACGCCCACGACCGGGGCGTCGTCCACCGCGACGTGAAGCCGCCGAACGTGCTGCTCTCGAAGCGCGGCGAGGTGAAGCTCGTCGACTTCGGCATCGCCCAGAAGGAGCGCATGCCGAGCCTCGACGAGCCGCTCGAGCGCGCCGACGAGTCGGCCGCCTTCGGAACGCCCGCGTACATGTCGCCCGAGCAGATCCTGGGCGAGTACGTCGACGCCAGGAGCGACATGTTCTCGCTCGGGGTGGTCCTCTACCAGATGCTCGCCGGCGCGCGCCCCTTCGACGCCGAGGACCCGAGCGACCCGAACGGCCGCCGCGCGACCGCGCAGCGCATCCGGCGCGACCCGCCCAAGCCCCTCCGCGCGCGCGAGCCCGAGGTGCCCCGCGCGCTCGAGCGCATCGTCATGCGCCTGCTCGAGAAGCTGCCCGCCGACCGGTACGCGTCGGCGGCCACCGTGGCCGAGCAGCTCGACGACTTCGTCCTCGCGACGACGAGCTCGCCGCCGAGGCAGCTCGTCACGCGCGCCCTCATCGAGGCCGGCCTCGCGAAGCCGCTCGCCGTGTCGGCCCCCTCGTTCGACGCGAGCGCCCCGCCGCAAAGGAGGGGAACGGGGCCTGCCGTCGCAGGCTTCTCGCTGCTCTTCGGCCTCCTCGTCGCGGGCGGCGCCGTCATCCAGTGGAACAGCCCCGAGAGGCGCGCGGCCCACGAGCACGGCTCGGGGGCGCCCTCGGGCCCAGGCTTCCTGCGCGTCGCCGCGACGCCGTGGGCCGAGGTGTCGATCGACGGCGTGCACGTCGACGTGACGCCCTTCGCGCGCTCGCTCCCGCTCCCGGCCGGCACCCACTACGTCACGCTGACCCACCCCGCGGCGGCGCCGGAGAAGCGCACCGTCACCATCGTCGACGGGGAGACCATCCTCCTCGACGTCGCCATGAACCTTCGCGCCGCGGGCGACGACGGGGACTCGCCGGGCGGGCGGAGCACGCAGTCGCCGAGCGCGCACGCACCGAAGGCGGCCACGGCGCGGGGCGACGCGCTCCCGCAGGGGCCGAGGTGATTCCATGAAGCCTCGAACGCTCCCACGCTGCCAACCGTTGCTCGCCGCGCTCGGCGCCGCCGCGAGCCTGTGGCTCGCGGCGCGCACGTCGGCCGCGTTCCCGTACTTCGTGAAGCCCGGCGAGACGCTCGCGGAGATCGCGGCGCGCGTGTACGGCGACCCGAAGCTCGAGACCGTGCTCGCGGGCGCCAACGCGCTCGACTCGCAAGGCGGCAGCGCGATCGTCGCGGGGATGCACCTCGAGATCTGCGCCGCGGGCCACCACCGCGTGACCGCAGGCGAGACCTGGAGCGGGCTGGCGCTGGCGTACCTGGGCGACTCGAAGCGCGCGGACGTCCTCGCGCGCGCCAACCACGCCGTCCCCTGGGTCGCGCCCGTGGAGGACCTGGAGATCGAGATCCCGGCCGTGCTGGCCCACATCTCGAGCGACGGCGAGACCAGCACCTCGCTCGCCGGCCGCTACCTCGGCGACCCCAACCGGGGCTGGGAGATCAACGCGTACAACGGCCGCCAGGAAGCGCCGCTCAAGCGAGGGGAGATCCTGCTCGTTCCTCTCCTCGACCTGTCCCTCACCGAGGCCGGCAAGACCGCCGCGCGCGCGTCCCTGGACCGGTCGCGCGCCGAGGGCGAGACGACGGGGCTCGCCGCCCAGCGGCGCGCGGACTCCGAGCTGCCCGAGCTCGCGCTCGATCTCCACGCGACGCGCTACGTCGAGGCCGTCGCGCGCGGCAACTCGCTGCTCGGGCGCCCCGAGCTCACGAAGCCGGAGCTCGCCGCGATCCACCGCGCGCTGCTCGAGGCGTACGTCGCGCTCGACGCCACGGGCCCCGCGACGAGCGCGTGCGCGGCCTGGCTCGCGAACGACCCCGACGCGAAGCTCGACCCGAACCTCGTCTCCCCCAAGATCCGGGCGGTCTGCCACCGGCCGTGAGCGGGGCGCGCGCGCCTCGTGCTATGGCTCGAGGTCGATGGGCGCGTGCGGGGCTGGCTGCGGCATCACCAGGGAGCGGGACCGCGAGAAGGAAGCGGCGCTCGAGGCCATCCAGCGCGCCTACCCGGGCGGCATCTGGAGCAGCGCGCGCCGAGGCCCGGACCTCGCGCTCCACCCGGACGCCATCCGCGACCTCGGCGAGTCGCTCGAGAGCCTCCTGCCCGTGCGCGCCATCCCGAGGCTCGCCGGCGGCGAGGGCTGCGACTGGCTCTACCTCCTCGCGGGCCTCCATCGCCCCTCGCTCGTCGAGCTCTGCGACCGCACCGGCCTGCCTGCGGACGAGCCCCTGCACGCGGCCGAGACCTACGTCCGCATCGGCTTCTCCCCGCTCGGGCCGTTCGTCACGCTGCAGGAGGTCGTGGTCCGCGCGGAGGGGGACGAGCTGGTCGAGGAGCCCGCGCTCGGGATCCAGGACCGCCGCCTCCAGGCCATCGTGAAGGGCCTCCAGGGAGCGCTCCGCAAGGCGCGGCTCGTCGTGCTCGACATGGCCTTCCTGGTCGAGCCCGGCACCCCGACGGGTGCGCCGTCGCCCGGACGGGAGGAGCAGCCCGAGTTCTGGGCGCGCTACGACGACCTGCCCACGCGCTGGTCGTTCCTCTTCGAGGGCACTCCCCCTTTGACCCCGCGGGCGACGCTCCTTCCAGCCCCCGCTTGAATGAAACTGGTTCTCCTGGCGAGCGGGAGCTTATCCTGATGGGCCAGGCTCATGAGCACACCCCCGCCCTCCTCTGCCGCGCCGAGCTCGCGCCGGCGGCTCAGCCTCGGGCGCGTGCTCGGGGACAAGTTCGAGATCCTGGGCGTGCTCGGCGAGGGCGGTACGGGCGTCGTCTACGACGTGGTGCGGCTCAAGGAGCGTGACAACGTCGCCCTGAAGGTCATCCACCCCCACCTCCTGGGCGACAAGCAGATCCGCGGACGCTTCACCCGTGAGGCGGCGATCCTGCGGCGGCTGGCGGGGCCGCACCTCTGCGCCATCGTCGAGTTCGGCGAGCTGCCCGATCCGAACGGGGGCGAGACGGGCCTCCTCTACATCGCGCTGCCGAAGATCGAAGGGACGCCGCTCGACCGGCTCATCAAGGAAGAGCCGCCCACGATCGAGCGCGCGCTCGACATCATCCTGCAGGTCTGTGACGGGCTGAAGTCGGCGCATGCGCAGGGCGTCATCCACCGCGACCTCAAGCCGGCCAACGTCATCCTGCAGGGCGGCAAGCACGTGATGGTCGTCGACTTCGGCATGGCGAAGATCGTGACCGGCGGCGGCACGGGGACGACCGCGCTGACGGCCCACAACATGGTGTTCGGCACGCCCGAGTACATGGCGCCGGAGCAGGCGCGCGGAGACGAGCTCGACGCGCGCTGCGACGTGTACGCGACGGGCATCATGCTCTACGAGCTGCTCGCCGGCTCCGTTCCGTTCACGGGGGCGAGCCCGCTCAACGTGCTGACGGCCCAGCTGACGGCGCAGGCGACGCCGCCCCGCGTGCGGGCGCCGGAGCGAGGCATCACGGAGGCGCTCGAGGCGGTCGTGATGCACGCCATCGCGAAGGATCCCTCCGAGCGGTACGCCACCGCCGCCGCGTTCGCGGCCGCCATCACGCACGCGCGCGCCCGTCCGCAGGACCGAGCGTCGATCCGCCCGACGACGTTCCGGGTGGACCCGGCGGGGGAGGCGGACGGACACGCCGCGACCATCCCCTCGCCCATCCCAACCGATCCCGTCCTGCGCATCAGCGGGGTTCCCGGCCGCAACGGCGCGCTCAGCTCACCGAGCATCTCCCCTGCACCCAGCTCCTCGCGCGGCCTGAGCCGCGGGGCGTGGACGCTGATCTGGATCGCGGCGGCGCTCGCGAGCATCGGCGCCGGGGTGTGGCTGTCCTTGCGATCGCCCTGACGCAGCTCAGCCCGGAGCGTCCGCCCACTCGCGGGGGATGTTCCACGCCTCGAGAGGCCACCGGCCAGCCGCACGGGAGAGCCCCAGCGCATCGGCGAGCCGAGCGCGGACGACGGCCGGGGCGATGCCTCGCGCGCGCAGCTGACGCACGGTCGCGCCGGGTGTGCGCTTGGCGAGCCGCTCTCCAGCCGCGGACAGGACGAGCGGCAGGTGCCAGTAGCGCGGCGCCGCGGCGCCGAGGAGCCGGAGCAGGTAGAGCTGCCGGGGCGTCGAGTGCAGGAGGTCCGCGCCGCGAACGACGTCCGTGATGCCCATCGCCGCGTCGTCCACGGCGACGGCGAGCTGGTAGGCGAAGACGCCGTCCCCGCGCCGGAGGACGAAGTCACCGACCTCGCGATCGACCTCCTGCGTGACCGGGCCCATCACGCCGTCGTCGAAGGAGACCGTCGCCGGCCGCTGCACGCGGAGGCGGATGGCGGGCAACCGGCGGAACGAGCGGCCTGGGTCCGCCGTCCGGCACGTCCCCGGGTAGACGGCCTCTTCGCCCGCGTGCGGAGCGCTCGCGGACCGCGCGATCTCTGCGCGCGAGCAGTCGCACGGGTACGTGACGCCCCTCGCCTCGAGATCCGCGAGCACCGCCTCGTAGAGAGCGCTGCGCTCGGACTGCCGGTAGGGCGCACAGGGTCCGCCGACGTCCGGCCCTTCGTCCCACGCGATCCCCAGCCACCGTAGATCCTCGAGGATGCGCTCCTCGGCGCCCGCCACCACGCGCGGCCGGTCGATGTCCTCCACGCGAACGACCATCGCTCCCCGCTCTCCCGCGATCGCGCGTGACGCGAGCGCCACCCACACGCCGCCGAGGTGCAAGTCCCCGGTCGGCGACGGCGCGAAGCGGGTCCGGATCATGGTCCCCCGCGAAGAGCCCGCCCTACTTGTTGCGGGCCTGGTTCATGAGCCGCTGGATCTCCGCGGCCTTGCTGGGATCGGGGAGCGCATGCCTGCCGCCTGGATCGGGCTGCGCGCCGTGGCCGCCGCCCGCGAGCTGCATGCCAGGCATCCCCGGCGGCGCACCTTGGCCGGGTCGCATCTGGGGCAGGGCCCGCGCGGTGGTCGGGGGCGCGGCAGCGGGAGGAGCGGCGGAGGCGCTCGGGGCTGCTGCGTCGGCGGACGTATCGGCGACGATGGGAGGAGCCGGGTTCGGCAGGGTCGCCCACCAGACACCCGCGGCGGCGAACAGAAGCGCCCCGACCGCGGGCAGCCACATCGGCGTTTGCGGCTCGGGCGTGTCTTGATGGTTCGTGTGGGAAGCGCTCATGCGGCTACTCGCCTTGAGTATTACAGCCCGAGGGGGAGTCAAGCGCGGTCGGGCGGCCGGCCCTGCGAAACGCGCTACACTGCCTGTCGTGAACGCCCGGAAAGCTCTGTCCGCACTGTCATTCACGTCGGTTCTGGCACTGTCGTCGCTCCTCGGGTCGACGGCGAGGGCCTCGTCCCCCGCCCTGCCGCCGCTGCCGGGCGCGGGCGCGCCGGCCGTCGCCCCGAACGCCGCCACGGCCGCCGACCCTGGGAGCACGACCGCGCCTGCCGGGACCGGCCTCACGCTCGACCGCGTGACGCGCGGGATCGTGACGCTCGAGCGGGACGGCCGCCTCCTCGGTGTCGGCACGGTGCTGTCGGGCGATGGGCGGGTGCTCACCGCGCTCTCCGACATGGGCAGCTCGGACAACGTGGACGTGCGTTACGTCGACGGTACGCTGGTCCACGCGAAGGTCGGCCACCGTGACAAGACGTGGGATCTGGCCCTTCTCGTCCCCCTGTCGGGCAAGTGGACCGAGGGCCTCACCGCGAGCGAGGTAGACCCGGCGGCCACGGAGCTGCGCGCGTTCGTCGCGGCTCGCCCCGGCCACCCGGCCGTCGTGCCCGCCCATCTACGCGGGACCATCGAGGCCCGCGCTCGCGAAGGCGCCGACCCGCTCAGCGCCCTCGACGTCGAGATCAAGGTGACCCCCTCCTACGGTAGCCCCATCACCGACGCCCAGGGCGGCGTCGTTGGCGTCCTCGTGCGAGCCTGCAAGGCGGCGCCGGGGGGCCCGTGCAGCCCTCTTGGCGTCACGGCGCCCGTCACGGCGGTCCGGCAATTTCTGGTGCATACACCGGTGACTGCCGTGGCCCCGTCGCCGTGGCTCGGCATCGTCGGCGAGCCCGACGCCTCGGGCAATACGCGGGGGGTGCGCGTCATGGCCATCGCCCCGCAGAGCCCGGCCGACCGAGGCGGCCTGAAGGCCAACGCGGACCGCTCGCTCGCCGACATCATCGTCGCGGTCGACGGCCAGCCGGTGGAGACGCCGGAGCGCCTCGCGGAGCTCATTTCCAAGCATTCCATCGGCGAGACGGTGAAGCTCCTCGTCCTCTCCAAGGACAAGTTCCACGATCTGAACGTCACCCTCCGCGCCGCCAGCCCCTAGCACCCAGGCCGCCCTCCTCGTTCTGCCGACGGGACGGAGTTGACATACCCGGTCACACATTGCGACCATCTGGTGCGCCGAGGCCAGTGGCCGACCGAAGGGTGACAAGTGGCGGGACCGCTCCGAATCGAAGTAGCCGGCGAAACCAACGTCGGGATGAAGCGCAACCACAACGAGGACAACTTCTCGATCCTCGAGGACAGCGGTCTCTACATCGTCGCCGACGGAATGGGCGGGCATGCCTCGGGCGAGGTGGCCAGCAAGATGGCGGTCGACGCGATGAAGGAGTTCTTCGCCGCGACGGCGAACGATCCCGAGCGGACCTGGCCCTACAAGATGGACCGGTCCAAGGGCTACGAGGAGAACCGCCTCATCACGAGCATCAAGCTCGCGAACCTCCGCATCTACGAGTCGGCCCAGCGAGACCCTCGCCAGCGCGGGATGGGCACGACGCTGGTGACGATCTTCGCCGTGGAGGACGGCGTGTACATCGCGCACGTCGGCGATTCGCGCGTCTACCGCGTGCGCGACGGGCAGATCGAGCAGCTGACGGAGGACCACTCGCTCCTCAACGACTACATCAAGATGAAGCGCCTCACGCCCGAGGAGATCGCCAACTTCCCGCACAAGAACGTCATCGTGCGCGCGCTCGGGATGAAGGACACCGTCAAGGTCGACACGCGGTTCGAGCAGCCGAAGGCGGACGACGTCTACATGCTCTGCTCGGACGGCCTGTCGGGCCCCGTGTCCGACGAGGAGGTGCTCGAGATCGCCACGGCAGCGCCGGACCTCAAGACGGCCGCGGCGCGCCTCATCGAGCGGGCAAACTCGAACGGCGGGCCCGACAACATCACGGTCGTCCTCTGCCGCTGGGTCGCCTAGCGGACGGTGATCCAGGCGAGGGCGAAGTAGGCGACGCCCGTGACGACGAGCATGGCGAGGGCGATGATGGCGTAGCTCGAGCGCGAGTTGCTCGTGCTCCAGCCGTCCGAGAAGAACTTGCCCTTGCTCCGCTGGCGAATCCTCCGCTGCACGCCGTGGAGAAGGTCGGGCTCCTTGGCGGGCCCCTGGGCGGCGCTACCGGCGAGCGAACGACGGAGGAGCGACGCCATGGCATCCTCGTCCTTCGAGTCTCGGTCGAGCTCGGACGAATCGGGGGGCTCCGTGGCCTCGGGCGGCTTCGGGTCGGTCATCGGATCTTCTCCCCGAGCGCACGCTCGACGGCTTCGCGCAGCAGGCCGCGTGCGCGGTGGATGCGGCTCTTGACGGTACCCGCGGGCAAACCTGTGATCTCCTCTATCTCCTCGTAGCTCAGCTCTTCCACATCGCGCAAAACGAGGCACTCGCGAAAGCTCGGCTCGAGCTCCAGGATGGCTCGTTGCACGATCGCCTCCACCTGCTTGCCCGCCATCATCTCGTCGGGTCGCTCGACGGCCCCGACGTTGCCGCGGCGAGCCGTCCCCAGGGGGACGCGCTCGTCGATCTCGGCGAGCTCGTCCTGCTCGTCGGTGTGCCGGACGCGGAGGTACTTGGTGCGGTTCTTACAGAGGTTGATGGCGATGCGGTAAATCCACGTGGACAGCTTCGACTCGCCGCGAAACGTCCCGATCGCCTTGAAGACCTGGACGAAGACCTCCTGGGCGAGGTCCTCCGCCTCGGCGGCGTTGCCGAGCATGCGAAGCACGAGCGCGAAGACGCGCCTCTGGTAGGCGCGCACGAGCTCGTTGAAGGCGCGCTCGTCCCGCGCGACGAGGCGCTCGACGAGTTTCGATTCGAGTTCGTCCGGAAGCGCCACGCCAGCCCATGTTGCCTCAGGCGGCGGTGGCTCCCAAGGAAAGACGCCGTCTTCGTACGGCGCCGAACGACGAACAGGCACGAATTCCACCGCCTTGGAGCTCGGACGGCGCTACACGCGTAGCGCCGTTCCCTGCCGCAAAACGCGGCCCGCCGGTCCTCCCACCGAGACAAGGCCGCCCGGGCGAAGTTCCCCGCGCGCACACGGCTTGCGTTTCGCGCTGGATTTTGTAGCGTTCGCGCGTTCTCTCCGGCGTCGTCTAACGGCAGGACAGAGGCCTTTGGAGCCTCTTATTGGGGTTCGAATCCCTACGCCGGAACCCTTCGCCCACGGCAATTTTCAGGGTTTGGCCCTGCGGTGTAGCAAGCGGTGTAGCAAAGTCGTCGTCGGGGGCGTCCCCCATCCCCGGCGCCCCAACGGCCATGGGCAACCGAACGGGGAGCGCGAGGACCTTGGCCCGTTCCACGAGCTTGATCTTGAGCTTCACGACCTCCGCGCAGAGCACCGGCCAGTCGAACGTGCTGTACAGGTCCATCATGTTCCGCTGGCTGTCCGACCCGTGGGTTACGAGCTTGAGGAGGTCAGCCCGCGCGCCATCGGTCCGCGCCAGCGAGATGAAGGTCCTCCGCAAGTCGTAGCCGCGGCGGTGGCGGAGCCCGAGCGTCCGAAGGTCGCGGCGCGTCTGGTGTGACCAGGTGTTGTTCGTCCGCATCGTCCCGAGCTTCACCCGCCGCGCGGCGGGCGACGGGATGATGAGGTCTTCCGCGCCAGGGGTCCGCCCCATGAGCGCGGGCCATCCGCCGAGCTTCCAAGCGCCCAGCAGCTTCGCGAGCGTGGGATGGACCGGCACGTGCCGCACGGCGCCGGTCTTCGTGCGAAGACGCTTGTTCGAGTTTGCGATGAGGAGCCGGCCCAGCGGCTCCATCTCGGTCTCGTAGTGGCTCCAGCGCAGGGGTGCCGCTTCACCGGGCCGCAGTCCCGCGAGACCTTGCAGCGCGTACCAGAGGCGCTGGTCCGTCGTCAGACGCTCATCGGCGATGAGCTGCTCGAGCTCGGCCCTCGTGTAGATCGCCGTGACACGCCACTCCGGCTTCGCGTCTTCGACCTGGCCCAGCTGGTACTTGTTCAAGATCGCCGGCGTCTGGTCGATCAAGTCTGCGATGCGCGCATCCCGAAACATGGCGCTCATGGCCGAGTAGATGTTTCTGACCGTCCGGGGCGCCTTCCCCGCCAACCGCACCTGGCGGATGACCTCCGCGAGGTGACGCGTACGAACCTCGTCAAGTCGAAGATGACCGAGTGTCGGGAGAACGTGGAGCTTCAGCCGTACTGTGTCGTTGTTCCAGTCGGCGAGCCCCATCTTCTCGCGGTCGCCTAACCATCGCTTCGCGAAGCGCGCCACGGTGAGCGGCCCCTCGATCTCCTCTCCGAAATCGGCCCCGGCAGCGATCTTCGCCTCGACCCGGTCGAGTAGCTTGCGCGCGAGCTTCTCTTCGCCGACGTGGTAGGGCGTGTTGCTCTGCGTCCAGGTGCCGTCCGGCCCTTTGTGACGCAGCCATAGCTTGTTCTTTCGAGCGTAGACGGAACCCATCGACGGCCACTCCCCTCGGTCAGATCGGTCGTTGAAGTTTACTGCGGCGCCCCCGCGCGGTCCGGACAATCTTGGCAGCTTCAGCATCGACGTCGACGCTCGTGCGAGCGCCTCCGCTTGCCTCGATGGCAGCCGACAGATCGCAGCTGCGGATGCCATAGCGGCGCCCGTCCGGGCCGAGAGGAACGGCACGGAGGTAGCCGCGCTTGATCCAGCCGCGCACCGTCGGCCTGGTGATGCTGAGTAACGAGGCGGCGTCGGCCACGCTGAGGAGGCGGTCTCCTTGGGCGGGGGTCGCCGGGACTGCACCCACCGAGCGCAGCGCCTCGGGCAGCACGACGGCCAATTCTTCGCGGAGAAGCGTCCGGAGGCAGTCTCGCATCGTCGCTGCGATGGTCTGGCGGAGGGCTTCCTCGACGGTCATCGTGGTCTTCTCCTCGTTCGGGATCTTTCGGTGCAACGCCAGGGTCGTGACGGGTCGAAGGGCCGCAGGCGCGCGGCCACGGTGTGCTTTGGCGCGACGCGCGGCCTGCCCGTGCGGTCCAGTGAGGGGTGGGGCAAGCGCCCACCTTCCCCTCACCGCGTGTCCCTCGGGTTCTCGTGCACCGCGGATGAGGCTCGACGGGCTGACAGCGACGCATCGCAAGGGCTACGTCCAGAGCTGGTGTTCGCCGGCCGAGCTGCGGGCACGGGTGCCGCAGCTCGGTGACCCGCGGCGAGCCTCTCCCCGAGAAATCCTCAATCCGGTCGTGGTAGGGGCTGTGGGCAGTGTGGGCAACTCGCGCCCGCACGCGGGCCGAGCGGGTTGCGCGCCGGGCGGGCGCGGGTTGTCCAAGCGGCTGTGGGCAGCGCGAAGCGCTGTCCAAGGCGACGGTGGGCAGGTCGTGGGCAGCGCCCTCGGGAGCGCTGCCGGTCTCGCCCCTGCGCCACCTGGCGCTGTCCACGAGCTGTCCACCGGCGCCGTCAGCCGCGGCACTCCTAGAGGGGAGACTGTCAAGGGCACACGAGTGCGTTCCCCATTCCGCCACTTGCAGGCTGGGCGGTGGGGTCGAAGTCTTGGCAAAGGCGTCTCGGCTCGCGCCGACGTGCTGCGAGCTAGCCGGTGGCGAAGTAGACCAAGCGCGTCGTGCTGCTCCGGCGTGAAACCTCGTCGATGTTCCCAAAGAAACGGGACACCATTCTCCTAGTTGGGCCTTTAAGGCCACGGTTTCAGTTGGTGCTCCGAAGGGGTCTAACCTGTCCATGGGGCCTCTCGATCTCGTCGTGAGGACCAGTGCCGCTGTGGAGACTTCCCCTCGAAACTCTTTGCACGACTCCGGAACGACTGCGCTCGGACGTCCGTCGCCTTCGGGCGACGAGTCGCTTATGCCGTCTGATTGCGATGTTTCGTTGGGTCGTAAACCTCCTTCTTCTTCCAGACGGCGAGCGTCGCCGCCGCAATTCGACGCGCGAGCGTCAACGTCGCGAGGTTGGGCTTCGTCCCAGCCTCGACGGTCTTGTCGTATGCCTCGCGAAGAGGATGCTTCTTCAACCTGAGCACCGCGATCGCCGCGGACTTGAAGACGCTCTTCAACATGGGCCGGCAGTTGCGGTTGAGGCCGCGCGTCTGCTGCACGTCGCGACGCTCCCACTTCCTTCCGCTTCGATCGCGGACATAGTCCGATGACGAGCGCGTCACGATCCCTAGTCCGCAGTAGCTCCAGAATTGTCTCTTCGTCCGGAAACGTTCCGGCGCGATCACCGTCGCGACGATCTGCGACGCCGTGATCGGCCCGAGTCCGGGCACCGAGCAGAGCCGCTTGACCTCGGGCACTTTCGACGCCTCGGCTTCGAGCCACGCGTTCGCCGTCGCATAGGTCTCCATCATTACGTCCAGGTGCTGCGCCAGCTGCTCGGCCAGCTTTCGGTCGGCGCTTGGGAGCTTCTTCTCCCACGCCTCGCGACGCTCCGGCGAGTACACGTCCGCGTCCGGCGTGAGCCCCCGAGCACGATACACGGCCCGCAGCCGATTCTTCGCCCGCACCATGTCGCGCATCGCCGCGCGCTGACCTCGTACGGCCGCGCGGAGCGCCGGAAATCGCCGTCCCTTGAAGATGCTTTTCTTCTGAGCGGCACCGATTCGAAGCTGCTCGGCTAGCGCCCATGCATCGATCGAGTCGTTCTTGTTGCCAGCACGCTTCATCGGCTGAACAACGACAAGTTGCTCGACATGCCGCTCGAGGAGCTCGTACAGCCATTGGCTTTGAGTGCCTTCCTCCATGCAGAGATGCCGTGCCCCCGCGATCCCTTGAATCGCCTCGACGAGCAACCGGCCGTTGGTCTCGACCACGCGCTCGTGCAGGCGTCGTCCTGTCGGCCCCATGACTGCCAACGTGCACGTTGGCGCGTGGACATCCATTCCGATATACCGATCCATCCGTGACCTCCGTGGTGATTCGCTGGTCTGCGAGATCGATCATCAGTTGAGTCGCCTCTCCTCGCTCGTCAACCATCCGGAGCTCAGAGCCCCCGCCGGAGGCATCCGTTTGCCCATCGCCCGCGCATGCGCCGGGCCGCTGCGCGCAGCGAAGGGCAACCGAGCGCCCGGAGCCACCCGGAGCCGCGCGCAGGACGCGCATCTGCGAGTCCGAGCACGGTGAGGATGGCGAGGACGCGACGTTGCCCGCAGCGAGCACGGTGGCACGCTTCACCGGCGATGGGTTGACGGTCTCGCGCTCGCCGTACGCGGCGTCCTTGGAGTCCGGCGCCGGCGAGCTCGAAGCGCGAGGATCAACCGCCACTCCCTGTTGATACCTGTCCATAGCCCTGCGCGCCGCGACGCGGGAGAGCGACGTTCGCAGGGTCGTCACCTGCGATCGCTCCGTCCGCTGGCCGCGCGTCACTCCGAGGCGGATGGCGCCGGTCGTCTTGAAGCCGCTG
>Ga0302279_10000509_pt1 | contig 56761 bp, 52 predicted proteins | sample III_Bog_N3_3_FD_194541 | JGI IMG/M metagenome (GOLD analysis project Ga0302279, IMG submission 194541) | Peat permafrost microbial communities from Stordalen Mire near Abisko, Sweden - III_Bog_N3_3 | ecosystem: Environmental > Terrestrial > Soil > Wetlands > Peat | place: Sweden: Abisko... | reverse complement strand
TGGATGTTGAAAAGCAGCGTGCGCGAGGCGTTGGTGGCGTCGGTGGCATGCACCTTGCCGCCGGTCAGCCGCCACAGCAGATAGCAGTCGACGGTGCCGAACATCAGTTCACCCCGCCCGGCGCGCTCGCGCGCGCCGGGGACATGATCGAGGATCCACGCCACCTTGGTGCCGGAGAAATACGGATCGACGATCAGGCCGGTCTTGGCCGAAATCTTCGGTTCATGGCCCTCGGCCTTCAGGCGGGCGCAGACGTCGGCGGTGCGGCGGTCCTGCCAGACGATGGCGCGGTGGATCGCCTGGCCGGTGGCCCGGTCCCATACCACGGTGGTCTCGCGCTGGTTGGTGATGCCGATCGCGGCGATGTCCTTCGGCCCCACGCCGGCCTTCTTCAGCGCCTCGCGGCAGGTCGCAATGGTGGAGGTCCAGATATCCTCCGGCTCGTGCTCGACCCAGCCGGAGGCCGGAAAATGCTGCGGGAATTCCCGATGCGCCGTGGCGGCGATGGAAATGTCCGATCGAAACACGATGGCGCGCGAGGATGTGGTGCCCTGATCGATGGCCAGCACATGGGACATTGGCGTTGCTTCCCGGTGGGGTTTTGGTGGCTGCGGTTGCGCCGAGGCAAGCGGATTGCAAGGCGAAGGTCAATATGGGGGTGGCCTTACCCTCAGGCCCCGCGCCGGTGGTCTGCCGCAAGGCGAGAGGCTGGGATCTCGACAGCTGCGCCCGTGACTGTGCCGTCGCCCCTTGCGGGAGAGGGCTCGTCAGCGCCAGCAAGAAAATTTGCCGGGTGAGGGCCGACGCTGAGCGCGACCCCTCATCCGGCAGCCTTCGGCTGCCACCCTCTCCCGCAGGGGGAGAGGAAAAAGGGAATTACACCGACGCCGTGGTGACGCCGCCGTCGACCACGATGGTCTGGCCGGTCATGAAGCTCGAGGCGTTGGAGCCGAGATAGGCCACCGCGCCGGCGATCTCGTCGGGCTCGCCGATCCGGCGCAGCGGCGTGGTGGCGCAGCGGCGCTTCAGCCGCTCGGCGTCTTCCCACAGCGCGCGGGCGAAATCGGTCTTGACCAAGCCGGGCGCCACGCAATTGACGCGGACGCCCTTCGGTCCCCATTCACCGGCAAGGCTGCGGCACAGCGAGAAATCCGCCGCCTTGGAAATCCCGTAGGCGCCGATCACCGGCGAGCCGCGCAGTCCGCCGATCGAGGAGATGATCACCACCGAACCGTTGCCGCGCTCGGCCATCGCCGGAATCACCAGCGAGCACAGCCAAATGTTGCTCTTGACGTTGGAGCCCATGATCTTGTCGAAGGCCTCGTCGGTGATGTCGAGCAGAGGGCCGTAATAGGGATTGACCGCCGCATTGCAGACCAGGATGTCGATCTTGCCGTAATGCCTGTTGGCGCCCGCGATCAGCGCCTCGACTTCCTCGCGGCGGGAGATGTTGCAGGGAATCACCAGCGCGTCGCCGCCCGCCTTGCGAATGCCGTCAGCGACCTGTTCGCAAGCCTCGGCCTTGCGGCTGGAGATCACAACCTTGGCGCCGAGCTTTGCCAGCAGTTCGGCCGACGCGCGGCCGATGCCGCGGCTCGAGCCGGTGATGACGGCGACCTTGCCGGTGAGATCGAACGGGGTGTTTTGCATGGGGAGTTTCCTCTTGTCATTCCAGCGCGATGCGAAGCATCGAACCCGGAATCCAGAAGTGATCGGACAGATTCCGGGTTCGCGCTGCGCGCGCCCCGGAATGACGGGGCAAATCAGTGCCCAAGACGCACAGACCGCGCCCCGGAATGGCCGGCTACATCAGCCCGCCGCTGTCGGTGACGCGGCGCAGGTGATAGTCGGTGTCGCCAAAGGTGTTCTCGATCATGGTCAGCCGCTTGAAATAGTGGCCGATCCTGGCCTCCTGGGTCATGCCGATGCCGCCATGCAGCTGGATCGATTGCTGGCCGACGAATTTGGCCGACTTGCCGATCTGGACCTTGGCCGCGGCCACCGCGGTCGCGCGCTCCCGGGCATCCTCGAAGTCGGAGGCCATGGTCGCGAACATCGACATGCTGCGGGCCTGTTCGACCGCGACGAACATATCGGCGGCGCGATGCTGCAGGGTCTGGAAGCTGCCGATCGGCACCCCGAACTGGGTGCGGGTCTTAAGATATTCGACGGTCGATTTCAGCGATTCATCCATCGCGCCGACCGCCTCGGCGCACATCGCGACCCGGGCGTCGTCGACCACGCGCTCGATCAGCGCCAGGCCGCCCGCGGGATCGCCGATCACCGCATCGGCGCCGACCTCGACCCCGGTGAAGGTGATATCGGCACCATGCAGGCCGTCCTGGGTCGGATAGCCCTTTTTCGCCACGCCCCTGGCATTGCCGGGCACCAGGAACACGCCGATGCCGTCCTTGTCGCGCTGGCCGCCACTGGTGCGCGCGGTCACGACCAGGGTGTCGGCGTTCTCGCCATTGAGCACGACGAATTTCTCGCCGTCGATCACCCAGCCGTCGCCCTTTTTCTTGGCCGACGTCGCGACGTCATAAAGGTCGTAGCGCGAGTTCTTCTCCAGCTGCGCGAACGCCAAGGTCTTGCTGCCGTCGATGATGCCGGGAATGTGGGCCGCCTTCTGCGCAGCCGAGCCGCCGCGGCGCAGGAAGCCGCCGCCGATCACCACGGTGGCGAGATAGGGCTCCAGCAGCAGCGCCTTGCCGAACGCCTCCATCACGATCATGGTCTCGACCGCGCCGGCGCCAAAACCGCCATCGTCTTCCGAAAACGGCAGCCCGAGCAGGCCCTGTTCGGCAAGCTTGCCCCACAGGCTTTTGCTCCAGCCGCCCGGCTCGGCCATGTATTTCTTGCGCTGGTCGAAGTCGTAGGAACTGCCTAGCAGGCCGTCGACGCTTTCCTTGAGAAGCCGCTGCTCCTCGGACAGATCAAAATCCATGTTGCTTCCCTATATGCAAAGGCGATCCACGCCCTGAAGATTAACTCGCGCCATTCCGGGCCTGCGCCTTGGGTCGGCGACAGCCGATCCGAGGCGCAGGCCCGGAATCCATACTCCCGGCAGTGGTTTTGGATTCCGGGCTCGCGCAACAGCGCGCCCCGGAATGACGGCTACAGCCCCAGCACCGCCTTGGTGATGATGTTGCGCTGGATTTCGTTGGAACCGCCGTAGATCGAGACCTTGCGGTTGTTGAAATAGCTCGGCGCGATCTGCGCGGTCCAGTCCATCGTCTCGTTGCTGCCGTCCTCGCCGTGCTCGTCGTAGGGAGCGGCGAACGGGCCGATCACCTCCATCAACAGTTCGGTGGTGGCCTGCTGGATTTCCGAGCCCTTGATCTTGAGCACCGAGGATGCCGGATTGGGCTTGCCCTTGCCGTGCTTGCCCTCGTCGGCGACCACCCGGAGCTGGGTCAGCTCCAGCGCCTTCAGCTCGATCTCGACCTCGGCGAGCTTCTCGCGGAATTTCTGGTCCTCCAGCACCGGACGGCCGCCGGATTCCACCTGCGCCGCCAGCTCCTTGATGCGGCGGATCCGCTCCTTGGAAACCCCGACCCGGGCGATCCCGGTGCGCTCGTTACCGAGCAGGAACTTGGCGTAGTCCCAGCCCTTGTTTTCCTCGCCGACCAGGTTGGCGACCGGCACCCTGACGTCATCGAAGAACACCTCGTTGACCTCGTGGCCGCCGTCGATGGTCTGGATCGGGCGAACCGTGATGCCCTTGGTCTTCATGTCGATCAGGATGAAGGAGATGCCGGACTGCTTCTTGGCGGCGGGATCGGTGCGGCACAGGCAGAAGATCCAGTCGGCGTACTGCGCCAGCGTGGTCCAGGTCTTCTGGCCGTTGACCACGTAGAAGTCGCCCTGGCGCTCGGCCTTGGTCTTGAGCGAGGCAAGATCGGAGCCCGAGCCCGGCTCGGAAAATCCCTGGCACCACCAGTCGTCGACATTGGCGATGCGCGGCAGATAGTGCTGCTTCTGCTGCTCGTTACCGAAGGTGTAGATCACCGGGCCGACCATGCTGACGCCGAAGGCGAGCGGCGACGGCGCCGGCGCCATCTGCAGTTCCTCGTTGAAGATGTAGTGCTGCACCGAGCTCCAGCCGGTACCGCCATATTCCTTCGGCCAGTGCGACACGCCCCAGCCCTTCTTGTTCAGGATGCGCCACCACTGCACCATCTCGTCCTTGCTGAGATGTCGGCCCTCCTGCAGTTTCTGCCGCGTCGAGGCCGGCACGTTGTCCCTGAAGAAGGCCCGCACCTCGTCGCGAAACGCCACTTCCTGCTTGCTGAAGCTGAGATCCATCGGATCCTCCTGTGAGCGGATTGGTATAGAATTGGAATAGAAGCGGTATCTGCGAAGGAAGCGCGCTACCTCTCCCTTTGGGAGAGGGTCGGGGTGAGGGGTTAAGCCCTATCGATAGGCTGGAACCCCTCACCCGGATCGCTGGGCGATCCGACCTCTCCCGATGAGAGAGGTGAGACCGCGCTCGCGGCGCGCTCCGCTCACTCAGGAATCAACTTACTGCAGAATCTCGAACAGGCCGGCGGCGCCCATGCCGCCGCCGACGCACATCGTGACCACGGCGTATTTGGCCTTGCGGCGGCGGCCCTCGATCAGCGCGTGGCCGGTCAGCCGCGCGCCGGACATGCCGTAGGGATGCCCGACCGCGATGGCGCCGCCGTCGACGTTGATCTTTTCCGGATCGATGCCGAGCTTGTCGCGGCAATAGATAACCTGCACCGCGAAGGCCTCGTTCAATTCCCACAGATCGATGTCGGCGACCTTGAGGCCGTGCCGCTTCAACAGCCGCGGCACCGCGAATACCGGCCCGATGCCCATTTCATCCGGCTCGCAGCCGGCGGCGACGAAGCCGCGAAAGATGCCGAGCGGCTTGAGGCCGCGCCTGGAGGCTTCCTTGTCGCTCATGATCACGGTGGCGCTGGCGCCGTCCGACAGCTGGCTGGCATTGCCGGCGGTGATGCAGAACCCTTCGCCGCGCACAGCCTTGAGGCCGGCGAGGCCCTCGGCGGTGGTTTCCGGCCGCGGACCTTCGTCCCTGGACAGCGTGATGTCCTTGAAGGAAATCTCGCCGGTGGCCTTGTCGGCGACGCCCATCTTGGTGGTGATGGCGGCGATCTCGTCGTTGAACTTGCCGCCCTGCTGGGCGGCGGCGGTGCGGCGCTGGCTCTCCAGCGCGTATTCGTCCTGGCGCTCGCGCGAAATGCCGTAGCGCTTGGCCACCACCTCGGCGGTGTCGATCATCGGCATGTAAACCTCGCCCTTGATCTCGAGCAGCGCCGGATCCTGGGTGTGGAACTTGTTGGCATGGTCGTTCTGCACCAGGCTGATCGATTCGCCGCCGCCGCCGACCGCGATCTCGACGCCGTCGAAAATCACCGAGCGCGCAGCCAGTGCGATCGCCTGCAGGCCGGAGGCGCATTGCCGGTCGATGGTGGTGCCGCCGACACTGACCGGCAGCCCGGCGCGGAGCAGCGCCTTGCGCGCGATGTTGCCGCCGGTCGAGCCCTGCTGCAGGGCAGCCCCCATCACCACGTCCTCGATTTCGCTGGGATCGACCTTGGCGCGGGCGACCGCCTGGCCGATGGCGTGGCCGAGCAGGGTAGCCCCCTCGGTGGCATTGAGGGCGCCGCGATAGGCCTTGCCGATCGGGGTGCGCGCGGTGGAAACGATAACGGCCTCGGTCATCCATGACCTCCTGTTGCGAGTTGCGGTTGTTTGGGCTGTGCGGGTTGCGGCGAGGGCTGCTGCAAGGAATTCTGATTGCGCAATTCGTGGCGCGACAGCTTGCCGACCGAGGTCCGCGGCAGTTCGTTGACGAAATCCAGCGCGGCGGGAATCTCATGCTTGCCGAGCTTGCCGGCGAGAAAGGCCTTGAGCTCGTCCAGCGTGAACGGTGCGGCGCCGGCGCGCAGCTTGACAAAGGCCTTGGCCGCCTCGCCGCGGTAATCGTCGGGAATCCCGATCACGATCACCTCCTGCACCGCCGGATGCTCGTAGATCGCCTGCTCGATCATCTGCGGATAGACGTTGAAGCCGCCGGAGATGATCATGTCCTTCTTGCGATCGACCAGGTAGAAATAGCCGTCCTGATCCATGTAGCCGATATCGCCGGTCAAAAAATGGTCGCCGACAAAGGCCTGCGCGGTTTCCTGCGGCCGGTTCCAGTAGCCGCGGGTGACGTTCGGCCCCTTGATGCGGATTTCGCCGACTTCACCGGGGCCGAGCATCCTTGCGGGATCGTCGAGGGCGACGACGTCCATCTCGATGCCGGGCAGCATCAGCCCGATCGAGCCCGGCTTCTCCGGGCCCTCCGGGGGATGCCCAGTGCCGGGCGAGCAGGTCTCGGTCATGCCCCAGCCGCTCTTCAGCTTCATGTGGGTCTTGCGCTCGAAAATCCTGGCGACCTCGACCGGTAGCGGCGCGCCGCCCGATCCACAGCTCACCAGCGATGACAGGTCGCGGCTTTCCAGATCGGGAAGGCTGGCGATCGCGATCCACATCGTCGGCACGCCGGGAAACACCGTCGCCCGCTTGACCTCGATGTCGCGCATCACGGCCGCAACGTCGAAACGCTGGTGCAGCGAAATCAGGTCGCCGCGCTCCAGGCTGCGCAGCAGGATCACCGTCAGCGCGTAGATGTGGAACAGCGGCAGCACGCAGATCACGCGCTCGACGGCATCGCGCTCGGCGCGCGCCGGCTTGCCCCAGACATCATAGATCGAGACCGCCGAAGTCAGATTGCCATGGCTGAGCATCGCGCCCTTGGGCAGTCCGGTGGTGCCGCCGGTATATTGCAGCAGCGCGACATCATCGACCGAAACCTGCGGCCACTGCGCCGGGAGGCCTGCGCCTGCCACGAAATTTCTGAAGCTGACGATGGCGGGATGATCGGGGATCGGAGTATGCGGATTGCCGACCGCGCCCCAGTCGTCATCGTCACAGACGATCAGGCGGTCGAGCAGGCCCTTTTCGAGAAACTTCAGCGCCATCGGCAGCAGCGCCGCCAGGTTGCTGGTGACCAGGATCCGCGCGCCGCTGTCGCTCAATTTATGCGACAGCGCGCGTTCGCCGTCGAGCGGGCTGAGATGCACGACGCGGGCGCCGGCCTTCAGCGCGCCGAAGAAATTCACCGGATGATCCGGCGAATTGCCGAGAAACAGCGCCACCGAGGCGTTGCGGCCGTAGCCGGCACGCAGGAACGCCGAACCCGCGACCTCGACCATCGCCTGCAGCTCGGCATAGCCGATCGGGCGGTCGCGAAATTCGATCGCCGGCCGCGCCGCATATTGCACCGCCGCCTTGGCCAGAAGATCCGGCAGCGTGCCCTGCGGAATCGGATCGTCCCAGTGGACGCCCTGCGGATAGAACTGTTCGCCGGGATGGGTCATGCGCGGTATGGCCTGAGCGAGGAGAGCACGGCGTCAGGTTCTCCCCTCCCCCCTGCGGGGAGGGGTCGGGGGTGGGGGTGCCGCGGGCCCTGAGCTTTTGGCTCACCCCCCTCCCTGACCCTCCCCCGCTGGGGGGGAGGGAATGCGAACTCCGGCCTCATCGCGCCAACCCCCATCACGCCGCTTTCGCCGTCGCCGTGAGCGAGGCAAAGGTCTTGCCTTCGGCGGCAAGCCGCCTGAGCAGCGGCGCCGGTTCGAGGGCGGGATCGCTGGTCTCCCTGGCGTAGAACGACAGCCGGTCGGCGATGTGCTTGAGCCCGACCTGGTCGGCATAGAACATCGGGCCGCCGCGATAGATCGGCCAGCCATAGCCATAGAGCCAGATCACATCGATATCGCTCGGACGCGCCGCGATCTTTTCCTCGAGAATCCGCGCCCCCTCGTTGATCATCGGGTACATCATGCGCTCGAGAATTTCGTCGTCACTGACCACGCGACGCTTGCGGCCGAGCCGCTGCAGGGTCTCGTCGATCAGCTTCTCGACTTCGGGATCAGGCAACGGGGCGCGCGAACCGGCCTCATATTTGTAGTAGCCCTTGCCGGTCTTCTGGCCGAAGCGGCCGGCCTCGCACAGCGCGTCGGCGATTTCCGACTTGATGCCGCGGTCCTTGCGCGAACGCCAGCCGATATCGAGGCCGGCGAGATCGCCCATCGCGAACGGACCCATCGGCATGCCGAATTTGGTCACCACGGCATCGACCTGCTGCGGCAAGGCGCCCTCGAACAGCAGCTTTTCCGCCTGCTTGCCGCGCTGCGCCAGCATCCGGTTGCCGACGAAGCCGTCGCAGACCCCGACCACCGCCGGCACTTTTGCGATCTTGCGCGCGATCGAGACCGCCGTGGTGAGGGCGTCGGGCGCGGTTTTCTCGGCGCGGACGATCTCGCACAGCTTCATCACGTTGGCGGGCGAGAAGAAGTGCATGCCGAGCACGTCCTGCGGACGCTTGGTCACCTTGGCGATCTCATCGATGTTGAGGTAGGAGGTATTGCTGGCGAGCACCGCGCCCGGCTTGGCATATTTGTCGAGCGCCTCGAACACTTCCTTCTTGATCGCCATGGTCTCGAACACGGCCTCGATGATCAGGTCGGCGTCCTTGACGTTGTCGAGCCCGACCACGCCGTTGATCAGGCCCATGCGCTTGGCCGGGGCGTCGGCAGGAATGCCGCCGCGCGCCGCGGTCGCCTCGTAATTCTTCTGCATGACGCCCATGCCGCGCTTGAGCTGCTCCTCGCCGGTCTCGATCAGCGTCACCGGAATTCCGGCATTGGCGAACGACATCGCGATGCCGCCGCCCATGGTGCCGGCGCCGATGATGGCGACCCGCGCGACATTGCGCGGCTTTGTCCCCTCGGGAACGCCGGCGATCTTGGCGGCTTCGCGTTCGGCGAAGAAGGCGTAACGCTGCGCCTTCGACTGGTCGCTGGCCACCAGCTTGAGGAAGCCCTCGCGCTCCTTCTTCAGGCCCTCGTCGAACGGCAGGTCGATGGCCGCGCCGACCGCGTCGGCCGCGGCAAACGGCGCTTCCAGCCCGCGCGCCTTCTTGGTCAGGGCCGCGACCGCACTGGTGAAGATCGAGCGGTCGGCCCGGGCGGCGGCCAGCTTGGAATCGTCGTCGCGCAGCTTGCGCAACGGGCGCTTCTCGGCCAGCACCTTGCGGGCAAAGGCCTCGCCGCCGGCCGCGGGCCCTTCGACGATTTCCTCGATCAGGCCGTGCTTGAGCGCCTCGGCGGCACCGATCGGGTCGCCGCCGACGATCATCTTGACCGCGAGCTCGGGACCGACCGCGCGCGGCAGCCGCTGGGTGCCGCCGGCGCCCGGCAGCAGGCCGAGCTTGACCTCGGGCAGGCCCAGCCGGGCCTCCTTGGTGGCGACGCGGAAATGGCAGGCCAGGGCGACTTCGAGACCGCCGCCAAGCGCAGTACCGTGGATCGCGGCCACGATCGGCTTCGGCGAATTCTCCATCACCGCGAGCACCTCATTGAGGCCCGGCGGCTTCGGCGGCTTGCCGAACTCGGTAATATCGGCGCCGGCGATGAAGGTGCGCCCGGCGCAGGTCAGCACGATCGCCTTGACTTCCGGATCGGCGATCGCGCGGTTGATGCAGTTCAGGATGCCGCCGCGGACCGCGGCACTCAGCGCATTGACCGGCGGGCTGTCGACCGTGACGATGGCGACCACGTCATGACGCTCAAGCTTGACCACTTCGCTCACCGGAATCTCCCTCGGATGCCTGCTCTCAATGAATTTCGCAGTGCGGAATTTAATTCCACATCTTGACACGGAGGGTTATTTTGAAGCACGTCGTTTGTCAACGTGGTCGGCGCAGCAGCAGGCAATGAAGCGTCCAGGCAAGAAAGTGGCGACCGATCGCAGCTTCGTCGTCGCGCTTTCCCGCGGGCTCGATGTGTTGCGCGCATTCCATCCCAACGACGGGCTTCTTGGCAATCAGGAGATCGCGGCCCGTACCAATCTGCCAAAGCCGACCGTCTCCCGGCTGACCTATACGCTGACCAAGCTGGGCTACCTTACACCGGTTCCGCGGTTCGAGAAATATCAACTGGCGCCCGCGGCCATGGCGCTGGGGTATGCCGCGCTGGCCAATCTGGGCGTTCGGCATTTGTCCGAGGCCTACCGCGAGGAGGTCATGCGCGAGACCGGCGGCGCGGTCGCGGTCGGCGGCCGCGACCGCCTCAGCATGATCTACTTCGGCCAGAGCCGCAACGGCCTCACGCTGGGCGTTCAACTGGACGTCGGCTCGCGGATTCCGATCGCGACGACCGCGATGGGACGGGCCTATGTCTGGGCGCTGCCCGCCGACGAGCGTGCCGCCTTGTTGCGCGAACTGCGCGAGCATTACGGCAACCGCTGGCCGCGGATGCGCGAGGGCATCGAACGCGCCGGCGAAATGGTGGAGCGGTCCGGCTTTACCATCTCGGCCGGCGAATGGCAGAACGACGTGCACGCGGTCGGGGTCGCCCTGAAGCTCAACGACGGCACCGGCCCCTATGCCTTTAATTGCGGCGCCCCGGCATTCCGCTTCACGGAAGAGCGCCTGCGCGACGATATTGGACCTCGCCTCGTGGCGATGGTAAGGAACATCGAAGCGGCGCTGGGGGGCACGGCACCGCAATCAAGAAATCCAGAAACCAAAAAACAAGAAGAAAAAAAACCAAAACCAGGAGGGAAAGTTGCACGTGTGGTCGAGGGGATCAGATAGCCGGCATCGTCACCGGCGAACGTATTCGCCCGGACGTTCCTGCCCCGTGAGAGATTCGGGCGGAACCAGATGACGCAGCCACAACTGGCGCAGGGACAGTCACCCCTGCTTGCGGTCCGCGAGGTCAGCGTCGTGTTCGGCGGCATCATCGCGCTGAACGGCGTGTCCTTCGACATGCATCATGGCCAGATCCTCGGCCTGATCGGGCCGAACGGCGCCGGCAAGACCACTTTGTTCAATTGCCTTTCCAGGCTCTACCAGCCGAGCTCCGGCGACATCCTGATGGAGGGCCAGAGCATTCTGAAGCGGCCGCCGCACCGGATCGCCGAAATCGGCATCGGCCGCACCTTCCAGAACGTCGCGCTGTTCGCCAATCTCTCGGTGCTCGACAATGTCCGGGTCGGCACCCACGCCCGCACCAACAGCGACATTGTCAGCGACTCGCTGAAACTGCCCTGGGTGCGCCGCAGCGAGGCCAAGCTCAACGAGCACGTCCACGAAATCATCGGCTATCTCGACCTCGAAGACGTCGCCCATGCCACGGTTTCCGGTCTGCCGTTCGGCACCCAGAAACGCGTCGAGCTGGCGCGCGCGCTGGCGGCCGATCCGAAGATCCTGCTGCTCGACGAGCCGGCCGGCGGCCTCAACCACGAGGAAGTCCACGTGCTCGGCGACCTGATCCGCCGGATTCGCGACGAGCGGAAAATGACGGTGCTGCTGGTCGAACATCACATGGGACTGGTGATGTCGATCGCCGACCACGTGGTGGCGCTGAATTTCGGCCGCAAGCTCGCCGAGGGAACCCCGGCGCAGGTGCAGTCCGACCCGGACGTCATCAAGGCCTATCTGGGGAGCAAGGACCAATGACCCTCATGCTCAACGTCAAGGACCTGCGCGCCTATTACGGCCAGGTCCAGGCGCTGCACGGCCTCGAATTCGGCCTCAACGAAGGCAGCCTGACCACGCTGCTCGGCGCCAACGGCGCCGGCAAGACCACCACCTTGCGCGCGATCTGCAACATGGTGCGCACCACCGGCTCGATCGAATTCGACGGAGCCGCGATCACCGGCCGCTCCACCGAGAACATCGTCCGCCTCGGCATCGCCCACGTGCCGCAGGGCCGCGGCACCTTCACCACCATGACGGTGGAGGAAAACCTGCAGCTCGGCTCCATCACCCGCAACGACAAGGCCGGCATCCTCTCCGACATCGAGCGGATGTACGATCATTTTCCGGTGCTGAAGCAGCGCCACACCCAGCAGGCCGGGACGCTTTCGGGCGGCGAGCAGCAGATGCTCGCGGTCGCCCGCGCGCTGATGCTGCGGCCGCGGCTGATGCTGCTGGACGAACCCTCTTTCGGCCTCGCGCCGCTGATCGTGCGGGACCTGTTCAGGATCCTGGGCAAGATCAACCGCGAGGACAAGGTCACCATCCTGGTGGTGGAGCAGAACGCCCAGCTGGCGCTGGAACTCGCCGACCAGGCCTATGTGATCGAGACCGGGCGCATCGTGATGTCGGGAAGTGCCACCGAGATCGCCAACAACGAAGACGTCCGCAAATCCTATCTGGGCTATTGAGGAGCGCAGGCCAATGGAGCTTTTTACCAATCAGGTGCTGGCCGGCATCGCCACCGGCGCGATCTATGCCTGCATGGCGCTCGCGGTGGTGATGATCTACCAGGCGATCGACCATCTCAATTTCGCGCAGGGCGAAATGGCGATGTTCTCGACCTTCATCGCCTGGCAGCTGATGCAGTGGGGCGTGCCCTACTGGGGGGCGTTCCTGCTGACGCTGGTGTTTTCCTTCGCCGGCGGCATCGTCATCGAGCGGCTGCTGTTCAAGCCGCTGGCCAAGGCGCCGATCCTGACCAACGTCGCCGGCTTCATCGCGCTGTACGCCATCATCAACAGCAGCGCCGGGCTGATCTGGGACTTCACCATCAAGCAGTTTCCGACGCCGTTCGGATCCTCGCCGTTTCTCGGCAGCCAGCTGATCTCCACCCACCAGGCCGGCATGATCGGCGTCACCCTGGTATTGCTGGTGCTGCTGTTCATCTTCTTTCGCTTCACCCGGATGGGCCTGGCGATGCGCGCCGCGGCCTCGTTGCCGGAATCGGCGCGGCTGGTCGGCATCAACACCTCGTGGATGATCGCGCTGGGCTGGGGCATGGCGGCCGCGATCGGCTCGATCGCCGGCATGATGATCGCGCCGGTGGTGTTCCTGGAGCCCAACATGATGCTCGGTGTGCTGATCTACGGCTTTGCCGCCGCCGTGCTCGGCGGCCTGACCAGCCCGTTCGGCGCGGTGATCGGCGGCTTTCTGGTCGGCATCTTCGAGAACCTCGCCGGGACCTACATCCCCGGCGTCGGCAACGAGCTGAAGCTGCCGATCGCGCTGGCGCTGATCATCACCGTCTTGGTCGTCAAACCGGCCGGCCTGTTCGGCCGTCCCATCGTGAAGCGAGTTTGATCATGAGCGCAGTGCAGGAAGTCGTCACCGAAGCCGCCGTCGTCGAGGCGGTTCCCAAGAAGGCCATGACGCTCGGCTACGGCACCTCCTTGGTGATGCTGGCCCTGCTGATCCTGGTGCCGCTGTTCGTGAAGAACTTCATCATCTTCCAGCTGACGATGCTGCTGATCTACGCGCTTGCGGTGCTGGCGCTCAACATCCTGACCGGCGGCAGCGGCCAGTTCTCGCTGGGCCAGAGCGCGTTCTACGCGGTCGGCGCCTACACCTCGGCGATCCTGATGGAGCATGCCGGCATCAACTACGCCGTAACATTGCCGATCGCCGGCGTCGTCTGCTTTGCCTTCGGATTCCTGTTCGGCCAGCCGGCGCTGCGGCTCTCCGGCGTCTACCTGGCGCTGGCAACCTTCGCGCTGGCGACCGCGATGCCGCAGCTGCTCAAGCTCGGCTATTTCGAGTACTGGACCGGCGGCGTGCAGGGCCTCGTGGTGGACAAGCCGGATGCGCCGTTCGGCCTGCCGATGTCGCAGGACATGTGGCTGTATTATTTCACGCTCGCGGTCTCGGTCGCGATCTATATCTTTTCGGTCAATCTGCTGAAATCGCGCTCCGGCCGCGCCTTCATGGCGATCCGCGACAACGAGATCGCGGCCTCCGCCATGGGCATTGATGTCGCGCTGTACAAGACGCTGGCATTCGGCGTATCGGCCGGCATCACCGGGGTGGCCGGAGCGCTCGGCGCGATCGCCGTGCAGTTCGTCGCGCCGGACAGCTATACCATCACGCTGGCGATCTCGCTGTTCCTCGGCATGGTGGTCGGCGGCGTCGGCTGGCTGCCCGGATCGATCGTGGGTTCGGCGTTCATCATTTTCGTGCCGAACATCGCCGAAGGAATCTCAAAGGGCCTGTCCGGCGCGGTGTTCGGCGTGCTGCTGTTCCTGGTGATCTTCCTGGTGCCGCACGGCGCGAGGCAGGTGGCGATCATTGCCCAGCAACTGATCGGCAGGCTCAGGAAGAACTGAAAATCCGGCCGGGAACCCGGCCGGGGCCCACGGGCGCCGTCCCGACGACAAGTTCCGTTCGACTAAATGACGCCCCCTGCGACCCCGTCGCCGGGGGCTTTTTCTTGATGGGGGCCCTTGATGGGTATTCAATGCGGCAAGGAGCCGACAAGCGCTTCCAATCAAGAAAAGACACATCAACCGACACCCAGGGAGATCAGAATGCCTGCTATCCAGATGCGATTGGGGGCCTTTTCGGCTGCCCTCGCCATCCTCGCCGCAACCGGCGGCGCGGCCCTCGCGCAAAGCAAATACGACACCGGCGCCTCCGACACCGAGATCAAGATCGGCAACATCATGCCCTACAGCGGTCCGGCTTCCGCCTATGGCGTGATCGGCAAGACCGAGGAGGCCTACTTCAAGAAGGTCAATGCCGAAGGCGGCATCAACGGCCGCAAGATCAACTTCATCAGCTATGACGACGCCTACAGTCCGCCGAAAACCGTCGAGCAGGCGCGCAAGCTGGTGGAAAGCGACGAGGTGCTGCTGATTTTCAATTCGCTCGGGACCCCGTCGAATTCCGCGATCCAGAAATACATGAATACGAAAAAGGTACCGCAGCTGTTCGTTGCCACCGGCGCCACCAAATGGAACGATCCGCGGGAATTCCCGTGGACGATGGGCTTTCAGCCGAGCTACCAGAGCGAAACCCAGATCTACGCCAAATACATCCTGAAGGAAAAGCCCAACGCCAAGATCGCGGTGCTGTATCAGAACGACGATTACGGCAAGGACTACCTCAAGGGCCTGAAGGACGGGTTGGGCGCCAAGGCCGCCTCGATGATCGTCGCCGAGGAAAGCTACGAGACCTCCGAACCGAGCATCGATTCCCATATCGTCAAGCTCAAATCGACCAACGCCGACGTGTTCGTCGATATCGCGACGCCGAAATTCGCCGCCCAGGCGATCAAGGAGGCGGCCGAGATCGAGTGGAAGCCGCTGCACTTCCTCAACAATGTCTCCGCCTCGATTGGCAGCGTGATCCAGCCCGCCGGGGTGAAGAATGCCCAGGGCATCATCTCGTCGGCCTATCTGAAGGATCCGACCGACCCGCAATGGAAGGACGATGCGGGCATGAAGGCCTGGAACAAGTTCCTCGACCAATATTTTCCGGAAGCCAACCGGGCGGACATATCGGTGATGTACGGCTATACCGTTTCGCAGACCATGGTCCGGGTGTTGCAGCAGTGCGGCAACGACCTGACCCGCGCCAACGTCATGAAGCAGGCGGCGAGCCTGAAGAATCTCGAGCTCGGCGGCCTGTTGCCCGGCATCAAGATCAACACCAGCGCCACCGACTTTGCGCCGCTTTCACAATTGCAGCTGATGAAGCTCTCCGGTGCGACCTGGCAGCGGTTCGGCGACATCATCAGCGCCGATGTCAGCAACTGACGCAAGGCCTGACGATCCTCCGGCCGATCGACCGGCCGGACCCGTTGACTACTAAAACAGCAGCCCCTGCGGCTTTGCCGCAGGGGCTGGTTCTTGATGGCCGCCGCCAAATGGTATTGAATTGCGCCCGCGCCATGAGAAATTCCTCCAGCAAAAAGCGCATGACGTCCGCACCAACATCCAGGATTGGGAGGTCCGAAATGCCTGTTGCCACCAGCAGAATAGCGATCGCATCGGCAGCGCTGATCTTGATCGCGGCGTCGAGCAGCGCAGCGCTTGCGCAGAAGAAATACGACACCGGCGCCACCGACACCGAGATCAAGATCGGCAACATCATGCCGTACAGCGGTCCGGCCTCCGCCTATGGCGTGATCGGCAAGACCGAGGCGGCCTATTTCAAGATGATCAACGATGCCGGCGGCATCAACGGCCGCAAGATCAACTTCATCAGCTATGACGACGGCTACAGTCCGCCGAAGACCGTGGAGCAGGCGCGCAAGCTGGTGGAGAGCGACGAGGTGCTGTTCATCTTCAATTCGCTAGGCACGCCGCCGAACTCGGCGATTCACAAATACATGAACGCCAAGAAGGTGCCGCAGCTGTTCGTCGCCACCGGCGCCACCAAATGGAACGATCCGAAGGATTTTCCGTGGACCATGGGATGGCAGCCGAGCTACCAGAGCGAGACCCAGATCTACGCCAAATACATCCGGAAGGAAAAACCCGACGCCAAGATCGCGGTGCTGTATCAGAACGACGACTACGGCAAGGACTACCTCAAGGGCCTGGTGGACGGGCTCGGCGCCAAGGCCGCCTCGATGATCGTCGCCCAGGAGAGCTACGAGACCTCCGAGCCGACCATCAACTCCCACATCGTCAAGCTGAAATCCAGCGGCGCCGACGTGTTCGTCGACATCACGACGCCGAAATTCGCCGCCCAGGCGATCAAGGAGGCAGCCGAGATCGAGTGGAAGCCGCTGCATTTCCTCAACAACGTCTCGAACTCGGTCGGCAGCGTGCTCAAGCCCGCGGGCTATGACAATGCGCAAGGCATCATTTCCGCCGCCTATTTGAAGGACGCTTCCGAGCCGCAATGGAACAACGATCCCGGCATGAAGGCCTTCTACGCGTTCCTCGAGAAGGATTTTCCGGAAGGCAACAGGCTCGACGCTTCCACCGTGGTCGGCTACGGCGTTTCCCAGACCCTGGTCGAGGTATTGAAAAAATGCGGCGACGATCTGACCCGCGAAAACGTCATGCGGCAGGCGGCCAACTTGAAGGATTTCCGCACCGAGGTGCTGCTGCCCGGCATCAAGATCAACACCAGCCCGACCGATTTCGCCCCGATCAGCCAGCTGCAGCTGATGAAGTTCAAAGGCGAGAAATGGGAATTGTTCGGCGACGTCATCAGCGCCGATGTCGGTGGCTAGACGTTCGACGACGCGCCCCGCCGAAGCTTCGCGGGTCCCGGCTCTGCCAACGGGTAGCGCGAATGCGCGCCCGATGACGGGGACCACGGCCCGGAAGCACGCTGTACCGCGTGCGGACACGCCGCCTTGTTCGCCTCTCACAGAACCCCCGCAGGCTGCCGACGGGGGTTTTCTTTTGCCGGAAACGGATGGATAAGCGGTGTCGAATGTCTCCACCGCACAGATTCCGTTGAAGCGATGACCGACCGACGCCTCCTGCTGCGCGCGATCTTCGATGCCGCCGTCGCCGCAGCCCATCCCGACGTCGTGCTGTCGGCGCATCTGCCCTCGGCCCCGAACGGCCGGGTGATCTGTCTCGCCGCCGGCAAGGCCGCCGCCGCCATGGCCGCGGCGGCGGAGCGACATTATCTCGACCGGCTTGGCCTGGCGCCGTCGCGTCTGTCGGGCATCGCCACCACCCGCCACGGCCATGGCGTGCCGACGCGGCGGATCGAGGTGATCGAAGCCGGCCATCCCGTGCCCGACGAGGCCGGACTGCGCGGCGCCGAGCAGAGCCTGCTGTTGGCCCAGCAGGCCGAAGCCGACGACCTGATGCTGGTGCTGCTCTCCGGCGGCGGCTCGGCGAACTGGATCGCGCCCGCCGAGGGGGTATCGTTCGCGCAGAAGCAGCAGCTGACCCGGGCGCTGCTGCGCTCGGGCGCGCCGATCGGCGAGGTCAATACCGTCCGCAAGCATCTGTCGCGGATCAAGGGCGGCCGGCTGGCGCGCGCCGGCAGCCGCGCCGAGATCCTGACCCTGGCGATTTCCGACGTGCCGCACGACGATCCTTCCGCGATCGCCTCGGGGCCGACGGTGGCCGATCCGACCACGCTGGCGGATGCACGCGCCATTATCGCCAAATATGGCCTCACGGTCGACGCCGCGATCCGACGCGCGCTCGATGACGTCAGCAACGAAAGCTGCAAGCCCGGCGATGCCGCCTTTGCCCGCGCGCATTTCGAACTGATCGCGCGGCCGCGGGCGTCGCTCGACGCCGCGATCAGTCTGGCGCGGGACGCCGGCTATGCCGTGATCGATCTCGGCGCCGATCTCGAAGGAGAGGCCCGCCGCGTCGCTGCCGATCACGCGCGCCTGGCGCTGCAGGCGCGCGCCGACGGCAGGCGGGTGGCGATCCTGTCGGGCGGCGAACTCACCGTAACCGTGCGCGGCGAGGGACGCGGCGGTCCGAACCAGGAATATGCGCTGGCGCTGGCCGGCCTGCTCGGGGATTCGTCAGGCATTTCGGCACTGGCCGCCGATACCGACGGCGCCGATGGCGGCGCCGGCAGCGCCGCCGATCCCGCCGGCGCGATCATCGACCAGGGCACGTTTGCGAAGATGGAGTCGCTGGGCCTCGACGCCACCGCCTATCTCGACAACAACGACGCCACGGCGTTTTTCGAGGCCACCGGCGATCTCGTGCTGACCGGTCCGACCCTGACCAATGTCAACGACATCAGGGTGATCCTGGTGGAAGGGACGTGAGGCGCGTCAAACCGGGGCGCGCTGGCGCGAACCCGGAATCTCGGTCTGCCCATCTCTGGATTCCGGGTTCGCGCCAGCGACGCCCCGGAAAGACTTGGGTGCTCAAAATTCCAGCGCGATCGTGGCCAGCATGCCGAGCAGGGCGGCGCGGTTGGCCGGCCCCAGCAATTCGTTGAGGCGCGCCTCGTGCTTGGCCGCGACCAGCTTCTTGGCCCGCGCCAGCACCGCCCGGCCCTTGTCGGTCAGTACCAGAATGTGGGAGCGGCGATCGTTGGTTGAGCGCATCCGCGTGCACAGATCGCGGCTCTCCAGGCCGTCCAGCATGGCCACGAAATTCGGCCTGAGTATGCCGAGCGTATTGGCGATTTCGGTCTGGTTGCGTCCCGGGTTCCTGTCGAGCAGCAGCAGGACCGAAAACTGCGCCGGGGTGAGCTGCAGCGGCGCCACGCAGCGCAGGAAATCCTCGAACACCTTCAATTGCGCGCGCTTGAGCGAATAGCCCAGCAGCTCGGACAATTCGCCCATCTGCAGCGCGTTGCTTTCGCCGGCCGCGTCGGCCGGCTCCTTGCGGACGGGCTGCGGCGGTGCGGCGAGGTCGGCCGCGACCTTGGCAATCGCAGTTTTGGGATTGGCAGATTTGGAGGCGGCGGTCTTGAAGACGCTAGGCTTGGAAACGGTCATCGCTCGCGGCTCGCAATCGGAATAGGTTTGGTCGGCCCTGAACCCGGCCGGGCCTTGAGATTATATAAGATAATTGTTATCCACCATATCAAATACCGGCAGCCTGTTTCAACTGCTGTTATCGGATCGTCGAACGGCCTCCGGGGTCGCGCTCGGCCGGTCCATGAGGGGGAGCGTCCGGTCTTGAACACGACGATCATGCTGTTCCTGGTGCAGGACGGCATTACCAACGGCGCGATCTATGCGCTGCTCGGCCTGGCGCTGGTGCTGGTGTTCGCCGTCACCCGCGTGATCCTTATTCCGCAGGGCGAGTTCGTCACCTATGGCGCGCTGACCTATGCCTCGCTGTCGTCCGGCCAGGTGCCCGGCACCGCGCGGCTGGCGGTGGCGATGGGCCTGGTGGCATTTGGCCTCGACCTGTTCGCCGGCCGCCGGGCGCTGCGTTGGCGGCTGGTGGCGCGCGCGCTCGCGGTCGACATCGTGCTGCCGGCGGCGATCCTCGCCGGCACGGTGTGGCTCGCCGGCCATCACGGCGCGGTCGTCGTCAACATCGCGCTGTCGTTATTGATCGTGGCGGCGATCGGACTGTTTCTCTATCGCATCGCGTTCCAGCCGATCGCCCACACGTCGGTGCTGGTGCTGCTGATCGCCTCGGTGGGCTGCCATCTGGCGATGCAGGGTTTCGGCCTGGTGTTCTTCGGCGCCGAAGGCCAGCGCGGGCCGCCTCTGTCGGACACCGCCTTCAGCGCCGGTCCGCTGCGCTTCACCGGCCAGAGCATCGCGGTCTACGTCATCACCGTCGCCCTGATCGTCGGCCTGTGGCTGTTTTTCGATTACACCTTGACCGGCAAGGCGCTGCGCGCCACCGCGGTCAATCGGCTGGGCGCGCGGCTGGTCGGCATCCGGACCACGCTGTCGGGACAGCTCGCATTCCTGATGGCCGCGGTGATCGGGGCGATCTCGGGAATCCTGATCGTGCCTATCACGACGCTGTATTACGACACCGGCTTCCTGATCGGGCTCAAGGGCTTCATCGCCGCGATCATCGGCGGCCTCGTGAGCTATCCCTTGACCGCCGTCGCGGCTCTGGTGGTCGGCACGGTCGAGGCCTTTTCCTCGTTCTACGCCAGCAATTTCAAGGAGGTCATCGTCTTCACGCTGATCCTTCCGGTGCTGGTGCTGCGGTCGCTGGCCGCTCCCGCGGTCGAAGAGGAGAAGGACTGATGGCGATGCCGCAGCGTCTGCCCATCATCGTCTTCGCCCTGCTGATGGCGGCGATCCCGTTCATTCCGGGCATGCCGCCGTTCTGGATCGTGCTGCTGGACAATATCGGCCTTTCGGCGCTGGTGGCGATGGGGCTCGTGCTCTTGACCGGCGTCGGCGGTCTCACCTCGTTCGGCCAGGCGGCGTTTTGCGGCTTCGGCGCCTATACCACGGCGGTGCTGACGACGGCCTACGGGATGTCGCCCTGGCTGACGCTGCCGCTTTCGCTTGTCGTCAGCGGGGTCGCCGCGGTGGCGCTCGGCCTCGTCACGGTGCGGCTGTCGGGGCATTACCTGCCGCTCGGCACCATCGCCTGGGGCATCGGCCTGTTCTATCTGTTCAGCAAGCTCGAATTCCTCGGGCGCAATGACGGCATCTCCAGCATCCCGCCGCTGGCGATCGGCTCGCTTCGGATGATCGACCCCGGCACCATCTATTTCGCGATCTGGATCGCGGTGCTGGTCTCCGCGCTGCTGACCATGAACCTGCTGGACTCGCGCACCGGCCGGGCCGTCCGCGCGCTGCGGCGCGGCCACATTGCCGCGGAAGCCTTCGGCGTGCAGACGCCGCGCGCCAAGCTCCTGGTCTTCATCTATGCGGCGGTGCTGGCCGGGCTGTCGGGCTGGCTCTACGCGCATTTCGAGCGCGCCGTCAATCCGACGCCGTTCGGCGCCCAGGCCGGCATCGAATATCTGTTCATCGCCGTGGTCGGCGGCGCCGGCTATGTCTGGGGCGGCGTGCTCGGCGCCGCCATCGTGGTCATCCTGAAGGAGATCCTGCAGAGCTATCTGCCGTATCTGTTTCACGGCGAGGGCCAGCTTGAGACCATCGTGTTCGGCATCCTGCTGGTGCTGCTGCTGCAACTCGCGCCGACCGGTGTCTGGCCCTGGCTGATGGCGCGGCTGCCGTTCAAGCCGCGCCGCAACCGCCCCGATACCTCGCTGGCCCTGCCGGCGCGGACCCGGACGACGGCCTCTGCCGGCGTGCTGCTGCAGGTCGACAAGGCCCGCAAGCAGTTCGGCGGCGTAATCGCCGTCAATAACGTCTCGTTCGAAGTCCAGGCCCGCGAGATCGTCGCGCTGATCGGTCCCAATGGCGCCGGCAAGAGCACGACCTTCAACCTGATCACCGGCGTGCTCACCAAATCGGGCGGCAACATCTCGGTGCACGGCCACAACATCGACAACGCGCCGCCGCAACAGGTGGTAAAGCTCGGGATCGCCCGTACCTTCCAGCATGTCAAACTGGTGCCGGACATGAGCGTGCTGGAAAACGTCGCGATCGGCGCCCATCTGCGCGGTCGGGCCGGCGCCCTCTCCAGCATGCTGCGGCTCGACCGCGCCGACGAAGCGAAGCTGCTGGCGGAAGCGGCGCGCCAGATCGAGCGCGTCGGCCTGGCCGCGCAGATCGACCAGCTGGCGGGCAGCCTGTCGCTGGGCCAGCAGCGCATTGTCGAGATCGCCCGCGCGCTGTGCGTCGACCCGATACTGCTGCTGCTCGACGAGCCCGCCGCGGGGTTGCGGCATATGGAAAAGCAGCAGCTCGCCAGCCTGCTGCGCCAATTGCGCGACGGCGGCATGTCGGTTCTGCTGGTGGAGCACGATATGGGATTTGTGATGGACCTCGCCGACCGCATCGTGGTGCTCGACTTCGGCACCAAGATCGCCGAAGGCACCCCCGACGCGATCAAGACCAATCCTGACGTGATCAAGGCCTATCTCGGAGCGGTGTCGTGAATCGCCCTGCCAATGCCTTGCTTGCGGTGACCGACGCCCATGTCGGGTACGGCAAGGTCGAAGCCGTCCGCGCGGTGTCGCTCGATGTCGCCGGCAACGAGATCGTCACCATCATCGGCGCCAACGGCGCCGGCAAGACCACGCTGTTGAACGCCATCATGGGGATCCTGCCGCTGCAGGGCCGCGTCAGTTTTGCCGGCGTCGATGTCACGCAGCTCGAGATCGAGGACCGCGTCGCGGCCGGCATCAGCCTGGTGCCGGAACATCGCGAACTATTCGGCACCATGAACATCGAGGACAATCTGCAGCTCGGTGCCTTCCGGATCGCCAGGACCGTCGCCGCGAGATCGTTCGAGCGGGTCTACACGCTGTTCCCAAAGCTCAAGGAACGACGCCGGCAGCTGGCCGGCACCCTGTCGGGCGGCGAGCAGCAGATGCTGGCAATGGGCCGCGCCCTGATGGGCGCGCCGAAACTGCTGATGCTCGACGAGCCGAGCCTCGGGCTGGCGCCGATCATCGTCGCCGATATCTTCCGCACCATCGGCGAGCTGCGCGCGGCCGGCGTCTCGGTGCTGCTGGTCGAGCAGAACGCCCAGGCGGCGCTCAAGATCGCCGACCGCGCCTATGTGATGGAGCTCGGCGAATTCGTCCTCAACGGCGCGGCCGCCGAAATCGCCACCGATGCCCGCGTCGCCGCCAGCTATCTCGGCTTCGCACATGGGGGCGGAAGCGGGATTTAGATTAGTGGAGCGAAGCCGTTGCCACGAATCTTCCCCCTTTTCTCACCCTCCCCCTGGAGGAAGAAGGTCGCCCGCTTGGCGGGCGGGGTGGGGTGGCAGCGCCTCGTCTCAACCGCCGCCTATGTTTCAGGGGTGCCACTTCAGCTTCGCGCGAACCATAGAGCTCGACATAGATTCCTTCGAGCACCGCATTCAAATCATCGGTGACTTCTGATTTCCAGAACCGGACAACACGATATCCTTGCAGCTCGAGCCAGAGCTGCCTTTTCTGATCGCGCTCGGCGGTTTCGTCATCATTGCGATGTCCACCATCCAGTTCCACGATCAGATGCTTGGCCGGACAGAAGAAGTCTACGACATCGGAACCGATCGGCGCCTGACGCCGAAAATGCGTGCCGTCGACCGGCACTTGCTTGAGCGCACACCACAAGATTCGCTCGTGAGGCGTCGTGTTCGCGCGCAGCTTCCTCGCGGCTGCTCGGTGCATCGACGCTGAGACCATCGTCGCGGCTTACCCCACCCGCTCGCTCCGGACGATGCTGCGCATCGTCGGCGCAAGCGGCCCTCCCCCTGCAGGGGAGGGAATTGGAACGCATCTCGGAAATCAGGGCAAGCGGTACTTACAGGATCATCCGCCTTCGGATGATGACCCTTCCCCGCTCACATCGCGGGGACGTATTTTCCGTCCTTTACCGTCAGCAGGATGCGCGAGCGGTCGTCGAGACCGTTGCGATCCTTTTCGGTGAAATTGTAGACGCCCTGGCTGGCGGCAATTTCATGTTCGCTCAGGAATGCCTGGCGGATCGCCTCGTGGAATTCCGGCGTGCCGGGCTTGGCGGTTTTCAGCGCCACCGGGATGACGCGTTCGAGCACCTTGAAGGCGTCATAGGCATGTCCGGCAAACTGGCTGCGGCTGTTGGGGCCGTATTTCGCCTCATAGGCGGTGTCGAGCGCCAGGCCCGGCTTCTTGGTCAGCGCGCTGTCCGGCTGGCCTTCCGGATTCATCACCGGCCCCGAGGCCATGATGACGCCCTCGGCGGCCTTGCCGGCGATGCGGATGAAGTCCATGCTGGCGGCGCCATGGGTCTGATAGATCAGGCCCTTGTAGCCGCGGTCGCGCAGTTCGGTCTGCGGCAGCGCCGCCGCGGTGCCGGAGGCGCCGACCAGAATAGCGTCGGGATTGGCGGCGACCAGTTTCAGCACCTGGCCCGCGACCGAGGTGTCCGGCCGGGCGAAGCGTTCCTCATCGACCAGAGCGATGCCCATTGGAACGGCCTGGTTCTTGAAGTCGTTGAACCACAGGTCGCCGTAGGAATCGGAGTAGCCGATGTAGCCGACGGTTTTGACGTTGTGCGCCTTCATGTGCTGGTACAGCACCTTGCCCATGATCGGAACCGGCTGCGGCATGTCGATCGACCACTTGGCGCGCTCCGGCGTGATCGGAAACGGCGCCAGGCCAATATGGGGAGTTGCCGCCTCGTTGGCGACATTGGAAATCGCGATGGTCGGCGGCGTCGTCGCCGAGCCCATGATGATGTCGGCCTTGGACTCCGTGACGAAACGCCGTGCATTGGTGGTGGCGTTGGTCGGATCGCCGCCATCGTCGAGCACGATAACCTTGAGCGGCACGCCGCCGATTTCCTTGGCGACGAATTCCAGCGCGTTGCGCTCGGGAATGCCGAGCGCCGCCGCCGGCCCGGTGGTCGAGATCGAGATACCGATGACGATCTCATTGGTTTGGGCGGTTGCGGGCAGCCCCGGCAGCGCCAGCCCCGCCGCGATCGCGACGGCGGACAGGTAAAGCCTTTTCATTGATTTCATTGAATCCTCCCTTGGGTATTGTTGTTCAGTCTAGATCAGAATTCGACTCACAATTCAGCCCCTGCTTTAGACGGGACGGCGGGTTCGGTCAGCCGCGCTGGAACCTCTCGATGATCTCCGCCGGCATCGGCGCCGACTTCAACCGCGCCGGGTCGTCGGGATGACGGCCGACCAGCACCCGGGTCTCGAATGCCTCGATCGCCAGGGCTTCGCCCTTGAACACCTTGTGGGTCACCTCGAAACTCGAACGCCTGAAGCTCTCGATCCGGCTTTCGATCGATATCCAGTCGCCATGGGTCGAGGCGATATGGAATTTCGCCCTGGTATCGACCATCGGAATCCCGACCAGTCCGTAGCGCTTGACGATATCCTGCTTGGAGAAGCCGGCGGCCTCGAACATGATCGAGGTGGAGTCGTCGAACATCTCGAAATAGCGCGGATAATAGACGATGTTGGCAGGGTCGCAGTCGCCCCACTGGATCTGCACGTCCCTGCGGTTGACGAACATGCCGCCCGCCTAGCGCGGCGCCATCCGCAGCGCGGCATCGAGCCGCACCACCTCGCCGTTAAGGTAGGGATTGTCGATCATGTGCAGCGCCAGCGAGGCGAACTCGTCGGCATGCCCGAGCCGGCGCGGAAACGGAATCGCCGCCGCCAGGCTGTCCTGGGCCTCCTGCGGCAGGTTGGCCAACAGCGGGGTCAGGAACAGGCCCGGCGCGATGGTCAGCACGCGGATGCCGAACTGAGCCAGTTCGCGCGCGATCGGCAGGGTCATCGCCACGATGCCGCCTTTCGACGCCGAATAGGCCGACTGTCCGATCTGGCCGTCATAGGCCGCGACCGAAGCGGTGGAGATCACGACGCCGCGCTCGCCGGTCGCCTGCGGCTCAAGCTTGGCCATTTCAGCCGTCGCCAGCCTCAGCATGTTGAAGGAGCCGATCAGGTTGACCCGGATCACCCTGTCGAAATCCGCGAGCGGCATCGGGCCGTCGCGGCCGATCACCCTCTTGGCGACGCCGATGCCGGCGCAGTTGACCAGCACCCGGGCGGGTCCATGGGCCTTGGCGGCTTCGACGATGGCGGCTTCGGCGGATGCGGCGTCGGAGACGTCGCAGACCACCGCGACACCGCCGATTTCGGCGGCGACGGTTTCAGCAAGCTTGGCATTGAGGTCGCAGACGGCAACCCTGGCGCCCGCCGCGGCGAGCCGGCGCGCGGTCGCAGCCCCCAGTCCCGACGCCCCGCCGGTAACGATGGCGGATTGATCCTTCAGCAGCATGGCTTCCTCCCTGGAAAATTATTGTCGGCTTCAGCTCAGCGTTATCACGGCAGCGGCAGGTGTTGGCGAATAAAGTTTTTCGATCAGCGCCGCGCGATGATCCAGCACTGCGCGCTGGTTGATCGACCCCTTGTCGGTGACCTCGCCGCGATCGATCGACAGCGGCGTGTCGAGCAGCAGAGCGCGGGTGATCCGCGTCGACGACCCGGTCGCGGTGGCCAGAAACCCGATCAGCCGATCGCGAAACGCGGCACGGATCAGGGGGTCGGACGCCGCCGCCAATAGGTCATCGTGCGGCAGCGTAGGGTTGATCAGGCGGCAGCCGTCGAGGTCGAGGACGGCGAGCGCCGACACCTCTTCGCGGTTGATGCCGGCGATCACCACGTCGCGCAGCAGCGGCGCGCAGGCGGCGACAAAGCGGGCACGCAGAGGGCCGACACTGACCCAGGTGCCGCTGGCGAGCTTGAAATCCTCGGCGATGCGGCCGTCGAAATCGAAGCCGGCGTCAAGGTCGTCCGAATCGACCGGCTTGAGGGCGTCGCCGAATTTGTAGAAGCCTTCCTCGTCGAAGGCCTTCGCAGTCAGTTCGGGCTGGCGCCAATAGCCCGGCGTGACGTTCGGTCCTTTGGCCCGAACCTCCAGCTTGCCGCCGCTCGGCACCAATTTGGCCTCGTTGCCCAGCACCGGCAGGCCGACATGGCCGGAGCGGCTGGTGGCCGGCGTCACCGACATGAAGAACGGCGCGGTCTCGGTGGCGCCGAGGCCGGTCAGCACCGGCACCCGGAATCCGGTTTCCTGCACCGCCAGTTCGTCGAGGCTGTTCCAGACGAAGGGTGACAGCGCCGCGCCGCTGAAGAACATGGCGTGCAGGCGGTGGAAGAATTTCGCGCGCAGCGCCTTGTCGTCGCGCAGATAAGCCAGCAGCGATTCGTAACCCTTCGGGACGTTGAAATATACCGTGGGCGAAATCTCGCGCAGATTGCGCACGGTTTCCTCGATGCCGCCGGGCATCGGCTTGCCTTCATCGAGATACATCGAGCCGCCGTTGAACAGCGTCAGCCCGATATTGTGGTTGCCGCCGAAGGTGTGGTTCCACGGCAGCCAGTCGACGATCACGGGCGGCTCGTCCTTCAGGAAGGCCAGGGTCTCGCGCAGCATCACCTGGTTGGCGCACAGCATCCGCTGTGTATTGATTACCGCCTTGGGATGGCCGGTCGAGCCCGAGGTCAAAAGGAATTTCGCGATGGTTTCCGGGCCGATGGCCGCGTGCGCGGCGTCGAGGCCGGGATGCTCCGGGCCGGCCTGCAGGGCGCCAAGCATCGTCACATCGCGGCCCGGCACGGCGCCATGCGACGCGACGATCTCGGTAGTGTCGGGGACATTGCCGCGCAGCGCGCCGGCGAATTTCGTGGCGTCATCGGCGAAAACCAGGCCGGGCGTCAACAGCTGCATCAGATAGCCGAGCTTGCCGTAGTCCCGGGAGACCAGCGAATAGGCCGGCGACACCGGGCAGAACGGAATGCCGGCATACAGCGCGCCGAACGCCAGCAGCGCGTGGTCGATCGAATTGCCGGAGAGAATGACGATCGGCCGCTCGGCGGAAAGATGGCGCGCCAGCAGCGCCGAGGCGATGCTCCGGCTCGAAGCCAACAGCTGGGCGTAAGTGATCTGCCGCCAGCCGGCGGCATCGCGCTCTGCCATGAAGATGCGTTCCGGCGCCAGCCCCGCCCAATGGTGCAGGCGGTCGGTGAGCCGGTCGGGATAGCGGCCGAGCGGCGTTCTGGGCCTGAGGTAGATGGTGCCGTCGGCGCGGCGATCGATCGACACCGCGGGGTCGCCGAACGAAATCGCGCGCAGCGGATGAAGCGCGTCGGCGCGGTGATCGCCCTTGCGGGCCAGGACGGAACTGTCGGGTTTCGCGTTCATGTCAGCTCGGCTTCACCTTGGCGGTCTTGCGGTCGAGGAATGCGCGAATCCGCAGCTTGGCCTCCTTGTCGCTCTGCGCCACCGTCGCCATCAGCGATTCCATCAGCAGGCCGGTCTGCGGATTGGCCTCGGCGATCATCGGCAGCGCCTGCAGCACCGCGAAATTGGTCAGCGGCGCGTTGCTGGCGACCTTGACGGCGAGTTCCATGGCCTTGGGATAGGCGCCGCCTTGCTCGGTGAGATACTGGGTAAAGCCGTGAGCCGCGCCTTCGGTCGCCGAATAGACCCGGCCGGTCAGCATCATGTCGGTCATCCGGGCGACGCCGATCAGTCGCGGCAGCCGCACCGATCCGCCGCCGCCGACGAAAATGCCGCGCTGGCCCTCGGGCAGCGCGAAATAGGCACTGGGCTCGGCGACGCGGATATGGGCCGCGCAGGCAAGCTCCAGCCCGCCGCCGATCACCGCACCGCGCAGCGCCGCGATGACGGGGACGCGGCAATACTGGATCCGGTCGAAAACCCGATGCCACATCTGCGAATGCAGCAGCCCGCCGGTGGCGTCATGCTCGGTCAATTCCGACAGGTCGAGGCCGGACGAGAAATGATCGCCGATGCCATGGATCACCACGGCGCCGATGCCGTCGGGCAGATTGGCGAAGCAGTCCTGGATCGCGAGGATGATGCCGTCATTGAGCGCGTTGCGCTTGGCCGGACGGTTGAGGCCGACGCTCAATACCGCACCGGTCCGTTCGATCTGCAGCAATTCGGATTTACCCGTGGCGGCGGGGGCAGCGTTTCCCATGGATCCTTTATTTCCTTCCCAGAATAGTTATGTTTTATAACCATTTGACGGGGAGTCAATATGGCATCGCCATGTTCATCACCCGGTCCGACCGACCGGCTGTCCGGTATTGAAGAGATGGGTCACGTCATCGGCACATCGACGGCTTTGCCACGCCCGGTCATAACCGGCTTTTGAGCAGGAACTGTATGGAAATGGGAGTCGTTGAACTGAAGAACGACCCTGCTGGACCACCCGCCTTGATGGCGCGATATCGGACTACGGACACACATCCGGGCGAGAGCGCCAGTGAAATGCAACGGCGTGCAAGCGCTCGGAAGCCGCTTCGCCGAAGATTAGCCCTTGGCGCCTCGCGCGCTCCGCGAGCGCTCGGTCTGCGAACGCGCGGGATCGATTCCAGCGATCGCCGTTTCGATCGCGGCCGGTGACTAGGGTTTCGGCGCCGGCGGGGCGAACTCAACCACCCCGAAGATTGCTTTGTGTTCTTCGTTGGTCCGCGCCGAAAAACCCGGATCCAAAGGATAGCTGATTTCCTTGCTCTGGGTAATATGAGTCAATATCTCGGCCGTCGGCCGAGCGGGGCTGTTGGCAAGCAGGCGATCGAAGCTATTGCCAAAGCCGTCATTGTCACAACACGTCTTGAGCTTCGTGCTTATCTGAAGCGCGCCGAAGTCCGAAAAAATCGGGTCGAAGGTCTTGCCTTCATCGCTTCCGCCAAACTCGTTCATGTCCCCGGCCATGACAAGGTGTATTTGCCCCAGATCCGCGACTTTGCCGACCACACGCCGGATATCCGCCTTGAACTGCGGAACATTCCAGCTTTTTATGCAGTTTTCGTAATCCTGAGCGGTGACATGGGGCCGGCAATGCGGCATGTGCGTGATCACGAACAGCACTTTGACCGACGTATTCCTGTTGTTGAAATAAGCGATATTATAGGGTCTTCCGTCATCGGCCTCGTCTTTGAAGCACCCGCGAGGCACCCAGCCGTTCTGCGGGGCTCCACGCGCCGTGGAATCGACCAGCGGATTCTGCAGATTTGATCCCGTCACCAACTCCCAGTCCGGAGAATAGGCCAACTGAGTCACATCATACTCGCATTTGCTCTGGATCATCGTCCAACCGGACAATCCCTCGTTTTTCAGCAAAGCCGCGATATCTCCGTCGACCGTCTCTCCGTCCCCATTTTTGCCGTTCAACTCGGACTGTTCCAGAGCAATGAAGTCGACGGGAGGATGCTGCTTGGCTCTATTCCTGACCTGATATGCTATAAGTTGAACCTGCAATTTGAGAATTGCGGAGGGCGCATCCGAAATCCATCCGCCTTGATGGTTTTTTACGTTGTACTGGATGACGCCGACAGGTTGGAGGATTTCCTTGATTTGTGCTTGAGCAACGTCCGGAAAGAACAGGCAAAAAACCAAAAGACCAAGTAAAATACGCGGCGCTGAAGCTATCTTTCCCAATCCACTGCGGCGACCCGGCATTTGCCACCTCCAATTGAAAAATTAATACTCATCTATTTGGGCGCCGTTGACAAGGCCGCGCTGTCGCGGAAAGCCGTTTGGCAGCGCGCTACGGCGGACCACCCGTCGCCGCCCCGTTGTGGAAATCGATCGGAACGGGCACGTCGGGACATGCCTCTCCCGTCGTTTGCCCGAACTCATGCCGCATGAAAGCTCGACGCCCGGGGGCGCCAGGCGCATCTCCGAGACGTCGGCGAAAAGGTTCGGGGAATGGCGACCTCGGCGGCCCGGGAGGCGAGGCAGCGTCCAGGGCATGGTCGGTTTGGCCGATTACCAATCCGCCCACGATCGAACTCACAGAACCTGATGCACGTCGACCACCACGCGGTCGGCATGACGCGCCGCCGAGCCGACGAACAGGCTTTCCATCAGCCAGCGGTATTTCGCAGCGCCGGTTTCGAACCGCGGCACGGTTCGGAAATAGATCAGCTTCGGATCGACCGGCTCGCCGCGCTTCAGCCGCTGCAGCAGTTCGAGCGGCCCGAAGCGAATGCCGCGGTTCTCGACATAGATCACCGCGCCGTCGTCGGTCTCGACGGCGTATTTGGCTTCCAGCTCGATCAGCTGGTTGGGCCGGATGATCTGGAAGTCGGCGCCGAACCCGCAGACCTTGCCGTTGATCTTCTCACCCCGCACCTCGCCGCCGATGACCGGAATGATCCGGCGCTCGCCGTGACCGATGTCGCCGGCGGAGGTGACGGCGCTGATATTGACGGTGATGGTGAAAACATATCTGGTCGAAAGCTGTGGCGTCATGGGAAGCCCTTTTGTTGCAGCATGATCCTATCGAAAAATCGGTTCCCACCCCCTGTCCAGGCCCGAGGGCAAGCTTTTCCGGATCATGCTCTATCCAATCATGTGCCGCGGCAGCCAGGTCGCCAGCAGCGGGAACAGGATCAGGATCACAAGCCGGATCAGGTCGGTCACCACGAATGGCAGTACGCCGACGAAGATGGTCGACATGCTGACGTCCTTGATGACGCTCTTGATGACGAACACGTTCATGCCGACCGGCGGATGAATCAGGCCGAGTTCGACCGTCATGACAATGACGATGCCGAACCAGATCGGATCGAATCCGAGCGCGGTCACCACCGGAAACACGATCGGCACGGTGAGGATCACCATCGCCATCGCGTCCATCAGGCAGCCGAGCACCAGATACATCAGCAGGATCAGCGCCAGAACGCCGTAGGGGCCGATGCCGAGCCCGGTCAGAAACGCGGTGACGTTCTGCGGCGTCTGGGTGATGGTGAGGAAATAACCGAAGCAGAGGGCGCCGATCAGCACGGTGAATACCGCCGCGGCGGTGCGCGTCGCCTGCAGCAGCGACTGCAGGATGCCTTCCCGGGTCAGCTTGCCCCTGAGCACGCCGATGATGAAGGCGCCGACCGCGCCGACCGCGCCGGCCTCGGTCGGGATGAAGAAGCCGCCATAGAGCCCGCCGATCACGAACAGGAACAGCAGCAGCGGCGACCAGACGTCGCGCAGCGCCAGCAGCCGCTCCCGCCATGAGGCTCGCGGTCCCGCCGGCAGGAATCCCGGCCGTGCCGCCCCGATGATGCCGATGGTGATCATGTGCATCGCGATCGCCAGCAAGCCCGGCACGATGCCGGCGATGAACAGCTTTCCGATGTCCTGCTGGGTGATGATGCCGTACACCGCCAGCACCGTCGAGGGCGGCAGCATCGCGCCCAGCGTGCCGCCGACCGCGATCACGCCGGTGGCGAAGGATTGCGGATAGCCGAACCGCCGCATCTCCGGATAGGCCACCGCCGAGAAGGTCGCGGCGGTGGCGACCGACGAGCCGGAGATCGCCGCAAAACCGCCGCATGCGGCGATGGTGGCAATGCCGAGACCGCCCTTCCAGTGACCGACAAAGGTATTGGCGGCGCGGAACAGCTCGCGGCTGATGCCGGAGACCGATACGAACGCGCCCATCAGCAGGAACATCGGGATCACCCCGAAGGAATAATCCGTCACCGTGCGCATGGTGGTTTGGCCGATCAGCTTCAACGCCGGCGCGAGGCCGGTGAGGTAGCCGAAGCCGGTGATGCCGACCAGCCCCATCGCCATGCCGACCGGCACGCGCAGCAGCATCAGCGCAAACAGGCTGACAAAGCCGGTGAGGGCAACCGCCTCGTTGCTCATCCCGGTCTACTCCGCGGTCTTGATCTTGGCATCGTGGATCTGATCCGGATGGAAAATCAGCCGCCAGGTCCGGATCGCGATCAGCAGCACCGCCGAGACGTCGCCGATCCAGGACACCAGGAAGAACGGCCAGATCGGCACCTGCAAATCCATGGTGACGATATGCTCGGCGCGCGTGCTCACCACCTTGTCGAACAGCGTGTAGGTCTGCACCGTCACCACGAACAACAGCACCAGGGTTGCGAACACGTCGATCCAGCGCTGGTATTTCGGGCTCGCATTGGCCCAGACCAGGTCGACGGTGATGTGGGTGCCGCGATAGCTGGTGGCGGCAATGCCCCAGAAGATCAGGATGCCCAGCATGAACTGGCCGAAATTATAATAGTCCGGAATCGTGACCGCGAAGAATTTGCGCATCACCACCGCGGTGAAGGTGTTCAGCGCGACGATGCCGACGAAAAACGCCGCGATCCATTCGATGCCATCGATGAAACGATCCATCGGGCCCTTCCGCGCCGGGCCGGGCGGAGCGGCGAGTGCGCCGTCGGGCGCGATGTCGAGCGGTTGGGCCATTCACGGCTTCGGTTTGCTCCCTCTCGCCGCGTGCGGAAAGAGGTTGAGGTGGAGGACTATCCGCGAATCTTGTGCCAATCGATCAAGCTATCCCCCTCACTTACCCCGCAAACGCGGCGAGGTGAAGGGAGCACGCCTTCAAAGCCCGGCCCCGTATTTCTTCAGCGCCGCCTGCAGATCGGCGTCGATCGCCGCGGCATCGCCGCCGGCCTTGGTCACCGCCGCGGCCCAGCTGTCGTGCAATGGCTTGACCGCCTGTTTCCACTCCGCCAGTTGCGCGGCGGTGAGCGGATAGACGTCGTGGTCGGGCAGCGCCTTCATCTTGACGCGGCCGTTGGCTTCGAAGTCGGTCCAGGGATCGGTCACCTTCGCGGCCCATTCCGGCGTGCAATGATCGTCGATCACCTGCTTCTGTGCCGGCGAAAGCGAATTATACTTGTCGAGATTCATGTTGTAGGTGAACACCGTGGTGTAGAGCGGCACGTCCATGTGGTACTTCACCACCTTGTCGATGCCGAACAGGAAGATCGAACCCCAGGGGAAGGTGATCTCGTCGGCGACGCCGCGCTCGATCGCGTCGCGCGATTCCGGTGCCGAGGCCTGCACGTTGGTGCCGCCGAACATCTTCACCATCTCGCCGATGGTGCTCTGCGCCGGCCGAACCTTGACCCCGGCGAGATCGGTGGGAACCAGTATCTTCTTCTTGCCGTGCAGCGTGCCGGGATCGTGGATGAACGCGAAGCAGAGGTGGGTATCCTTCATCTCGGTCGGGGCATATTTATGATACCACTCGTTCAGCGCCAGCGTGCCCTTCTTGCCATCGGCAAACACGAAGGGAAGCTGGCCAGCGGCCGCGATCGGAAACCGGCCGGGCTGGTAGCCCGGATTGACATAGGTGATGTCGGCGATGCCGTCGCGCGCCATGTCATAATGGTCGAAGGCCTTGCCGAGCTGTTCGGAGGGGAAAACGGTGACTTTGATGCTGCCGCCCGAAGCCTTCTCGATGTCGGCGGCCCAGGCCTGGGTGGCCGGCACGAGCGGATGCGCCGGCGGCACCCACAGCGACACTTTCAGGTTGACGGTCTTGTCCTGCGCCAACGCAGGCGTCACGCTGGCGGCCAACAGCAACGCCAAAAACGCTTTCCTCATCGGTATCGTCTCCCTTCTGACATCGGGCTTGGCGGCCCTTTGCAGATATTGTTATATGATATAATTATCATTGCAAGCAGGCCGCCGCCGCAGGCGGCTGTCGTTCAAGCCGATAATGGCCGGGGGAGCAAGTATTGCGGACAAAAGTAGCCATCATTGGCGCCGGGCCGGCAGGATTGCTGCTGGGACAACTGCTTCATGCCTGCGGGATCGACAACGTCATCCTGGAACGCCAGACGCCGGACTATGTGCTCGGCCGCATCCGCGCCGGGCTGCTCGAAGAGGGCACCGTGGCCCTGCTCGACCGGGTTGGCGCCGGCGAGCGGGCGCATCGCGAGGGCCTGGTCCACCATGGCATCGAGCTGGCTTTCGGCGGCGCGCGCCACCGCATCGACATGACGGCCGCCACCGGCAAGACGGTGATGATCTACGGCCAGACCGAAGTGACGCTCGACCTGATGAACGCGCGCAAGGCCGCCGGCCTCACCACGATCTACCAGGCCGCCGACGTCAAGCCGCATGATTTCGATACCGACCGGCCGCGCGTCTCCTATGTCAGGGAGGGCGTCAACCACGAGATCGCCTGCGATTTCATCGCCGGCTGCGACGGATTCCACGGTGCCAGCCGCGCCAGCGTGCCGCCGTCGGCGATCGAGACCTTCGAACGGGTGTATCCGTTCGGCTGGCTCGGCATCCTGTCGGAGACGCCGCCGGTGTCGCCCGAACTGATCTACACCAACCATGCCAGGGGGTTTGCGCTCTGCACCATGCGCTCGATGCACCGCAGCCGCTATTACCTGCAATGCAGCCTCGACGACCACATCGATCAGTGGCCGGACCAGAAATTCTGGGATGAGCTGAAGCGGCGGCTGGATCAGGAGGCGGTCGACCATCTGGTGACCGGGCCTTCGATCGAAAAAAGCATCGCGCCGCTGCGCAGCTTCGTCGCCGAGCCGATGCGGTTCGGGCGGATGTTTCTCGCCGGCGACGCCGCCCACATCGTGCCGCCGACGGGCGCCAAGGGCCTGAACCTCGCCGCCAGCGACGTGCATTATCTCTCGCAGGCCTTGCGCGAATATTACGACGAGAAATCCTCCGCCGGGATCGACGGTTATTCCGGACGGGCGCTGGCGCGGGTCTGGAAGGCGGTGCGCTTCTCGTGGTGGATGACCGCGATGCTGCACCGCTTTCCCGACACCGAGGGTTTTGGCGCGCGGATCCAGCTCGCCGAACTCGATTATCTGGTCGGATCGAAAGCCGCGACCGCGTCACTGTCGGAGAACTATGTCGGGTTGCCGTATTAGAGTGCAGCCGCTGCGCTCGGGGCAATTGCGCCTGGCCGATCTGAACGCTGCACCGTTTGATTCAAACGGATGCCGAAATGTCGTTTTAAACTTTGTATTTGCTGTCTTTCGCGCCGGGATCGCGTTCAATGGCGAGAGCTTTTGCCACTAAGCGAGCCCGGCCATGACATCCACCGCGATCCCCGATGGTTTCGAGTCCCGGTCCCCGCGCAGTCCGCTGACCGATCCCTGGGAGCCGATCTATGCCAAACAAACGCCCGACGCGATCATCCTCGGACTTCGGCTGGCCACGGCGCATACCAATGCGCGCGGCTTCGTGCATGGCGGCCTGATCGCGGCATTGACCGACAAGGCGATGGGGCACAGCTGCGGCCACAAGCTTGGCGGCGCCCATTCGCTGGTGACGGTCAGCATGGCGATCGATTTCATCAGCAGCGCCCAGGTCGGCCAGTGGCTCACGGTCGAGAGCGACGTGATCAAGACCGGCAGCACGCTTTGCTTCGCCCAGTGTCTCGTCAAAGCCGACGGCGTCGTCATCGCACGCGCCAATGGCACATTCCGGGTGGTGAAGAAGCAGCAATAATGCGGGTACGATTCAATAACCTCAACGACCGCCGAAATGCCAGTCGCTGATCTCGGTTACCAGATCGATGAAGGCGCGCACCTTGGCCGATAACAGCCGCGAGGTCGGATAGACGACGTGGATCGGCAGGGCCGGCTGCTCGAATTTCGCCAGCACGATTCGGAGCCGGCCGCGCTCGATCGCGTCCGCCGCCTGATAGGCCAGCACCCGTGTCAGGCCGCCGCCCTGCTCGGCATACTGGATCGCGGCGTCGGCGCTGTTGGTTGAGAAGCGCGGCGTGCAGGCCACGCGGATCTCGCGGCCATGCTCGACAAAGCGCCAGTCCGCCGGCGCGGCCACGGCGCCGAACTGTATCGTGTCATGGCCTGCGATCGCGCCGGGGGTGTCCGGCTCGCCGCGCGCCTCGAGATAGGAGCCGGAGGCAACCACGATCCGCCGCATCTCGCCGACATGGCGTGCCACCAGGCTGGAATCGGGGAGATGGCCAATCCTGACCGCGAGATCGACGCCGTCCTCCACCAGGTTGATCATGCGGTCCGACAGCCGCAATTCACTGGAAACCCGGGGATATCGCTTCAGATAGGTCGCCATCACGGGGCTGACATGGAGGCGTCCGAAACCGATTGGCGCCGAGACCACCAGCCGTCCGCTCGGCCGGGTGCGTTCGTCCCGCGCCGCTGCTTCGGCCTCCTCCAGATCGGCGAGAATCCTTCGGGCCCGCTCCAGGTAGCGGGTTCCGACGTCGGTCAGCGTCACCGAGCGCGTGGTCCGCTGCAGCAGACGGGCGCCGAGCCGATCCTCCAGCGCCGCGACCAGCCGGGTCACCCCTGATGCCGACAGTCCGAGTTTTCGGGCCGCAGGAGCAAACCCGCTGAGCTCGGCCACCGCGACAAAGGCCTGCATGGCGTCGATGCGATCCATGGATTATTCCATATATCGCAACGATGAAGTGTCAATCCGAAGGATTGCCCGTTTCCTGAAGGATACCACCTATGGGAGCGGCAGCGGGCAACGAAGTGCCCGGACAGCATTCCGGAGGTTTTGCGATGACCGCCATTCACACCTATTCGAGCGACGTGGCGTTCAGCCCCGCGGTGAAGTCGATTCAAAGCCGCAAGGGCTCACGGGAGGCCTACGCGCATGTCGAGCAGAATGGCGGCTGGCGCACCGAGATCGACGCCAACCTCAGGTCGTTTCTGGCCGACGTCAACAGCTTGTATTTCGCCACCTCGAGCGCCGATGGCCAGCCCTATATCCAGCATCGCGGCGGCCCGAAGGGTTTTGTCCGGATCCTGGACAGCAACACACTGGCGTTCGCCGATTACAGCGGCAACCGGCAATACATCACCCAGGGCAACCTCTCCGAAAACCCCAGGGCCCACATCTTCCTGATGGATTATGCGCATCGCCGCCGGGTGAAGATCTGGGGCGAAGCGCGGGTGGTCGACGACGATCCAGCGCTGCTGCAGTCGCTGATGCCGCAGGGCTACAAGGCGCGACCCGAACAGGTGATCGTGTTCCGGATCGCCGCCTGGGACACCAACTGCCCGCAGCACATCCCGCAGAAATTCGATGCGGGCGATGTGGCGGCGGCGCTGGCGGCGCGCGACGCGCGCATCGCTGAACTGGAGGCGGAACTCGCGGCGGCCCGGGCCGCCACGGCGCCGGATCCAGCGCCGCCTCGGCCTTGAGCCCCTCAGGCGGCCCTTCTTGACGCCCGCCAGCCGTGTTCGGGAAAATGCCGCGCCATCTGGCGCTCGACATAGGCACCCAGATTTTCGAATTGCTCGGTGCGGCGGCGCAACGGCGAGTCGAAAAACGGCGTCAGGATCCCGGCCAGCATGGCGAAGGCGGTGGCGTCGGCGCCGCAGGGCCGCTCCCCCATCAGATACGGCTTGTCGCCAAGCTGGACCGACAGCGCCAACAGCGAACGGGCCGCGAGGTCGACGTCGTCGTCCGGGGCATGGCGGCCGAGACCGCTCAAGAGATAGTTCTCCGCGACCCGGAATTGCGCGTCTTCGCGAAGCTTGTCACGGAGATGCTCGGGCGCCCCATCGAAGAAATGCGAAGGCCCTTTTGCAAAATTGACAGGATCGACCCAGCGCGCGCCGCCCAGCGCAAAGTAGATATGGTGCTCGATCATGCGCTCGAAGGCCCAGGCCTGCGCCCGGTGCTGGAGATCCAGGCCCGCATCGAAATCAAAGCCATATTTGCCTTCGAGGTGTGCACGAATGAAGGTGGAATCGGCGATGCGCTGACCGTCATCCTCGATATAGGGCAGCTGACCCTTGGGAGAGGCCGGCGGCATCGCCTTCTGCTTTCGATAGCTGAGGCCGGCCATCTTCAACTGCACTTCGGTCTTGGTCACAAACGGGCTGATTTCCGGCAGGCCGAAACCGGCGCCAAATCCGTAAAGAATAATCATGCGAGATTCCTGTTTCCCTGGAACGATATCCGAAGCTAGCGCCCACCTGCTGCCACCCTGCTGTCAGCATCGCCCGCAGCAGTCGCGAAATAGCCGGCCATGCGGTGCGACCAGCCGTGATTCGAAGCCATGAGCGCAACTGCCCTCGCGCCCGTCCCCAGTGTGCTGCGCATGAACGCAAGACCAAGTTCAAGCATCGCCCACCGCAAGTCACCGGCGGCGCCGTTGCAGGCGATCAGGCGCTCCAATGCCCATATCCGGGCTCGCCACAGCGGCCTGAAATTTTCGCAGGCGCCGATCTCTTCTAAAATCATCATGGACAAGCTCCGGTCAGTTGCGGTGTTGTCCCGGTAATAGCCGCCACCTGCTGCCAACCCACTGTCAGCAGCGGCCCGGCCGCAGCTGAAAAAGAGATGACCCATGAGACGCGCCGACCGGCTGTTCCAGATCATCCAGGTGCTCCGCCGCACCCGGAAACCCCTGACCGCCGAGGCGATCGCGGCCGAACTGGAAACTTCGAAACGCACCATCTATCGCGACATCGCCACCCTGATCGGACAGCGCGTGCCGATCCGTGGCGAGGCCGGCATGGGCTATATCCTGGAGAAGGGATTCGACCTGCCGCCGCTGATGCTGACGCCCGATGAGATCGAGGCCGCCGTGCTGGGCGCACAATGGGTGGCCGGGCATGCCGACGCCGCACTGTCGCGCGCCGCGCTCGACCTGATTGCGAAGATCGCCGACACCGTCCCGGAACGGCTTAGGCCCTTTGTGCTGGAACCCGCCAGCCGCGCCCGCCCGGGCTGGAACACGGAGCCCGACCGCATCGACATGGCGCGGACGCGCGCCCAGATCCATGAAGGCCGGAAAATCGGTCTGCGCTATCGCGACGAGCAAGGCCGCGACAGCGAGCGCACGATCTGGCCGATTGCCATCGGCTATCTCGAAGCCGTGCGGCTGCTGGCGGCATGGTGCGAGCTGCGCGGCGATTTTCGCAGCTTTCGTACCGATCGCGTTGTCGATGCGAGGTATCTCGAGGAAAAATATCCGGAGCGGCGCGACCTGTTGAGGGCGAGATGGCGCAGCAGCCTCGCCTGGGAGCGTCCGGGTGATACCTGATGGCTCCGGGCCCGGCTGGCAATGCCAGGGCGGTACGGCCAACTGGCCAGACGCTGCATTCCGCGCTAGAGCGGATGCATGCAGCAAAGCGATCCAGCACCAGATCATGCCAGCCCGTGCCAGGGCTGCGGCGCCTGCTGTTCCTATTCGTCGAACTGGCCGCGCTTCACCACCGAGGATGACGCTGCGCTCGATCGCATTCCACAAAATTTGGTCAACCGAAAGCTGTCCGGAATGCGCTGCGACGGCGACCGCTGTTCGGCGCTGTCAGGCAGGATCGGCGAAGCAACGTCGTGCCTGATCTATGACGACCGGCCCGAAGTCTGCCGTACCTGCCTGCCCGGCGATCCCGAATGCAAAATGGCGCGCAAGCGCCACGGCCTGCCGGCACTCGCTTTCCCTTGAGGCCGCAGGATGGACGAGCTATCGCGGCACCTCCGTCCACGGCGGCAGTCCGGGCATGTCAACCTGGCCGTCCCAATAGCCCATCACCTTGTCGTCGTCCAGGCGACGGTCCCTGGTGCAGGTGAAGACGGTCCGGTCGATGGGCAGAGGCCCGGTCACGGCCGAATCATATGGCGGCAAATTCATCAGGGAACGCTGATCGACGACGGCGAAACCAAGGCTTCGCGCAGTCTCGATAAAACCCCTGATGTTGAAGAAGCTGCAGGAGGTCGGTTCGTAGGGGCTATCGGCGCCGGTCGGACAGAGCAACAAGGGCAGCGTGTTGCCATCGGCGAAGGTCGCCGTCTCGACGAGCAGGGTGCCACCATCGAGCAGCAGATCGCGCACCAACCGCAGTCCCCAGAACGGGTAGCGCAGATGATAGAGAACGCCGGGCAGCAGAATGACATCGAACAGGCCAAAACTCGCGGGGTTCAATCCATAAAGGCTATGCCGTTCGAAACGCGCCCTGGAACGCAGGGCCAGGCTCAGAAAGGCGATATTTTCAGCGGGCAGTTCGACATCGATGCCGATCACCTCGGCCGCCCCCAGGCGCTCGGCCTCGAAGGCCAGAGCGCCGTCGCGACAACCTATATCGAGCACGCGCTTGCCGCCGAAATCCAGGCGGCCCATCGCGTCGATGATCATCTCGATGATCGGCACGATAACCGGCCAGCCGGCGGTCCGCCGGCCGGGCGCGAATTCCACGCTGTGATAAAACGTCAGATGCGGCGGTGGATCTGGCATGTGGTTCGTCATCGGCGGTTCCTGCCTGTATGTCTTGTCCGGGGCTGAACTTGCGTCTCGTGGAAAATCCGGGTTTGCTCGGCTCAGTTTGTTGTAGATCGCAGTGACCTGCGGCGATTTTGGACCGAAACAGTGCGATGAGATTTACCGCTCTCGGCCTCCCCGGCGTCGTTCAGGTGGACATAGAGCCTGCCGAGGATTCCCGCGGCATCTTCGCCCGGGTATTCTGCGCCGAAGAATTCGCCGCTCACGGTCTGCCGGGCGCCTTCGCACAACACAGCATCTCGTTCAACCATCTGGCCGGCACGTTGCGCGGGCTGCACTACCAGCGCGCGCCGCAGGAGGCGAAACTGGTTCGCTGCCTGCGTGGAGCCGCCTATGATGTGGTCGTCGATCTGCGTCCGGAGTCCGACCATTATGCGCGGTGGTGCGCGCTCGAACTCAGCGCCGAGCGCCGCAATGCGGTATACGTGCCGAAGGGCTGCGCCCATGGCTTCCAGACCCTGATGGCTGCAACCGAACTGCTGTATCAGATCGACGTGCCTTTCGACGCGTCCGCAGCCGCCGGAATCCGGTGGGACGATCCGACGCTTGCGATTCCGTGGCCGCTGCCTGAGCCCATCCTTTCGCAGCGGGACCGTGACCTGCCATGGCTGGCGTGAACCGCGGTGCGGCCGCTGCCGCCTCCGGGTTTTTCAGGCAGCCTTGCGTCACGGCCTTGGTGCAGCGACAAAGCGGTTGGGTGCCCCGGATCGGCTGGGAGGACGGCGCGCGGCGCGCCGACGCCCGTTGGCAAGGCCGCAGCGAGGACGCACCGGCATGATTCGGCTCGATTTCGACGCTGAGGAGATCAGCGTTAGCGGTCCCGAAGGCGAACGGCGCTATGCGCTGGCATCGCCCGAAGGTTTTGCCGTCCTGTCCGAGGCATGGCTGCGCTCGAGCTGGGCCAATCGCTACAGCTACACCTTCACCTGGTTCGGCCGGCCGGTCATCCAACTGCCCGAGGATCTGATCCGGCTGCAGGAGCTGGTCTATCGGCTCAAGCCCGATGTCATCATCGAAACCGGCGTCGCGCATGGCGGCAGCGCCGTGTTCCTGGCAGGGCTGTGCCGCCTGACCGGGAAGGGCCGGGTTATCGCCGTCGATGTCGAAATCCGGCCGAAAAATCGCGCCGCGCTGGAGGCTCATGAATTCGCCGACCTGATCACGCTGGTCGAGGGCGATTCCGTAGGCAGCGAAACCGTAAGCCGGGTCACGGCCCAGATCGGTGCCGATGAGAGCGTGATGCTGATACTCGACTCGAATCACAGCAAGGCGCACGTCCTTGCCGAGCTCTCGGCCTATTCGCCCCTGATCCGTCCGGGCGGCCATATCATCGTCGCCGATGGCGTGATGGCGACGCTGGCCGGCCTGCCGGGAGCCCACCCCGATTGGGCCTGGAACAACCCGAGGGCAGCGGTGGCCGACTTCGTGGCGCAGAATCCGGCTTTCGAGCGCGCCGTTCCGCCCTGTCCGTTCAACGAAGGCGGCGTGCCGACCGGCGGCAGCTATTGGTCGGATGGCTATTTGCGTCGGGTCCGATGAGCGAGTCCTTCGGCTGCCATACGCCCAGTGCCGCTGCGGCGGCATGGCCGCTGTAGCGCAGGACCGATCTCGACCAACTGAACTCAGGAGAAGCTCGTCATGCCGTTGCTGTCGATCGTCATTCCAACGCTCAATCGCCCGGACACCTTGCGGCACGCCATGGCGACGCTGGCGGCGCAACCCGGCGCCGATTGCGAATTCATCATTCAGAACAATGGGGGTGGGGCCGAAACCGCGGCGCTGGTCGACGCGCTCGGCGATGCGCGCTTCCGGCATTTTGCGACGTCCGACATCGTCACCATGACCGAGAACTGGGAGCAGGCCCTCGCCCATGCCTCCGGCGAGTATGTGACGTTTATCGGCGATGATGACGGGCTGATGCCCGATGCCTGCGCGATCGCCACGTCGATTTTGCAGCGCGGCAGTCTGGAACTGCTGAGCTGGGCGCCCTACGCCTATTATTGGCCGCAATATTATCATCCCGATTTTCGCAACCGCCTGGTGGCGGCTGTGGACTATCAGTTCGCGGCCAGGCGCATCGCGTCACATGACCTGCTGGTCCGGTTCTATAATTACCAGGTGCATTATTCCCGCCTGCCGATGATCTACAATTCATTCGTCCATCGTGATGTGATCGAGCGGGTGACGGCTGCTCTAGGCCGGTATTTCCTCGGTCACTCGCCGGATGTGGCCTCCGGCATCGCCAATGCGGCGCTGACCCAGAGTTTTGTCCGGTTGGCCCGGCCGTTGACCGTCAGCGGATTGTCCCAGCACAGCACGGGACATACTTTTTTCTTCGCCGAATCGGACGCGTTCGGCTCCGATCGCGGGCGGCGCGATTTTGGCGCGATGCGGACAGATCCGCGTCTGCCCGGCCTCAACGAGATGCATTTGTTCCTGGCCAACGACCTGTTGACCCTGAAGAACGAACTTTTTCCGCACGACCCGCTTCTGTCACTCAATTTCAAGGCATTGGCCCAGACGATCGCGACCGGGATCAATGATCGACCCGATATTTACGACCGAACCCTGCAGGCCATCCGCGATCTCGCGACCCGGCACGGGTTCGATCCGGCCGAGATTGTCGTGCCGGCGCGAACCGCCAGCCGCCCTCCGCTCGGCGCCGGCGTCAGCGTGCAGGGACCGAACCGGCTGCAATTCCGGCTCGATGGCGCCGCGCTGGGGCTTCTGTCGATCGCCGACGCCGTCCGCGTGATCGCGCAATTCGTTCCCGGGAGCGAGGCACTCGATCTATCGGGCCTGCCCGAGACGCCCGATCTCCCCGTACTCGACGCCCGCGGCCTCGACTTCCGCCGCGATGGAAATGGCGTGGCGGCATTGATCGAAGGATGGAGCGAACCCGAGCACTGGGGCACGTGGTCGACCGCCAAAAGCTGCCGCCTGCGACTCAAGCTTGCCCCGAGGCCGACGCAACCGGTGGCGGTGGAGATCGCCTGCCGCGCCTTCGTGCACCAGGCCCAATTGCAGGTAAGCTGCAGCATCGACGACGCCTCGCCGCAACAATGGATATTCACGCCGACCTCGAACAGCGTATCGCAGTCGTTCCGTCTCGATCCGGCGATGGTCGCGCCCGACGGTCAGTTGACGCTCACCTTCACCCTCGGCGATCCGCGGTCGCCGGCCGATCTCGGCCTCAATTCCGACGTTCGCCCGCTCGGAATCGGCATCGAACGAATGTGGATTGCCGGCTGATCGCGTCACAGTACCTCGATGCGCGGAAGCGGGATGATGATGCGACCGCCGGCGTTGCGATACGAATGCTGCTGCGCCAGGATTTCGGCGGCGATATTGCGAACCAACAGCAGCAGATAGTCGGGCGTCCGTTCCAGCACGGCCTGCGGTGGCAGGATCGGAATTCGCGTACCGGGAATCAATCGGCCCTGTTTTGCCGGCGCCCGGTCGACAACGAAATCAATCAGCTCATGGCCAATGCCGAAATGGTTAAGCAACACGCTGCCCTTGGCGGAGGCGCCGTAGCCCGCGATCCGCTTGCCCTGGCGTTTGAGTTCGACCAGCAGTTCGCGCAGTTCGGCGCCGAGCCCCGCCACCCTGCCGGCGAAACCGGCGCAGAAGGCGGGATCCAGCGCGCCCCACCGGGCCTCCTCGGCGCGAAGCGCCGCGACGCGCGGCGACGCCGTGCCGCGGCCCGCCGGGACCACCATCAGCCGCAACGAACCGCCATGAATGGCGATCCGCTCAACGTCGGCAAGCACGAGACCGGCTGCCGCGCAGATGGGTTCCAGCGCCGTAAGCGAAAAATAGCTGAAGTGCTCGTGATAGATGGTGTCGAACTGAACCCCATCGATCAGATCCCTGACATAAGGCACCTCGATGACGGCGACGCCGTCGGGCCGCAGCAGGCGCGCCACGGCGCCTGCAAATGCGCGCGGCGACGGAACATGGCCGAGCACGTTATGGGCATGAATCACCGCGGCGCGGCGGCCCGCCTGGCGAAGTTCCTCGGCCAGATCCCGGTCGAAGAAACGGGTCAGGCTGGCGACGCCATAGGAGCGCCGTGCCGCCTCAACCAGATTGGCGCTGGGCTCGATGCCGAGGACGGGAATGCCACGCTCGCGATAGAACTGCAGCAGATAGCCATCGTTGCTTCCGATCTCGATGACGAGATCATCGGCCGTCAGCGTCCGTTCGGCGGCCAGCCGTCCGACCAGTTGCCGCGCGTGGTCGACCATGGTGTCGGCAACCGAGGAAAAATAGGGGTAGTCCGAGAACAGCCGCTCCGGCGGCATGGTCTGCGCGGTCTGCATCAGCCCGCAGCCGCGGCAGAACACCAAATCGAGCGGGTAGCGCTCCGACGCCGTTCCATCGGCCGTCCCCAGCGCATTGGCCAGCGGCTGCAGGCCGAGAGAGAGTATGAGATCGAGCCCTTCCGCTCCGCAGGAACGACACGCAACATGTTGCTTCATGCCGAATACTACACGAGCAGGTGCTGGCCTGCCGTCAGGCATTGTTGTCCGTTCGCCTCGGCTGCGCGCCAACCTCGCTCGCACCGGTAAGTGTATTGTGGCATCCGTCCGCTCGGTATCTGTTGGCTGGCCAATGGGCAGCTTGCCACACTGTTAGCAATTTGTACCGGCTCTGCCAAATCGCCTGCGGATCGCCGGCGGTCTGCAAAGAGCCGGGCGAGTCGAGAAAATCGACGCAGCATCCCGGCGCTCCGGCGGCAGAGGTGAAGGCGCGGACATCAGCCGCAATCTGCGTCGAGCAATTAGACCGGCCTTAACCGTGCCCGGAAGGATCGGGCAACCTTCGCCGAATCGACCCGTTGGTTGATCGAAGGGATCAATGGCTATGATGGCACATTATTTGAACCACGACGTCACGATCAGCGGGAAGCATTTTCGGACCCTGGCCGGCGCGGCCCATGCGGTCCGCCAATACGCGATCGACCATGATGACTTCGCTGGATGGACGCTGTCCCGGGAAATGCGGGAGGCCGATACGCTCTCCCTGGCCGCGCTCGAAAAGCAGAAGCTGGGCGCGTGGCTCGCCGATGCCAGTGGCGTCTGATCGGCCGGCGGAGAACCAAGCGGCGGCGAAGCGGCACGGCCTGCCGGCACTTTGCCGGCGGCAGCCGGCGATGCGCGATGATTAGGCGGTCACGGCCTGCGCGAAATCTTCCTCGTCGACCTCGTCCTCGATCGGCGAGTAGGTGCTGAGCGGCTTGGTCGAGAGCGTGATCGGCTTGCGGTTGCCGTAGGACGATGAAGGCGCCGAACGGGTGGTCGGGGCCTCGCGGGACAGCGCATAAAGCGTCGAACCGACGCGTCCGCCGAGCTGGATCAATTCGCGTTCGCTGCAGCTTGCGGCGATCGAAAGCGCCAGCGAGTACAAATGGCTTCGGCGATAGCAGAACAGCGCCAGCATGGCCCGCACTTCGGAAGATACGCTCTCCACCAGCTGCGGCAGGCCGTTTTCGTTGGCACGGTACATTTCGCCGAGCAATTCGTCCCGGACCGGGCAGAAATCGTTCTCGAAGGCTTCGCGGCTTGAAAACATCTGGATATCTCCCAGTCCGCAGGATGCAGTGCAATTCTCTAACGAAAGGTTAACCACGGCCTCCAGTAGTCACCCGGGGTACCTTGAGCGAATCGCCCGAATCAGCCTGTCGGCAGCGGCCGATTGCCGCTACAGCGCATTCGCCCTGAACCAGCCCGCCAGCGCCCGGCCGATCGCCGGCCCGGAATCCTCCTGAATGAAGTGCGAACCCGGCACGGTGACCTCGGTCTGGTTTTTCCAGCTGCGGCAGAATTCTCGCGGCGCGCCGAGCAGGATGGCGCCGGGTTCGGCGTTGACGAAAAGCTTCGGCAGGTCGTTCTGCGCCATCCACTGCGAATAGTCCGCCGCTATCGCCACCACATCGGCAGGCTCGCCCGCGATCGGAATCTGCCGCGGCCAGGTCAGCGTCGGCCAGCGGTCGCCGGCTTCCGGAAAGGGCCTTCGATATTCCGCCATCTCGGCCTCGGACAATTTCCGCAACACCGACCCCGGCAGCACGCGTTCGACGAACATGTTGCGCTCGAGTATCATCGCCTCGCCCTTGTCCGAGCGGAAGCCCTGGAAGATCGGCGTCGCGGATGGGCTCCATTCGTCCCAGGAGGCGATCGGCCGCACGATCGCCTCCATATAGGCGATGCCGCGGAGCCGATCGCGGTGATGGTTGGCCCAGTCGAAACCCAGCGCCGAGCCCCAATCGTGCACCACCAGCACCACGGATTCCGACGGAGCGATCACGGCATCAATGAAGGCTGCGAGATAGTCGCGGTGGGTGGTGAAGCGGTAGGTGTCGGCGTCGGGGTTTGGCAATTTCGCGGAATCCCCCATGCCGATCAAATCCGGCGCGATCAACCGGCCGCAGCCCTCGAGCTCGGGAATGACATCGCGCCACAGATAGGACGAGGTCGGATTGCCGTGCAGAAACAGCACCGGTGCGCCATGCCCCCGTTCATGGTAGGCCATCCGGGAGTCGAGCACATCGACGCTATTTTTCGCCAGCGGTAGTTCTGTCATGGATCGCCCCTCGGTCAGATAGCCTGATCGTCAAGCATGCCGCGCAGCCGCGCCGGGCGCAAATCAAGGCAATGTGGCCGGCAACTGGCGACGCCGCACCCGGCAAGATCAGCCGTTTGCCGCCATGAAGATCGACAGGCCGAAGCCGGTGAGGTGATGCAGCGCCTGATCGACCCCGATCAGGGTCCAGAACCATGGATGCTGATGTTCCAGCGTCACCTCGAAATGGGAGGCGCAATAGCCCTTGGCGCGATCGACCGTGATGTGGATCGCAAAATCGATCACCGCGACAAACCAGAACCGCGGCGAGATGATCAGGATCAGCGTCATTGCAACCGCAAGATGCACAAGGCAGTGTGCCAGCAGCGGCAAAGCCCAACCGGTCCTTTGGTCCTTGCCGATCGCCATCCAGGAAGTCTGCAGCACAAAATCGGCGATTACGTGCTTGACGGTGAGGACAAGCATCCAACCGACCAGAGCCCCTACGGCGACCGACGACGACATGGCAGGAAACGACAAAGCTGACGCCCTTCGCTGGGACTGACTTGAAACGACATGAGCAGAACGGGAGGCGTTCAGCGCAATTTCTTCTCAACCTTCGGACAATTCGACCAGTATCGGTCATTTATGACACCTCCCGGGCCGGAATGCACCTCCGGGTAGTCCGAAAAAACCGTAGTGTGGCCCAACGGCGATAGCCCCGCGGTATTCGCTGCGCGGAGCCGGCCCGCGCGCGCCGGTAGGGTTACCGGCGCGTCCGATTTGCAATCCGCCGCGGGCCGGATATCATCTGCAGACTGGAAAATTACCGTTCTTTTTTAGATATTTACGGTCTCGTGCGGGTCGCAAGCCGGTATCGTGACGGAGCGGCCCGTCCCGGATATGAACCATGAGCGCTGACGCCGCAACGCCACAGCCGAAACAGCCGCCTGCGCGGTGGCGGTTCGCTGACAGCAACCGCAGGCAGATCGCGCTGTTTGCCTTTCTGACATTGATCCTGACGGTCGCGACGGTTTGGGGCGGCCGGACCTGGATCAGGAATTCCGAAACGCTGGTATTCGCGGTTGGCGACGCCAACAGCCCGGAGGCCCGTTTTGCCACCCGGCTTGCCACCGTGCTCAAGAACAGCAGTTCGCGGCTGCGGCTCAGGATTGTGCCCAATGCGGACAGTGCCAAGGCGCTGACCGCGTTCGACCACCGGCAGGGCGATCTTGCGGTGCTGCGCACCGACGCCAAGGTGCCGCCGCGCGCCCGGGCGCTTGCCGTGCTGGAACACGACGTGCTGCTGCTGATCAGCCCCGGCGGCAAAAAGATCAAATCGCTCGCCGAACTGAGAAAAAAGAAGATTGCGGTTCTGGCGGACGGCGACAGCGGCACGGCCTTCGTCCGCAATCTGCTGGAGATCTCCGACAATGCCGACGCCGCCGCGCGGCTGCAGATGGCGCCGCCGAATTCGACGCTCGACAGGCTGTTCGGGTCCGGTTACGGCGCGGTGATCGTCATCGCCCATGCCTCCACGCTGGCCAAGGACAAGAACTACGAGAAATATGCCGGGCATGGCAGCTTCACCCTGAATGCGATCGACGAAGCGAAAGCACTGGCGCGAAGGAATCCGGGAATTTCTGAGGAAACGCTGCCCACCGGCATGCTGTCCTCGTCGCCCGTCATCCCCGACGACGATCTCGATACTATCGGACTGCAATGGCTGCTGGTCGCGCAGTCCAGATTGTCGTCGAGTACCGCAGAGGATCTCGCGCGCACGATCTACGAAAACAAGGCTGAACTTGCCCTGGATGACGGCTTTGCCTCCAAGATCGAACCGGCGGACACCGACAAGGACGCCTTCATCGTCGCGCAGCGGGGCGCCGCCGAATACATCAACGACGACACCAAGTCGTTCCTGGATCGCTACAGCGATCTTCTCTATCTGGGCGCCGGCGCGCTCAGCGTCATCGGCTCGCTGTTCGTCGCCCTCTACACCAAGGTCACCAGGATCGCGCCGGAAAAGGCCAGCGAACTGGCGACGGCAATTCTCGACATCGGCGAGAGGATCGAGCATGCCTCCTCGATGGACGCGCTCGACGCGCTGCAGGACGAACTCGAGGCCATCCTGCGCGGCGCCGTGATCGGACTGCGCGACGGCACCATCTCGAGCGACGGGCTGGATACCTTCAAGCTCGGATATCAACTGGTGCGCGACGAAATCGGGATGCGGCGCGAGCGCCTGAAGCGGTACGCCGGCCACGACGACAATGTGGTGATGGTCAAGACCGCGCACAGCGCGTGAGCGCGGATCGCGAGGCTGCCACCGCGACGGCTTTTTGAGGGATCGGCGCGTCAAGCCGCATTGGCGACGCCGCCGGCCGCCCGCGGCGCTGGCGCTGTTTGGCGCGCCTCGTTGACGACCTCCGCCCGCACGGGCACTTTGGGGAGGACCGGTCACGCCCGGCTCGCCAGAGCAGCTCTTTTTTCACCGACAGGCGCCGCCTTCCCATGTCCCAGTTCCCCGGTCTGATGCAATTTGTGGCCGCAACGGAGCGCCGCAACATGACCAAGGCGGCCTATGTCGCGGTCGCGACCGGCGTCGCCATGATGGTGCTGCTGACCGTGGATCCGGCCTATGAAATGGCGCGCCAATGGGTCGACGCGCTGCTGTGGGGATGTCTGGCCTTTTTCGTGTTCGAATGGGTGGTGCGGCTCCGGCACGCCTTTCTGGCGCAACGCGGATGGACCTACGCCTTGTCCGGCCGCGGATCGGTGGACGCGATCGCCGCGGCCGCCGTGCCGGTTGCGCTGGCGCTCGGCGTCGATCCCAGGACCGCGTGGCTGCTGGCCGTGCTGTGGGTCATGAAGGTGGTCCCGGGAATCCCCGGGCTACGGCAATTGCGCCGGGTGCTGGTGCAGGAATCCGGCCCGTTGTTGAGCGTGCTGGTGATCTTCCTGATGGTGCTGTTCCTGGCCTCGGTGGCGGTTTATTATCTGGAGCGCGATGTCCAGCCGGCGACCTTCGGCAATATCCCGGCGGCGTTGTGGTGGGCGGTCGCAACCCTGACCACGACCGGCTATGGCGACGTGGTGCCGATCACGCCGCTCGGCCGCCTGGTGGCGGCGCTGGTGATGATCTGCGGCCTCGGCGTCTTCGGGCTGTGGACCGGTATCCTCGCCACCGGATTTGCCGCCGAAACCCGCCGCGACAATTTCCTCAAGACCTGGGAATCGGTCAGCAAGGTGCCGTTTTTTGCCGCCCTCGGCCCCGCCGCGATCGCCGACGTGACCCACATGCTGCGCACCATGGACCTGCCGGCGCGCACCACGATCATCCGCAAGGGCCAGACCGGCGACTGTATGTATTTCATCGCCGACGGCGAGGTCGAGGTCGATCTGCCGGGCAAGAAGGTGGCGCTCGGCGAAGGCGCCTTCTTCGGCGAGATGGCGCTGCTCGGCAACAATTTGCGTTCCGCCAACATCACCACCACGCGGGTATCGAAGCTGCTGGTGCTCGATCTGGTCGATTTCCGCGTGCTGATGGCGCGGCATCCCGATCTGGCCGAGACCATCGATGCCGAAGCCAGGCGGCGGGCGCTGGAAAACAAGTGATGGAGAACCCCATGATGCAAGCCGCCGCGACGGCGAGCGCGCCGCTATTGGATATCGACGGCAAGCGCGCCACCATCCGCCTCAACCGGCCGAGGCACCTGAACCGGCTGCAGCCCGATGACCTCGATGCGCTGCTGGCGCTGTTCGACCGGATCGAAGCCGATCCCGCCATCCGGGTCATGGTGCTGACCGGCACCGGCCGCGCCTTCAGCGCCGGATACGATCTCAACTCGGTCGCCGAGCGCGCCGCCAGCGCCGTCGAACAGCAAAGCGCCGGCTCGGCATTCGAAGTCGTGGTCAACCGGCTTGAGGATCTCGGCGTCCCGACCATCTGCCGGCTCAACGGCGGCGTCTATGGCGGCGCCACCGACCTGGCGCTGGCCTGCGATTTCCGCATCGGCGTCGACACCTGCGAAATGTTCATGCCGGCGGCGCGGCTCGGGCTGCATTATTACAACAGCGGCATAAAGCGCTACGTCGCGCGGCTCGGCGTCGACAATGCCAAGAAGCTGTTCCTGACGGCGCAGAAAATCGATGCCGCGGAGATGCTGCGGATCGGCTATCTCACCGCGATGGTGCCGGCCGCGGCGTTCGACGCCGAGGTCGACCGGCTCGCGGACATCCTTGCCGGCAATGCACCGGTGGCGATGCGGGGCATGAAGCGCGCCATCAACGAATTCGCCCGCGGCCGGCTCGACGAGGAGGCCGCCGACCGCCGCCATCGCGACAGCATGCGCGGCGCCGAGATCAAGGAAGGCATAAGGGCGTTTTCGGAAAAGCGGCTGCCGAAGTTCTGATACGCCTGCCGCCGCTCCCGCCGCCTACTCGTCGACGAAGGTTACGGTGTCGGCAATGCCGGCGCGCGAAGTGCGGTAGCTGTTGATCCTGTGGTCGCGATCCGGAAAGCCGAACGAAATTCCGCATACCACCCGCCGGCTGTCGGCGAGCCCGAAATGGCGACGGATCAGGCCGGAGCGGTACGCCAGCGCCGCCTGCGGGATGGCGCCGAGGCCCAGCGCCTGCGCCGCCAGCAGGAAATTGCCGACATAGGCGCCGCAGTCGATCGCACCATAAATGCCGAGGGCCTCGTCGGTGTGAATGATGGCGACATGCGGCGCGCCGAAGAAATTGAAATTCTCCAGGGCCTGCCGGGCATAGGCCGCCTTGTCGCCGCGCGCGATGCCGAGGGTGTTGTAGAGCTGGAAGCCGCTTTCGCGCCGCCGCTCCTGATAGACGCCGAGATATTCGCGGGGAAACGCAAAATCGCCGTCCGCCGGGGCGCCGGAACTGGCCTCGGCGTAGATCGCATCGCGGAAGCGTTGCCTGGCAGCGCCGCTCGCGATCACGACCTGCCAAGGCTGGCTGTTGCACCATGACGCGGTGCGCTGGGCCGCGGCCAGGATGCGATCAATGGTCGGACGCGGCACCGGGTCGGGCCGGTAGGCGCGGCACGAATAGCGCTGGCGCAGCAGGTCTTCGAGCACCGCGATCGGCTCCTGCTTCGGGCTTGCTGCAATATCGGTCATGAATGAACTTTCTCGCGATGGCTGCTGGCGTGGTGACGCGCGATCAGGAAAGCGCTGCCCCGGGTTCCGGACAGCGCCCCCTCATCGTCCCTTGGTCGGGATCTTGTTGAATGGCACATCCTTGTCGACCCGGATATCTCCGGGCAGGCCGAGCACGCGTTCGGCGATGATGTTGCGCAGGATTTCATCGGTGCCGCCGGCGATGCGGGTCGACGGCGACGACATCAGCATGGCCTGGAATCGGCCGGCCGCCTCGGCGGTCTCCGGATCCGTGAGCACGCCGCTGGCACCCTGCAGGTCCATCGCATACATCGCGATGTCCTGCAGCATCGAGCCCGCCACCAGCTTGCCGATCGAATTCTCCGGACCCGGGCGCTCGCCCTTGGAGAGCGCCGAGATCGCCCGGTAGCTGGTGTATTTCAGGCCGCTGTTCTTCACCGCCCAGTTGGCGAGTTTCGAGCGGGTCGCGCGATCGTCGATCGCCAGCCCATCCTCGGTCATCAGGTTGCTGCAGAAGTCGAAAATCTCGGGAAAACCCGTCGCCAGCCGCGAGCCGATCGACATTCGCTCGTTCATCAGCGTGGTCAGCGAGACGTTCCAGCCGTCGCCGACGGCGCCGAGCCGCTGCGAATCCGCAACCCGCAGGTCGGTGAAGAACACCTCGTTGAACTCCTGCATGCCGTTGGCCTGCTTGATCGGCTTGACCTCAATTCCCGGGCTTTTCATGTCGATGTAGAACATCGTCAGGCCCTTATGCTTGGGCACGTTGGGATCGGTGCGGGTGATGAGAATTCCGTAATCCGAGTAGTGCGCGCCCGAGGTCCAGATTTTCTGGCCGTTGACAATCCAGTGATCGCCGTCGCGCTCGGCGCGGGTACGCAGGCCGGCGACGTCGGATCCGCCGGCGGGCTCCGAGAACAGCTGGCACCAGATTTCCTCGCCGGAGGCGATCTTCGGCAGATAGCGCCGCTTGTCGGCCTCGCTGCCATAGGTCATCACCGTCGGGCCGCACATGCCCTCGCCGATCTGGAACGGGCTGGTCAGCTTGCCGTAGACACCCTCTTCCTGCTGCCAGATCACGCGCTCGACCGGGGTGGCGCCGCGCCCGCCATATTCCTTCGGCCAGTGCAGGCAGACCCAACCGCCGTCGGATTTCTTCTTCTGCCAGGCCCTGGCGACCTCGACGATGTCGTCGTTTCTGAGCTGGATCCTGCCGAGCGAGGATTTTGCAAGCTCCTCCTCGAACTGCTTCGGCGCGTTGGCGTCGATCCATTTGCGGGCCTCGGCGCGGAACGCGGCTTCCTGCGGGGTGTCATCAAAATTCATTTTTGTTGCTCCTTGATCTGTCACCCCTTGCTCCGGACGCTAGCAGCGCTCAAGCACCGCTTTCGTGTCCGGGACAGGATACTATCGTCCCTTGGTCGGTATCTGGTTGAACGGAACATCCTTGTCGACCCGGATGTCGCCGGGCAGTCCGAGCACGCGCTCGGCGATGATGTTGCGCATGATCTCGTCGGTGCCGCCTTCGACGCGGGTTCCGGACGCACGCAGCAGCATCGCCTGGAATTTCCCGGCGGCCTCGGCGTCCTCCGGTCCGCTCAGCACCCCGGCCGCCCCCTGCAGATCCAGCGCATAGGCCGCGATGTCCTGGATCATCGAACCCGCGACCAGCTTGCCGATCGAATTCTCCGGCCCCGGGCGCTCGCCTTTCGACAACGCCGAGATCGCGCGCATGCTGGTGTATTTCAGCCCGCTGGCGCGCACCGCCCAGTTGGCGAGTTTCGAGCGCACGCCGCGGTCGTCGAGGGCAGGGCCGTCGTTCAGCATCAGACTGCAGCAGAACTCGAACAGTTCGGGAAACCCGGTCGAGACGCCGGCGCCGATCGACATCCGCTCGTTCATCAGCGTGGTCAGCGACACGTTCCATCCGTCATTGACGGCGCCGAGCCGCTGCGTGTCCGGGATTTTCACGTCGGTGAAATACACTTCGTTGAATTCGGACTGGCCATTGGCCTGCTTGATCGGCTTGATCTCGACGCCGGGACTTTTCATGTCCAGGAAGAACATCGTGAGACCCTTGTGCTTGGGCACATTGGGATCGGTGCGGGTCAGAAGGATACCGTAATCGGAATAATGCGCGCCCGAGGTCCAGATCTTCTGGCCGTTGATGATCCAGTCGTCGCCCTGCTTCTCGGCCCGGGTACGCAGGCCGGCAACGTCCGATCCGCCGGCAGGTTCGGAAAACAGCTGGCACCAGACCTTTTCGCCCGACGCCAGCGGCGGCAGATAGGTTCGCTTCTGATGTTCTCCGGCAAACGCCATCATGGTCGGCCCGCACATGCCGTGGCCGATGATGAAGATTCCGCTGAGCTTGCCGAAGGCGCCCTCTTCCTGCTGCCAGATCACCCGCTCGATCGGCGTCGCGCCGCGGCCGCCATACTCCTTCGGCCAGTGCAGGCAGGCCCAGCCGGCGTCGGCCTTCTTGCGCTGCCAGGCCTTGGCGACGTCGAGGATGTTGGCGCCCTTGAGCTGGGTGCGGCCAAGCGAGGACTTGCGCAGCTCTTCCTCATACTGCCTGGGCGCGTTGGCTGCGATCCAGGCCTTGGCCTCGGCGCGGAACGCGGCCTCTTGCGGGGTGTCGTCGAAATTCATCAGCGTGGTTCTCTCTGTTTGCGATCCCCGGACACGACGCAGCCGCGAAGCGGTGCGCCGCAGATCCGCGGTCCATTGCATGGGTCCCGGCTCTGCAGCGCAGCGTAAAGAACGCCGCACCGCGTCCGGGACCCGAATCGGTTACGCCGCATTGCGCTTGCGCATCCGGTCGATCAGCGCGTCTTCCCAGTAGGACAGGCTGCCGAGCGACAACGCCATGGCGTTGGAACGACGGTAATACATGTGGCAGTCGAACTCCCAGGTAAAACCCATGCCGCCATGAACCTGGATGTTGTTCTTGGCGCAATGCTGGAACGCCTGCGTGGCGCTGATCCGTGCCGCGGCGGCGGCTTCCGCCAGTTCCGACGCATTGGTCGAGAGCGCCCAGGCGCCGTAATAGCAGTTCGAGCGCGCCAGCGTCGCCGACACATACATGTCGGCGAGCAGATGCTTGACCGCCTGGAACGAGCCGATCGGCCGGCCGAAGGCGATCCGGTCGAGCGCATAATCGCGCCCCATTTCCAGGGCACGGTCGGCGCCGCCGACCTGCTCGAACGCCATCAGCACCGCGGCGCGGTCGAGCACCTGTGAAAGCAGGCTCCAGCCTTCGTTGGCGGGGCCGAGCGGCTCGGCCTTGCAGTTCTTGAAGCTGAGTTCGGCCTGGCCGCGCGACGGATCGATATTGGTCAAGGCCTTGGCTTCGACGCCCTCCGCTTTCATCTCGACCAGGAACAGCGAGATGTCGGTGTCGCGCCCGCTCGACCCGGTCCGCGCGGCGACAATGGCGAAATCCGCGATGGCGCCGTCGGGCACCGGCTTCTTGACTCCGTTGAGGCTGCCGCCGGACGCCGAGAGTTTTATGGCTTCCGGGGACGGATTTCCCTTGCCCTCGAACAGCGCCAGCGTGCCGATCGCGGCACCCGAGGCGATCGCGGGCAGCCACTTCTGCTTCTGCGCCTCGCTGCCGGCCAGCAGGATGGCTTCCGCCGCCAGATAGACCGTGGAGGAAAACGGCACCGGCGCCAATGCGCGGCCGATCTCCTCGGCGATCACGCAGAGCTCGAGGTGCCCGGCCCCGGCGCCGCCGAAGGCTTCCGGGATGGCGACCCCGAGAAAGCCCATGTCGGCGAGGCCTTGCCACAATTCTCGGTCATAGGGCTGCTTGCCGTCGAGCACCGCGCGCACCGCCCTGGGCGGACATTTTTCCGCGAGAAATTTTCGCGCTTCGTCGCGGAGCTGCTTTTGTTCGTCGGAGAAGTCGAAATTCATGGCGTTGTCACTCGGGTTGGAGATGCATCAAAGCGAGACCGTCATTCCGGGGCGCCGGTGAAACGAGCGAGCCCGGAAACCATAACGACGACAGGGAGTATGGATTCCCGGCCTGCGCCAAGCGCGCATCCCGGAATGACGACTGATCTTGACCGGCGCAGAATTCATTGCAGCACAATCACGTCTTCGCCAGGCGGATCGGCATAGAGCCGTTCCACCAGTGCGGCGCGGCGATCGAGTCCGGCGCGA
>Ga0302279_10000506_pt1 | contig 56848 bp, 50 predicted proteins | sample III_Bog_N3_3_FD_194541 | JGI IMG/M metagenome (GOLD analysis project Ga0302279, IMG submission 194541) | Peat permafrost microbial communities from Stordalen Mire near Abisko, Sweden - III_Bog_N3_3 | ecosystem: Environmental > Terrestrial > Soil > Wetlands > Peat | place: Sweden: Abisko... | reverse complement strand
CGTGGAAATGAACGACGCGGTTCCACGGGATCGCGTCGAGGTACGTCTTGGGGTCGAACCCGTGGTTGAACGCGGACACGTAGACGTTGTTCACGTCGAGCAGGAGCGCGCAGTCGGCGTCTTCGGCCAGTCGCCCGAGGAACTCCCACTCCTTCATCTGCGAGCCTGCGTGCTCGACGTACGTCGACGGATTCTCCAGCGCGAGCGGTCCTCCGAGAAAATCCTGAACGGCGCGGACTCGCGCTGTGACGTGGCGTAGCGCCTCCTCCGTGTACGGGATTGGCAAGAGGTCGTGCGTGTTCCGGTGCGCAACGCCGGTGAAGCAAAGATGATCGGACACGATCCGCGCGCGCGTTCGGTCTCGAAGCGCGACGAGCTCCTTCAGGTACGCGCGGTCGAGCGGATCGGTCGAACCTATCGACATCGACACGCCGTGCATCACGATCGGATACCGCTCGGCGATCGCGTCCAGGAAGTGCAGCGGCTTGCCGGCCGTCTGCATGAAGTTCTCGCTGATGATCTCGAACCAAGCGACATCGGGTTGCTGCTCGATGATATGCGGGTAGTGCACGGTCCGCAGACCGATGCCGATGCCGAGGTCCGGGAGGCGGAAACGATTGGCCATGGGTAGCTCTCGGAAAAGAAAAAGGCGGCGCGCAGACCACTAGGTCGCGACGCCGCCTCTCGACCTACGATGGTCTCAGGCCGTCTTGCAGCCGCCCTGTCCCTTGCAGGCGTTCTGTCCCTTGCAGGCGTTCTTGTCCGTCTTGCAGGCGCCCTGACCCTTGCAGTCGTTCTGGCCCTTGCAGGCGTGCTTGCCCGTGGCCGTAGCCGCAGCGCCCGAGGCCGCCGGAGCGGCCGCCGTCGCCGCCGACGACGCGGACGCCGCATCGGGCGTCCCGGCGCCACAGCCCATCAGGATCCCGCCCACCGCTGCCGCAACGATCGCATTCGTAATCTTCATAGGTTCCTCGTCCTTTGAGTAAAGGCGTCGCCGTATTCGCAACGCGGGCCTCTCGATGCGTACCCGCCAAACTCTACGCGCGAGGCGCCCGATTGGTTTCGGTCGGCGGCAGCCTACATCTGGACGGCCTGTCAGTGCGAGAATCGCGCGTGACGTTTCGAGCCCCAGTCCAAGGCCGCGCTTCGCCCGCGACTCACCTGCACTAACGAGCTCGCCCGCGCGCGCTCTTCACGATGTCGTTCGCAGCGGCGTCGCGACCGAACCAGCCGCTCCAGAAGCTGCGCGCGGGACCGGTCGTTTCGCGTCGGATCTCGAACAGGTTCTCGCCTTGCGGCTCGAGCCCACGAGCGACCAAGTCGAGGACCTGCGTGAACTCTCGTTCGGTCTCGGGATCCACGAACGTCGACTTGCACGACCTGCATCGGTACGCAGGCACTTTGCCCGAATAGCGATCGCCCATGACGAGATGCTCGCGCTTGATCGCCACGGTTCTCATCCGGAAGAGGCCGCAGTCAGGACATCCCAACATTCCCAACAGGCTATTCCGAACTCCTGAGGAACTAGGAAAACTCGGCGAAGAATTGGCTCGAGAGCGCTGATTTGTAGTCGTATCTCCGCGCGTGTCGGACGCGGGGCGCGCGTCAACGACACTAAGGGCCCGTGCCGCCGGTCCCACCGCCCGTGCCGCCGCCGGTGCCACCACCCGTTCCACCACCACCGCCGGTTCCACCGCCCGTGCCGCCGCCGGTTCCGCCACCGGTTCCACCACCACCGCCGGTTCCACCGCCCGTGCCGCCGCCGGTTCCACCACCACCACCGGTTCCACCACCACCACCGGTTCCACCGCCACCGCCGTTCCCACCGCCACCACCGCCGTCATGATGGTGATAGCCGCCGTCCGCGCCGGGGTAGTTGAATCCAGCGTCGAGTTCCGTCGGCCCGGCGTCGCCGAACGGGATCGGAGATCCGGCGTCGGTCGTCGGTTGTCCTGGGTCGCTACTGCCGCCTGAGCTATTGCCGCTCGGCGACGAAGCGCCCGAATCGGCCCCGTTGTCGCTCTCGCCGTTGGACGCGCTCGAACCCGAATTGGTCGCGTCGTCGCCAGGCGGATATAGAGACGTGCCGCCGCAGCCGAGAGGGGCAATGAGAAGCGTGGCAAACAGCGCTCGTCGAAGCAGCATCGTGTCCTCCGAACCGTTTCTGTGGGTGGCGGCCCGTCCTCTTGACGGGGCGCGTCCGGTTGTGGGGACCGTTGCGCGAAACGGATCACATGAGACCCAAAGTCGGTGTCATGTCGGCGTACATCGGGCGAACGCCGACTCGTGAGACGCGAAAACTACATCCGCCTGCTCTTGGTCGTCCCGCTCCCAACTGCTTGAAATGAGGGGTCATCTTTCCGAAGCCCATGAGATGCACCATCGACGAACGGGCGTTCTGGGCAACAATGAGCCGTGCGGATGATCCTTTTCGTCCGGGGGCGGCCACTATATCGAGGCGATGGGCGAGCCGAGCATGGATGACGAACGCACGTTCGCGCTGAGCGTGGAAGCCGCGCCCACGTCGACCATGGAGCTGGCGCGCATCGCAGCGACCGGCGACAGCGCGGCGACCGGCAAGCTCCTGCGCGCGCTCGCGCCGCGGATCTCGCGTGTCGTCCGCGCGGTGCTCGGCGCTGGCCACCCGGACGTGGACGACGCGATTCAACAGGCGCTCATCGGGTTCGTGCAGGCGCTCCCTGCGTTCCGCGGTGATTGCGACCCGCTCGGCTACGCCTCGATCATCGCCGTGCGCGCGGCCGTCGCGGCGCGCAAGCGCTCCCGCACCGACCACGCACGGCGCGATGACGGTGCCGACGCCGACGCGATCCCGGGGCGACGGCCTTCACCGGGTGACGAGGCGGCCGCGCAGAAGAGGAAGAGTCTCCTCCGCGACCTTCTCTCGGAGCTTCCGGTCGAGCAAGGCGAAGCGCTGGCGATGCGTGTCGTTCTCGGGTGGTCGCTCGAGGAGATCGCGGCGCAGAGCGGCGCGCCGCTGAACACCGTCCGCAGTCGACTCCGGCTCGCCAAAGAGGGGATGAAGAAGCGCATCGAGTCGGAGCCCGCTCTCATCGAAGCGCTGGAGGTGGAGTCGTGACCGTCGTCGGCCTTCACCCCGAGGAGCTCCTCGACAAGGACGCGCGCGGCGTGATCTCCGATTCGGAGCGCGTGCGGCTCGAAGCGCACATCGCGCAGTGCTCCGTGTGCCGCGTGGAGCAGCAGATGCGCGCCGACTTTGGCGACGAGATGGCGGCAGACGACGAGCGCATCTCCGTGTCCGCCGCGCTGCTGGCTTTCGCGAAGATCGAGAAGCAAACCGAGGCGCTCGCATCGAACGATCGTGTGTGCGCTCCCTCCGAGTCGGTCGTGCCGCCCGTGCTGAAGCTGAAGCCGCGTCGCCGGGTGCCGAGGACGGCGTGGTTACTCCCTGCTGCGGCCGTCTTTGCCGTCAGTGTCGCCGGCGCGACGGGCGTCGGGCAGCGGGCGTGGTCGACGATCGTGGGGGCCGAGGTGGCCGGTGCGACCGAAGCGGTGCCCGTGGTTGCCCCGAAGCCGGTCGCGAAGCACGTGTCGCGACACACGTCGCCCGCTCGAGTGACGGCGCCGACGCCGCCGAACGACGTCCTCGTTGCTCCGGCACCGCCTCTGCAAGCTGCACCCCAGCGCGTCGCGCACCCCGTGGTGCGCGACGAGGCGGCGTCGCTCTTCGATTCGGCAACCGGTGCGCGCCGTCATGGCGACTACACGAAGGCGCTCGCGCTTCATCGCGAGCTCGAGGCGCGCTTCCCGTCGAGCCGCGAGGCGCACGTGGCGCGCGCGACGATGGGGCGTTTGCTCCTCGATCTGGGCGACCCGGCTGCCGCCTTGAGTAGCTTCGACGAGTACCTGGCGTCGGGGGCAGGCGAGCTGGGTGAGGAGACGATGGTCGGTCGCGCGACTGCGCTCGAGCGCCTTGGTAGGTCGGACGACGCGCGCCGCGCCTGGCAAGCGCTGCTCGCGGCCTATCCCGATTCCCCCTACACGGCCCACGCGATGCGCCGTCTCGGGAGCCCGAGCGTGCACTGATGTCGCGGCGTTCGCGAACGGCGAACGTGCTCGCCGCGCTGACCACGATTCTGCTCGCGGCACCTGCGTTCGGCCAGGCGCCGCCCGCGTCCGCGGTGGTGGTCAACGTTGTCGGCGCGGGGGACTCGCAGCCCGCTCTCGAGGCTTCGCTCCGGGAGCTCCTCGCGCGTCTACGGCTCACGATGAACCCGAGTGACGCCGCGCCCGACGCGATATTGGCGCGCGTTCAGATCGATCTCACCTCCACGTCGCAGGCGACCGTACTCGTCACCGACGGTCACACCGGTGAGGTGCGAGCGCATCGAATCATCCCGCGCGACGCCTCCGCGGCCATCATCCGCGAGGAGATCGCCCACGCCGTGCAGTCGGCGGTCGAGTCCACGCTCCTCGTTGACGCGCCGCCGCCGCCCCCGCCCGCACCCGCGCCGGTTCAGCCGGCTCCGATCCCGCCGCCGATCGAGCCACAGCACGAGGCACCGCCGGAGGTTCCGAGGACGCGACGGTGGTTCGCGCTCGACGTCACGACACTCGCAGGCGCGGGCCCATTCGGCAGTGGTGCCGGTCCCGTGGTTCGAATGGGCGGAGGTGCGCAGCTCAGCTCACGGGAGGGCCTGCGTCCGTCGATCGCGTTCACGGGCTACTACGCGGTGCCGTTTCAGTCCAACGCCTCGCTCGTCGGCTCGTACGCGAACCTGGTCTCGCTCCGCGTGACGCCCGCGATCGAGGTGCTCCACGCTTCGTGGTTCGCACTCGACCTGGGCGTGACGGGGGGCATCGATGTCCTTTCGGTGCAGCCACACTCGGCGATCCTCCCCTCCACGAACCTAGGACCGACCACGTCGAGGGTCGATCCGATCGTCGGCGGCGCCGTGACGGCGCGCGCGGCGCTGGCCTCGAGCGTCGTGTTCGTGCTCGCCGTCGACGTGGACGTCGACCTCGCGTCGCGCCGTTACGTGCTGGACGACGGCAGTTCGCAGGTCGACGTCTTCGATCCCTGGCGCGTGCGGCCGACCGTTCTCGCGGGCCTCGCCTTCACGGCGTTCGGCGAGGGGCTGTTCGCTCCGCGCGTCGCGATGCAGGAGTCGCGATGAGCTCGTCTCGCTGTGTGATCGCGATCTCGTTCGCTGCGCTCGCCGCCCTCGCGTCGACCACGCCGTCGTGCACCCAGGAGTCGATCGTCCTCGCAACCCTGCCCACGACCGATGCAGGCTCGCCCCCCACGCCTGCGCGTTGCGTCGACTCGACGAGCTGCGCCGCGGGGACGTTCTGCTCGAAGACCACCTGCTCGGACGCGACCGGCACCTGCGAGCTCGCTCCCCCGGTCTGTGACCAGCAGCCCGAGAACCCCGTCTGCGGATGCGACGCGATCACGTACTACAACGACTGCCTTCGTCAGGCGGCCGGCATCATGGCGTCGACCCCCGAAGCGTGTCGCTCCGATAGCTTCACGCCCTGCACGACCGACGGCTCGCTCCCCTGCCCTGAGCCCGCCACGCAGAAGTGCGCAGTCCTCATCAGCGGTGGAGGGAAGGGCGGATGCCCGCAGGGCTTTCCCGGCACGTGCTGGGTCGTGCCGCAGGCTTGCCCCACGACGCCCGATGGAACGGATCGATGGGATGCCTGCAACCAGAGCCAGTATTGCGTCGACACCTGCGACGCCATCGCGAGCGGACAACCGTTCCGGCGCTCCGATATGTGTCAACCACCGCCGAACCCGTAGGACAGGAGAGGTCGTTGCGGAGCGGCCTAGGAGCCGTCAGCGGCGTCGGCCGTGCTCGAGGGGCTGGCGTCGCTCGCATCGGGAGTGCCTGCGTCGAGCGCCGCGGTCGGCCCTGCGTCGGCTGGCGTCGGAATCGGCGAGGGGCCCGCGTCCGTCGAAGATGCACTCGCGTCGGCGGTACCCACGGTGATGGCGCCGGCGTCGACGGGCGTGACGCAGCCGCTCGGGTTCCACGTCCAGCTGAACGCTGAAGCGTTGTCGCACTCGTCGGGATCGGACGCGCACAGCCCCTGTCCGCTGCTCGTCGCGCACCATCCGCAGCCGTTGACGGGGGTACACGTCCCGCACGTCGTGAGCTGGTTGCACGGATCTTCCGACGCCCACCCCCCGCCGCCGTGGTGCCCGTGATCGTCGCAGGCGACGACGCAGACAGCGAGACCGAACGCGGAGAAGCAAAGGGCTCCCAGGAATCGACTGCGATGACTCCAAGCTTTCATGGCGAATCGAAATATAGCGTACTGCGACGAGCGCGCATTGAGTCGTGGCCCGCGCGGATGAGGCGTCACTGATTCTCGAAAAGTGCGCCTTCACGAAAGAGGAGACCGGCGACCTCGAGAATCGCGACCGCCGCGACCGCCACGAGCACCTCGGCGAGCAGCGCGTTGGTCCACGTGCCCGCGATTCCGAGCGCCTTCCACGTCGCGACGCCGGCCGCACCGATCGCGAACGTCGCGATCGATGCGATCTGCTGCGTCGCCCGGGCGACGGGAACCTTCATGGAGATGACGATTGCGACCGACGACATGATGAGCCCGGACGCAGCCGACGCGCCGATGGCCGTGAGGACGACGACCGGCGCGGGGACGAAGGGGCCGCTGGCGACGTTCACCGTGACCGTGGCCACGAGCAGAGACACGCACGCGACGATCGTCCCCCACGCGACGGAGGCCAGCGTCTTGCCGACGAGGATCGTGCGCGGAGCAAGCGGGGTGGACAGGAGCGTCTCCAGCGTGTGCCTCTCTCGCTCTCCTGCGAAGGCGTCGGCTGCGACGCTCGCGGCGGCGACGCCAGGTAAGAGCGCGAAGAAGAGCACGGTCACCGGATGCTTCGCGTGCCAGAGCTCGACCTGGGACGCGGGGAGGAGCACTCCCAGTACGAGCACGTGCATCACCGCCTGCACGTAGCCGCCGCGACGCGCCTGGCGATCACCCAGCACCTCCTGGAGCTCCTTGCGAAGCACGGCGCCCAGACCTCGCATCATGGCTGCGGCTCCCGCGTGACGAGCTTCACGAACGTCTCCTCGAGCGTGAGCTGTCGCGGGGACAGCTCTTCGAGCACGACGCCGCGACGCACGAGCTCCGTCGCCAGCCTCTTTCGCTGCACCTCGGTGCAATCGACGATCATCCGATCGGCACCGGTGTCGTCGCCGCGCGGCTCCGGCGCGAAGCCGATGAGGAGCCCCTCCAGTTGCATCGCCTCCAGTGCTTCGAAGAGCCCCCCTTCGCCCGCGACGACGACCTCGACCGCCTCGCTCTCGGCGCGCGCCAGCAGCGCGCGAGTCGCTCCCCTCGCCACGGTCTTCCCTTCGCTGATCACGGTCACGTGATCACACACGCGCTCGACGTGGTGCAGGTCGTGCGTCGTGAGGAGCACCGTCGTCCCTTCGTAGCGCGCGAGCGAACGGAGGCGACCGCGGAGCTCGACGGCGGCGGCGGGATCGAGCCCCGTGAACGGCTCGTCGAGCAGGACCAGCTTCGGCCGGTGCAGGAGCGCGCGCGCGACCGCCAGCTTCTGGCGCATCCCCTTCGAGAACTGCAGCACGCGGTCGTCCCTGCGATCCCATAGGCCGCTCTCTCGCAACGACATCTCGACGCGTGTGCGCGCCTCGCGCACGTCGAGGCCGTGCGCACGGGCGTGGAACATGAGGTTCTGGTGCGCCGTGAGACGATCGTAGTGCCCGTCGTGGTCGAGCAGCACGCCGACCTGCGCGCGTACGCGCATGGGTTCCACGCGCGGATCGTGGCCCAGGACACTCACATTTCCGCTGTCGCGCCCGACCAGCCCGAGGAGCACACGGAGCATCGTCGTCTTGCCGGCGCCGTTCGGCCCGATCAAGCCCGACACCTCACCCGCGGGGACGGTGAGATCGATTCGCTCGAGCGCCATCTTGGCGCCGTAACGCTTCGCGACCCCTTCGAGAACTACGGCCGCACCACTCATTGCGGTGCTGAACATACACTCGCCACCAATCCTCGGCTGTGCACACCTTGCACGTCGCGCGCACGGTAATTCGTGCCTCCGAAGGCGCGAATCCCTGTGACGACGCGCTGGCGGTTGCTAATTTTAGGTGTCGGGCTTCATCGAGGGGAACCATGCCTATTCAGCTTGCGGAGAATGCTGTCGTCGCGGGTCGCTTCAAGCTGAATCGCCTCATTGGGCGCGGTGGAATGGGTTCGGTCTGGCAGGCCACGCACCTCGGCCTCGACATCCCGTGCGCGGTGAAGTTCATCGAAGGGGAGATGTCGAACATGGCCGAAGCGCAGACGCGCTTCGAGCGCGAGGCGAAGGCCGCGGCGCAGCTCCGTAGTCCGCACGTCGTGCAGATCCTCGATCACGGTGTCTGCGAGGGGACGCCGTACATCGCGATGGAGCTCCTCGACGGCGAGGACCTCGGCAAGCGCCTGGCACGCAACGGGCGCATTCAGCCGAGCGAGCTCTCCGCGATCATCACCCAGGTCACGCGCGCGCTGACCAAGGCGCACGCGGTCGGGATCGTCCATCGCGACCTCAAGCCCGACAACATCTTCCTCGTGCGTGACGACGATCGCGAGATCGCCAAGGTGCTCGACTTCGGCATCGCGAAGTCGGCCAGCAACGCGCTCGAGGGGAGCAACACCAAGACCGGCGCCATGCTCGGCACGCCGTACTACATGAGCCCGGAGCAGGCGCAGGGGATCAAGACGGTCGACTACCGCAGCGACCTCTGGTCGCTCGCGGTCATCGTCTTCCAGTGCCTTACCGGTGCGTTGCCCTTCGAGAGCGAGGCGCTCGGCGACCTTCTAATGAAGATCATCGTGCAGCCGATCCCGCTCCCCTCGCAGGTCGTGTCCGATCTGCCGCCGGCATTCGATAGGTGGTGGGTCCGCGCGTCGTCGCGCGATCCGAACGGGCGCTTCCAGAGTGCCAAGGAGTTCGCCGAGTCGCTGCAGCTCGTGCTCGGCGGGTCGCAGCTCACCGAGATGATGGACCGCGGTCAGCTGAAGGCGGTGCTCGGGCAGACGCCGAACCCCGCCGGGCCTCTCACGCCGATGCCTTCGCCGGCCGGCGGGTACGGCACGACGACTCCCGAGCCCGGGATCTTCCCTTCAGGAAAGGGGTTCGCAGCGACGACGGGTGGGGGCGTGGTGCACGGCGACAGCGCGAACATGCCGATCGCGGGCGCGCCGAAGCGCGGCGTGGGAATCGCGGTCGCAGGGGTGACGTCTCTGATGCTCGTGGCCGGGATCATCGGTGGGATCGTGATGCTGCGCGGGCGCGGCAGCGAGGCGGCGACCGCCCACGCGGGGGCCGCGGTGGTCGCGGAGACGCCCGCCCCGTCGCCCCAAGCCCCGGTGACTCCACCGGCAGCGCCCGTCGCGCAGGCTGCACCTCCGCCGCCATCCGCGCCCACCGCCGCTCCCGATCCGTCCGCAGCGACTGCGGCTGCGACTCCATCCGCCGCTGCTGCAACCGCCGATCCCCCCAGGCACCACCACGATCACGGTGGCGCTGCGCCCGCGGCGCCCAAGCCAGCCGGCGCCCCCGCCGCGAAGCCCGCCTCCGCGAAGCCCGCGTCGCAGGACATGGGGTTCTGATCGTTCTTCCGGGCCCGCCAGGCATCGTGCGATGCTCATGGCATGCGCTCTTTCGCCCGCTCTGCGCTGGTCGCGGCGTCCCTCGTGTTGGTGGCTCCCATGGCGCTCGCGCAGAGCGACGCCGACCGCGCGACGGCGCGTGAGCTGGGTAAGGACGGACAGACCGCGCTCGAGAAGAAGGACTACAAGACCGCGGAGGATCTCTTCCACCGCGCCGAATCGCTCTTCCACGCTCCGACGCTGCTGCTTGGTTATGCGCGCGCGGAGGCGGGGCTCGGCAAGGTGGTGAACGCGGCGGAGGCGTACAACCGGATCGTCCGCGAAGGGGTCGCGCCGGGAGCGCCGCAGGTGTTCGTGGACGCGCTGGCCGCGGCGAAGGCGGAGGTCGGCGCCGTCCAGGCGCGCATCGCGACCGTGACGGTGACGATTACCGGGCCGAGCGATCCGAAGGTCACGATCGACGACACCCCGGTGCCGACCGCGGCACTCGGCGTGAGGCGCCCGATCGATCCGGGCTCGCACGTCGTGAAGGCCACCGCTGACGGCTTCGACCCCGGCCAGACGACCTTCACCGTGGCCGACGCAGGCTCGACGACGGCGTCGCTCACGCTCACGAAGTCCGCGGCAGCCGCCGTCGCGGCGGTCCCGGCCCCCGCGGCCGGGGGGACTGAGTCGGCGGCACCGGCAGGCTCGCCTTCGCAGCCGGCCAGCGCGGACTCTGGCGCGAGCGCGTCGACCGGAAGCACGCAGCGCACGCTCGGAATCGTGGGGATGGGGGTCGGCGGCGCCGGGCTCGTGCTCGGGGCCGTCACCGGTGTGCTCGCGATGGGGAAGCACTCGTCGATTCAGTCGGCGTGCGGCGGCTCGACCTGCCCAGCCAGCGAATCGAGCGACATCAGCAGCTACCACTCGCTCGCCGGCATCTCGACGGTCGGGCTCATCGCAGGTGCCGTGCTGGCTGGAGGCGGCGCGGTGCTGTTCTTCACGGCGCCCCACGGGAGCAGCGGGCCCACGACGGGGGCGACCGTGCAGCCGTTCATCGGGCTGGGGACGGTCGGGGCGTTCGGGCGGTTCTGACCCACGGAACCTGGCGCCGGCGATAGCCGCAACGGCTCAGGTCTGAACGCGCCGGCGCGAGGTGCGGGAGCTGGGTCGGAGGCAGTACGTGCTGGGTCGGAGGCAGTACGTACTGGGTCGGAGGCAGTACGTGCTGGGTCGGAGGCAGTACGTGCTGGGTCGGAGGCAGTACGTACTGGGTCGGAGGCAGTACGTGCTGGGTCGGAGGCAGTACGTGCCGGGTCGGAGGCAGTACGTGCTGGGTCGGAGGCAGTACGTGCTGGGTCGGAGGCAGTACGTGCTGGGTCGGAGGCAGTACGTGCTGGGTCGGAGGCAGTACGTACTGGGTCGGAGGCAGTACGTACTGGGTCGGAGGCAGTAGCTGCTGGGTCGGAGGCAGTAGCTGCTGGGTCGGAGGCAGTACGTGCTGGGGTGAAGGCGGTTCGAGTCCGGTCCGAGCGACCCCGTGCGTAGTCCGGAGGGCGTTTCGCCCATCACGCCAGGTCGAACACCAGCGCTTCGGCCGATTCGACCCCCACGAGCGCGAGCACGCCCGCGTCGCTCGTCGAAGCCCCGTCTCCGGCGTGAAGCAGCGCGTCCCCCACGCGGATCGCCCCCTTCACGACCTGAATCCAGGCGTGCCGCCCCGCGGCCACCGTGTGCTCCACTTTGGCGCCTGCCCCGAGGAGCGTCGCGAAGATCCGCGCATTTGCGTGCAACGTCACACTCCCCTCGGCCGCATCGGGCGACGCAACGAGGCGGAGGCGGTCGCGCTTCTCCGCATCGGCGAAGGTCTTCTGCTCGTAGCTCGGCGCGATCCCCCCTCGCTCCGGGAGAATCCAGATCTGGAGGAAGTGCACGAGCTCCGTCTTCGATGCGTTGAACTCGCTGTGACGAACGCCGGTCCCCGCGCTCATCCGCTGCACGTCGCCCGGGCGAATCACCGAGCCGGTGCCCATCGAGTCGCTGTGCTCGATCGCACCCTCGATCACGTACGACACGATCTCCATGTCGCGATGCCCGTGCGTGCCGAACCCTTGCCCCGGCTGCACGCGGTCTTCGTTGATGACGCGAAGCGCGCGAAACCCCATGTGCTTCGGGTCGTTGTAGTCGGCGAACGAGAAGGTGTGGAAGCTGTCGAGCCAGCCGTGAGTGGCGTGGCCGCGATCGGTAGCGCGACGGATCGTGAGCATGAGCGGCTCCAGGGATGGAAGGGACGGTGACGGGAGAATAGATGCTCGTCGCTCCGAAGAGGATGCGCGCGCGTGACTCGACGTCCTGTCGTCCGCTCGCGCTTGACGAGTCTCGAGGGCCCCGTTAGATAACCAACGAGTTATTCAACTCAGGGGTTATCCAAAGATGAGAGCCGACCATCTGGACGCGACCTTCGCCGCGCTCGCCGACCCCACGCGCCGCGCCATCCTCGCGCGCCTCGCGCAGGGGGAAGCGAACGTGACGGAGCTGGCGAAGCCCTTCGACATGAGCCAGCCGGCGATCTCGAAGCACTTGAAAGTGCTCGAGCGCGCCGGACTCATCTCGCGCGGTCGCGACGCGCAGTCGCGTCCGTGCAAGCTCGAGGCGCGCCGCCTCAAGGAAGCGACCCAGTGGATGGAGCGCTACCGCCGCTTCTGGGAGGAGAGCTTCGACCGACTCGATTCGTACCTGGGTGAGCTGAAAGCCAAAGAAGCCAAAGAAGAGAAGGAGAAGAACCATGCAAGCAACAAGTGACTCGTCCGCCCGCGAGCTTCGCCTCTCGCGCGTCTTCGACGCTCCTCGCCGCCTCGTCTTCGAGGCTTGGAGCAAGCCCGAGCACCTGTCGCGCTGGTTCGCTCCACGGCCTCTCACCATCTCGCGTTGCGAGCTCGACCTCCGCGCGGGAGGCGCGTTCCGGCTCGTCATGCGAACGCCCGATGGGATCGAGTTCCCGATGGACACGACGTTCCGCGAGGTCGTGCCGCAGGAGCGCATCGTCTTCGCGGGGGTCATTCACGGCGGGGTCGAGGTGGTCACGACGGTCACGTTCGTCGAGCACGACGGCAAGACGACGATGAACGTGCACCAGACGTTCTCGACCGAGTCGGATGCCACGCGTGGCGCGCCGCAAGGGTGGGCGGCGACGCTGGACCAGCTCGGGGAGTTCGTGGCGACGCTCGCGAACTGATTCGCCGGCGCGCGGCGGGCGCTACAGGTACCCCTCTGCCTGAAGGCGGAAGAGTCGCGCGTAGCGCCCGTCGGCCGCGAGCAGCTCGTCGTGCGTGCCGCTCTCCACGATGCGCCCGTGCTCGAGGAACAGGATGCGGTCGCTCATCCGCACCGTTGGGAAACGGTGCGAGATGACGATCGTCGTCCGTCCTTGCGCCAGCTCCCGGAAGCGCGTGAAGACCGCGTGCTCGGCCTCGGCGTCGAGCGCGGCGGTGGGCTCGTCGAGGATCAGGACGTCGGCCTCCTCGCGCATGAACGCGCGTGAGAGCGCCACCTTTTGCCACTGCCCCCCCGACAGCTCCACGCCGCCCGAGAACCACTTTCCGAGCGGCGTCGCGAGCCCTTTCGACAGCTCGCCCACCAGCTCGCGCGCTCCTCCGCGCTCGACCGCGCGCGCGACGCGATCGTCCTCCCCTAGGTGCTCGACGCTGCCGACGCCGACGTTCTCGCGCGCATCGAGCATGTACTTGTTGAAGTCCTGGAAGATGACGCCGAAGCGCCGGTGGAGCTCGTCGGCCGCGTAGGACACGAGCGGCTTGCCATCGAGGAAGATGGCCCCCTCGGTCGGCTCGTAGAGGCGCGTCATCAGCTTGATGATCGTCGTCTTGCCGGCGCCGTTCTGCCCTACGAGCGCCAGGCTCTGTCCGCGCGGAATCGTGAACGACACGTCGCGCAGCGCCCATGCGTCCTGCCCGGGGTAACGAAAGCCAACGTGGTCGAATACGATGCCTTCACCCGAAGCTCCCTCCGGGAGCGGCGCCGGGGCGAGCATCTTCGGCTCGTCCTCGCGGTAGGCGAGGAACGAGAACAGGTTCGACATGTAGAGGTTGTGCTCGTAGATGCCGCCGATGGCGCCGAGCACGCTCTGGAACGACTGCTGCCCCTGCCGGAACGCGACCACGTAGAGCGTCATGTTCCCCAGCGTGAGCCGCCCCAGCGCCGCGCCGATGGCCATGACCGCGTACGCCGCATAGAAGGCGCCGGTCGCGAGCAGCGAGAACAGCTGTCCGAGCACCCCGCGCCGGACCGCGAGCTTCACGTCGTCCCGGTAGAAGCGCTCCGAGAGCTCCTTGTAGCGACCGAGGAAGAGCGGCCCCAGGCCGAGCAGCTTGATCTCCTTGGCGTGCGAGTCGCTGGCGATGACTTGCTCGAAGTAGAACGTGCGGCGAGTCTCCGGCGAGCGCCAGTTGCGCAGCTTGAACGCCTCCTTGGCGAGCCGCATCTCGACGAGCGTCGCGGGCACCGTCGTCACCACGAGGCCAGCCACGGCCCACGTGCTGAAGCGCACGAGCAGCGCGACGTAGCCAACGAGCGTGAGCGCGTTCTGCACGAGCTGGAAAGCGTCGGTCACGAGCTGCACCGGGCGTGACGAAGCCTCGCGGCGGGCGCGGGTGAGCTGATCGTAGAAGTCGGGGTCCTCGAAGGAGCGGAGGTCGAGCGTGAGCGTCTTCTCGAGGATGGCGACGTTCACGTCGACGCCGAGGCGGCTTCCGAGCACCGTGCGTGTGACGGAGAGAGCGCGCATCACGATGGCGAGCAGCGCGACGACGGCGAGCTCGCAGAGCACCCAGCGCAGCGCGAGCTGGTGGGAGCCGGCGACGACGGCATCGACGATGCGCTTGCCTGCGTACGCGGTCGCGAGCGGCAGGCCTGCGGCGACGAGCGTCAGCGCGGCAAGTGCCGACGTGAGCGGCGCCGAAGAGCGCCAGACGAGCCTCAGGGTGGCGCGAATGTGCCGGAGACTGACCGCGAGGCTCTCGCTGACGGGCTGCGGTGCTGGCGCGGGGCGCTCGCGCGCGCGAGGCAGGTGAACCACGGAGATCGCCTGTACCTGGGTTTCGCGGTGGTGGATACGCGTCGCGAGCCGGGCCCGACCGTCAGCGCGTGTAGTCGTCGGGACCGAACGTCACGTCCCCGTTCCCATCCGCTTCCATCTTCGCGCGCAGCGTGTCGACGGCGATCTCGACTACGTCGAACCGCGTCGTTGGCGCGTAGTATTCCTCCTCCTCGACTTCGCCCACCAGCTTGAGGCGCGTCTCCAGGAACTCGCGCTCGCCGGGGTCAGTCTCGAGGTGCGAGTGCCAGCCGTCTTGCGCGGCGAGTGAGAGCGCCTCGCGCGCCATGCCGATGGGGTTGAACGTCAGGTAGACGAACGTGAAATCGAGTCGCCAGCCGTCGTGATCCCCGTCGCAGAACCAGGTCGCGCCGAACGCACGCCGCATCACCTCGCCGAGGTACGCGCCGATCGATGCCTGGACCAGATCGATCGCTTCCGGCTTCTCGGCGAGCTCGGCGCGCGCGTCGCGTACGTACTGATCGACCAGCGACAGCGTGTCCGGCTCGAAGTCGAGCGGGACCTTGTACTTGGACGCTACGAAACGGACGCAAGCGGCGGCGAGCTCGGCCACGGCGACAGGGGGCGGTGCATCGCGTGGATCAGGCGCAAGCTCGAGGTCGGCCGCCGGATCGGGGGCGTCGATTTCCCCCTCGTCCACTTCGGACGCGGTGTCGGCGCTGGGGTTCTTCGTATCGTCGTCGGGCATGTGCTCCGTTCCTATATCGTGGTCACCGATGGGGCGCATCAAGGGGACGAACCTTTCTCACGTGCGCGAATTCGTCGTGAAAGAGCTGGGGGGCGATGCGCTCGCCCGCCTCGACGCGGCGCTCCCCGCCGCATCGCGAGAGGCGTTCGCGTCGTTCTCGGCGACGGGCTGGTACCCCGAGGAGGTCTACGTCGAAGTGGTCCGCGCTCTCGACGACGCGGTCGGCGCTGGCAATGGCGACATGCTCCGTAGGGGGGGCGCGTACGCGGCCGAGTACGACATCTCGCGCATTCATCGCCTCTTCTTTCGGATCGCGAATCCGGCATTCGTTCTCGAGAAGTCGACCGAGATCTGGGCGCGCTTCTTCGACACGGGCGAGTGGACGATCAAGCGTCAGAAGGCCACCTCAGCCGAAGGTGTCCTCACCGGCTGGACGATCACCGACGATCGCTCCTGCGAGTACCTGCGCGCGTACATCCAGCGGATGTTCGAGATCGTCGGCGCGAAGGACGTCGAGAATCGACACGTCGAGTGCCGCGCGCGCGGTGGCGCTCAGTGCCGATTTCTCATCGCCTGGCGCTGAGCTAGGTCCGATTGCGCGGGTGCCACTCCAGCTCGATGAGCATGCGCCCCTCGCTCTTCTCGCTCGTGTCCAGCCGAACGATTCCGTCGAACCCGATGACGTCGAGAACGCCGTACGCCGACCCCTGCGCCGACGCCATCCAGGGCATCGACGCGGTGCAGACCGGCGGCAGCCCTCGGTAGACGAGACGCCCACGGTCGGGCCCCGTCGGCTCGCCCGCGAGCTCGCCTGCGTCCTTGAAGCTCGCCTCCCATGCGCGATGCGCCCAGCGGAGGAGTGTCCCCGGGGTGACGTCCAGGATGCGCGCCCCGGTGCGGAGCACGGGGCCCAGCAGCGGCCCGGTGAGCCAATCCGTCGCGACGCGACGGTAGAATGCGTGCGCGCGCACGGCACCGAACGCCGCGTCGAGGTGATCGGCGAGCGCCACGTGAACCGCCAGCGGCAGCCACCCCACGCGTGAGGACGAGGCGATCACACCTCGCAGCTCCGGCGTGAGCCGCTCGAAGAAGCGCGAGCGCCACGGTTCTTCCTCCTTCTCGACGTGCGTGAGCCAGTCCTGGCAATGCCGCGCTCGTACCCGCGGCTCCAAGTGCGCCATCAGCCTTCACCTCGGTCAATGACTGTCGCACATGGGCTCGCGCGCGCCGCACCGATTCGAGCGCCGTCCGGTCTGGCGCTGAGAGGCGCTCCAAAGTAGGCTTGGGAACTCCATGCGCCTCGGAATCTTCAGCGATGTACACGCTAACTACGAAGCCTTGAGCGCGGTGATGGAGGCGTATCGGGACGAGAAGATCGACGTCTTCTACTGTCTCGGCGACACGGTCGGCTACGGCGGCTCGCCCAACGAGTGCGCGGACCTCGTGCGCGACGTCGCGAAGACCACGATCCTCGGCAACCACGACGCCGCCGTGAGCGGCCGAATGGACTACTCGTACTATTACGAAGCTGCGCGCCACGCGCTCGACGCGCACGCCGCGGTCCTCAGCGACGCGAACATGCAGTGGCTGAAGGGGCTCCCGTACCAGGAGATGCTGAAGGAGATCGACGTGCTCCTCTGCCACGGCTCGCCCGTGCGTCTCGAGGAGTTCGAGTACATCTTCGCCCCCGAGCAGGCGCGCGAGTGCCTGTCCATCTGGGACAAGATCGGACACATCACGCTCATCGGTCACTCGCACCTGTGCAAGGTGTTCGCGCTCACGAAGAGCAGCGTCGAAGAGCTCCCCAGCAACGATTTCAATCTCGAGCCCGACAAGAAGTACATCGTGAGCGTCGGCTCGGTCGGTCAGCCCCGGGACTTCGACAACCGCGCGAGCTTCACGATCTACGACAGCGACAAGAAGCGCTTCGAGTTCAGGCGCATCGAGTACGACATCGAGCTCGCCGCCGACAAGGTGCTCCGCGCGCGCCTGGAGCGGAACTTCGCGCACCGGCTCTTCATCGGCGTCTGAGCGCGCCTCGGCTCGAGCGCACGCGATCTCTCGCGCCGTCCCCCACGGGCATCAGCGCGTCGCCATCCACACCCCGAGCGCCACGGCGATGATCAGCACGACGCCGATGGCGAAGCTCATCGTCCGCGAGGCCTCCGGGCGCGCCGGAGGGGTCGTGGGCACCTGCGACGGTGGCGGCATCGACGGCGGCGGATTGCTCGGGCTCCCCGGCGGGCCGCTCGCCCCGAGACGCTTGCGCGCCTCGTTGAGCGCTTCCTTCGTCTCGGCAGGATCCTGAATGGTGGTGGTCGGCGCGAGCTCGAGCGCGCGCGGGATCTTCGGCTTGGAGCCGAACGCCGGCGGCGGGTCGAGCGGAACGATGGGGGCCAGATCGCGCCCGTCGACCCGAGGGGGTGGAACGCTGCTCGTCTTCTTGTCGCGGTCGCGCGCCCGCGGTGGCATCGACGCCTTCGGTGGCGGTGCATCCGGCCCGTCCAGCACCGAGCGTATGTCGGCTCGCATCTCGCGTGCGGTCTGGTAGCGGTCCTCGCGCCGCTTCTCGAGCGCCTTCATGCAGACCGCTTCGAGACGAAGGTCGATCTTCGAGTCGATCTCCGTCGGGAGCGGCGGGTCCTCCTCGATGTGCTTGAGCACCAGGCGAATCTTGCTCTTGGCCTCGAACGGCAGCCTCCCGGTCATCATGAGGAACAGGATGACCCCCAGCGAATACAGATCGCTCCGCGCGTCGGCAGGCTCGCCGCGCGCTTGCTCGGGCGACATGTACTCGGGCGTGCCGATGAGCGTGCCGTAGGCGGTGAGGCTCCCGGTCTGGGTCGCGGTCTTCGTGGGCTCGGGTATGTCTCCGTCGGGACCGTTCACGTCGAGCGGCGCCTCGCGGATGATCTTGGCGACGCCGAAGTCGCACACCTTCACGAGCTCCATCGGAGCTCCCTCGTCGTCTTTCGAATCGACGAGCATGATGTTCTCGGGCTTGAGATCGCGGTGAACGACCCCCATCTCGTGTGCCACGGCGAGAGCCGCGAGAGTCTGCGACGCGATGCTCACGATGCGCGCGTCGTCGAAGGGGAACTCATCGCGCAGAACGTTGAGGAGATCGCGCCCCTCGATGAACTCCATCGCGATGTAGAGCAGTCCGTCGGGCTCCTCCCCGAAGTCGATCACGCGGATCAGATTCGGGTGCTCCATCCGGGCGGCGGCCTTTGCCTCGCGCTTGAAGCGAGAGGCGTACGTGCCGTCCTTCTTGTCCGGGTTCATCACCTTGATGGCGACCCGCTTCTTGAGGTTCAGCTGCGTCGCCTTGTAGACCGCCCCCATCGCTCCCTTGCCCACGAGGGACTCGATGTGGAACTTGTCGGCGATCGTCCGCCCGAGGAGCGGGTCGTTGCCGGCCGGCGCAGCTTCGGACATCACCACGCAGCCTATCCGATAAGCGCACGCCCAGGAATGATCGCGGCGCGCCTGTGCCTCACGTTCGTGGCGTGGCTTGCGCTCAACGTAGGCGCGAGGGTCAGCGCGTTCCGTACAGCGCGGCTCGCCCGACGAGATCGCGTACGAACGTCGAAACGACGAGGTGGACTTGGTAGGTCATCCCGGGAGTCTCCACCTTCCCATCGACCGACGCCGTGATCGCGGAGCCGCGCGTCGGGTCCATCTTGTCGAGGGTCACCTTCAGGTCACAATGCGGGTTCGGGCACGAGATCGGGGTCATCTTCGGCGCCACGAGCTCGAGCTTCGAAATCTTCGCCCCTCCCGGCTCGACGGCGAGCGCGAGCGACAGGTGGGACTTCTCGGTCCTCGATGGCAGCCGCAGCAGCGCTTCGGTGTCTCGCGCCAGATCGATCCCCACGCCTCCGGCAGGGAGCGACGAGACCACGGCTCCTCCTGCGACGAGGCCCGACAGGTCGATGTCGCCCCCGCCGGCGTCGCTCTCGCCGCGCATCTCGAGGTGCGCGCGCGGCTTGGTTGCGTCGTGCGCTTCGCGCTCGCGCTCGACGAAGAGGCTCTTCACGCGCTCGAGATCGCGCTCGCACGTTCGTCGGTCCCCATCGCCAGTCGCGCATCGCGTGGCGTCGCCGGTCGTGAGCGCTTCGCATGTCGGCTGGCGCGTCGCGAGCTCGGCCGCGCAGATCCTGGGGTCGTGCGTCGCTACCGCGAGGCACGTGGGGTCTCGCCCAGAGCGCTTGTCCGCCGATGCAGCCCACGGGCACTTGTCCGCGTCCTGCTGCGACATCGCCAGCATGGCTTCGCACCGATGCTGAAGACCGCTCGCCGCGATGGCTTCGCATGGCGCGCGATCCTTCAACTTCATCGCCTGGAGCGTGCGACACGCATCGCGAAGGAGCGTGTCGTAGCCGATCGCGCGCACGGCATCGCCGACCACGGGATCCATCGCCGCGTGCTGCGCCACGCACGTATCCAGCGAACCGAAGGTCTCCACGTCCCGCCGCAAGTCTCCGGCGAGCGCCGGCGGATCCGCGCGCTCCACGGGGGGAGCGCCGTCAGTTTCGAGCTCTTGGCTCGTCGGTTCGCTCGGGGGCGGCATGTGCGCGCGCTCTGGAGCTGGCGGAACGATCGGCTCGTCGGCAAAGGGGGAGCGATCGCACGCCCCGCAGGCGACGCCCGTCATGATCGCGATCCCAACCGCCAAGCGCGCGCGCATCGCGCGAACGATTAGCGCGATCGACGCCTCGCGCGCCTCGGAATCGCCGCGTCCCGATAGCTCCGCGCATGTTCAGCTCCACGAAACTTGCGAACTGAACACCGGGCCAGTACATTCCTCGTCACCGGAACGGCTAAGTCACGCGCATCTGCTGAGGAGCACCATGGAAGACAAGAACAAGTCGAAGGCCATCGACCTCGCCGTCGCAAGCATCGAAAAAGAATACGGCAAGGGCTCGATCATGCGGCTCAAGGAGGGGCAGACCCTCACGCCGGACGTCGGCGTCGTCCCGACGGGGAGCATCGGCCTCGACATCGCGCTCGGCATCGGCGGTTACCCGCGCGGGCGCATCATGGAGATCTACGGTCCGGAGTCGAGCGGCAAGACGACGCTCACCCTCCACGCCATCGCGCAAATTCAGAAGGCGGGCGGAGTCGCGGCGTTCATCGACGCAGAGCATGCGCTCGACCCGGCGTACGCCCGGAAGCTGGGCGTGAAGACGGACGAGCTCTTGGTGTCGCAGCCCGACTTCGGCGAGCAGGCGCTCGAGATCGCGGACATGCTCGTTCGCTCGGGCGCGGTCGAGCTCGTGGTCATCGACTCGGTCGCGGCGCTCGTTCCCAAGGCGGAAATCGAGGGCGACATGGGCGACTCGCACGTCGGCCTTCAGGCGCGGCTCATGTCGCAAGCGCTTCGCAAGCTCACCTCGACGGTGGCGCGCTCGAACTGCCTCCTCATCTTCATCAACCAGATTCGAATGAAGATCGGCGTCATGTTCGGCTCGCCCGAGACGACGACGGGGGGCAACGCGCTCAAGTTCTACTCGTCGGTGCGCCTCGACATCCGGCGCATCGGCGCCATCAAGGAGGCGGCGGCGGCGACGAGCGGGAAGGATCCGGCGGTCGTCGGCAATCGCACGCGCGTGAAGGTGGTGAAGAACAAGATGGCTCCGCCGTTTCGCGAGGTGGAGTTCGACATCCTGTACGGGCAGGGAATCTCGCGCTCCGGCGACGTGATCGACCTCGCCAGTGAGCTGAACATCGTCGAGAAGAGCGGCGCTTGGTTCTCGTTCTCGGGGGAACGCATCGGGCAAGGGCGCGAGAACGCCAAGGCGTACCTCGATGCGCACCCCGAGCTACTCGACAAGCTCGAAGCGATGATCCTCGTGAAGCACGGGATCAAGCGTGGCCCTCAGGGGGGCGTGCAGGCGAACGGAGCGCCGCCGCTCGAGGGTGAAGAGAAGGCGAAGACGCGCGCCGTTTCGAAGCCTGCGAACCAGGCCAGCTAGAGCGCGAGCTTCTCGCTCGAACCCATTCTCGCATTTCCCCGCATTTGCGTTCCCGGCGTTCGGCCGGTACGAGCATGGACGTGCGCCTCTACATCATGCGTCACGGTCCGGCCGAGGATCACGCGGCCAGCGGGCGGGACTTCGATCGTGCCCTGACCTCTTCGGGGCGCGATCGGGTGAAGGACGTGGCGCGCGCCCTGCTCGAGGCGGACGAAGCTCCGCATGTGATCCTTTCTAGCCCCCTCGTGCGCGCGCTCCAGACGGCGGAGATCGTGGCTTCGCTCACGAAGCTCGGTGAGCGGGGCGGTTCGGTCGAGGTGCGGCGCGAGCTCGAACCGGGCGGCGATGGGCCGGCGCTGGTGCGCGAGTGCGTCGCACAGGAAGAGAAGCGGGTCATGCTCGTCGGGCACGAGCCGGCCCTGTCCGGGCTGGCCGAGCTCCTTTCGGGACGCCGCTTCCCGGCAGGGCTCCAGAAAGCGATGGTCGTTGGGGTTGCCACCCACAAGGACGAGCCGTCGGCGCTCCCCATGCGCCTTCGCTTCGTCCTCGAGCCCAAGTCGCTCGAGTGGCTCGACGACTCCCGCTGACGTCCGGCTAGGGGCCGCCCCGGATCGACCCGTGGTCAAGGAGAAATCGCCCCCTCCTGCCGATGGTGCGCTGCGCCTACAAATGACGCACTTGGGGGCGCCGGGCCTCGTGTGCAAATGATTGAATTGATGTCATAAAAGATGGTTCCTTGACCGTCCGGGAGCCATCTCCTAAGACGGCTAGGAGGGCTCCGTACGGCGCCCTCGAAGAGGGCTCATGGCGGGTCGGAGCGCGCTGCGGTTAGTGCACGTGTCGAACGCTGCGGCCCCACGCCTGGCGCGCGGGAACTCGTACCTTGCGAGACCCATGGGGGCGGTCGCCATACGCCTTCCGGAACGCATGAGCTCGCAGCTGATGATGGTGATGCCCACCGTCTCGCCGCGGCTGTTCGTGCACGAGGGGGCCCGGCAGGCGCTGGAGCGGAAGTTGGCGGCGGCGCACCCCGGTCCGGTGAATCTCTCGATCACGGACAACCGGCAATCGATCATTTCGCACGAGGTCGAGGCTGGAGTCCTGCGTGCGCGGATTCACCACATGTTTCTGGATGCGCCGCCGCGCGTGCTCGACGCGCTCGTCCGGTACATCGCGAAAGCGGATCCGAAGGCGAGCGTGCTCGTCGGCGAATACATCGAGGCGAACGCCGGGCGGCTGGCGCGGCGCTCGCGGCAGGTGCCGCTGGTCACAAACGGGAAGCGTCACGATCTTCTCGAGATCCTCGCCGATGTGAACGAGCGCTATTTCGACGGGCAGGCGAACGCCCTGATCACGTGGGGTCATGGCGGACGGCGTGGGCGGCGCGAGGATCCGCGCAGGACGATCAAGCTCGGGAGCTACAACCAGGTCGATCGGCTCATCCGGGTGCACCCGTCGCTCGATCGGGGCTGGGTACCTCGCTACTTCGTCGCCTACATCGTCTACCACGAGCTTCTTCACCACGTGATGCCCGCTAGCCGGGGGAGCGGCCGGCGAATGCTCCACCCGCCGGAGTTCCTGGCGAGGGAGAAGGAGTTCCGTCACTACGAGCGCGCGATCGCTTGGGAGAAGGGGCACATCTCGCGCCTCTTGCGGAGCTGACGAGACAGCGAGTTGCGGTGCTCGCGTGGTCCGCGGTAAGTCCGAGCGCAATGAAGCGCGGGATTGCAGCGAGGGGCTCAGCGGTTGTGGTGGCGATGATGGCCATCGCGTGCGGGGGCCCGCCCAAGCCTGCGGCTCCCACGGTTGCGCCCGCGGGGGACGCGGTCGCCGCCCCGGCGAACCCGTCGAGCTCGAGTGCGTCCACTGACGCCACCGATGCAGGCCCGAGCACGGGCTCGACGAGTGGCGCGACCGGCGCGACGGCCGACGCTGGACCGAGCGGGCCCCCGGAGAAGCCGTTCGCGCACAACGCGGAGGAGGCGACCTCGTTCATCGACGACGCGATCACCTCGCGCTCGAACGCGCTCGTTACGTGCGTCAACGACGCGCGGACGCGGAAGAAGGACGTGCACGCGAAGATCGTCGTCGAGGTCGGCATCGACGAGGAGGGGCACCTCCTGGGCGTGAAGCTGCCGAAGGGGGCGAAGCATGACAAGCCGTTGGTCGATTGCGTCCTCGCAGCCCTGCGCGGCGCGCCGTTCCCGCGGAGCCACGCGGGCGTCATCACCGTGCGACGGACCTTCGAGGACCAGGCGGTGACTCGGTGAAGGGTCTCGCGCGCGGCGCATCGCTCGCGCTCGCGTTCTCGCCCGTGGCGGCCTGCACCTCCGCTAGCCCGACGTGCGACTGCGTCGACCCGGCGCTAACGGTCACCATTCCGATGGACCTCGCCGCGTCGGTCACGGGCATCCAGCTGAGCGGCACCGCCTGCACCGGCGTGAACGCCGTCTGTACGAACCAGGCGGGGGGGTGCTCTCAGTATAGCTTCGAGGCAAACCACGTTGGCGACTGTCACGTCGAGGTCGAGTCGGTGAGTGGCGTCTTCGAGGTCGACGTCACGATCACGCAGATGACCGGATGCTGCGCCGGCCTGTACGCGACGCCGGAGAGCTCCGCGAGCATCGTCCTGCCCGAAGCGGATGGGGGGGGCGGGTGAAGCGCGCTTGTCTCGCGATGATGGTTCTCGTGTGCGCGGCGTGCGGCGGGAAGAAGCTGCCGCTACCGTCGAACGTCGGGGTCGGGGCGCTCGCACCGCCGACGCCGCTACCCGGCGCCGCCATCCTGCTGAGGAAGGATCCGTCGCCGGAAGGGGTGGACGCGCACGTCTTGTTCAACGTGCCCGACGGCAGCATCGGGCCGTTTCTCTCGCGTCGCGGCGACATCGTGATGGCCGCCTACGTCGGAACCTCGAGCGAGGGGACGCGCCGCCTGGTGAGCGTGCCACTGACGGCCAGTGGAGATGGGCGCGGCGACTCGAAGGTCGTGGCGCCGGTCGCGACGGACGCGACGATGCTGACGATTCGCCCGACGGGGGGACCCAAGCCCGGCTTCCTGACGGCATGGACCTCGCTGACTGACCGGGGCGTCGTGCTCTCGGCGGTTGGCGTGACCGACGACGGCCGTGCGCGCGGTACTCCGATCGAGCTCGCTCGGACCAACGACGACATCGTGTGGCTCGACTCCGTCCCGACGTCGCGAGGAGCGCTCGTGGTCTGGGCCGAGCAGAGCAAGGGGGGCGACGCGAACATCCTGGCGGCGACGCTGGGGCCGGACGGGGCCGTGCGCGGGCTGCCGGCGCGCATCGCGCGGGGGGTCAAAGGGTGGCAAGCGGTGGCGGGCTCCGATGGGCTGGGGCTCGCTTTGGTGGGGACCGTCAGTCAGAAGAAGAGCGAGATCACGTGGCAGCGGTTCGACGCCGACGCGCGTCCGATCGGCGCCGCAGTCATCGTGGCAGCCGGTGCGCGCATCGCCGGAGACGTGGACGCGGTCCGCGTTGGCGACGAGACGTGTCTGGCGTGGACCGACGCCTCGCAACCCGATCCGCAGCCTGCCCTGGCCGTGGTCGACGACACCGGGCACGTGCGCGGGCCGAAGCGGGCGATCGAAGGGGGCGCGGGCGGGACACTTGTGGGGCTCGCGTCCGGGGGCGCAGGGACCGTGGTGGCGTGGGAAGAGCCGTTTCGCCGGGGGCGCTCGAGCAAGCGCATCTCGGTCGCGCGCGTGGATCTGAAGAGCGTGCAGGTGGACCCGACGACGATCGTGCCGCTCGACCTCCAGGGGCCCGGTGTGCCGGAGCTCGCGGGGCTCGCGAACGGCTTCGCGCTGCTCTCGCCTGCGCGAGCGTGCAATCCCGGCGAGGCGTGCGCGGATGCGCCCGTGCTCCCGACCTACGTGCGGCTCGACGCGAAGCTGTCCGTGACGCAAGTCGACCCGTTTCGTCTGGGCGTGCTTCGCACGCCGGCCAGCGCCGGGTGGTCGATGACGTGCGCGAACGATGGCTGCCTCGCCCTCGCGGTCGCCACGCCCGCCGACGGCACCGCGCCGCGCGTGCTCGCGGCGGATCTGCGACCGCGAACGACGCCGTTTCCTCCCCCGGTCGCGCGTCCGCCGCCTCCGGGTGCGCCGACCATTCAAGCGCTCGACACCATCGCGGCGAACAAGCCATTCACCGATCTCGCGGCGGCGCGCGAGGGGGAGGGGGCCATCGTCGCGGCCCTCGCGGCCGTGAACGACGAGACGGCGAAGCGGGACGACGTGGCCATCATCGACGTGCACGGGTTCGACGCGAGCGGTGCGTCGACGGGCGTCGGGACCATCACGAAGCGTGCGCTCGCGTCAGGGGGCATCGCGATCGCCACTACGGAGAAGGAAGACGACGGCGCGGCGGTGGTGTGGGTCGCCCGCGACGGCGGGGACCCGCAGGTGCACGTCTCGCGCACGGACAGGCACGGCAAGCTCCTCCACGACGTGCAGCTCACGAGCGCAAGGGGGGACGCGAGCGACGTGGCGATCGTGTGGGCGGGCGAGCAGTGGGTGGTGGCGTGGGTCGACACGCGCGACGGCAACGGCGAGGTCTATGCGGCGACGCTCGATCGCGACGGGCGGAACGTCGGGCGCGGGCAGCGCATCACGAACGCACCCGGTGACGCGAGCGACACAGCGCTCCTGGCGACGGGCAGCGGCGTCTGGCTCGCGTGGGCCGATCCGCGAGAAAGCCCGCAGGACGGGTTCGCGGACATCTATGCGGCGCAGCTCCGTCCGCGCGATGCGTCGCGCGTGGGTGAGGACGCGCGCGTGCTCGCGACGGCCGCGCACTCGCGATCGCCCGCTTTGGGCGCGCGGGGCAACGACGTCGCCGTCGGATGGATCGAGGAGGCGCCGAGCGGGGCAGACCCCAAGAGCTCGCGCGCGTACGGCGCGATGTTCGCGTGGCTGGCGCCGAACGGACACGTGGCGTCCGATCCACAGAGGCTGCCGGTCGCCGGAGACGGGTTTCACACGGCGATCGCGTTCGACGGCGTGGGGGCCACGCTTCACGCGGTGCTGGCGCGCGCCGAGACCGACATGATCGTGCTCGACGGCATCGACCTCACGCACGATGCGGACGTCACTGCCTATCCGCTCGTCACGCTCGACGGTCCTCCGTCGCTCGACGTCGCGCTGGGCGTGGTCGGCCCGTCGCTGTTCTGGAACGACGAATCGGCCGATGCGGAATCGCGACGCGTGCGTCGCGCGACGGTACGCTGGACGCGGTGATCGCGAGGGGACGCCCGGCGTTGCGCGCGGGTCGCCGCGGCGCGTTCGTCGCGCTCGGTGCCGCGGGCGCGCTCGCTCTCAGCGCGTGCCCGCGCGCGACGCAGCCTCCGCTCGATCCGCGCGCGCCGTGTGCCGCGCTCGACCGAAACGCGTGTCTGCGCGCGCGCGCGTTGGTCATTGCCGCGACGACGTACGCCGACGAGCAGCACGACGTCATCCTGTCGGGCAGGCGCGTCGTGTCGCCGGGGGCGGGGCTCCGGCCGACCGCGGAGGGGTGGAAGTCGACGGGCGAAGCGTGTGCGCGCGCGGCCGGGCGACCTGTGCCATCGATCGACGCGACCACGATCGCCTACGCGTTCGCCGGCGTCGCGGTCGACGGAACCCTCGTCGCGGCCGACGCCGATCTCGCCCCGCTCCTCGGCGCGCCCCCCTCCGTCCACGAGGTGAGGCTGATGGCCATCGCTTTCGCGCGCGACCTCGCGCCGACGTCGTTCGAGTCGACCTCCTCGGTGGTCGTCCATGCCGCCGACGACTCGTGCACCTGCGGCGACGCGACCCACTTCGCAGGAGTCACGCGCTACGGCGCGACGCTTTCGTTCGAGCTCCGCGCCCCCCGCGATGCGACCCATGAGCGGGCCATCGACTTCGTGCGGCGCGCGCTCGGCGACCCTCGCTTCGCAGTGCGCGAGTCGAACACCGGGCTCACGCTGGGGGGGCTCGAGTCGCTGCTCGACGGCGATTCGCGTCCGCTCGTCTTTCATCTCGGCGCGACGGCGCCGATCGCGTACGTCGCGTCTCCGCTCGAGGACGTGTGCACGCTCCCGACGCCCGAGGTCTCGCCCGCGTCGCTGGACTTCGGCGTTGCGCCGTACGGCACCCAGGCGACGCGTACGGTGCATGTCGTGAATCGCGCCGCGGTCGAGCTCGAGGCCCTGGTAGGGGCGCGTACAATCCCCTTGCCGGCGCGCGGAACGATCGAGCTGCCGCTCCTCTGGACGCCCGACGGAGACGCGCTCCGCTGCGAGACGCAGACACGCGACGAGTCGATCCTCTTCGTCCCCGCGCGCCGCGACCCGAACCGCGATGCCGAGGCCGCCGTCGAGCGTCGCGCGCGGGTCTTCGAGACCGTGCGCACGGGACGTCCGCACGCCGAGCAGCTCGAACGGGTGGACGTCACGATTCGCCGCGCCGCCGACTACGCTGCGACCGCGCGCGATTGGACGTGCCCCGCCGACTACGTTCGCAGCGGCTGCCGCGTCGAGAACGGGACCGACGGATTCACGGTCACGGCCGAGACGCGCGGTGACAGGGCGTGCCACTTCGCGTGCAGCGGTCCGCCCCCGGCGAAAACCCCCGTCGCCTGCCGGTTCGACGCCGTCATGGAATGTGCGCTGAAGTGCCCGTGACGGTGCGGGCCGGACGGGAATCGACAGGCCCCGTTCACTTTTCACGCAACACGCGCCGCGAACGGTCCGAGTGGGATCGGTAAGGGGGGAGCTCGTCGCCCCTTCGACCGCGAGAAGGCTCAACCATGCGCTCGTTGATTCTCCACCTCTCTCGCCATTCCCGAACATCCACTGACCGATGCGCGATCGCGGGTTAGATTGGAGCTGACGATGAGCATCGATCGCATCGGAAAAGGGAGTGTGCCTCCGCCACCGACGCCCATCACCGGGGACGAGAAGGCGAATCGAGCCGACGGTGCAAAGACGTTCGAGGTCCACGAGCCCAAGGCGGCCGCGAGCACGTCGGTGGAGGCGGTCGCGCCCAAGGGGGTGGGGGCGCTCGAGCGGCTGCGCGCCGGAGAGATCGACCTCGACGGGTACCTCGACCTCAAGGTGAACGAAGCGACGGCGCACTTGCACGGCCTGCGCGCGACGGAGCTGGAAGGGGTGCGGGCGCTTCTGCGCGACCAGATCGCGCGCGATCCGGCGCTCGCCGAGCTCGTGCAGATCGCGACGGGGCAAGTACCGGCCTCGAAGAGGTAGGCTGCCGGACGTGATCTCGCGTCGCGATCTCCTCCTCGCGTTTGGCGCGCTCTCGCTCGGGTGCTCGCGGCACGACCCGGTGGCCGCGGCCGCAGCGGCGCCGAGCGCCACGGTGGTTCCCACGCTGGACGCCGCTCCTCCCCCGGGCGCGACACGGCTCCTCACGTGGACCCTCCCCGAGCGCGGCGCGGCGGGAGAAGCCGCGGTGCTCGTGCCGGAACCGGTGGCGGGAGGGGCCGCGCGGTGGCCGCTGGTCGTGGCGCTGCACGGGCACGGCGAGGCGATGAAGCCGCCGCGCGACGGCGCGATGGGGTGGCCGCGCGACTACGCGCTCACGCACGCGATCGAACGGGTGAACCGACCGCCGCTCGACGCCGACGACGTGCAGGGGTTCGTCGATGACGCGCGCCTCGCGCAGTACAACGCGCAGCTCGCGTCGCGGCCGTTCGGTGGGCTCGTGGTCCTGTGCCCGTACGTGCCGGAGCTGAACCTGCGGAGCCACGCCGACCTCGCCGAGTACGGGCGCTACGTCGCCGACGTGCTCGTCCCGCGCGCGCGACGCGAGCTGCCGGTGTTCGCCTCGGTGGAGGCTACGGGGATCGACGGAGTCTCGATGGGGGGAGCGACGGCGCTACGGGCCGGGTTCGCGCGCACCGATACGTTCGGTGCCGTGGGCGCGTTGCAACCGGCGATGAGCGACGACCAGGTGGACGAGTGGGTCGAGGTCGCGCGGGCCGCGCGCGCCCGGTTTGCGGGAGTCGCCGGGAGAGCGCGCCTGCCGATTCGCCTCACGACCAGCCACGAGGACGTCTACCGCGACGCGATCACGCACCTGTCACGCGCCCTCCTCAGCGCCGGCGTCGCGCACGACTTCGCCGACATTCCCGGCCCCCACGACTACCCGTTCAACCGCGGGCCCGGCGCGATCGAGCTGCTTCTGTGGCATGACCGCGTGCTGGCTCGAAGCTGAGTTAGATTCCCCACGTCATGCCCTGGCTCGTCCCGCTTGAAGCCATCGCGCGAAAGCGTGGGTCGGACGATCCGCGCGTGATCGGCGGGAAGGCCGCGGGGCTCGCCTGGCTGGTGCGCGGCTCGTTCCCGGTGCCGGAGGCGTGGGTGCTGCCGGCCGATGCGTTCGCGACGGCGCTTCGCGAGCTACCGCCCGGGTGCGAGCCGCGGTCGCTTCTTCGGGCGGCGAGCGGGCGCGGGGGGTATGCGCGCGCCGCGGAGGCGCGGCTCGAGATCCTGGGGGCGCCGTTTCCGCGCGGGCTCGAGGACGAGCTGGCCGAGCTCTGGGCGCGCATGGAGCCGCGGGCGACCTGGGGGCTCGCGGTGCGGTCGAGCGCGACGTGCGAGGACGGGGCGCTCGTGTCGATGGCGGGGCTCGCCGAGACGCGGCTCGGCGTGCGTGGAACGCGTCACCTCGGGGAGGCGATTCGCGCGGTGTGGGCGTCGATCGCGTCGGGGCGCGCGCTCGCGTATCTCGCGGCCCACGGGGTGCGCGACGTGGGGATGGCGGTGGTCCTCCAGCGGGTCGTCGAGGCGGAAGTGGGGGGCGTGATGTTCACGCGCTCGCCCGACGCGCGCGCGCGGACCGAGGACGAGCGGATCATCAACGCGGGCTTCGGGCTCGGCTCGCCGGTCGTGGACGGCGTGGCGACGCCGGACATGCTGCGCGTCGACACGCGCGGTCGCGTGGTCGAGGCGGTCATCGCGCACAAGAGCCGCGCGACGGTCATCGGCCCCGACGGGCCCACCGAGATCGACGTCCCGGATCCCGAGAAGCCCGCGCTCAGCGACGCGCGCATCGCCACGCTCGCGGAGATCGCCCGGCGGCTGGAGAAGCTCGATCCGGTCGTCTGGGACGTCGAGTTCGCCTGCGACCGCTCGGCGGTGTGGCTCGTCCAGGCGCGCCCGGCGACGGGGCGAGGGTTCCCCGAAGGGGGCGACGCGCAGACGGTGTGGAGCAACGTGAACGTCGGCGAAGCGCTCCCGGGCGTCGCGACGCCGCTCACCTGGTCGGTGGCCGGCGCGTTCAGCGAGTCGGGGTTTCGCCGCGCGTTCTCCGCCCTGGGGTGCACGGTGCCGCGCAACGCGCGCCTCGTGGGCAACGTGTACGGCCGCTTCTACCTGAACCTCACGCACTTCATGCGTATCGCGGCGCAGGTTCCGTGGCTCGATCCGCGCGCGCTCGTCGATCTCGGCGGTGGCGCCGGCGGCGACGAGCTGAGCGAACAGGTGGCCGACGTGTCCAAACGCGGCTTCTACGCCCGCTTGCCGGTGACCGCGGCGCGCCTGCTCAAGGAGCAGTGGGGGCTCGACGACATCGTCGCGCAGTACGAAGCGTTCGCCGAGCGGGCCCTGCGCGCGCACTCGGCGCTCGACCTCGCGATCCTCCCCGACGAAGGGCTCGCGCGGACCATCCTCGACATCCAGGAGATCCTCGAGCGGACCGGGACGGTGATGCTCACGTGCGCGTCGAGCACGCTCGGGACTCACCTGGTGCTCTCGGGGCTCCTGTCGCGCGTGGCGCCCATCGGTGCGGACCGGTTGGCGCAGGGGCTCACCAGCGGCATTCGCGATCTCGAGAGCGCGCGGCCCGCCATCGGCATCATGCGCATCGTGAACCTCGCGCGGCGCGATCCGGACGCGCGCGCGGCGATCGAGGACGAGTCGCTGACGGGGCTCGACGGCATCCCCGACGGGCCGACGCGGCGCGGGATCGCGAGCTTCCTCGAGCTGTACGGCGACCGCGCGGTGCGCGAGGCGGAGCTGTCGACGCCGCGCTGGCGCGAGGACCCGCGACCCGTCTTGACGATGGTGCGCGTGGCGCTGCGCGGAGAGTCGCGCGAGCTCGATGCGTCGCTGTCGCTGCGCGGCAAGGAGATCGCCGACGCGGAGATGGCGCGCCTGCTGCCGCGCCTCGGCATCGTGGAGCAGACGGCGGTGCGGCACCTGGTCGCGCGCTCGCAGAAGGCCGCGCGGCTCCGTGAGGGGATGCGGGCGTGGGTGACGCGCGTGCTCGGTCTCCTGCGCGACGCGGTGCTCGACGCGGACCGGAGGCTGCGGCGCCTCATCCCCGAGCTGGACGCGGACGAGCGCGCCCTGTCGCCGTCGGGGTCGCCCGTCGCCGAGATCGCGAGCGTGTTCTTCCTGACCATCGACGAAGTGATGCAGGCGCTCCGCACGTCGCGAACGGATCTGGCGCCGCTCGTCCGCGCGCGCCGCGCCGAGTACGCGCGCGATCGCGCTCGTCCCGATCCCCCCGCGACCTTCACCGGTGCTCCCCCGCCCGTGCAGCTCCCGCCTTCGGGCGGTGAGACGTGGCGCGGGCTGCCGGCGAGCGCAGGCGTCGTCGAGGGGCGCGCGCGCGTGCTCTTCAGCGCGAACGACATGGGGCAGCTCCAGCCGGGCGAAGTCCTCGTCGTGCACACGACCGACGTGGGGTGGACGCCGATCTTCCTCATCGCCGCCGGCGTCGTGACCGAGCTGGGGGGGCCGCTGTCGCACGCAGCGATCGTGGCGCGCGAGCTCGGAGTGCCGAGCGTGGTGAACGTTTCGGGGGTGACGCGCGCGGTGCGGACGGGGGACCGGCTGCGCATCGACGGCGATCGCGGCGTCGTGGAGAGGCTCGAGCGGGGGTGACGACGCGCCGGTTCATCGTGGGGGACGACGACGGGGCGACGGTGGGCGAGATCGTCGCGCTCGCGGCGCCCGGGGACGCGAACGCCGTCGTCGAAGGGCGCGTGTTCGTCGGGCGGAAGCGCGTCCTACGCGCGAGCGAAGCGGTGGGCGCGGGGGACGAAGTGACCGTCGCGAGCGCCGCGTCGGACGTGCCCGCTGCGGTGAGCGTGCTCGCGCGCGGGAAGCGGTGGGTCGCGGTCGACAAGCCGGCCGGAACGCCCACGATTCCCGATCACGGTGGCGCCTCGCACGCGCTCCTCACGCTGGCGGCGCGTACGGTCGGCCTCGAGCCTTCGCACTTGCACGCGACCTCGCGCCTCGATCGCGAAGTGAGCGGCGTCGTCGTGTTCGCGCTCGACGCCGAGATGGCCGCGCGTCTCCGCCAGGAGCGGGAGGAGCACCGCTACGCCCGTCGCTACGTCGCCATCGCCGCGCGCGCGCCGCGCGAGGACACCGGCACGTGGGACGCCCCCATCGGCCGCGCGAAGGACCCGAGGCACCGCGCCGTGAACGGCCGCGACGCCACCTCCGCCCGCACGCACTTCGCCGTCGTCGCCCGCGCCGGAGAGGCGGCGCTCCTCGCCCTCGCCCCCGTGACGGGGCGCACGCACCAGCTCCGCGTCCACGCGAGCCACGCCGGCGCACCGCTGCTCGGCGACCGCGTCTACGGCGCCCCGGCGCGCGTCACGCTCCCGTCGGGCAAGGTGCTCTCGTTCGATCGAATCGCGCTGCACGCGGCGCGGGTGACGATCTTCTCGAGCGTGATCGATGCCCCCATCCCGGCGTTGCTCCGGGAGACGTGGGGCGCGCTCGGCGGCGACGACGGCGACTGGGCGGACGCCGTCGCACGCAGCCTCCCCCCGAGCTGACGCGCCCGGAGCCGTTCGCGGTCCATCGGAGCCGTTCACGGCTCCCCAGCGCCGTTCACGACCGCCGGCGGACGCGCTGCGTCAAAAAAGTGCCGTCCACGGCTCTCCAGTGCCGTCCACGACTGCCGGCGGACGCGCTGCGTCAAAAAAGTGCCGTCCACGGCTCTCCAGTGCCGTCCACGGCTCTGCAGTGCCGTCCACGGCTCTCCAGTGCCGTCCACGGCTCTGCAGTGCCGTCCACGGCTCCGCAGTGCCGTCCACGGCCGCCGGCGGACGCGCCACGTCGAAAGAGTGCGGTCGTGCCTTCTGCCAGACGCTCGGCGGTGAACGGATAGGCCACCCACGTGTGCCGCCCGCGTCCTCAGTCCGTGAAGTCGTTCGTCAGATAGAGGCGTCCCCCAGACTGATAGAGCCCCACGCCGACGCGCCGGAACCGCGGGTTCACGATGTTGTCGAAGTGCTTCCCCCCGTGGCTCTCGTCGTACATCAGCTTCAGCGTCTCTTCGATTTGCTTCTTGCCGCTGACCTGCGGGTCGGTCGCCAGCGGTGGAATCCCATCCGGGTCGCTCTGGTTCTCGCCCGCACGGACCCCGAACGCGGGGGCGCCGTCGGCACGCTGGGCGAAGTCGGCGCGCGGGACGTGCGTGAGCGCGAGTTCCTTCGACCCCTCGATCGCAAAGGCGCTGATTCGCGCGCTGTACCGCAGCGGCTCGACCCCTTCGTGCTCGCGGTACTGGTTGAGAATCTCGAGGTTGAACGCCACCAGCGGATCGCCGGGGAGCGGATCGGCCGGAGGCGGAGCGGGTGGCGGGCCTTCCATGCGGGTCATGACGACGGTCGTTCGTGGACCGTTCGCCGTCTGCTCGACGAGGACGCTTCGCTGCGCCTCATCGGCGCCGCACGCGACGGACAGAGCGACGAAGCCGAGGGCGAGTCGACGGGACGTCGCTTGGAACGGTGCCGTTCGGATTCCCATCGTCGTCTCGGAGTCGGGAATCCTAGCCCACGACTTGGCTCCGCCGCCGCGCCGTGGGAGAACCCGCTTCCCCGTGCCCCCCCGTACCCTGCGCATCCTAGTCCCGCTCGCGTCCTTCGCGACGGGCCTGCTTCTCCTCAGCTCCGCCGTCTCGATCGCGTGGGCCGACAAGTCGCGCATCATCGTGTTCCCCGGCGCCGACGCCTCCGCCGTTCGCCCCGACGGGGGGCACATCTCGCGCATCCCGCCCGACCCCGAGCCGCTCACGTCGCGCATGCAGTGGGTGTTCGATCTGCGCTGGTCGAACAGCGCTCCCTACCTCGTCGCGGTGCACCCGCTCGACCTCGGGGCGCCGCAGACCACGCCGCGCGCGATGGGGCGCTTCGCCATCGAGCTGTTCGAGGGGCCGACGCTCATCGAGCGCGTTCGCTTCGACTTCCCGATGCTCGGCCCGCCCGAGCCCGACGCCGGCTTCCTCTCGCCGCCGAGCCTGACGCACAAGCTCACCTCGCGCATCGGCGTCATGTTTCCGGCGGTCGAGCGCGGCACCCGGCTCGAGCTGTGGGACCGCGCCACCGATACGCGCTGGCCGCTGCCGTGGCCCGTGGAAGAGGCCGCTCGCGACGCCGGCACGGACGCTTCGACCGCAGCCCACTGAGCCGTCGCCTGCTCGTCGCCACGAGCGCGTGACGCCGTCGTTTGGATCGATCCCGGCGGACGCCCGTCCAATGGGACAAACAAGCGATTTCGTGCGACCCTCGCCCCCCGATGCAATGCTCCTCCTGTAACGCCCAGTTCGACGCCGGCAAGTTCTGCCCCGTGTGCGGCAAGGCCGTCACGACCGATGCCGCAGCGTCCGCCGCCCCTGCTTCCGGGGACGAGACGCCCGACATCTCGCTCGTCGGCAAGACGCTGAGCAACAAGTACAAGGTCGTGAAGCTGCTCGGCGAAGGGGGCATGGGCGCCGTGTACCTGGGGGAGCAGCCGCTCGGCGGCGGCGTCCGCAAGGTCGCCATCAAGACGCTCCACTCGCACCTGTCGAACGACAAGAAGATCTCCGAGCGCTTCCGCCGCGAGATCGGCACCGTGATGGGGCTCGAGCACCCGAACACCATCCAGGTCTACGACGAGGGGAAGACCGACGAAGGGGTCCTCTACTACGCGATGGAGTTCATCCAGGGCTCCAGCCTGGCGGACATCATCGAGAAGGGGGGCGCGATCGAGCCGGCGCGCGCCGAGAAGATCCTGAGCCAGATCTGCGGCTCGCTCGCCGAAGCGCACTCGCACGGCATCGTTCACCGCGACCTGAAGCCCGACAACATCGTGCTCGCCGAGCGCGCGGGGCAAAAGGACTTCGTGAAGGTGCTCGACTTCGGGATCGCGAAGCGGTCGAACGAGGAAGACAAGAACGAGCAGAAGCTCACGCAGCAGGGGATGGTGCTCGGGACGCCGCCGTACATGAGCCCCGAGCAGTTCACCGGGAAGCCCATCGACGCGCGCAGCGACATCTACTCGCTGGCGATCATGGTCTACGAGATGCTGACCGGCACGCTCCCCTTCCAGGCGAACACCGCGTGGGAGTGGGCGACGCAGCACATGACGCAGCCGCCGCGCGACATCGACACGATGCCGAACGCGGACCGCATCGCGCCGCGCATGAAGGACGCGCTCCGCAAGGCGCTCGCGAAGTCGCCCGACGACCGCTTCCCGACCGTGACCGCGTTCTTCGACGCCTTCTCGGGCGCGACGCCGATGGTCGCTGCCGGCGCCGGCGGCACCCAGGCGGCCATGCCTGCCGCGCCGATCCCGGGCGCCAAGGGGAAGACGGAAGTGGGCACACCGCTCGACTTCAGCGCCGGCCCGCCGATGGCCCTCGGCACGTACGGCTCGAACCCTGGTCCGATGAGCCCCGCCCAGGCGGGGACTCCGGCGCAGGGCAACGTGTCGTTCCCGACGCCCAACGCGGGCGTCCCGCAGCCGCCGCCCAACGCGCACGCGCAAGGTGCAGGGGGGAACAAAGGGATGCTCCTCGGCATCGCCGGCGTCGTGGCCGTGCTGAGCATCGGCGCCGTCGTCTTCGCGATGAAGGGGCACTCGTCGACTCCGGCCGTCGATCTGAGCTCGTTCGACGCCGGCAGCGCGCCCACCGTGGTCGATCTGACGGGGGCCGACGCCGCTGCGCCGGTCGCCGACAACACCGTCGCTGACGCCGGCGATCCGGGGCTCGCAGCGCTCGTCGGTCCCGGGACGACGCCCGGCCCTGGCCCCGGTCCGCACGGGGGCGGAGGCTCGGCGCATCACGATGGCGGCGCCCCGAAGCCTCCCATCGCTCCGCCCGCGCACAGCGGTGGCGGCACGACGCCCCCCGCGGGTACCGATCCCATCGAGTGCGTGAAGGCGCGCCTGATGCGAGCCGCGGGGAACATCCCGGCGTTTCAGACGCTGTCGAAGGAGTGCGTGGCCAAGGGAGGCCACGTTTAGAGCGCATCCCATAACCGCGACATCCCGGCGCGCTGCCGGCGTCGGGGCTCGTCAACGTACATGAGTACGTATCCTCGCCCCTCCTGGGCAGCGCTTGGTCTGCCGCAGTTCTGGGACGCGCTCTCTCGCTTGGGGGCGGAGGCGGAGAGTTAGGAAGTGCGCGCCCACATGGCGACGTCTTGCGCGGCGCTGGCGGTGAGGTTCGGGAAGACTGTGTGGCGGCGGAGGGTGCCCTCTTTGGAGAAGGCGGCCTTCGCGAGGACGCGTTCCGACGCGGTGTTGGATGGGTGGGTGATCGCGTACAGGCGCTCGACCGGGCCGAGGCCGAACGCGAGCGCCACCATCGCGCGTAGCGCTTCGGTCGCGTAGCCGTGGCCCCACGCGTCGCGGGCGAGGACGTAGCCCGTCATGGCGCGGCGATCGCCTTCGAAGGCGAGGCCGGTGCTGCCGAGGAGCGCTCCGCTTCGACGATCGAAGACGAGGTACGCGCTCCCTCCGCCCGACGCGCGCGTGTCGGCGTCCCACGCCAGGAACGCGCGCGTGTCGTCGAGTGAACGGTGGCGGGGCCAGCCGACGAGGCGCGTGACGTCGGCGTCGGAGGCGTAGCGAGCGAAGATGGCGTCGGCGTCAGCGGCGTGGGGGACGCGCAGCGAGAGACGGTCGGTGGAGAGCTCGTCGGGGAGGTTCACCCGAGGGAGTGTTGATCGACGAGCCCGGCGATGCCAGCCCCTGGGGCGCGACGCGCGTTCGGCAGGACGCGCGCCAGCGGAGCTCGAGAACGGGTCCGGATGCGCCCTAGCTCTTCACGCACTTCGCGATGTCCGCCAGCATCGTCTCGGCATTCACCAGCCCGTCCCCCGACTCGAACCGCCGCGTGAGGCGCATGTCCGGCGTGATGCGGTACGGACTCTTCGACGTGCGTACGAGGTCGAGGATCTTCTTCGGGTCGAGCGGCGTGTCCTCGCGCAGGTGCAGCGTGACCGAGCGCGCGTTCGCTTCGCAACCGAGCACCTTGAGCCGCCGCAGCTCCGTCTTCAGCGACATGAGCCCCACGAAGCGGCGCGCCTCGTCGGGCGGGGCGCCGAAGCGGTCTTCCATCTCCTCGGCGATGTCGGCCACCTGCGCCTCGTCGACCGCGCTCGCCAGGCGCTTGTAGAGCGAGAGGCGCACGCCGACGTCGGTGACGTAGTCCTCCGGGACGAGCGCGCTCACGTCGAACGAGAGCTCGGGGTCGACGTCGTGGACGACCTCTTCGCCCTTCAGCTCGTGCACCGCTTCTTCGATCATCTGGCAGAAGAGATCGAACCCGACGCTCGACACGCTCCCCGATTGCTCGGCGCCGAGCAGGTCGCCCGCGCCGCGCAGCTCGAGGTCGAGCGACGCGATCTTGAACCCGCTCCCCAGCTCGGTGTGCCGCTCGAGCGCCTCGATGCGCGAGCGCGCCTCGTCGGTGAGCGCGTTGGCGGGCGGCACCACGAGGTAGCAGTACGCCCGCTCCTTCGAGCGCCCGACGCGCCCGCGCAGCTGGTAGAGCTGCGCGAGGCCGAAGAGGTCCGCGCGGTCGATGATCATCGTGTTCGCGCGCGGGATGTCGAGTCCGCTCTCCACGATCGCCGTCGCGCACAGGATGTCGTAGCGCCCCTCGACGAAGTCGAGCATCACCTTCTCGAGCGCCCCTTCGCGCGCTTCGGCCGCGTCGCTGTCGGGCTGCGTCTTCTGCTGCTTGCGCGTGGACGACATCTGCCCGTGCCCGACCGCGATGCGCGCCGTCGGTACGAGCTGCTGCAGCCGCTGCGCCTTCTCGTAGATCCCCTCGATGCGGTTGTAGACGTAGAAGACCTGCCCGCCGCGCGCGAGCTCGCGCGTGATCGCCTCTTTGAGCACCTGCTCGTCGAAGCGGGTGACGATCGTTCGCACGGCGCGCCGGTCGGCCGGTGGAGTCGTGATGAGCGAGAGGTCGCGCACGCCGCCGATGGCCATCTGCAGCGTGCGGGGGATCGGCGTCGCGGTGAGCGTGAGCACGTCGACGTTCGCGCGGAGCTGCTTGATGCGCTCCTTGTGCACGACGCCGAACCGCTGCTCCTCGTCGACGATGAGGAGGCCGAGGTCCTTGAAGTGCACGTCCTTCGACAGCAGCCGGTGCGTGCCGATGACGATGTTCACCTTGCCGTCCTTGAGGCCGGCGACGGCGTCGTCGTGCTCCTTCTTCGTCTGGAAGCGGCTCATCGCCGCGATGGTCAGCGGGTAGTCGCGCATGCGCGCCTCGAACGTGCGGAGGTGCTGCTGCGCGAGCACGGTCGTCGGGCAGAGGAGCGCCACCTGCTTGCCGCTCATCGCCGCGCGGAAGGCGGCGCGGATCGCCACCTCGGTCTTGCCGAAGCCGACGTCGCCGCAGACGAGGCGGTCCATGGGGCGCGCTGCTTCGAGGTCGCCGTTCACGTCCTCGATGGCCTTGGCCTGATCGGGTGTCTCGTCGAACGGGAAGGTGGCCTCGAACGCGCGGTAGTCGTCGTCGGCGGTAGGGAAGGGGTGACCGGGCTGCGCCTGGCGTTCGGCGTAGAGGCGCAGGAGCTCGTCCGCCATCTTGCGGACCTCCTTCTTCACGCGCGACTTCGTCTTCGCGAACGTCGAGCCGCCGAGCCGATCGAGCTTCGGCGCCGCGTTCTCGCCGCCGGTGTACTTCTGGATCTGGTTCAGCCGGTAGACCGGCAGGTACAGCTTGTCGCCGCCGTTGTACTCGACCACGAGGAGATCGACGGTCAGCCCGCCCACCGCCTTGTGAACGAGCCCGTGGTAGCGCCCGATGCCGTGCTCGACGTGCACGATGTAGTCGCCGACGGCGAGCGTGCGGAGGTCCTCCAGGAACGGACGGGCGACGTCGGTCTTCTTCCGCTCCTTCTTCCTGTGTGCGCGACCGCCGAAGACTTCTTCTTCGGTGACGAGCACGAGCCCATCGGCCGGGAACATCGCGCCGTGCGACAGCGTGCCGACGACGATCTCGGCGACGTTCGTACGCCCGTTCGCGGCTCCCCCCTCGAGCCACGCGGGATCGAATCTCTCGAGGCGCGCGTGGCACTCGACCCCCTGGTGACCGAGCAGCGCCGCGAGCCGCTCGGCCTGCGTCTGCGCGCGCGCCGCGAGGAACACGCGCAGTCCGTGCTCCTGCCAATGCGCGATCCGTCGCGCGAGCGGCGTGAGCGCCCCCGTCTTCCCCTTGGACGCGCGCGCCGACTTCACCGCGCGCTCCAGGTCGGCGTGATCGCGCGTCGCCAGATCGATCGCGTCGCGCGCGTTCTCGTACACGGCGATCGAGCCTGCGGCCGCTTCCTCTTCTCCCACGACGGGCGTGCGGTGCAGCGCCACGACGGCGCGCTTCGCCAGATCGCGCACCACTTCGCCCTCGTCCGCGTAGAACGTCGACGGCAGGAACGCCGCCTCGCCCGCCTTGGCCTCGGCGTCGTGCGTCGCGCGCTCCAGCTCCTCGCGGAGCGCTTTGGTGATCGCGGTCGGGTCGTCGAGCACGAACACCGCGTCGTCGGGGATGTAACGCGCGAGCGTCTCCAGCTCCTCGTAGTACGCGGGGAGCATCCCCTCCGCGCCGAAGAACCCGCGCCCTGCGGTCACGTCCTCGATGAGCGCGCGCGCCCGGGTCGTCGGCAGGTCGATCATGTCGGCGAGCTGCTGAATGCGGTCGCGCGCCCGGGCCGTCGTCTCGCGCGTGAGCACCGCCTCGCGCGCCGGCGGGAGCCACACCTCCTTCAGCTTCGCATCGACCGTCTGCGGCTCCCCCGGCGCCGCTCCGGGCGACGCCACCTTCTTCGTCCGCTGCTCGAACGGGTCGAACGGCGAAATTGACAGCACGAGCTCGCCGTACATCTCGATGCGGACCGGCTCGTCGAGGCTGGGCGGCCACACGTCGAGCAGCGCGCCGCGCACGGCGAACGATCCGGGGTCCTCCACCACGGGCACCCGCAGATAACCCGCCTCGGCGAGCGCCTTGATGAGCGCGTCGCGATCGAGCTCGTCCTCGGCGATCACGCGATGCGAGTGCGCGCGCACCACCTTCCGCGGCACCATCTTTCGCGCGAGCCCGGCTGCGGGGACGGCGAGCACTTTCCACGGGTGCCCGCTGGCCAGGTGGAACAGCGTCGCCAGGCGACTCATTGCGGCGCGCCTGTCGGGGCTCACGTCCGCGTACGGCGACGACTCGTTCGCCGCGAGCACGAGCACGTCCCCTTGTGCGGTGTCCTCGGCGGTCGCCTCGTCAGGCGCATTGCGCACGAAGAACGCGGCGTCGTCGGCGGCACGTCGGGCCGCGTCGAGATCGCTCGTCACCAGCACGACGGGGCGTCCCTTCGCCGCGGCGACGGCCGCGACCAGCATCGAGCCCGCGCACCCCTGCACCCCCGCGACGTGGAGCACCCCCGCGCCGTTCGGGACTCGCCCCGCGGCCTCGCGCACGCGACACGCCGTCACCCCTTCGGGCGGGAGCACCGGCGGCAGCGGATCGAGCTCGGCGGCCGCGCGCGCCGCCAGCTCGCGCGCGGACAGCCCTGTCTGCTCTTCGAGCGAGGAACGCAGCGTCATGGTCTGCGCGTCCACGTACGGCGCGCACGCCCGAGGCGCAAGAGCGCTCAGCGCCCCATCACGCGTCCAAGCGCCAGCGCGTGCCGCACGTCGTCCGCGCCGATCCCCGTCTCCGCCGCGATCTCGGCCAGCGTAGGCGACCGTCCCAGCTTCGCCGTCAACGCGCGCGCCGCCGGGAGGACGCGCCGCAGGTTCCCCGCGCCGCGTGCCCCTTCGGGTCCCACGATGCGCCGCCCGGCCGCCTCGAGCGCGCTCATCAGCGCGTCGACGTCCTCGGTCGACACCGGCACGAGGTCGATCGCGCCCCCCATCGCGTCGAGCGAGATCGTCTTCGACTCCGCGCTCGAAGCGAGCAGCTTCTCGGCGACGGCGACGAGCTTCGGCGGCAGCGCGCTCACGTCCACTCCCCTACCTACTCGCACGTCTGCGGCTTCGACGACTGTGTCGTGCCGCAATAGACGACGTTGTAGGCGCACGTGTCGAAGGTCGCGGGGACGCCGCAAGCCGGCGGCGTCTTGTCGAAGCCTTCACCGTTGCAGGTGAAGAAGCCGAGCTGGCAGTTCGCCGTCGCGTACTGCTGCTCGAGCTGGCCGTCGCAGTTGTAGTCGAACGAGCCGCAGGCATCCGCGGTCGGGTAGTAGGTCGTGTCGCCGGGGTTGGCGCGGCTGTCGTAGTCGCAGCAGTCGTTGCCGCCGCAGGTGCCCATCGCGCGGTAGCCGTCTTCGTCGAGGTCGCACGGGTCGCCGGAGTCGGCGTAGGCGGCGTCGGGATCGAGCACGTGCACGTCGGGAGGCCCCACGTCGGCGATCGCCGAGTCGAAGGGGACCGTCGCATCGTCCTCCATGGGCGAGGACGAATCTCCCGGCAGACCGGCCGCGTCGTCTTCGCTCCCGCTGCCGCTGCTCGAGCCCCCGCTGCTCGACCCGCCGCTGCCGGAGGCTCCACTGCTCGAGCCCCCGCTGCTCGACGAGGCGCTTCCGCTCCCGGAGCCGCTCCCCCCGTTGACCGGGCCGTTCGGGCTCAAGGTCGATCCGGGGCTCGATGCGTCGATCCCGTCGTCCATCAGCCCGGAGGTGCCCAGGCCGCAGGCGACGGCGCCGCAAGCGAGCGCTGCGGTGATGCCCCTGCGAAAGGAAAGACGGGAACCCATCGTGAGACTTCGCGCCCTCTAGAGACTGCCGACACGCGACACTCGCCCCGCCCCCTACCCTACGACGCTTTGCGCCATGCGCAATCCGGCGGGTACGAGCACAAGTGCACACACGAGGCCGACGGCGGACCCCAGCGCCCCCACGGCGCCGAGATCGGACAGCCCGTCGAACCGGCACGCGACGAGCGCGACGAAGCCGGCCGCGGTCGTGAGCGCGGTGGAGGCGACGAGCGGCCCCTGCGCCTGCAACGTGTGCGCGATGACGTCCTCGCCAGCGGCCGTCTCGCGCGCCGCGTGGAGCAGGAACATCGCCTCGTCGATCGTGATCCCGATGAGCACGGGCAGCACGAGCGCGTCGTAGACGTGCCACCGCAGATGAAACGCGCGCATGAGCAGCGCCACGAGCGCCACCTCGACGACCACCGTGAGCACGGCGAGCGCAACGTCCCGCGCGCGCCCCAGCGCCGCGCGCAGGGTCAACGCGACGAGGATCAACGCGCAGAGGGCGACGCGCGGCAGATCGTGCGCGAGCGCGCGCTTGAGCGCGACTTCGAGGTGCGCGTAGCCGGTGAGCACCGCGCCGGGATCGGCCGCGCGGATGGCGTCGAGCGCGCGCGCGTCGTCGGCCGGATCGCCGCGCGGACGGATGTAGAGCGCGACGACGGTCTCGCCGCGGTCGAACGCGCGGTGGCGAGCGACGATCCAGTCAAGGTCCCGCGGCGCGTGCGGAGGGGTGGCGAGATCGGAAGGCAGCGACGTCGGGTGGCGAAAGGCCTCGAGCGCCGGCGCGCACGCGTCGAGCGCGAATCCGCGATCGACCAGCGCGTCCTCGAGGCGCGCGGACAGCGCGGGGAGATCGAGCGCGTCGCGCGCGCGGAGTCGCTCGCGCTGCGTCGAGGGGGCGGGTGCGAACGTGGTGAGCGCGTCGTAGCCGAGGATGACGCCGTCGGTCTGAAGGCGATCGAGTGCTTCGGCGATGCGATCTCCACGTTCGACGGCGCCCCTCTCGTCGCCGTCGAACGCGAGCGCGACCCACTGCCCCCGCGCGCCACCGAACAGCGCGTAAATCTCGTCCTGCACCGCGAGGGGCGCGAGCCCGCGCGGGCGGAGCGCGACCACCGCGTCCCCCGCCTGCGGCCACCCCACGACGCACACGGCCACGATCGTCGCCATCGACGCGCCGACCGCGATCCACGCTCGCGCGCGCGTCCCGGTGACGCGCGACACGGCCCCCAGCCACGCGGGGCGGAGTGGAGGCGGCGGTGTGCCCCGCTCGAGCAGCGCGCCGATCTCGGGTGTCATCAGCAGGATCGCGACGGCGGTGAGCACCTCGCCCACGGCGCACAGGATCCCGAGCTGCCGCAGCGCCTGGAGCTCGCTCAACGCCAGCGACCCGAACGCCATCCCGGCCGCGACCGCGGCGAGCAGCGTCGGCTTCGACGCCTTTCTCCGCGCGGCTACCGCGGCGTCGTGCGGCAGGAGACCCGCGCGCCGTGCGTCGAGCAGGGCGGCATACACGTGCACGCCCGTATCGACCCCCACGCCGACGACGACGGCCATGAAGCCGATGGAGATGGCCGTCAGGCCGGGTGACACGATCGCCACGAGGCCCGTCGTCCACACGGTCCCCACGATCAGCGGGGGCATCACGGCGGCGAGCGCGCGCGCGCGGTGGAACATTGCCACGAAGACGAGCGACGCGAGGACGAGCGAGAGCGTCCCGCTGATCTCCAGATCGCGGCGGATCATCTGCTCGGTCGCGCGCGCGATGGCGTGGCCTCCGCTGAGCCCCGCGTGGGTCGTCGGGTGATCGCGCGTCGCTCGGGCCATCGCGTCGTCCGCGTCGTCGACGAACCTCGCGGCGGCCTCCCCGTCGAACGCGCTCCCGCGCGGCTGCGCCACCACGAGGCGCGCCTTGCCCCCGTCGGCCACGAAAGAACCGTCCTCCGTCGCGACCAGCCCGGCCGCGAGCTCGGTGCGCGCCTCCCACGGGATCTGCGCGAGGCGGAGCGGGTCTCGTGCCAGCCACGCTTCCGCGGCGCCGGCGCCGGGAGCGAGAAGCATCGCGCGTGTCTCGTCGAGCCTCCGCCGCATCCCCTCGGGCGTCAGCGCGGCTTCGAGCCGGGCGCGCGCCGACGGCGAGGCGTACGCCCAGGCGAGCGTCGGATCGAGCGAGCGATCCGCGTCCGTCATTCGCGTGACCACCCGCTGCACGCTCGGCTTCTCGCGCAACGTCGCTTCGATCTCGCCGGTCGCCGCGCGCACCTCGTCGGGCGAGTCTCCGCGTACGAGCACCGTAGCCACATCTCCGCCGCCGAACGCGCGCGTGAAGCGCCCCAGCGCGGCCGCTTCGCCGCGGTCGGGGAACAGCGACGTGAGGTCTCCGCTGAGCGTGAGCCGCGTCACGCTCAACCACGTCGCGACGATCGTGACGACGACGACGGCGACACGCGCCGCCCACCGCCCGCTCATGGCGCGGGCGCCGCCGCCTTGGCGATCCGCACGCGCACCCCGGTCACGCGACGCCGGCTCAGCTTCGTCACCTCCGCCGTCGCCGAGCCTCCGAGCGAGACCTTGTCCCCCTTGCGCGGGAGACGTCCGATCTTTTCCAGCACGTACGCGCCCACCGGCTCCGCCCAGTCGTGCTCTTCCACCTGCTCGATCGGCAGGCCGACCGCGACGAGCTCCTCCATCGTGGCCCGCGCGTCGACGTCCCACGCCTCCTTCTCGTCTTGCGCCGGGATCACGCGGGCCAGCTCCTCGTCGAGCTCGTCGCGGATCTCGCCGACGATCTCCTCGAGCAGATCTTCCATCGTCACGAGGCCGCTCGTTCCTCCGTACTCGTCGACTACGACCGCGATCGGCGTGTTCGTTCGCTGCATCTCGCGCATCACGTCCATCAAGCTCTGCGACTCGGGGACGAAGAGGACGTCACGGCGGAGGCCCCACAGGCTCGGCTGCTCGGCCGCCGATTCGGTGAGCAGGAAATCCTTCGAGTAGAGGTAGCCCGCCACCTCGTCGAGCGACTTCTCCTTGGCGAGCAGCACGCGCGAGTACTGCTGCTGCTGGAGGTAGGCGAAGGCGTCGGCGCCGGTGGTGTCGATGGGGAGGTATGCGACGTCGACGCGCGGGACCATGGCGTGGCGCGCGGTTCGCTGGCTGAAACGAAGGACACGCTCGAGCAGCTCGCGCTTCGAGGCGCCCGTCGAGCTGCGCGCTGCGTCGGCGGCGAGGACGCCGAGGATCTCGTCCTCGGAGAGCGTCCCCTCGCTGGCCACGTCGGCCTTGAGGCCCGCCGTGTGGAGGATGACCCGCGTCGCCCGCTCGAGGACCCAGAGCAGCGGCTGGAACGTGAAGTAGATGACGCGCAGCGGGGCCGCGACGAAGAGCGCGGTCTTCTCCGAGCGCTGGATCGCCACCAGTTTCGGCACCAGCTCGCCAAAGAGCACGTGCGCGAACGTCAGCGTTCCGAAGGCGATGACGACGATGAGAACGTCGAGCACGCGCGGCGGGATGTACGACGCCACCGGGGCGGCCAGCCGCCCGACGAACAGGGCGATCGCCGGCTCGCCGATCCACCCGAGGCCGAGGCTGGCGAGCGTGATGCCGAACTGCGTGACCGACAGGTAGCGATCGAGCCGCGCGATGACCGCGCTGGCGGCGATGGCGCGCTTGTCCCCTTTGCGCACCCGCGAGTGGAGCTGCGTCGCGCGCGTCTTTACCAGCGCGAATTCGGCTGCGACGAAGAAGCCGTTCAGCGCGATGAACAGTGCGGCGATGGCCAGGCCGAGCAAGGACGTCTCCGCGTGCGCACGACGGGCGCGCAACGCGGTTGTATCACGACACGAGGCTACTGCGACTCAGCGAGCTCCTCGACCAGGCGGGTGCGCTTGGCGGCGAAGGTCCAGTCGACCGACAGGCGCCCCGCGCCGGTGACGGCGATGACGCAAAGGAGGTAGAGGACGAGCATCGTGAATTCGAGCGTCTGCCCCTGGGTGAAGAGCCCCTCCTTCAGGTGAACGAAGACGACGGCGCCGAGCACGTTCGGAATCTGGATGGCGGCGCCGATGCGGGTGAAGACGCCGAACGTCATCAGCAGCCCCCCCGTGATGTGCACGAGCGCGACGAGCTCCGCGAAGCCCATGCTCGCGAAGGGGACCCCTGTCTGCTCCATCAGCGCGGCGAGCGCGCGATGATTGAACAGGTAGGCGAAACCCTTCACGACCAGCGCGAAGCCGAGGAAGATCCTCACAGTGTCCCACGCGATGTCGCGGTTCTCGGCGATCCACTCCTTCACCCAGCGCGTGAATGTCATCTCGGTAGCCATCGCGGTCCCCCTTCGTCCTGGCGCCCGGCGCGGGTCGCCCTCGAAGTCTGCGCCTCGCCAGCGAGCACGGCACCTCCGCGCACGTCTCCCTATCGACTCACTCGCCGTCCAGCCGAACCGTAGGCACGCCCGCTTCGCCCGAACGGAGGTAGCCGTAGCGCGCGAGGTTCCCCATGACGCGCGCGACGTAGGTGCGTGTCTCGGTATAGGGGATGCGTTCGACGAAGAGGTCGAGCTCGAGCGGTGTCGACTTGTCGCGCCGGGAGAGCCAGCGGTCGATGGCCTCGGGACCGGCGTTGTAGGCGGCGACCGCGAGCGGCGTGACGCCGTGGAAGTGGGTGAGCAGATCGCGCAGGTAGCGGGCGCCGAGCGCGACGTTGAGCGGAGGGCTCGTGAGGCGCGTGCCGTCGTCGTCGGGGTCGGGTGTCTCCTTGGCGATGGCGCGCGCCGTCTCCGGCAGCAGCTGAAGCAGGCCGACCGCGCGGGCGGACGAGACCACGTCCGGATCGAAGCCGCTCTCCTGGCGCATGACGGCGTACACGAGCGACGCGGGGACGTCGTTCTCCTTCGCGCGCGCCTCGACCTCGCCGGCGTAGGGAGAGGGGAAGGCGCAGTCCCAGGCCCACCGCGTGTCGTTGGTCGGCGCGACGGAGAGGAGGGCCGCGGGGATCTGCTGTGCGATCTGGTAGCGACGCTTGGCGCGCGAAAGCAGTCCGTAAGCGTCGCACAGCGCCTCGGTGCTCCGTCCTTGCCCGCTCGCGGCGACGGCGGCCTCGCGCTCGTGGAGCTCGTTCTCGGCGTCGGCGTCCAGGCCTACGCGGTGGAGGAGATCGACGGGCGGGGGGAGCGTGACCGTGAAGGAGACGGTGGGCGGCGAGCTCGCGTCCGCGCCCGCGTCCCCCGCGCTCTCCGGAGCGTCGATGACGGCCGGCAGCGGAGCACCGATCTCCGCGAGACGCGCGCGGGCCACGAGCGCGGGCCACGACAGCGGCCGGGAGCGCGCCACGTCGGTCCAGCGCGTGATGGCGTGCGTGCGATCGCCGTCGCGGAACGCGGCCAGCGCCGCCATCGTGCGCGCGCGCGCCGCCGACAGCGAGTCCGCTTCGTCCTCGGCGAGCTGCTCGAACAGCGGCCGCGCGCCGTGCGCGTCTCCCGCGAGGAGCCGCGCCAACGCGCGATCGCGCGCGGCCTCGTGGCGCTCCTGTCCGTTCGGGTACTTCGCGACGTAGGCGTCGAACGCGCTCGAAGCGTCCTTCCAGCGGCCGTGAAGGAGCTGGAGCCGCCCGATGAGGAACGACGCCTGGTCCCCCCACTGGGTCCCCGCTTGCGCGCGCGCGACGTGACCCAAAGCGAGGATCGCCTCGTCGTCCCTGTCGGCGCGAGCGAGCGCACGCGCCGACCGAAACGAGTCCTCTCCTGCGTGCGCGCCGCCGGCCGCCGCGCACTGCGAAAGCACGCGCGACGCGTCCGCGTATTTCCCGCCGCGGTAGAGCGCGTCCCCCTTGGCCCGCATCCGCTCGAGGAGAGGCACTTTGCGGCCGGGGGCGTTCTCGACGCGATCGATCGCGCGCTCGGCGTCCTCGGTTCGTCCGGCCAGCGAGTAGGCCTCGGCGCGCGCGAGCAGCTCGTCCGCGGTCAGCGGCTTGCCCGGCGCCAGCTTCGCGAGCGCGGTCTCGGCCCGCTTTCCCCAGGCGAGGTCCGGCGCATGCGTCGCGAGCCAGCGCGCGTCGTCGGTCTCCGCGGGATCGTCGGGGGCCAGCCGGAGGCGAATCGCGCGCGCCTCCGCTTCTTGCGCGCGCGTTCGCTTGTCGTTCGACAGGACGCGATCGCACGCGGCCTTCGCGCGCGCCGTGGCCTTCGCCTTCTCGAACGCCGTCGCGGCGTGAAGGAGCGCCGCAGGCGTCCCGCGCGCGAGGTACCACTCGCCGGCCGCTTCGTACGGCCCGACGGCGAGCTGCGCCTCGGCGCGCCACCGAAGCACGTCGTCGGCGATCAGCGGCAGCGCGCCTTCGAGCCCCTCGAGCGCAGCGAGCGCGCTCTTCGCGTCGTCTTTCGCGAGCGCCGTGCGCGCGAGCGCGTAGCGGACCTCGGGCTGCGCGCGAATCGACTCGGGGAGCGCGGACAGGAGCGTCCATGCGTCCTCCCAGCGCTCCTCGCGGATGGCATCGGCCCACGCGCCGGCGCTCTCCACGGTGGCGTCGACCGGAGAGACCGCGACGACGCTGGCCACGGCGGCCGTGGCGCCGAGGTCGGTGCTCGGTCGATCGTGCCGCGCGCACGAGAGCGCGATGCACGCGAGCGCGATCATCGCGCCAAACGGAGGACGCTCACGCATACACACCGAACCCCCCGCCCCCCATCCACCCGCGTGCGCGCGTGATCCCCGTCGCGTCTTCCCCGCGCACCACGCGTACGAGGCGCGGCACGCACATCGCGTCCAGGTGCGCCCCCTGCTCGATTCCGATCCAGCGCCGCCCCATCTTGTGCGCCACCGCCGCGGTCGTCCCGCTTCCGAGAAACGGATCGAGCACCCAGTCCCCCTCGTCGGTCGCCATCGAGAGGACCCGCTCGATGAGCCGCTCGGGCTTCTTGTTCCGCGCGAAGACCACGCCCCCTTCGCGCGCGATCCCCTGGAACGCGACGTCGCTCCAGACGTTCGTCAGCGGCTCGACGAGCACGCCGTCACGCACCTTGTCGGCGAGGAACAGCACGCGGTTGCCCCCCCGGAGGACCATGTCCTTGTAGCCGGGGCGCGCGAGACGGAGCGTCGTCTGCGGCTTCGCTTTCGAGCGCGCGATCCACGCGCGCGCCTCGCGGCTCACCGCCTCCACGCGCGGCTGCGCGAAGCGGACGACGCGATCGGCGTTCTCGATCGCGAACTTCCCGATGGCCTGCGTCAGACCCGGGCGACCCAGCTTGGCCACAGCGTCCTTCGCGCTCGCGAAACCCAGCGCGCGGCACGCATGCGGGCGCAGCGGCTCGAAGCGCCAGCGCGCGATGTCCTCGTCGCGGTTCGGGACGAACGTGCCATAGGCCGCGTCGTACCCGTCGCGTGGGCACCACTGCGGGTTGGAGCGCCACGCGCGCCTCTCCCGCGCGTACACGAGCACGTAGTCGCTCACGTTCACCGGGCCGGCGTTGATCGCTTTGTGGCCCGTGCTCGCGCTCCGCACGATCGTGATCGTCGACACGCGGTTCTTCGCGCCGAAGGTCGCGTCGAGCAGACCGATGAGCGGCCCCAGCATCGTGTCGTCGATCTCGGCGAAGAGCGCGCCGTCGTCCGACAGGAGCGCGTGCATCGCCCGGAGGCGAGGCTCCATCATGGCGCACCACTCGTCGGCCGGGCGCGCGTCGTCGTACTCGGCGAAGGTGCGCCCGGTGTTGAACGGCGGGTCGAGGTAGACGCATCGCAGGCGCCCCGCGAACGCGCCCCCCGCGTCGTGCGCGAGCCAGCGCATCGCGGCGAGGTTGTCGCCGTGGACGAGGCGGTTCTCCGCGCGGTCGTGAGCGCCGAGCGACCGCGCTTCGTCGCGCGCGAACGACGTCAGCTCGGGAGCGCGTGCACTGGTCCGTGCAGCCAAGGGTCCGTGATCCTGCGAAAGTTCCCCTCCGACTCGAGCCCCCCCATGACGCTCGAGAGCCCCCACTGCAACCGATTCACGAACGTGAAGTCGCTCGGCATGTTCACCGGCGTCGGCAGGCTCGGCGTGACCTCCCCGGGCTTGAACACGAGCTGCTTCCCCCCGCGCACGAGGAACGCGATGGCCTCGCGCGCCGCCGCCTTCGTGTGGCGGTAGGGCGCGTCCTTCACGAGCGGGATCGACAGGAGGCGCGCGTAGTCGGTGTAGAGCTTCCATGCCGCCGGGTCGCTCCTGTCGTAGCCGAGCACCTCGACGCACGCGCGCTCGAACTCGGCGTCGTCCCCCTTCTGCTGAGCGATCACGTACCGCTTCAGGCCGATCACCAGCGACTCGGGGAGCATCTTGGTGCAGCCGAAGTCGAGGAACGCCACACGACCGCCGCCGAGGAACCGGTAGTTGCCGGGGTGCGGGTCCGCGTAGAGGAGGCCGTACTCGTAGAGCGGGCGGAACATGAAGCGCCAGATGGTCTTGCCGGCGGCGTCGCGGTCGGCCTGCGGCGCGCGCTCGCAGAACGTCTGGTAGTCGACCCCTCCGATCATCTCGCACGTGAGCACGCGCCGCGTGGTGAGCGCGTGGTGGACGTGCGGGATGACGATCTCGGGGTCGTCCTCGTGGATGGCGCGGAAGACCTCCGACATCTCCGCTTCGTGCCGGTAGTCGAGCTCGGCGAGGAAGACGGCGCGGATTTCGTCGAGCGTCTCCTTCGTGTGGTAGCGGCGCCCGAGCGGGCCGATCATCGTCTCCAGCATCGACAGGCTCTTCAGGTCGTTCTCGATGGCCTTGTCGATCCCCGGGTACTGCACCTTCACGGCGACCTTGTCGCCACCGTGCGTCGTCGCCCTGTGCACTTGCCCGATGCTCGCAGCGGCGAACGGGTCCGCTTCCCACTGCGCGAACACGTCCTCGGGCGCGCCGTCGAGCTCCGCTTTGATGACTTTCACGGCTGCGTCGCGCGAGAGCGGCGGGGCCTTCTGCTGAAGCTTCTTCAGCACCGACTGGAACTTCTCTTCGTAGCCGGGCGGGGCGATCCCCTCGATGTACGAGGCCATCTGCCCGAGCTTGAGCGGCAGCCCCTTCATCTCGCCGAGCGTCTTCAACATCGCCTCGGCGGTCTTGCGCGCGCTCACCAGGATGCGCTCGCGCGACGCGAGCTCCGACTCCTCGTCGCGCGCGCCACCAATCGCACGGCGCATCGCTTCGGCGGCCATCGGCACCGCGCGGGGCGCGAGCGCGGTCAGTCGCGCGAGGCGTCCGAGGCGCGAGGTCGGCGGGGCGTCGGGGCGCTTGGCTTCGAGAGCCGGCGGCTGCGGAGACTCGTCGGCCGCCTCGCGCGTGTCACCCCCTACGGCGCCGGGCGGCGATCGGACGCCCTCGGGCGGAGATGACATACACCCCATTATGGAAGGACCGGTCTCGTATGGCCAGCGGCGCGGGTTGAGATAGGCTCGCCCCCTATGAAGCGTTCGCTGATCGTGCTTGGCGCCGTCGTCTCGCTCCCGTTTGCAGTCGTCGCGTGCGACATGATGCACGCCAGCGAGACGGCCGATGCGTCGCCCGCCGCGTCCACCGCCCCCGCGGCGACGACTGCGGCGCCGGCCGCGACCCCGGCGGCCCCCACCCCCGCGACGCCCCCCGCGCGCGAAGAGCCGGGCCACGCGCACGGCGGGTCTCCGCACACGCCGGGCGCTCCGACGGCCAGCGGCTCGTCGGCGACTCCCGGAACCCCCGCGGGCTTTCCGAGCGGTTTCCCGACGGCGCTCCCGAGCGGCTTCCCGACGGCGCTCCCGAGCGGTTTCCCGACGGCGCTTCCGAGCGGCTTCCCGACGGCGCTCCCGAGCGGCTTCCCGACGGCGCTCCCGACGGCGAGCGCGAAAAAATGAACCCGCGCTCCGCTGCAATCTACGCGGCCGCGTCGCTGGTCTTCGCGTGCTTCGCGTGCGGCGCGAGCACGGCGAGCGGGCCGGGCAGCTCGGACGGTGGCGGCAGCGGGAGTGGGAGTGGGAGCGGCGGAAGCGGCAGCGGGAGCAGCAGCGGTGGTCCCGGCGCGGGGCCTTGCCCGGCCACGGCGCCGGCGGCGAATTCGACGTGCGCGGTGTCGCTGGCGGGAGTCGGCTGCGAATACGGGGACGACGTCGATCTGAGCTGCAATACCGTCATGACGTGCTCGCAGGGCGTCTGGACCCCAGCCACGCTCGGCACCGAGCAGACGTGCCCCACGCCCGCCGCCACGGGCGCCTGCCCGGCGACGTACGCAGCCGCACAGACGGCGGGCGCGTGCACGCAATCGGGTCTCGCGTGCGGGTACGCTGACGGACGCTGCGATTGCGCGCAGCCGACCGGCGGTCCCCCTGCGGTCGGCAAGTCGAACACGCGCTGGCTCTGCGACGACCCCGGTACGGGTTGCCCGACGCCGCGCCCCCACCTCGGCTCGTCGTGCGCGACGAGCGGCCAAGCGTGCGACTACGGCGCGTGCTCCATCCCCGACGGAATCACGCTCACGTGCACGAACGGCAGCTGGCAGACGTCGCCGACCGCCTGCGCGCTCTGACGCGCGCCGTCAGCGCTGACGCCGCTTGACCGGGCCCGCGCGGTTCGCGAGTGTGTGTGCGCGCCGCGCAATGTCGACCAGCGAATCCCACATCCCCGTCGGCCCCGAGGGGCAGCTCCCGCGCAGGTTCGGGCGGTACGCGCTGTTCGATTTCATCGGCAAAGGGGGGATGGCCGAGATCTACCTCGCGCGCGCGCACACCGAGCTGGGCGCGTCGCGCCTGTGCGTCGTCAAACAGATCCTCAGCGAGTTCGCGCTCCACCCGCAGTTCGCCGAGATGCTCATTCACGAGGCGAAGCTCGCCGCGCGCCTGAACCACGCGCACATCGTGCAAGTGTTCGACCTCGGTCGCGAGCGCGACCAGCTCTTCATCGCGATGGAGTACGTCGAGGGGTTCGATCTCAACGCGCTCCTCCGTCGCTGCTCGCAGAAGAAGGTGCCGCTGCCGTTCGAGTTCGCCATGCGCATCGTGAGCGACACGCTCAGCGGGCTCGACTACGCGCACCGCCGGATGGGCGAGGACGGTAGGCCCCTCGGCATCGTCCACCGCGACGTGTCGCCGTCGAACGTGCTCGTGTCGCTCGAAGGGGAAGTGAAGGTGTGCGACTTCGGCATCGCGCACGCGAACGACGTCGTCTTCCAGCACAGCGATCACCAGATGGACGAGGCCATCAAGGGGAAGGCCGGGTACATGAGCCCCGAGCACGCGCGCGGCGAGCCGATCGACGCGCGCGCCGACGTGTTCGCGGTGGGGATCGTGATGTGGGAGCTTCTGGCGGGGCGCCGGATGTACCGGAGGGAGAGCGACGTGCCGCTGCTCGAGCAGGCGAAGCGCGCCGAGATCCCCGCGTTGCCGAAGAAGGTGCTGCCGCACGAGGACAAGCTCCACGCGATCGTGATGAAGGCGCTCGCGCCGAACCGCGACGAGCGCTACGCGAGCGCGGGGGCGATGCTGCGCGATCTCGACGCGTTCATGAGCGAAGCGAAGCTCGTCGCGAGCCCGCTCAAGCTGGGCGACTGGCTGATGGAGCACTTCGGCAAGGAGCTGATCGAGCAGCGTCACGCGCGCGATCGGGTCACCCCCGAGCCCGCGAGCGCGCCGGCGCCGGCTGCGCCCGCGGCGATCCCCTCGACGTCGTCTGCGCCCGCGGCGCTCCCCTCGACGCCGTCCGCGCCGCCCGTCTCGAACCGCGCGAACGGCGCCGGCACGCACGTCTCGTCGTCCCCTCCGGTCGCGCCTCCCGGCCCGCCCGTGAAGCGCATCGAGCCCGATCCGCCGTCGCTCCCGGCGTCGACCGTCGACGTCGTGCCGTCCTCGGCGATGAAGGCGTTCGAAGCGGAGAAGCGTCGTAGCAACGCGGGGGTCATCGTCGCCGCCGTGGTCGCCATGATCGTGCTCGCTGCGATCGCGTTCTTCCTTCGACACCGCTGATCGCGATGCTGCTCGCGGACGTCGCGCTCCCCGTACCGCTCGCGCGCGCATTCACGTACGAAGTGCCGGACGCGCTGGCATCGCGCGCGATCGCCGGCGCGCGCGTGACGTGCGGGCTCGGAACGCGTCGCGTGGTCGGCGTGGTGCTCGCGGTGCGCGAAGGGGAGCCGCCGCCGAACGTGAAGCCGCTCGTGTCGGTCGTGGGGGACGAGCCCGCCGTCCCCGCCGATCTGCTCGCGTTCCTGCGCGACGTCGCTCACTACTACTTCGCCCCCATCGGCGAGGTGACCAAGCTCGCGCTCCCCCCCGTCGAGCGCGAGGTCGCGCGCGCGCTCGAAGCGCCGACGCTCTTCGCGAGCCCGTCCCGCGGTGTCGTCACGCGGCGCGTGCAGTGGGTGACCGCGAGCCTCGCGCCGGAAGGGGATCACCCCGTGCGCCTCGGGTCGCGCGCGTCCGCGCTCCTCATGCAGCTCCGCGCGCTCGGCACCGCTCCCCTCGCGCGCCTCGAGCAGCAGTGGCCGGGTGCCCGCGCGTCGGCCGCGCGCCTCCAGACGCTCGGTCTCGTCACGATCGAAGAGCGCGACGCCCCCGACGATCCGTTCTTCGCCGAGCCCGTGCCCCGCGACGCCCCCCCCCCGCCCACCGAAGCGCAGGCCGCCGCCATGGAAGCGATCGTCAGCGCGATCCAAGAGGCGCGCGCCGAGACGTTCCTTCTCCACGGCGTCACCGGCTCCGGCAAGACCGAGGTGTACCTCCGCGCCATCGCCGCCGTCCGCGACGCGGGCAAGGGGGGCATCGTGCTCGTGCCGGAGATCGCGCTGACGCCGCAGCTGGTGGCGCGGTTCCGCGCGCGGTTCGGGGACGACGTCGCGGTGCTCCACTCGGCGATGACGCCGCGCGAGCGCCACACGATGTGGAAGCGCCTGCATGCCGGCGAGCTCGACGTCGCGATCGGCGCCCGCAGCGCGCTCTTCGCGCCGGTACGCAAGCTGGGCCTCGTCGTCGTCGACGAGGAGCACGACTCGTCGTTCAAGCAGGAGGACGGCGTGCGCTACCACGCGCGCGACATGGCGATCCTGCGCGCGCACCGCGTGGGGGGCGTGTGCATCCTGGGGAGCGCGACGCCTTCGCTCGAGAGCGTGCACCTCACGACCACCGGCAAAGCGACCAAGCTCGTGCTCCCCGTGCGCACGCGCGAGCAGTCGATGCCGCGCGTCGAGATCGTCGACCTGCGTCGCATCGGCGCGGGACCGACGGGCGACAAGCGCCTCAGCATCCCGCTGCACCGCGCGCTCGAGGCGACGCTGGCCGCGAAGGAGCAGGCGATCCTGTTCCTCAACCGGCGCGGCTTCTCGCCGAGCATCCGGTGCGAGGCGTGCGGCGAGATGTGCGCGTGCGCGTCGTGCTCGGTGGCGCTCACGTTCCACAAACGCGCCGGCACGCTCCGCTGCCACTACTGCGAGTTCGAAGGGCCGATGCCGTCGAAGTGCCCGAAGTGCGGCGCGCCCGGCGAGGTGCTGGCGATGGAGGGGCTCGGGACGGAGAAGCTGGAGGAGACGCTCTCGCTCGCGTTCCCCACGGCGCGCGTCGCGCGGCTCGATCGCGACGTCGCCAGCGGTCGGAGCGTGGACAAGGTGCTCGCACGGGTACGCGCCCGCGAGGTCGACATCCTGGTCGGCACCCAGATGGTCACCAAGGGGCACGACCTTCCGCACGTGACGCTCGTGGGAGTCGTGAACGCCGACGCCGCGCTGTCGATCCCCGATTTCCGCGCGGCCGAGCGTGCGTTCCAGCTGCTGGTGCAAGTGGCGGGGCGCGCAGGGCGTGGGGACGTGCCGGGGCGCGTGATCGTGCAGACGTACGATCCGGAGCACCACGCGATCACGTTCGGCGCGAAGCACGACGTCGACGGCTTCCTCGCGCACGAGCTCATCGATCGACGCGAGCTCGGGTACCCGCCGTTCTCGCGCGTCGCGCTCGTGCGCACGGACGCGGTGGACGAGAAGGTCGCGCGCGCCGCCTGTGCCGCGCTCGCCGACTGCGCCGCGCACGCGAGCGAAGCGTTGAACGCGAACGTGGACATCCTGGGCCCCGCGGCCGCTCCGCTCGCGCGTCTCCGCGGGCGATTTCGCTTCCGCGTGATGCTCCGCTCGCCCGACCGGGCGATGCTGCGAAAGGTGCTGCTCGCCGTCGAACGGGCCCGCGCGGACCTCCCCCACACGGTGCGGAGCGCGATCGACGTGGATCCGATGCAGCTGCTCTGACGTTTCGCGAGAGGCGGGCTCGTTCCGCTCCGCGTCTCCGCGTTCCGCGCGCCCGACGCGACGTGGGTCAATCGGGCCCGCATGCCGTCCGCGAGGCCACGCATGCTGTCCGGGAGCCAAGCATGTTGTCCGGCAGGCACGCATGCTGTCCGGGAGCCAAGCATGTTGTCCGGCAGGCACGCATGCTGTCCGGGAGCCAAGCATGTTGTCCGGCAGGCACGCAT
>Ga0302279_10000499_pt1 | contig 57187 bp, 63 predicted proteins | sample III_Bog_N3_3_FD_194541 | JGI IMG/M metagenome (GOLD analysis project Ga0302279, IMG submission 194541) | Peat permafrost microbial communities from Stordalen Mire near Abisko, Sweden - III_Bog_N3_3 | ecosystem: Environmental > Terrestrial > Soil > Wetlands > Peat | place: Sweden: Abisko... | reverse complement strand
CCAGCGTCGGCTCCGCCTCGATTGCGGGGAAATCTGCCGCGCTCGCGGCCACGTAGATTAGTCAGACAGGCTCCTGGATCACTCCGGGCCGAAGCACTGCAGGTAGTCGCTGCAAACGCCGCAGCTCGGCGCCTTGCAGAGCTGTATCTGCGCGCGGTCGCACAGCAACTTGTAGAAGAATTTCTTCCATCGCAGATTGGCGGTGTTCTTGAAGTACAGCGTCGGGAAGTACCGCTTGATCAGCTCGGACAGTGCCTCACGATTTGGCATCCCCATGTCTTCCCAGAGATGATTCCCGCCGGCGCAGGCGCTGGCGATCGCATGGGCGAGCCACCCGGTCTCCTCCGAATCGTCGCGGCAGTGTTGCAGCAACAGTCCGAGAAGATCGTCGAACTCCTCCGGCGGGATCGCCGTACAGACGGCGCCCGTGGCCGACAGCACCATGGGATCCGCCACCCCGAGGCAGGCACCTGGAAAATAACGGCCGAGCAGGCGCGTGAACTCCGGGGCCTCGAGCCTTAGAATCGGGAAACGCGCCAGTACACCGCACAATGCCAGTGTCGCCATGTCCTGCGGATCCCGCGCCGCCGACAGCAGTTGCTGCCGATCCGGGCTGCAGGAGACCCTCGTCACTCATCCTCCGTCATCGGCGCGTGCGAGTAGCATTTCTTGGGGCATATGCGCGAGCATGCCTCGCAGCCGATGCAGTTCATCTGATTGGCGATCGTCATGACCTTCTTTTCGTACTCGTCGTCGTCGTCGAAATCCACGGCGATCGGAATCAGGCCGCCCTCCGCGGAAACGCCTGCCAGCTGCAGCACGTCACGCCCGCACACCTTGAAGCAGCGTCCGCATCCGATGCACGCCTGCTGGTTGATCGCCTGGACGAACCTGGGGGTCCAGGTGCGCCCGTCGGGCATCGTAATCGCGACCGCATTCATGGCCTATTCTCCTGCCGCCGCGACGCGCAGGCGCGCCTCGCTCAGCGTTTTGTACGCCTGGAACGCGCGCTCCGCCACGTCGCGGATCTTTTCCCAGCCCACCGGGAGTTCCTCCGCCAGGTCGTGCAGATCCATCTTCAGGCTGGTGGCCTGCGCGTTCAGTTTCTTGATCTGTGCCTTGAGTGCTTCGACGTCTTCCATTGATTGCCCCGAATCACCCGTACCGCGCCACTTCTGGATACGCGTTGATCATCTCGATGCCGTCGGCCACCAGTTTCGCCCCCTGCTCGGCTAGTTTGTTCAGGGTGTCGAAACCGAAACGGTGCACGTCGCGCAATTGCTTGTTGACAACTATCAGGCGGCCGGCGGCGAGAATCATCCGGCCGAAGCCTTCGTGATGCATTTTCATCATCGGCGTCACCATCACGCCGGTGGCCCGTTCGATCATGAGAGCCACGGCGTTGTAGTACAGCTCGAGGCGCCAAATGGTCTCGGGATCGGGATCGCCGAGCATCGGGATCTGCCTGCGTCTTTCCTTGTCGAGAACGTACGGATCCAGCAGCTGCAGGTCGCTTTTACCATCCCAGGCACCATGCGCATCCTGCGCACGCCACTGCCTGACCAGCTCGCGAACCAGCGGCGAGGCGATCGGGTCCGCCCCGGGTGCGGGCGCGGTCGCCGATTCTGCCGTTTCACCCATGACCTGCTTCCCCGTCTTCGAAGTTCAAAACGCGTTCCTGGCCCTTGAGCAGTGCCTTGCGCAGCCAGGGCGGCGGCGTGCCATCGAGCACGACCTGTAGGCGTTGCAGGACATCCGCTATGCTTTCCGGTTGCGCCACCTTGACCGGATGGATGTTCTTTGCCACCACCCGTGCGGCGGCGGACCCGCCGATCGCCGCAACGTACAGGATCGCGCAATCGTGGATCGCGTTCAGCTTGGGCGTGAGCTTGTCCTCGTTGCCGTCCTCTTGCAGGTCGCCGTCGAACTGGATTGCCTCGACAAAGCGATGACCCCCGGCGAAGATCTCGTAGACCACAAGGTTTTTTGCCCAACCGAAGTGGGCGTCCACGCGCTGCAGGTCCTGGGTCGCGAAGGCTACTTTCATACCTTTTTCTCCTGGCTTTGCATCAATGAGCCGCAACCGGCGCTTCCACGTCATGGATATTCTCCGGAAGGGCCCAGCTATTGGGTGTGGCTTCATGGGGATGGGCGAGAAATAGATTGCCGATCTCGAACAGGAATTCGCGCGTACCCCGGTAACCGACCGTCACACGCTGTCCGGCGCCCAGGCGGTCGAACAGCGGGAGCCCGGCGCGGTGAAACGGGATCGAGAGCCGCTCCGCCGCCTGCCGTCCGTGCGAATGGGTGATCATCAGGTCGCAGCCGCGGGCGCGCTGTTCGAGGTCTTCGAGATCGCCGATCAACACGTCGTCGGTGGGCAGCTGGGCAAGGAGTGGTGATTGCGTGGTGGTAACGGCGGCGGTGATGCGGGCCCCGAGTTCAGTGAGGCTCGAGGCGAGCGCCCAGAGCAAATCCGGCTCGGCGCCGATGACGATGCGCTTGCCGCCGATGGAGAAGTGTGCATCCAGCATCGCATCCTGCAGCTGACTGCGTTGGCGCCGGTACTTGGCCGGTACGGCCGTGTCGGATAGGCGCGCGAGTTCCGCAATGAAGCGGTCGCTTGCGCTCAAGCCGCTGAGACCCTCGAATACCGTGAACGGCACGCCGGCGCGCGCTTCGAGCGCTTGCGCGCAGGGGCGCATTTGTTCGCCGAGCGCCAGAGTGATGCACGAGGCGCCCATGCGGCGCGCATCCGCCAACGTCGTGCCGCCCATGGTCGTGGGGCTGAACTCGTCCGACATGTGGCCGTCGAGCGAGCCCGACACGTCCGGCAGAAAGATCGGATGCAGGCCGAAGGCCTCGATGATTTCGCGCACCTCCTCGATGTCGCCGGGCGTGAGATGGCATCCCGGCAGCACGTTGACTTGGCCCCGCGACGGGGCGCTCGCGGGTGCGACGAGTTCTTCGATTAGGGCGGTCACGGCTCTTGCCCATCCATCCTGGAATGCGCCGAGGAAGTCGGGCGTCGCGACGTAAACGAGCGCGGTGTCGTTGAGTTCCGGATGACCCTGGCGGATGAGCTTCAGGTACCCGTGGACATCGTCCCCCTTGGTTTCCGTGAGCCCGGTGGAGCAGATCGCGATCAGGTCGGGCTTGGCTCGGGCGCGAATGTTGAGGATGGCCTTCTCGACGTTGTCATAGCCGCCCATGATCGTGGTCGCCTCGTTCATGGCCGTCGTCTGCAACGGGATGGCCTCGCGAAAATGGCGCACCAGCAGCACCAGGCCGAAGGAGGTGCAGCCCTGGGAGCCGTGCATGACCGGCATGCACCGGTTCATGCCGAGAAACGCGTAGCTCGCGCCCAGGGGCTGGCTCATCTTGAGCGGGTTGACCGCGGCGGCTTTTGCTGAGGTCCTGACTGGCGGCATTACATGCCCGCTACCGGCGCATGGGGTGGATCCCACGGGGCAGGTGCCCGGACGTGGTTCCATACCGGGTTGGAGAGGGTCTTGTCGATCTCCGCGACCAGGCTCACGATGCCCTCGTAGCCGGCGTACGCGTAATGGCGCTCCTGGTTGATGTCGAGCCACGGCATTTTGGCCTTCAGCGCGACGAACTGGCTCCGGCCCCCGGAGAGCATGATGTCGGCGCGCGCCTCCTTGAGCATCCGGTACATCTCGCGCGGCGACATGTCGTCGATCATGTGCGCCTCGTCGCCCATGATCTCCTTGATGCGCTCCTTGTCCTCGATTGTGGACTTCTTGACGCTGGTGCCGACGATTTCCATACCGGCCTCCTGGAGCGCCGCGACCACGGACCAGGACTTCACGCCGCCGGTGATCAGCAGCACCTTGCGGCCGCGCAACCTCTGCTTGTAGGGCTCGATGCGGGCCCAGGCGCGCGCCTCCTCGGAGGCGATCAGGCGTTCCGTGCGCCCGAGAATGTCGTCGGGGGCGCCGCGTTCGACCAGCAGGCGCGCGATCTGCCGCAGGCTGTCCGACATATCGCCGATCCCGTAGAACGACCCTTCGAAGAACGGTATGCCGTAGCGCTCCTCCATCTTGCGGGCGACGTTGATCATCGCCTTCGAGCACACCATCATCGTCGCACGGGCCCTGTGGGAGCAGGCCACGTCCGCGTACCGGGCATCGCCGCTGATGCACGCGAGCACACGCACGCCCATGGCGTCCAGCAGCGGTTTGACCTGCCACAACTCGCCCGACAGGTTGAATTCGCCGATGATGTTGATGTCGTACGGCGTCGTGAAGGCCGGCTCCTGCGTGCCGATGACGTGGTCCAACAGCGCCTCGCCGGCGAGCTTGTTGCCGAGGTTCTTCACGCCGACAAAGCCCGGGACGTTGACCGGAATGACCGGCTTGCCGAATTTCCTGCTCGCCGCCTTGCACACGACCTCGATATCATCCCCGATCAGTGCCGTGACGCAGGTCTGATAGACGAACACGGCAGGGGGATCGTATTTGTCGATGATCTCCTTCACCGCCCGGTACAGCCGCTTCTCCGCCCCGTACACGATGTCGAGCTCGCTGATGTCGGTGGTGAACCCGGTGCGATAGGTGCCCGGCCCGGACGACAGCGAATGCCGGTTATCCCAGGAATGGCCTTCACAGGCGATTGGGCCGTGCACCAGATGCGCGACATCGGTGATCGGCTGCAGCGCGATCTTGGCGCCGTCGAAGGCGCAGCCTCCCGCGGCAGCCCCGGGAGTGAGCTGCTTCGTACAGCCCTGCTTGCGCTCCTTGCCGGATTTCGCCAGGTTCTTGGCGCAGGCCGGCTCCTCGAACACTTGCTGCAGCTTTTCGGAGAGCAGCGTCATGGCTCAACGGATGATGTCGAAACTGAAGTCGTTCTTGGCCGGAGTGTTGCTGTTCCTGTCGATCTCGTCGAAGATCTTGTCGAGTATCCGCACCAGCACGTTCATGCCGCCCTGGTAGCCCCAGACCGGATAGCGGTGGTGATGGTGCCTATCGAATACGGGGAAGCCGATGCGGATCAGCGGCGTGCCGGTGTCGCGCTCCAGGTATTTCCCGTAGGTGTTGCCGATCAGGAAGTCGACCGGCTCCGTAAACAGCAGCGAGCGCATGTGCCACAGATCCTTGCCGGCGTACACGTGGCAGTTCTTGCCGAACGGAGAGCTGTCCAGCAGGGCGTGCACCCGGAGTGCCCATTCCTTGTTGCCGTTGGTCGCGAGCACATGGGTCGGTTCCGCGCCGAGTTCGAGTAGAAAGCCGGCGAGCCCGAGGCACAGGTCCGGATCCCCGTAGATCGCGAATTTCTTGCCGTGGATATGCGAGCTCGAGTCGGCGATGGCGTCGACCAGGCGCCCGCGCTCGCGCGTGAGCTCATCCGGTATCTGCTTGCCGCTGAGGCGCGCGATCTCCATCAGGAACCGGTCGGTGGCGGCGACGCCCACGGGATGATTGAATGAGACGACCTCCTGGCCCTGCGCGGCGACCAGGTTCAGCGTCTTCTCCGTGCAGTACTGTTGCATCGAAATGGTCGCCTTCGCATGCACGGCGTTGGCCGCCTCATCGAGCGTCGTGCCGCCGTCGTACATGCGGAAGTGCCCGTCGGTTGGCGTGTCCCAGACGTCGCTGGTGTCGCCGAGGATCGTATGCTCCACCTGCATCAGATTGAAGATCCGCTTGATCTCGCGCAGATTCCCGACCGTGTAGCCGTCGAAACCGCCGATGAAGTTGATCTTGTCGTTCGGTGCCCGTTCGAGCTTCGGCGCGGTGCCGGCCTTGCCGTTCCAGAAATGGTCGAGTATCCCCTTCATGACGTTGTCGTAGCCCGTGACGTGGCTGCCGACGAAGGCCGGTGTGTGCGCGAACGGCACGTCGAACTCCTGGGGCACCGACCCCTTTTCCTTGGAGGTCTTGATGAAGGCGTTCAGGTCATCGCCGATGACCTCGGCCATGCAGGTCGTCGACACGGCGATCATTTTGGGCTTGTACAGCGCGTAGGAGTTCGCGAGACCGTCGACCATGTTGTTCAGGCCCCCGAATACCGCCGCGTCCTCGGTCATCGACGAGGAGACGCAGGAGGTGGGCTCCTTGAAGTGGCGCGAGAAGTGGCTGCGATAGTAGGCCACGCATCCCTGCGAGCCGTGGACGAACGGCAGTGTGCCCTCGAAGCCCAAGGCGGCGAATACGGCGCCGAGCGGCTGGCAGGCCTTTGCCGGGTTGACGGTCAGGCCTTCCCGGGCGAAGTTCTTCTCGCGATAATCGGCGGTCTTGGTCCACTCGCGAACCCGTTCGATCTCTTCCGCCGGCAGCGGGTTCTCGAAATTCTTCCTCTTGTTCTCGAGCATCTCCTTGTATTCCGGCTGCCGGAACAGGTCGAAATGGTCGAGTACCTTGTCGGCGCTCTGCGTCATGATGGCTGTCCTTCTTCGGTCGCTCCGGAGGCCTTCCAGGGGGTCCGGGTTAATGCCCAGACCGGGGAGTTGATCGCCATGTCCATGTCGCGGGCGAATATCGCGAACCCGTCGTAGCCGTGATAGGGACCCGAATAGTCCCAGGAATGCATCTGCCGGAAAGGCACACCCATTTTCTGGAACACGTACTTCTCCTTGATCCCGGAGCCGACCAGGTCGGGCTGCACCTTCTCGACGAACTTCTCGAATTCGTAGCCGGTCACGTCGTCATAGATCAGCGTGCCGTCCTTGACGTAGTGAGTGGTCCGCTGATAGTCATCGTTGTGGCCGAACTCGTAGCCGGTACCGACCACCTCCATGCCGAGATCCTCGTACGCACCGATCACGTGGCGCGGGCGCAGCCCGCCGACGAACAGCATGACCTTCTTGCCGCTCAGGCGCGGCTTGTACTTGTCGATTACGGCCTGCATCAGCGGCTTGTACTTGGCGATCACGCGCTCGGCACCCGCCTTGATATGGTCGTCGAAATGCTCCGCGATGCGGCGCAGTGACTCCTCGATCTTGCTCGGGCCGAAGAAGTTGTACTCCACCCAGGGGATCCCGTACTTCTCCTCCATGTGGCGCGAGATGTAGTTCATCGATCGATAGCAATGCAGCACGTTCAGCTTGGCCTTCGGCGTCGCCTCGAGTTCGGCGATGCTGCCGTCGCCTGACCACTGTGCAACGACCCGCAGGCCCATTTCCTCCAGAAGGATGCGCGAGGACCAGGCATCTCCGCCGATGTTGTAGTCGCCGATGATGGAGACGTCGTAGGGCCCCTGCTCGAACGCGGCGGGCTGTCCCGCGAGCTTCTCGAAGATGTAGTCGCGGATCGTGTCGTTCGCGATGTGATGGCCGAGCGACTGGGACACTCCGCGGAATCCCTCGCAGCGCACCGGCACGATGGTCTTGCCGCCGTATTCCTTCGACTTCGCCTTCGACACCGCCTCGATGTCGTCGCCGATCAGGCCGATCGGGCACTCGGACTGGACGGTGATCCCCTTGTTCAGCGGGAACAGGAGCTGGATTTCATCCATGATCTTGTGCAGCTTCTTGTCGCCTCCGAAGACAATGTCGTTTTCCTGGAAGTCCGAGGTGAACTGCATCGTGACGAAGGTGTCAATGCCCGTGGTGCCGATGTAGTAGTTGCGCCGCGAACCCCAGGAATACTGGCCGCATCCCACCGGACCGTGGCTGATGTGCACCATGTCCTTGATCGGACCCCAGACGACGCCCTTGGAGCCCGCGTAGGCGCAGCCCCGGATCGTCATCACGCCGGGCACGGACTTGATGTTTGACTTGACGCCGCAGTCGGGCTTGCCCTCCTCGAAGGTGCCGAGGTGCTTGGCGCGGCGCTTCGCTAGCTTGTCCGGATACGCTTCCAATACCTCGTTGATCAGTGCCTTGTTGCGCAACTTGGGATCGATCGGATCTTTCTTCGTGTTCAGGCTCATGCTGCTACCTCTCCAATTTTTGGCCGCGACTCCACGCTCAGGCGGCCGCGGCTTCGGCGGCCAGTTCCGCGGCGGTCTTGCCGACGAGCTTCTCGTCGACGGGCTTCATGATGCCGTGCTGCATCAGCATGTCCTCGAGCTCGTCCATCGTGATCGGCGTCGGGATGATTCCTTGGCCGGCGTTGTTGTGGATCTTCGTCGCGAGCTGGCGGTACTCGTCCGCCTGCTTCGAGTCGCCGGCGAATTCGATCACGGTCATGCGGCGCAGCTCGGCGTGCTGGACGATATTGTCGCGGGGCACGAAGTGGATCAGCTTGGTGCCGAGCTTGGCCGCGAGCGCCTCGGCCAGTTCCAATTCCTTGTCCGTCTGGCGCTCGTTGCAGACCAGTGCGCCGAGGCGCACGCCCCCGGAGTTGGCGTACTTCAGGATGCCCTTGGAGATGTTGTTCGCCGCGTACATGGCCATCATCTCGCCGGACATGACGATGTAGATTTCCTGGGCCTTGTTTTCGCGAATGGGCATCGCGAAGCCGCCGCATACCACGTCGCCCAGCACATCGTAAGAGACATAGTCGACGCCGTCGTATGCGCCGTTCTCTTCCAGGAAGTTGATCGAGGTGATGACGCCGCGGCCGGCACAACCGACGCCGGGCTCCGGGCCGCCCGATTCGACGCAGCGGATGTCCTTGTAGCCCACCTTCATGACGTCGTCGAGTTCGAGATCCTCGACACTGCCCGCCGCCGCCGCGAGGCTCAGGATGGTGTCCTGCGCCTTGGCGTGCAGGATCAGGCGGGTCGAGTCCGCCTTGGGATCGCAGCCGACGATCAGGATCTTCTGACCGAGATCGGCCAGCGCCGCCAGCGTGTTCTGGGACGTCGTCGACTTGCCGATGCCGCCCTTGCCGTAGAAGGCGATTTGCCGCAATTTTGCCATGTGAGAAACTCCTTAGCCTTTCAGAAGAGTTGTGAATTGTTCGTCAGTCGCGTGACCGGCACGCGCTTCCATACCGTTGATCGTGTTCCGCTGCAGGTAGGAAAACGTTAGCCTTTGGTCTTCTTCGGATTGGCATTACATCCCTCCACACTCGCTGCTCGGGTGCTGATCAAGCAAGGGTCGTGCCAGTCGCGGTAAATCGCGGAAAACGCCTGAAATTACCGCGCCATCACGCGCGCCGCCGCCGCGGCCCGCGTTGTTCCGAACCCGACACCCTGCCTGTGACTGTCCGAAATCGCCGCGACGCCTGTCGGGAACCGAACAGACCCGGCCGCCATTGTCGGTGCCCGCCGCTGTCGCAATCTGGGCGCCGGGTGCACGCGCGGCCTAAGCCGATGATTCCGCTGGGACCCGTGTCTCGTGGGAACGAGAATTGCTTGGATGATGGCGGCCACAGCTGAATCACGGGGGGGTGCGTATGCAAATCGGAGTTGACAGTGCGCGGGCGGTCGAGAACAAGCGCATCTTCGTGGTTGATGGCGATGAGATCAGGCGTGCGGTATTGCAGTTCATGCTGCATGACGAGAATGAAACCCACGAGTTCGCCGACGTCGCGCACGCGTACCGCAAGGCCGAACATTGGAGACCGGACGCCATCCTGCTCTCCATGGAACTGGTGCGGGCGTATGGCCATGCCCTGATTGGCGAAATTCACGAGCGCGTGCCGGGCGTCCGGATCGCGGTGCTCTGCGACTCCAGCGCCGATCCGGAGACACGCAGCTGCCTGAAAAATGGGGCGCAGAGCCTGCTCGCCAAACCGTTGACCATTGAATCGGTGCGTCGCAAGGTGGACCTGCTGCTGGGCCGGCGGAGCGCGCTGGCCATTCCAGTGCAGGTGGTGGCGTGAGAGACGGCATATCCATGGAAATCCAAACCGCGAAACCGCATTTCGTGCTGGTCGGCGGCCAGGCGGCGGTCGACCGGATCGTGGAGGAGTTCTACCGGCGGATGGATGTCGAGCCCTCGGCGCAGGTCATCCGCGCGCTGCATCCCGTTGACTTGAGCGGCAGCAAGGCGCTGCTCAAGCGCTATCTCGCCGAATGGCTGGGCGGCCCGGCAGCGTATTCACAGGAACGCGGCCACCCGCGCCTGCGCATGCGGCATGCGCCGTTTCGAATCGGCGCGGCGGAACGCGACGCGTGGATGCTGTGCATGACCGATGCGATGGAGCAGGTCGTCGGATCGGCGCGGCTGCGCGATCTTTTGTTGCAATTGATGTACAACATCGCCGACAGCCTGCGTAATGTCGGCTACGGCCGGTGAACCACCCATGCCGCTCAGTCCACGATCTTGCCGTTGGAGCGCTTGTAATTGCTCGTGTGCCCCGCCTTGACCGCGCGCGCGCGGCCGCTCGCGATGATCCGCGCGCTCTTTCCCGGCGCGGCCGGGGCGCCGATCAGCTGCTTCAGCCGCTTGGATCCGCAGTGCGGGCATGCCGCAACCGTCGCTGACATGACCAGCAGCTCGAACAGCCGGCCGCATTTGTCACAGGTGTAGTCGTAAAGTGGCATGCAAATCCTCCGCGAGGCGCCCATGAAAACCCACATCAAAACCACCTGTGACGGCCGCCGGGTCGAAGTCATCGGTACGTCGATTTGCCTGGATGGCGAATTGGAGTCCGGCGAGCTCGTGGCCGTCATCGACCATCCGCACTGGCGGGCGATCCTGCGGATGGCTCCCGAGGCCACGCACATGGCGGGTCGGGTGGCGCTGTCCGTCGACGAGGCGGAAAAGGCCCAGCTCGCACTCAACGCCGCGCGCGCGGCCTTCGACGGCAGCGCGCATGCCGCCGCGGAGCGCTCCCGCCTCGCGATCAACCGGATGCTGATGAATCGCAGCGACGAGTAGCATGTCGGTCAGACCGGCCGGTTCTCGTTCGGATTGCGCACGGGGCCCATGCGCTGCAGTCCCTCCTCGTAGGTGATCATGTCGAAATCAGCGCTGAACCCGGCCGCCTTGTCGGCGATCGCATCGAGCTTCCCGGCGGTATCGAGCTTCTTCAGGTCGTTGCGTTCGATGTACAGCAGCTCGAGCAGTTCGTTGTAGACGGTCGCCTCGTCTATGGGCAGCACGTAGAACGTGGCGCCGCCGAGCTGCACGCGGTATTTCGCGCCGAGGTCGACGTTGTTGCAGAACACGAAGTACTTGCCCTGGGGGCTCAGGCTGTCGCCGAGTACGTCGGCGACGGTTTTCAAGTACTCGAACGACAGCAGATAGGCGGCGAAGAACTGGATCGTCGACTCGCCGCTGCCGCCCACGGCGAGCACCTGCTGAACGGCGAGTTCCGGCGGCCGCGCTTCGTCCGCGAGCTTGGTCGCGAACTTGAGGGCAAGGTCTCCCCGGAATCCAAAGCGCCGCCCGGCCTTGGTCGGCGCCTTCAGCAGCGCGTTGAGCAGGCGCCCCTCGGTTTCCAGATGCTTGAAGCCGGTTTGTTCGATCGTGGTCATGTGTACTCCTGATGGATTCCGATGATGGGGGCGGCTAGCCGGCGGCGATGCGCTGCGCCACGTGGTTGTCCAGTGCGATCAGGGCGGCGGCCCATTCCCCGAGAGGTGTTCCGATGCGTTCGATGCCGTGCTCGGACATGAATCGCTTCTCGTTGCGTGTCGGCTCCTCCGGCAGTACGGCAAAATGCCTGTCGGACGAGCGCTTGATGATCTGGTGCGCGAAAATGCGCTCGAGTTGCGACGAAAACCGGCAGCCGACGAACACGAATCCGCGGCCGCCGCGCAGGGTTTGCACCAGCGGCGGAATCGGCGTCTGTATATCGATCTCGGTGAGCACCTCGACATAGTCCGAATCCGAGACCAGATAGTTCGCGGCCGGGCGCACCGAGCCCAGCGGCTGGTAGAGCAGGGTATACCGGGCCGGGTCGCCGGCACCCGGGGCCTCGCGCCGCGACCCGCTTGCGTCGAAGTAATGCACCCAGTTGCCGAAATGCTCGGCCTGGCTGACCCCCTGCGCGATTCCCCACGACGCACCGCGCCGGGCGAGCGCTTGCTGCGGCAGGTCGTCATACCAGGCGTTCACCCACAGCGGAAGGCCGGGAAGGGCAGCCACGAAGCGATGCAGCTCCGTCGGCTCCATGCACGGGGCGAAGGCCTCGCTCATGGCCGCAGTCACGGTCTTGCGATGCTTGAAATTCTCGATGAACTGTGCCGCGGCGCTCAAGTTGTGGCGGATCTTGTGCGGCACGCTCGCTTTGGCCGTGAGCTTGCCGACGAGTTCGAGCGGACCCGCCGGAACCTTCGGAGCCTCGTCGGACAGGCCCAGCACACCGGGGCCGAAATAGGGAATCAGCCGGCCATTGACCAGGCCCGTGTGGATCACGCTCAGAAGCTGCGCGTCCAGGGCTTGGCTCATCATGCGAAGCTCGGCAGTTCGATCGTGAAATTCTCCGCGCCCACGATTACCTGACACGCCAGGCGCGATTTGGAGCCGACGCCGATCAGGCTGTCGAGGCGCTCGTTCTCGGGCCGTTGCGGCTTGGAAAGACCCTTGCGGCCCTCGATGACGAAGATGTGGCAGCCTCCGCACTTCGCCTCCCCGCCGCATTTGCCGGGCACCTCGAGACCCGCCGCGAGCATGGCCTGCAGGATGGTGGCTCCCTCGGACGCGGGAACGGTCTTGTTGATGGGCATCACGGTCATGGTCGGCATGTGAGGTTCTCCCGGAAAATGATGAAAGTGCCGGCGGTCAGTAAATGGCGGCGCCGGCGCCGACGTTCGCCGACGCATCCTTCAGCGTCGCTACGATGAACGCGATCTGCTCCTCGGTGAGGTGCCCGTGGAACGGCAGCGCAAGGGCCCGATCCGCGAGTTTCTCGGTCACCGGCAGCCTGCCGCGGCGATTGCCGGGGCTATGCTCGCTGTAATGGCGCTGCGTGTGCAGCGGCTGGCAATAGGCGTAGGCCTCGATGCGCTCCCGGCGCAGATCCTCGACGATCGCCTCGCAGGCCGACCGCGAGAACCGTGTCCCCAGGTGCACGAGGTACAGGAGCCAGTGTGCGACGTTCACTTCCGGCGCCACGTAGGGGTCCTTGATGCCCTCGAACGACTTGATGTGCTCGAAGTAGTGGCCCTCGACGTACTTGCGCTGCGCGAGGATTTCGTCGAGCCGCCCCAGCTGCACGAGGGCGACGGCCGCCGCAACGTCGCTCATCGTCGCCTGATGGGCCGCACAGGCATTGATGACCACCGAGGCGCGCTCGGCTGGGCGGCGGGCGCGTCCGCTGCGCAGCGCCCGGGTGATGTCGGCGTCGTCGGTGACCACCATGCCGCCCTCGCCGCAGCACAGGCTCCCGGGCTGCGAGAAGTCGAATATCGCGCAATCCCCGAAGCTGCCGACGATCCGGTCCAGGTAGACGGAGCCGAGGGCCTCGCTCGAGTCCTCCAGGAGCACGAGCGAGTGCGCCTTGGCCAGTTCGCGCAGCGCCCGCCACGGCGCCGGATGACCGTTGGTATTGCCGCCGAGAATGGCCTTGGTGGCCGGAGTGACCAGGAGCTCGACCTTTCCGGGGACCAGCACCCCGGACCAGTAGTCGACATCGACGAACACCGGCGTCGCTCCGCAGAGCGCGACCGCGTGCGCGGTTTCGCGCCAAGAATAGGCCGCGGCGAGCACCTCGTCGCCGGGGCCTATTCCATGCGCCCGGAGCGCGAGCAACAGGCCCGCCGTTCCGCTGCTGACGGCCACGGCGTAGCGGCGGCCGGTATGGCGCGCGAACGCCTCCTCAAACGCCTCGACGCGCGGACCCTGCGACAAGCGCTGCGAGGAGAGCGCCTCGGCCGCGGCATCGAGCTCCAACGGCGTCATGTCGGGATCCGTCAGCGCAATCCACGGCTCGCCGGCGGCTTCGGTGCAGAGAGCGTTCACGGGTCCCCCGGGCGCGCCGCCACCACGACGCCGGTGGCGATTGCCGGATCGCCCGTGAACCGCCAGCAGGCTTCGCGCCCGTCCACCAGATGCAGGTCGGCATGCGCCATGCGCCGGTACGGCATTTCATGCTCGATGTCGGACGCGTCGCAGCGCGTCAGCGATCGGCCCGGAAAGCGCCTGCGAAATGCCCCCAGCACTTCCGGCGCAGGACCGCCGCCGCACAGTAGAGCTGTGATCTGATCGATTTCCGACGCGGTGAACGGCATGCGGCCTCCTTGGGGTCAGCCGACGCTCAGGCGCTTCGCCTCGACCGTGACCGGCAGCGTGGTACCGGACGGCATGAGGGGCAGGCCGAGCTCCCAGCCATTGCCCAGCGTGATGGTTCCGCCCCACAGATCGGTCTTCTCCATCGCGACGATCGGCTCTTCGAGGTCTTTTTTTGGCACGTACGCCGACAACTGCCCGTCGGCGCTCCTGCGGATCATGATCTTCACTGCTTTCTCCTGTTGCGATGGATGTGCGGCCTGCGGCGTCATGCTGCGCACCATCAGGTCGGCGACGATGTCGGGCAGGATCCGGAGAAAGGCGTCGACCTGTGCCGCGTCGTTGTCCGGACCCAGAGAGATGCGCAGGGATGCGAGCGCGGCCGACGCCGACAGGCCCATCGCGGTCAGCACGTGCGAGGGGCGGATGCCGGCGGCCGAACAGGCGGCGCCGGCCGATGCGCAAAAGCCGGCGCGGTCGAGCTTGCCGAGCAGCAGGTCGGCATCCAGATCGCCGAACCGAAGATTGCTGGTGTTCGGCACCCGGGGCGCGGCGGCGCCGTTGACACGGGCAAACGGGACTCGCCCCAGCACGCCGGCTTCGAGCCGGTCGCGTAGCGCCTGCAGGCGCGCGGACTCGGCGGGCAGTCTCTGGCGCATCAGGGCGCTCGCGACGCCGAGCGCCACGATGCCGGCCACGTTCTCCGTGCCGCCCCGGCGGCCGCGCTCCTGATGGCCGAACAGCAGAGGCGGCAGCCTTGCGCCCTTGCGGACGAACAGGGCACCGATTCCGGCCGGGGCGTGCAGCTTGTGACCGGACAGGGACAGCATATCGACGGGAACCTGCTGCAGATCGACCGGCACCTTGCCAACCGCCTGCACCGCATCAGTATGGAACAGGATGTTCCGCCGGCGTGTGATCTCCGCGATCTGCGCGATCGGAAACAGAACGCCGGTTTCATTGTTCGCCCACATCAGCGAGACGAGCGCGGTGCGTTCGGTGAGTGTCTCGATCAGCACGTCGGGATTCAGGCGCCCGCTGGAGTCGACGGGCAGGTAGCTGACGTGCACGCCCCGCGTCTGCAGCTCGCGCAGCAGCATCATCGTCGCGGGATGCTCCACCTCGCTGGTCACGATGTGCCGCCGGTCCGGGTGCGCGGCGAGCGCACCGAGAATGGCCATATGATTCGATTCGGTGCCGCTGCTGGTAAACACGATTTCCGAACCGGCGGCGCCGAGGCTGGCGGCGACCGCGTGGCGCGCATCCGCCACCAGCCGTTTCGCGTGTTCGCCGCAGCTGTGCTTGCTCGACGGATTGAGCGGTCCTCCGCGCAGGCAGGCGTCGATGGCCTCCAGACACTCGGGTGCCACCGCCGTCGAGGCATTGTGGTCGAAGTACACCGGCCGGGAGATCATTGCCAGAACCGCCGGTGCGGATCCGCGCACAGGTCCGCGAGCAGCTCCGCGAGCTGCTCGTATGCGGCATACAGGAGCCACTGTCGCGCATCGTGGTCCTTGCAATACAGCAGCCAGGGCCGGGGCCCGCCGCGATATTTCGCGAGCGCGACGTCGACGACGCCGCCGTCCGGATCGATGTTGCGGGAGCAGCAGGGACTGCGGACGAGGTAACCGCCCTCGCCGGTGTGCACGCTGGGCGATACGTAGCGGTAGCGCCGGCGCCCGGCAACCGCCCCCTCGATGCGTTTGCGGACGAATTCGTTGGGCCGGTGATCGGCGTTCGGCATCCGGGCGCTGTGGGTGGCTTGCATGCTCATGGCGGCGTCAACCCGGGACGATTTCCTCTTCGAAGCACCCGACGGCGTGCCGGTTGACGAAATCAACGAGATACACGGGGGTGTTGGTCCCGGTGTGCGCGCCGACCTGCACGATCTCCCCGGCCTCGCCGGCGCGGGCCAACAACGCCTCGGGCGGCTGATTCGGATAGGAGCCGTCGTTGTACAGGTCGCAGGCGGCGACGATGCGCTGGCCCCAACCGTATCTGGGCCGGGGGCCGATCATCGCCGCCCTGCGCCCACGGGTTCGGTGCGCACGGCCTCGAGCTCCTTGCGCTTCATGCCCACGCGGTGACCGGTGGCGATGAATTCGACGCCATAGATGTAGAACTGCTGCAGGAAGGTGCCGATGTTCACGACATAGCCTTCCTCGCCCTTCTCGCACAGGATGTCGCCGATGTCCTTGCCGCAAAATGTTCCATCATTGCGGACCGTGCGGCGAGCGCGCACCTTGCAGCCGAAATCGAACGCCGGCGGATCGTCCAGCTCGACCACGTCGCTGTCGCGGCTGATGGCGCTCATGACGGGTTCGTCGCGCGCCGGCCGATGCTGCTCAGCGAGACGCTGGCGACGTCCGGCAGTCCGGGGGCGCTGCTTGCGCAGCTGCCGGCGGCCGCCTTGGGATTCTGAAACACCAGGCCGGTCTGCGTCGCGGTGTCGGCGAAGTCGATCGTGACGCCGGCGAGCAGCAGGCGGCTTTGAGCCGGCAGGAATAACTTCATGCCCTGCCGATCGATGACGGCATCGCCCGCCCGGGGTGTTGATTCGACGCTGAAATCCCCCGCAAGCCCTGAGCAGCCGGCGGCCGTCACGACCAGGCGGAATCCGGCATCGGCGGTTCCGCCCATCCTGAGCATGCGCCGGATGAATTTCTCGGCGGCGGCGGTGATGGTGAGGTCCATGCAGGGGCCCTTACGCGGCAGGCTGATAGCGCGGCAGGCTCTTGTCGAGCACGCAGGTGTTGTCCACCGGGCATACCGCGGTGCATTGCGGTGCGTCGAAGTGCCCGATGCATTCGGTGCATTTCTTTGGGTTGATGAAGAACACGCCGCCTTTTTCATAGATGGCGACATTCGGACATTCCGGCTCGCACGCCGAGCACCCGGTACACTGGGACGCAATGATCTTCAATGGCATGAGTCTCTATCCTCTTCGTTCGCTTGGAATGAATGTTCCGTCTTACGCCGCGATGAATGCGCCCTGACGGATGTCGGCGTCACCGCGCGCCTGATGCTGGATCTCTCCGCTGCGGACGCGCGTGAGATACCTTCTGAACCACTGGACGGCGGCCTTCCCGATGAACTCGCCCGCATATCGGTCGACCGGATCGATGCCGGCCTGATGCAGCTCGGCCTTCGGACAGCCGCCGATCTTCGCGACGAACACCGCGTGACAATCATTGATGGCGCGGACGATCGTGCCGAGACTGTCCTCCTCGCCGTACCCACCCTGGCAGTAGAGATCGACGCGCCGGTGACCGACGAATTTGGCACCCGAGGCGCTGAGCTCATAGACCTGGAATTCCTTCGCATGGCCGAAGTGTTCGTTGATGAGACCGGAACCCTTGGTGGCCACGGCGACCAGCACCTTGATGTCGCTGTTCTCTCCGGCCAGCGCCGCGAGCTCATCCTGCCGGGCGGCGGCCAGCGCCACCCGGTCCCCCTCGATGCGTTCCTGGTAGGCCCTGCGGGTGTCGGCGTCGTACTGGACCTCCATCGCCATGACCTTGTCCGTGCTGAACTCGGCGCTGCGGTCCTCGCCGAGCAGACCCACGGCGTCCGCACGGCACTGGCGGCAGTGACGCATCATGTTCATTTCACCTGCGCAGCCGTCCTGCAGCGCCTTGAGCTCCTGCGCCGTGGGGCCGCGCTGGCCGCCGAGACCGAATACGGTGCCATGCTCGGGCGCGGAGATCAGCGGCATGATGTTGTGCAGGAAGGCGCCGCGTGATTTGACGGCGCGGTTCACCTCCACCAGATGCCGGTCGTTGATGCCGGGGATCATCACGGAATTGACCTTGCAGAGGATCCCGCGTTTGGTCAGCATCTCGAGACCCAACAGCTGCCGCTCGGTGAGCAGTTGTGCGGCCTCCCGGCCGGTGTAGCGCTTGTGCTTCCAGAATATCCACGGATAAATGTGCCGGCCTATATCCGCGTCGACCATATTGATCGTGATCGTGACGTGATCCACCTTGTACTTCGCGATCGTGTCGACGTGGTCGGGCAGCGCGAGGCCGTTGGTCGAGAGGCAGAGCTTGATGTCGGGGGCCGCCTTCGAAATCAGTTCGAAGGTCCTGAAGGTCTTCTCCGGATTTGCCAACGGGTCGCCGGGTCCGGCGATGCCGAGCACCGTCATCTGCGGAATGGCCGAGGCGACCGCGAGAACCTTTTTCGCCGCCTGTTCGGGCGTCAATTTTTCGCTCACGACGCCCGGGCGCGACTCGTTGGCGCAATCGTACTTGCGATTGCAGTAGTTGCACTGGATGTTGCAGGCCGGCGCGACCGCGACGTGCATGCGCGCATAATGATGATGCGCCTCCTCGCTGTAGCAGGGGTGATTCTTCACCTTCGCCCAAATCTCCGGCGGCAGGTCATTCGCGCCCGCGCCGGAGCCGCAGCTCGCCTTCCCGCTGCTGCCGCTCGTGGCGCAACCCGTATTCCCGCCCGTCTGCTGCATTGACCTTCCTCGATGACACGGTGGCTCGTCCTGCATCGGATCTAGCAACTACCATGCCATTCGCGAGAACCGCGAATCAGGCGCGAAGTTCGGCGGATTACCCCGGATGGATGTGTCGCGATGCAGACAGGCGCCGACAAATGCGGCGGCGGCGCTCGATTGTCGTGTTCGAAATCAGACAAAAGCCGCGGCCCGCGGGCCGTCGCCGTCGCGGGTGAATGGTTTTATTGAACGTTCTCCGGTGTTTAGCATTACGCGCAGAGGTTGGCACAGGAGTTGCTTGGACTCTGCGCAAGCGCGAGCCAGCCGCGACTTCAGGAGACAACGGTGAGCCGACCCATTTACCTCGATTACTCGGCCACGACGCCGGTCGACCCGCGCGTGGCGAAGAAAATGGTGCCGTTCCTGTTCGAGCGTTTTGGCAATCCGGCCAGCCGCTCGCACAGCTTCGGCTGGGACGCGGAAGAGGCGGTGGAGAGCGCGCGCGCGCAGGTGGCGCAGCTCGCCGGCGCGGACCCGAAGGAAATCGTCTGGACCTCCGGCGCGACCGAATCGAACAATCTCGCCATTACCGGTGCCGCGCGCTTTCACCGCGACAAGGGCCGGCACTTGATCACGATGACGACCGAGCACAAGGCGGTGCTCGATACGATGCGGCACCTGGAGCGCGAGGGATTCACGGTCACGTACCTGCCGCCGCAGCCGAACGGCCTGCTCGATCCGGAGCGTTTTGCGGCGGCGTTCCGCCCTGACACCGTGCTCGCCTCCGTCATGCACGTCAATAACGAGATCGGCGTCATTCAGGACCTCGCCGCCATCGGCGGCATCTGCCGCGCCCGCGGCGTGCTGTTTCACGTCGATGCCGCCCAAGCCACCGGCAAGGTGGCGATCGACCTCGAATCGTTGCCGGTCGATTTGATGTCGTTCTCGGCGCACAAGACCTACGGTCCCAAGGGCATTGGGGCATTGTACGTACGCCGCAAACCGCGCGTGCGCATCGAAGCCCTGATCCATGGCGGCGGACACGAGCGCGGCATGCGGTCGGGGACCCTGGCCACGCACCAGATCGTCGGCATGGGGGAGGCCTTCCGGATCGCCCGTGAAGAGATGGCGGTCGATCATGAACGCGCCCGCGCGCTGCGCGACAAACTGCTCGCCGCCTTGAGCGCGCTCGAGGAGACCTACGTCAACGGCGATCTGGAGGCGCGAGTGCCGCACAACCTCAACATGAGCTTCAATTTCGTCGAGGGCGAGTCGCTGATGATGGCGATGAAGGACGTGGCCGTCTCCAGCGGCTCCGCCTGCACTTCGGCGAGCCTCGAGCCCTCCTATGTGCTGCGCGCGCTGGGCCGCCCTGACGAGCTCGCGCACAGCTCGATCCGCTTCAGCGTCGGACGGTTCACGACCGAGGCCGACATCGACGCCGCGGCGGCCCTGGTCACGCGCAACGTGCGCAAGCTCCGCGATCTGTCCCCGCTATGGGACATGCACCTGGAAGGCATTGATCTCAGCAAGGTCCAGTGGGCCGCCCACTGAAGGAATTTTAATGGCTTATAGCGACAAGGTCCTGGACCACTACGAGAATCCGCGCAACGTGGGATCGTTCGACAAAGGCGATCCCAGCGTCGGCACCGGCATGGTGGGCGCGCCAGCCTGCGGCGACGTCATGAAGCTGCACATCAAGGTGGGTGAGGATGGCGTGATCGAGGAGGCGCGCTTCAAGACCTACGGCTGCGGCAGCGCCATCGCGTCGAGTTCGCTGGTGACCGAATGGCTGCGCGGCAAGACGCTCGCGGAGGCGCGCCAGATCAAGAACACGGACATCGCCGAGGAACTGGCGCTGCCGCCCGTGAAGATTCATTGCTCGGTGCTCGCCGAGGATGCCATCAAGGCCGCGATAACCGACTACCTCGCCAAGCGCGCCGCCCAATAGGAGCCCTCATGTCCGCCAATCCGCCAATGCCCGTATTCCTCAGCGGGGACGCCACATCGAAGGTGCGCGAACTCATCCTCGAGGAGGGCAACCCCGATCTGATGCTGCGCATCTCGGTATCCGGCGGCGGCTGCTCGGGATTTCAATACGGATTCGAGTTCGAGGAACTGGGCGGCGAGGACGATCTCGTCATCGAGAAGGACGGGGTGCGCGTGCTGATCGACCCGATCAGCCTGCAGTATTTGAATGGCGCCAATATCGACTTCCAGGACGGCGCCGATGGCTCGCGCTTCGTCATCCGCAATCCCAACGCGAAGAGCACCTGCGGTTGCGGAAGCTCGTTTTCCACCGCCGACAAAGGAGAGACCAGTGACAATTCAGCTGACGGAAAAAGCTGCCCGGCGGGTGCGGCAGTCCATCGATAAGCGCGGCGCCGGGATCGGGCTGCGTCTCGGGGTGCGCACCGCGGGGTGCTCGGGACTCGCCTACACGATCGAATTCGCCGACAGCAAGCAGCCCGAGGACTGCGAATTCGAGAGCCGCGGAGTGACCCTGCTCGTGGAGCGGAAATTCCTGGCGTACCTCTCGGGCACTGAACTGGATTTCGTGCGCGAGGGCCTGAACGAGGGCTTTAAGTTCCGCAATCCCAACAGCAAGGCCGAATGCGGCTGCGGCGAGAGCTTCACGGTATGACGCACTGCGGCTCCACGGCGCCGCCGGACTATTTTTCGCTGTTCAACCTGGAGCCGCGCTTCGCCTTGCTCCTGGACGAGCTGGACATTGCCTACCGGACCCTGGCGAGCCAGGTGCATCCGGACCGGTTCGCGGCCGGCACCGCGGCCGAACAGCGCCGGGCGCTGGAACTCGCGACGCATGCCAACGAGGCCTATCGCGCGCTGAAGACGCCGCTGCTGCGGGCGCGGCACTTGCTCGGGCTTCGCGGCGTCGAGATCGGCGAGTCCGGTGGGGCGATGCGGCCGGTATTCCTGGACCGCCAGATCGAATGTCGCGAAGCCCTGGGCGATGCGCGAATGACGCGCGACGCGGCTGCGTTGCGCGAGCTCGGCGCGTCGGTGCGCGAGCACGCGGCGGCCCTGAGTACCGGGCTCGCCGCGCAACTGGACACTCTGCGCGATGACGCCGGCGCCGTGGAAAGCGTCCTGCAGCTCATGTTCCTCGACAAGCTGCTCGCCGACATCGACGACGCATTCGACGAGCTGGAGGCCTGATGGCGCTGCTGAGCATCGCCGAGCCTGGGGAGAGCCAGGCACCGCATCAGCACCGGCTGGCCGTCGGCATCGATCTGGGCACGACCAATTCGCTGGTGGCCGCGGTACGCGACGGCTCGGCCCAGGCATTGCGCGACGAGGACGGCCTGAAGCTGCTGCCGTCGGTCGTGCGCTACCGGTCGGACGGGCCGGTCGAGGTGGGCCTCGAGGCGCGAAGCGGGCAGATCGCCGACCCGCTGAACACGATCGTGTCCGTGAAGCGCTGGATGGGACGGCGCCTGGCCGATCTGACCGACGCGCAGCGTCACGCGTACCGCCTGCACGACGGGCACGGCATGGTCGAGGTCGAAACGGCCGCCGGCACGCGCAGCCCCGTGCAAATCTCCGCCGACATACTCAAAGTGCTGCGGCAGCGCGCCGAACAGGCGCTGGCGGGCGAGTTGGTGGGCGCGGTGATCACCGTTCCTGCGTATTTCGACGATGCCCAGCGACAGGCAACCAAGGATGCCGCGCGGCTCGCCGGGCTCAATGTCCTGCGCCTGCTGAACGAGCCCACGGCCGCCGCCATCGCCTACGGACTCGAGCATGCGAGCGAAGGCCTCTATGCGGTGTACGACCTGGGGGGTGGAACCTTCGATATCTCCATTCTGCGGCTGACCCGCGGCGTATTCGAGGTGCTGGCCGTGAACGGCGATTCTGCGCTCGGCGGCGATGACCTCGATCAGGCGGTTTACGAATGGATCCTGGCCCAGGCGCAACTGCCGCCGCCGCCGCCGAGGGATCACCGCCTGCTGATGCAGCAGGCCCGGCAGGCCAAGGAATGCTTGTCATTGCATCAGGAGGCCGAGATCTACGCGCGCATGAGCGACGGGTCCGCCGTGGCGCTCACACTCGAGCGCGCGACGTTGGAGTCCGTTGCGGCAGGCCTGATCGCGCGAACGCTCGGGCCGGTGCGCAGGGCGCTCCGCGACGCCGGAACGACGGTGGAGGCCATTCAGGGGGTGGTGCTGGTCGGCGGCGCTACGCGGATGCCCGCCATCCGGAGCGCGGTCCGCGACTATTTCAAGCGCGAGCCGCTCACCGACATCGACCCCGACGAAGCGGTCGCGCTGGGCGCCGCGATTCAAGCCCATGCGCTCGCGGGCAACCGCAGCGGCGCGGGCGAGTGGCTGTTGCTCGATGTCACGCCGCTGTCGCTCGGTCTCGAAACCATGGGTGGCCTCACGGAACGCATCATTGCCCGGAACAGCACGCTGCCGGTGGCGCGCGGCCAGGACTTCACGACGTTCAAGGACGGCCAGACCGCCATGAGCCTGCACGTCGTGCAAGGGGAGCGCGAGCGCGTGGCCGATTGCCGCTCCCTGGCGCGCTTCGAGCTGCGCGGCATTCCGCCCATGGCGGCCGGCGGTGCGCGCATCCGGGTCGTTTTCCAGGTCGACGCGGACGGCCTCCTCAGCGTGAGCGCGCGCGAGCAGTTGAGCGGTGTCGAGGCCAGCGTCACCGTAAAACCGTCGTTTGGGCTGAGCGACATCGAAATTGCGGCCATGCTCGGCGACTCCACGGCTCACGCAGCCACGGACGCCTCGATACGCGCACTCACCGAGCAAGTGATCGACGCCGAACGCCTGCTCGAGTCGATCGACAGCGCTCTCGCCGGAGATACGCAATCCTGGCTGAGCGACGCGGATCGGACGAAGCTCGAGGCCGCGATGAGCGCTTTGCGCGAGGAGCTGCGCGGCGAGGATGCCGCTCGCATCCGCCAGGCGGCGGCCGCGCTCAACGACCTCGGCACGCCGCTCGCCGCCAGACGCATGGACGCTGCAGTGCGCAGCTCCCTGGCCGGGCGTCAGCTCGCCGAATTCCTGTAGGAGGCACCCAATGCCGAAGATCACCGTATTGCCCCATGACGAGTTGTGCCCGGGCGGCGCTGAATTCGAGTGCCGGGCGGGTGCGGAGCTTTGCGATCAGCTGCGCGCCAACGGGATTGGTGTCGAGAATGCCTGCGAGAAATCCTGCGTTTGCACCACATGCCACGTGCTCGTGCGCAAGGGATTCTCGTCGCTGCGCCCGGCCGGCGACGCCGAGGAAGACCAGCTCGGGAAGGCCTGGGGTCTGGAAGCGACTTCCCGGTTGAGCTGCCAGGTACGGATCGGCGGCGCGGACCTCGTGATCGAGATCCCGCGCTACACCCTGAACATCGCCGGCCACTGAGACCCGGGATGCTGTGGACAGACACCGGCGAGATCGCCGCCGCGCTGTTCGACGCGCATGGTGAGATCGATCCCCTGCGCATCCGCTTCACGGACCTGTACCGCTGGGTCACGGAGCTGCCGGAGTTCGAGGACGATCCCCAACGATCGAACGAAAAGATCCTGGAGGCCATCCAGATGGCCTGGATCGACGAGGCACAGTGAGCGCATCTGTCGCAAAGCCGACAAACGGGCCGCGATGTAGATTTCCCTTCCCAGGGCGGCTGGGCTGCGCCGGCGGCGAATCCGGCGAATGGAGCGGCGGCAGCCGTTTATGGCCGCTTGGCACGCGAGTTGCTGTATGCCAACCATGTCCAATCGATTAGTGACGGTGAACGACACGACGCTGCGCGACGGGGAACAAAGCGCCGGAGTCTCGTTCACGATTGAGGAGAAGCTCGCCATTGCCCGTTCACTTGATGCGGCCGGCGTGCCGGAAATGGAGATCGGGATTCCGGCGATGGGCGGCGCGGAGCGGGAGACCATACGAGCGGTCGCAGGATTGGGCTTGCGGGCGACGCTGATGGTATGGGGCCGCATGACCCGGGACGACATCGATGCCGCCGCCGCCTGCGCGGCGGATATCGTCAATCTCTCCATTCCCGTGTCGGATATTCAGATACATCACAAATTGGGCCGCACCCGCGCGTGGGTGCTCGGACAGATCCGCCGCTGCGTTGACGTGGCGCGTAGCGCCGGCTGCGAGGTATCGGTCGGCGCGGAGGATGCATCGCGCGCCGACCCGGATTTTCTCGTCCAGGCGGCCGAGGCGGCGCGCGCCGCCGGCGCACGCCGCTTTCGCTTCGCCGACACGCTCGGCGTGCTCGATCCGGCGGCGACTGCACAGAGGATCCGCAGGCTGTGCGACTCCGTGGACATCGAGGTTGAAATGCATGCCCATGACGATTTCGGCCTTGCGACCGCCAACACGCTGGCCGCAGTCGCGGCCGGCGCGACCCACATCAACACGACCGTCAATGGGCTGGGCGAGCGCGCCGGCAACGCCCCGCTGGAGGAAGCCGTGATGGCCCTGCGGCACTTGTATGGCATCGAGACCGGCGTCGAGCCGCGCCACTTTCCGGCCCTCTCGCGCCTGGTCGCCGATGCGTCCGGGCGTGCCGTGGCACCCAACAAGAGCATCGTCGGCGAGGCGGTCTTCACGCACGAAGCCGGCATCCACGTCGACGGACTGCTCAAAAACCCCCTCAATTACCAGGGGTTCGATCCCAACGAAGTGGGCCGCGAACACCGCATGGTGCTTGGCAAGCATTCCGGATCGCGGGCGGTGCGTCAGGCGTATGCACAGCTTGGCATCGCGCTCACCGACGGCCAGGCGGGCGACATGCTGGCGCGCATCCGCGATCACGCCGGGGAGAAGAAGCGCGCGCCCGACAATGAGGATCTGCGGCGCTTCCATCGGGTATTCGGCCCTTCGCAAGGGGTCCCGTCATGAACGATATCCTCGCGCAAATGCGCAACCTGTCCTCGGCGGAGGAGTTCTTCGAGTATCTGTCGCTGCCCTACGAACCGGCGGTGCTGCACGTCAACCGGCTGCACATCCTCAAGCGCTTCAACCAGTACCTGGCGGCGCACCGCACGGAACTGGCCGATCCCGACTCCGGGGTGCGCCTCGGCGCCTGCCGGGCGCTGCTGGCGCGCGCCTACGGGGACTTCGTACGATCGACGCCGGCCAAGGAAAAGGTCTTCAAGGTATTTCAGGATGCCCAGGGAGCAGAGGTCGGGTTCGAAAGTCTGCGCCGCACACTGCCGTCTCGCAGAGCGTCCTAGGGGTTCACGGAGGCCCGTCATGCACATCGTCGTTTGCATCAAGCAGGTCCCGGACAGCGCGCAGATCCGCGTTCATCCGGTCAGCAACACCATCATGCGGCAGGGCGTGCCGGCCATTGTCAATCCGTATGATCTGTTTGCGCTTGAGGAGGCGCTGCGCCTCAAGGACCGCTACGGCGGTCGGGCGACGGTGCTGTGCATGGGGCCCTCGCAGGCCGATGCCGCCCTGCGCAAGGCGCTGTCATTCGGCGCCGACGAAGCCATCTTGCTCAGCGATCGCGCCTTTGCCGGTTCCGACACGCTCGCGACCAGCTACGCGCTGGCGTCCGCGATCCAGCGCATCCACGAGGACATGCCGGTCGACCTTGTGTTCGCGGGAAAGCAGACCATCGACGGCGACACGGCCCAAGTCGGGCCCGGCATTGCAAAGCGGCTGAATCTGCAGTTGTTGACCTATGTGGCCAAGATCGATGCGCTGGACCTGGAGCGCAGGGAGATCGTCATCCATCGGCGCGCCGAAGGCGGCGTGCAGGTGCTGAAGACCCGCCTGCCCTGCCTGGTCACCGTGCTCGAGGGCATCAACGAGATGCGCTTTGCCACGATGGACGACATGTTTCGGGCAGCCCGGTATCCGCTCAAGGTGTGGGACAAGGCGGCCGCGGGCATCACCGACCTTGGCAAGATCGGCCTCAAGGGCTCGCCGACCGTCGTCGCGAAGGTCTTCGCGCCGCAGCCGAAGGCGCGCAAGGCGGAACGCATCGAAGTGCACGGCGACGCGCCGAGGGATCTCGCCGCGACGCTGCTGACCAAGCTTTTTGCCCACCATCCACAGCTCGAGCGCCATATCTCGGAGCGCGCGTCATGAACAAGGCTCCCACCGGGCGCCGCAAGGTCGAACTCGATCCCCGCCTCGCCGCCTACAAGGGCGTCTGGGTCTTCATCGAGCACGAGCGCGGTGCCACCCATCCGGTGTCCTGGGAGCTGCTCGGCGAGGCTCGCAAGCTGGCGGACCAGCTGGGTGTCGAAGTCGGCGCAGTCGTCCTCGGCGCGCCCGGCCCCGCGATTCGCCGGGCCTGCGATGAGACCTTCTGCTATGGGGCCGACGTCTGCTACCTCATCGAGGATGCGGTCCTGGCCAGTTATCGCAACGAACCCTACACGAGGGGTCTCACGCATCTCGTCGACAAGTACCAGCCGGAGATCGTGCTGCTCGGCGCGACGACGCTCGGCCGCGATCTCGGCGGCAGCATCGCGACCACCCTCGCCACCGGGCTCACCGCCGACTGCACCGAGCTCAACATCGATCCGGACAACCGCAGCCTCGCGGCGACGCGCCCGACCTTCGGCGGCAGCCTGCTCTGCACCATTCAGACCCTGAACTACCGGCCGCAGATGGCCACCGTTCGCCCCCGGGTCATGCAGATGCCGGATCGCGGCAGCCCGCGCCCCGCGCGCCTCGTCGAAGAGCCGCTCAGCATGATCGAGGAGTCCATCATCACCAAGGTGCTGGAATACATTCCCGACGAGCACCAAGACCAGGCGCAGCTCGCTTACGCCGATATCATCGTCTCCGGCGGGCGAGGCTTGAAGCGGCCCGAGAATTTTCAGCTGGTCTGGGATCTTGCCGAGGTCCTCGGCGCCGAGGTCGGCGCGACCCGTCCGCTGGTCCAGGCCGGCTGGGTGACGGCGGACCGCCAGGTCGGGCAGACCGGCAAGACGGTGCGCCCCAAGCTCTACATCGCCGCCGGCATCTCGGGCGCGATCCAGCATCGCGTCGGCATGGAAAGTTCCGACGTCATCATCGCGATCAACGAGGATGCGAACGCGCCGATCTTCGATTTCGCCACCTATGGAATTGTCGGCAACGCGATGCAGATTCTGCCCGCGCTGACCGACGCCTTCCGACAGCACCTCGCCACCGCAAGGCGTGCGGGTTGATCACCCCACGGGAAACAGCAAAGGCAGCCGTATGAGTGAGCATTTCGACGTATTGGTCATCGGCGCAGGCCCCTCGGGAAATGCGGCCGCGTACACGGCCGCGAAAGCGGGCCTGAACGTGTTGCAGATCGAGCGCGGCGAATCGCCGGGGTCGAAGAACGTGCAGGGAGCGATCCTTTACTCCGATGCCCTGGAGAAGATTATTCCGGATTTTCGCGAGGATGCGCCGCTCGAGCGCCATCTGATCGAGCAGCGCATGTGGATGCTCGACGATGAATCCTACGTGGGATCGACCTACCGCTCGAATGCGTTCAACACCCCCCCTTTCAACCGCTATACGATCATCCGGGCGCAATTCGACAAGTGGTTCTCGAAGAAGGTCCAGGATGCCGGGGCGCTGACCATCTGCGAGACGACCGTGCTCGGGCTGCACATGGACGGCGACCGCGTGGTCGGCGCGATCACCGATCGGGCCGGCGGCTCCGTATACGCCGACGCCGTGATCCTCGCCGACGGCGTCAATTCCCTGCTGGCAAAAAAGGCGGGCTTTCGCCCCGAACTGCAGCCGCGCGACGTGGCGCTCGCCGTCAAGGAGATTCATTTCCTGCCGGACACGACCATCGAGAGCCGCTTCAACGTCGGGCCGGACGAGGGGGTCGCCATCGAGATGGCCGGTAAGATCACACAGGGCATGGTGGGCACGGGATTTCTGTACACCAACACGGAGTCGTTGACCATCGGTGTCGGCTGCCTGCTGTCGGACCTGCGCGCCCGGAAGATCACGCCCCACGCGCTGATCGAGAACATGAAAGCGCATCCCGCGATTCGTCCGATGCTGGAAGGCGGCGAGATGAAGGAATACTGCGCGCACCTCATCCCGGAGGGTGGCTACAACGCGATTCCGAGGATCTATGGAGAGGGCTGGATGATGGTCGGCGACGCCGGCATGTTCGTGAACAGCGTGCATCGCGAGGGCTCCAATCTCGCGATGACGACCGGCCGGCTGGCGGCCGAGACGCTGATCGAACTGCGTTCCGAGGGCAAGGACTTCACGGCCGACAGTCTCGCCCGCTACCGCCGCAAGCTCGACGAGAGCTTCGTCATGAAGGATTTGAAGAAGTATCGCGACATGCCGGGATTCCTCGAGAGCAACCCGCAGTTCTTCACCCAGTATCCCGGGCTCATCAATCGGGCCGCCCACACCATGGTGGTGGTGGACGGCGCCGACAAGAAGAGCAAGGAGCGGGACATTCGCCGGAATTTCATCAAAAAGCGGTCGCGGTTCGGTCTGATCGGCGATGCGTTCAAGTTCTGGAGGGCGTTCGAATGATCAAGGTCGAGGAAAAGCTGTTTCAGAACCGCTACAAGGTCGACGCGGGCCGGGCGCACATCCAGATTGCCGACCCGGACGTTTGCCAGCTCAAGTGCGAAACGAAGCCCTGCCTGGTGTGCTGCCCGGCCTCCTGCTACACCAAGGAGGGCGACGGAGCGGTCACGTTGATCACCGACGGATGCCTGGAATGCGGCACCTGCCGGGTGGTCTGCAGCGAGCACCGCAACGTATTGTGGGAATACCCGCGCGGCGGCTACGGCATCCTGTTCAAATTCGGCTGATCAGAATTTCCTGACCGGGATGGAGTGCTTGCGCAGCGCGTAGCCGATCTGGCGCGCCGTCAGCCCGAGGATGCGCGCGGCCTTGGCCTGGACCCAGCCGGCGGTTTCCATGGCCTCGACCAGGCGCCGCCGCTCGGCTTCCGGCTCATCAGTGGATGGCCGTGCCGCCGGGGCGTCGCCGGACTCCGGCGGTTCCGGCGCGGCGGGAGGCGGGGGGGTCTTGCCGTAGGATGCGCCGCGACCGATGGGCAGCGGAACGATGCCCTCGGTCGAGTCCGCGGGCCTTCTCCACAGGACGGCCGATAGACATTCATCCTGTCGGCACGCAAAATCATCGGCAACCAGGCTGTCGGAATTCGCCAGCGTGGCGGTGCGGCGGATGCAGTTCTCGAGTTCGCGAACGTTGCCGGGAAACTGACACGTAGTGAGAACCTGCATCGCACTCGGCGTCAGCGAGAGATTCGCGTCATGCTCGGCGTTGAAGCGATTCAGGAATTCGCGCGCCAGCAGGGGAATATCCCCTTTGCGATCTCGCAGTGGCGGAACGAAGATCGGCACGACGCTGATCCGGAAATACAGGTCCGGCCGAAAGTCGCCCTTGGCGACCGACTCTTCCAAATTGCGGTTGGTTGCGGCAACGAGTCTTACGTCGGTCTTGATCGTCGCGGCCCCCCCGACGCGCTCGAATTCCCCCAGCTGCAGCACGCGCAGCAACTTGGCCTGGAACGAGGGCGATATCTCGCCAATCTCGTCCAGAAACAGGGTTCCATTGTGGGCCAGTTCGAACCGGCCCTTGCGCTGCGCCGTGGCGCCGGTGAACGCGCCCTTCTCGTGCCCGAACAGCTCGGACTCCAGCACGCTTTCGGCCAGCGCCGCGCAGTTGACGGCAATGAACGGCTCCTCATGGCGGGGCGACCACTCATGCAGCGCTCGCGCGAACAGCTCCTTGCCGGTGCCCGACTCGCCCCGCAGCAGCACCGGCGAGTGGCTGCGCGCCACGCGGCGCACCTTATCGAGCGCTGCTTTGATCGCGGGCGTGCTGCCGATGATTCCCGCCGTCGGCGCGGGGTCGCCCTTCGGGGCCGGGCCGCCGTTCTTCGGTATCGTGTGCTCGGCAATCGTTCTTTCGAGCCGGCGCTGCTCGTGAATCAGCCATTCCCGATCATGCGCGATCAGCCGCTGCAGGCGCACCGTTTGCCCGAGGAGATTGGCAATCATCGTGAGGAAGCGGACGTCCTCGTCGAGGCTGAAGTAGGCGCCATCGCCGAATTCGCGGTCGATCGTGACCGTGCCGATGACGCTTCCCCGATCCTTGATCGGCACGCCGATGAACGAAAAATCCACTTGCACCGGGTCCCATCCGGAAAAATCCCAGTTGTCGAACAGGGGATCCTTCTTCATCTGCCGGATGACCAGCGGCATCTTGGTCACGACAATGCGCCCGATTGCCTTCTCCGGCAGCCGGTCGAAATAACGCCTCGCGTTCGCATCGCTCCAGCCGGTTCCGACCACGATATCCGGCACGCCGCGATCGTCCAGCAGCGCGATCAACCCGTGTCTCATGTCGAGAAAGCTCGCCAGCAACTGCAGCACTCCCGAGAACGAGGTTTCGAGCCTGGCGGGTACCGCGAGAAGTTTGGATACTTCGTAAATGCCAACGAGCGCGATATCGGCGCGCCGCGCGCCGCTGGCGCGCACGTCGCCGACGCTCTTGTTCACTGGACTGTTTGGCGCGCTCTCCATGTGACCGTCTGGCACTTCGTCTCCGGAGGGATTACCGCGGATTGGGTTCAGCGACTCGATCGACATGGGTGTTGCAAGAAGCGTGCTAAATGCATGGTTATTGCGGTGCCGCGAGGATAAGCGATTCAATTATTGAGGATTGTTTCCCATCATCCGGGAAGACCCGCCTACCGGCTTGCCGCTTGTGCGCGGGAATGGTGCATCACTTCCATCCATCGGCACGGAGTGGGTGCGAACCCGAATGTCTCAGCCGCTGACTGCGACCAAGACATGGGATGCCTTGATCAGGGCGCAACAGCTGCTACCGTCGGCGAGATCGAGTTCCTGCAAGGCCTTGCAGGTGATGAGGGCCGTCAAGGTGCGGCCGCCCGGCAGCTGCATCTTGACTTCGCTGTTGGCGCCGCCCGAAATGACTGCGGACACGACACCCGACAGGCGATTGCGCACACTGGTACGGATATTGTGATCCGTGGATAGCATGATGAAACTCGCCTTGATGAGTGCGATCGCCTCACGTCCGGGGAAGAGCTGGAGGTCCTCGACCGCCTGGTTTGTGATGTTTGCAAAGATCTCGAGGCCGTCACCGATATCCAGAACGACCTCCGCGCTGATCGAGGCCTGCCGGATCGCCTTGACCGTGCCGCGAAATTGATTGCGCGCGCTGGTCTTCATCGCGATCGATCGCAGCAGCTCATGGAGCTCGTTGAAGTCGCCGACTTCGGCCCGCAACTGCGTCATCAGCCGCTGATAGCCGGACTCGAGGAGACGGTACAGCCTGACGAACTCGCGGCCATGCTCGGTGAGGTAACTGCCGCATCCGTGTTCACCTCCGGGTGCGCGGATCAGCACGGGCTTGTCGGACAGATTGTTGATCGCGTCGACGGCATCCCACGCTGCCCGGTAACTCAGGTCCAACCGCTGCGCTGCCCGTGAAATGGAACCCACCTGATCGATGACTTCGAGCAGATCGATACGCTCGCTTGCCGGGAATCGCGCGCCGTATGGGGAGTGGGCGAGGTTGCGGCCCGCGGGCTGAAGTTCGCCTGTCGTTAGATGCACCGGATTCTCTCCATGTCAATGCCGCGTTGGTTCCACGGACTGCGGCCCCGAGACGAGGCGGCTCCATGTGGCTTCGTCGACGATTTGCTGCTGCCACTGGGCATGGCAAGCCCTGCAGGCCTGCAATGTGGTCGACAGTTCCGCGAGGACGCGCCCGCGGTTGCGCCCGCGGGCGGCCGCCGCGATGCCGTCGGCCGTGTGATGGAAGGCGAGCGCCTGACGGGCGAACGCCGGCGACGCCGCGCCAAAGCGATTGCAGACCTTGCCCACTTCGTCGGAATAGCCCAGCCGGGCAGCCGCCTTCTGGACCGCGTCAAAATCATCCAGGGTCAATGCGGTGACGATCTCCTGCACGGCACCCAGGTGATCGCGCATCATTTGCCTCTGATGGTCTGCCATCATCTGCAACAGCGGCAACGGACGGCGCTCCTGGATCGCGTCGTCCGCCGATGCGGGCAGCCAAGCCAGAATCAGTAATATCGGCATCGCAATGGGTCTGAACATCCGTGGCTGGCTTCCAATAGTGCGATACACGTTGTGGATATCGCGAAGGAAGCACGAAGTGTGCCAGTGAGCCGAATTCGCGCCGGTCGGTCGCGGAACGGGGGCTTTTCCCCGACGCAATGTCGAGCGTCGCCGCTGGGATGGGCACGCATTCATTGAGCAATGTGTGATTTGCGCGAAAGCCGACAACCCGCCGATCGATGTGCGTCGCGACCCTGACAATTGTCGCGGCACCGGCCGCGCCGGCCCGCAATGGGGACGGCCAATCCGCATCGCCCCGTTAGGCATGAGTATTGCATCATGCTGCCGCAGGGAGAGCGCAGCGCCGTGCACGCGCAGATCCCGGCGGCGCCCACCAATTCGAGGTAACGATGGCCAATGTCACTTTCTCGTCGCCGGTCATGCCGAGGGACGTAACCGTCTACGCGGTCGCAGGGCATCGCGGAACCCTGTTGGCGATCGCCAAAGCGCACAAAATTCCCATTCCCTTCGACTGCCAGGACGGGGAGTGTGGGTCCTGTCAGGTGACCGTGACGCCTTTGTCGAACTCAAAGCGCATGGGCATTGCGCTGACGGAGAAGGAAAAGGAGCTGTTGCGTCAGCTCGGAAAGATCACCAAGCAGGAAATCATGGAGGCCGAGGTCAACGACATGCCGCCGCGGGTTCGCCTGGCGTGCCAATATTTCGTCCGCGACGAAGACATTCTGGTCAGCTTCATCGGTGATGAGACGCTGCCGGCGAAGGGCCCGGGTCTTTCCATGGCCGCATCCATCTACAAAGGCGGGCTCGAGATCAATTCACTCGACGAGTTCCTCAACTTTGCGTTACAGGTCGAAAACGATGCCGCGGTGCATTACGAACAACTGGCGGACGCCATGAAGGCGCAGGGCAACGCGGAGGTGGCCGAGTTGTTCACCAAGCTTGGAGGCTATTCACGCCTGCACTACGAGGAGGCCAGGCAGCGCATGGTCAGTCACGCAGTTGCCTTGAACGTTCCGGCGCTCAGCCTCTGGCCGGAAAACGTGACGCCGGAACGCACTGCGCTTTGGGCCGGCGACGCGCATCTGTCGCGGCTGGATGCGCTCAAGGTGGCGCTGCAGGGCGAGCGGCGAAGTTATGAGTTCTATTACGCCGTCGCCAACACCAATGCCGATGCCGCAATCTGCGCGGTGGCGAAGGAGTTCGTCAAGGAGGAGGCCGAGCACGTTGACGCGTTGAAACAGTGGATTTCGCGCGAAGAACATCAAATCGCGCAAACGGCGACTCTAAAGCCGGTTCCCGTGGTTTGAACTGAGGCAGTTCCATGGAATCGGTCGAGGAATTTTTGGCCTACGCGATCAAATTGGAACAGGAGGCTGCGCTGCGTTTCGGCCAGCTCGCCGATGCCATGGCCAGCGCCGGAAACCGGGAGGTCATGGAGCTGTTTCGGCGCTTGTCCGACTATTCCACCCTGCACTTGACCGACGCCCGCGCCAGAGCCGGATTTCGCAAGCTGCCGGCCGTCGAGGCGAATGAGTTCATCTGGCCGGATATTGAAAGTCCCGAAACTGCCGCCATCTGGGCAGCCGATCCCATGATCGGGCGCGATGAGGCTCTCGGTGTGGCGCTGGAAGCCGAGAAAGCCGGCCTCGCGTATTACCAGGGCATTCTCGATAGGACCCAGGATCCGGAGATCCGCGCGCTCGCCAGGGAGTTCGTCGAGGAGGAAAACATGCACGTCAGTGAGCTTCAGCGTTGGATTTCAGCGTGCTCCGACAAGGTCCGGGAATCCTAGCGCTGCCACCGCCGGAAATCTTAAGGCACGTACCCCGGGCCTCGGAGGACTTTCCCCGGCAGCGCGCCCGTCATCTTGCCGCCCTCGATCACCGGCACCCCGTTCACCAGTACGGCGTCCATGCCGTCCGACAGATGATTCGGGTTCTCGAAGGTCGCGTTGTCGTGGATGATCTGCGGATCGAACACCACGATGTCGGCCCATAGCCCCTGCTTCAGGACGCCGCGGTCGGTGAGGCGCATGCGTTGCGCGGGCAGCGCCGAAAATTTGCGGACCGCCTCCTCCAGGGTGAACCGCTGCTCCTCGCGGACGTACTTGCGCAGTATCCGCGGAAACGTCCCGTAGGCCCGGGGATGCGGGTGTTCCTGGCCCAGAATGCCCTCGGGCGAGGCTCCCGATGAGTCGTTGTCGACCGACACCCAGGGCTGCTTCAGCGCGAACAGCACGTCGGGTTCATTCATCCCGAACACGGCGACATAGGTGAACGCCCGGTCCTTGATGAGCAGATCGCAGAGCGCATCGATGGGGTCCTCGTGCCACAGTTCGGCCACGTCGGACAGGCGCTTGCCCTGGAGCGGGAGCAACTCCGGGGTTTGCACCACGCCGATGAGAACCGCCTCGGGACCCGGGATCTCCTGCCATTCGTTGTCCCAGCTCTCGCCGGCCGAGTCCTTGCCGGGATTCTGCAGATCGCGCCGAATGCGGGCCCGCATCGCCGGATCCTTGAGCCGCTCCACGAGTTTGACGTCCCCGCCGTCGTGCGCCCACGGCGGAATGAACGCGGAGAATTCGTTGAACCAGGCCGTGTAGGCGTAGGTGTTGGCGCTGATGTCGACGCCCGAGGCGCGCAGTTGATCGATATGCGCGACGATGTCCGGCATCCGGCCCCAGTTCGCCTTCCCGGCGACCTTGAGGTGCCAGATCTCCACGGGAATCTGCGCCTGACGCCCGATTTGCGCGGCCTCGTCGACGGACTCCATCACCTGGTCGCCCTCGCTTCGCATATGAGTGGCATAGATGCCGCCGAGGGGGGCCGCCTCCGCCGCCAGCGCAATCAATTCCGCCGTCTTCGCGTACGGCGCCGGCGCATATTCGAGAGCGCTCGAGACGCCCACCGCCCCATCGCGCATGGCCTCGCGGACCAGCGCCCTCATCCGGTCGAGTTGCGCCGCCGTGGGCTGCACGTCGGCGTCGCCCAGCACCATGCGGCGCACCGACGTGGCGCCCACGTAGCTCGCCAGATTGATCCCCAGGCCCTGCCGCTCGAGGCGCGTAAAGTAGTCCCGGAAGGTCCGCCAGTCCGGCGTGATGTGGTAGTGGTCGTATTGCGAACGGCCGGCGGCGATCATGGCGTCGTTGAGCGGGGCCGCCGAATTGCCTTCCCCGGTGATCTCCGTGGTGATGCCCTGATAGATCTTCGAGGGCAGCCGGGGATCGACCAGGATGGTGATCTCGGACTGGCCCAGCATGTCGATGAAACCCGGCGCGACCACCTTGCCGTGCGCATCGAGGATGCGCTTGGCGGGCGCTCCCGACAGTGCGCCGATGGCGGCGATCCGGCCGCCGCGGATGCCGACATCGCCCGAGTACCAGGGCGAGCCGCTGCCGTCCACGATATGGCCGTGCAGGATGAGCACGTCGAACGGGGGCTCCGGCGCCGCGCCATTCGCGGCGTTCGCCATCGCGCCGAGCAAGCTCAAGGAGAGCGATAGAGCGGCGGCGGCGCAAGCGGTTCGCACGGGAGCCTTTAGGCCTTGAGCGCGCTCAACACGTCATCGAGCATCTTCTTCGCGTCGCCGAACAGCATCCGGTTGTTCTCCTTATAGAAGAGCGGATTGTCGACGCCCGCATAGCCCGAGGCCATGCTGCGCTTCATGACGATCGTCGTCTGCGCCTTCCATACCTCCAGCACCGGCATGCCGGCGATCGGGCTCGACGGGTCGTCCTGGGCGCTCGGATTCACGATGTCGTTGGCGCCGATCACCATGACGACGTTGGTGTCCGGGAAATCCGGGTTGATCTCGTCCATCTCCATGACGATGTCGTACGGCACCTTGGCCTCGGCGAGCAGCACGTTCATGTGCCCCGGCATGCGTCCGGCCACCGGATGAATGGCGAAGCGCACGTTCTTGCCCTTCTCCCGCAGATACTTGGTGATCTCGAAGACGGTGTGCTGGGCCTGCGCGACGGCCATGCCGTAGCCCGGGACGATGATGACGCTGCCCGCTTCCTTGAGCAATTCCGCCGTTTCCTGCGCGCTGATCGAGACCACCTCGCCGGCCGGTTGCGACGCGCCCGGCGCCTTGGCCGGGGCTGCGGCGCCGCCGCCGAAGCCGCCGGCGATGACGCTCAGGAATTGCCGGTTCATCGCCCGGCACATGATGTAGGAGAGAATCGCGCCGCTCGAGCCCACCAGGGCTCCGGTGACGATCAACAGGTCGTTCGACAGCATGAAGCCCGTGGCCGCGGCCGCCCACCCGGAATAGCTGTTCAGCATCGAGACCACCACCGGCATGTCGGCGCCGCCGATCGCCATGACCATGTGCACGCCGAACAGCAGCGCGAGCGCCGTCATGACGATGAGCGGCATCATGCCCTCGTCGATCGATTCGGCGCCCAGGAACCGGTAGCAGAAGAAAATCACGGCGAGCAGAATCGCGAGATTCATCCAATGCCGGGCCGGCAGGAGCAGCGGCTTGCCGCTGATGCGGGCGGAGAGCTTGCCGAACGCGATCACCGATCCCGACAGCGTGACGGCGCCGATCAGCACGCCCAGGTAGATCTCAACATGGTGGATGCTTTCCTCGGCCGGGCTCATGCCCGCCGACGCGGTCGGATCGATGTAGCTCGCGTAGCCGACGACCACGGCCACCAGCCCGACGAGACTGTGCATGAAGGCGACCAGCTCCGGCATCTGCGTCATCTGCACGGTGCGCGCCAGATACAGGCCGAGTGTGCCGCCGACGACCAGCGCCGCGGCGATCCAGCCGACGCCCCCGGCGCTCACGCGCGGCCCGAACACGGTCGCGAGCACGGCGATCGCCATGCCGATCATGCCGTAGAGATTCCCGCGGCGCGAGCTCTCGGGATTCGACAATCCGCCGAGGCTCAGGATGAACAGAATGGTGGCGCCGAGGTATGCAACCGAGGTGAGGCTCCCTGACATTCTTATTCTCCGTTACTTGCGGAACATCGACAGCATGCGGCGCGTGACCGCGAAACCGCCGAACATGTTGACGGCCGTCAACGCAATGCCGGTCACCGCGAGCCATCGGATGAGCACTTCGGGCCGCACCGCCCCGGCCGCGTCTCCCACGAGTCCGGGCGGCGCGATCTGCACCAGCGCACCGATGATGATGATGCTGCTGATCGCATTGGTGACGCTCATGAGCGGCGTATGGAGCGAGGGCGTCACGTTCCACACGACCTGATAGCCGACGAAGCACGCCAGCACGAACACCGTGAAGTGGCCGAGAAAGGCCGCCGGCGCGAAGATGCCGATCAGGACGAAGAGCAGCGCCGCCGTGCCGAAGATCATCGCCGTCGTGCCCGCCGCCATCGGCTGACCGCCGCCGTGTCCGTGGCCCTTGCTCTCGGGAGCCGGCTTCATGGCCGGCTTTTGCGCCGCCGCCCCCGCCGGCGCGGCGGACAGCTTCGGGGCCGGCGGCGGCCAGGTGACCACGCCCTCCTTGATCACGGTCGTGCCGCGGATGACCTCGTCCTCCATGTCGACGCGGTACTGGCCGTCCTTCGCCTTGCACAGTTCCTCGGACAGGCGGAACAGGTTGGTCGCGTAGAGATTGCTCGCCTGGCGCGGCAGGCGGCTGGGCAGATCGGTGTATCCGATGATGGTGACGCCGTGCCTGACCACGATCTTGCCCGGTTCGGTCAATTCGCAGTTGCCGCCCTGCTCCGCCGCCATGTCGACGATCACGCTGCCCGGCTTCATCGACTGCACCATCTCGGCGGTGATGAGCTTCGGGGCCGGCTTTCCCGGAATCAGGGCGGTCGTGATGATGATGTCGACCTCCTTGGCCTGCTTCGCGAACACTTCGCGCTGCGCCTTCTGGAAGCCCTCGCTCATGACCTTGGCATAGCCGCCGACGCCCGTGCCCTCCTCGACGTAGTCGACCGGGACGAATTCGCCCCCCAAGGACTTGATCTGGTCTCCGACCTCGGGGCGCGTGTCGTTGGCGCGCACGATGGCCCCCAGGCCCGACGCCGCCCCGATGGCCGCGAGGCCGGCGACGCCGGCGCCGATGATGAACACCTTCGCGGGCGGAACCTTGCCGGCGGCGGTGATCTGACCGGTGAAGAAGCGGCCGAACTCGTGCGCAGCCTCGATGACCGCGCGGTAGCCGCCGATGTTGGCCATCGACGACAGTGCGTCGAGCTTTTGCGCGCGCGACATGCGCGGCACGCTGTCCATCGCGAGGACGGTGCATTTCTTGGAGGCGAGCTGTTTCAACAGCTCGGGATTCTGCGCAGGCCAGATGAAGCTGACGAGCGTCATCCCCTCGCGGATCAGGTTCACCTCGTCGGCGGTCGGTGCGCGCACCTTGAAGACGATGTCGGCGCTCGACCAGAGGCTCGCCGCATCCGGCACGATCGTCGCGCCGGCCGCCCGGTAGGCGTCGTCGCCGATGGTGGCGCCGTCGCCGGCTCCGGATTGCACGATGACCGAGAAGCCGAGCTTGCGCAGCTTCTCGACCACGTCGGGTACCGTGGCGACGCGCTTTTCGCCCGCGAATATCTCCTTCGGAACCCCGATGACCTGCGGCATGTTCTTGGTTTCCCCTCGATATGAATTCTTGAGGCTGCGGTCCGCCTTGGGGCCGTGCCGGTTTCCAGGCATTCTAGCGACTCGAACGCTGCTTGCTGAAGAATCTCGCATCCCGCACCCGGGCGCCGCCGGCGGCGCCGGAGCAACACATTGAAGCGATTGGGGTTCCTGGGGCAGGACGGGGTTGTGGCGGGCCCCCCGTGGATGACGTGAGGCGTATGGCAGTCGAGGAGGTAATGCCGGGACCGGGCCGGCAGCGTCCGCAGCCGCTTCATTGGATGGACCCCATCGGGCGGGATTGGCCGATGGATTCGACACGAATGTCGGAGCTGAGCGCCGCCAGAAAGTCCGCCGGGTCAAAGATCTCTGCCGGCGCAAAAGAGCCCCCTTTACCGTTGCCACGCGACAACACTCGCATGCAAGCCTCGACGACCAGTGGAGCGGTTACGGCGTAGATGTCCCGGCCGAACGCTGCGATCCGCTTCGATACGCCATCCGCGGATACGAAGACGTCCATGACGAATCTCTGATCCGATCTTCCGCACGCATCAACGGGCGTGGGAGGCGGCGTATCCGCCTTCCTGAGATCCCGCAGCGGGGCCTCATTCAGAAAACTTTCGATTTCCGCCGCCGCGATGTGCTTGGAGATCGTGATGATTTCCGACAACGGAACGCCCGCCACCGGGAGATCCCCAAACGGTTGGGGAAAGCGCCAGCGCTTTGGAATCGGGGCGGCGGGCAGCGGGACCAAACGTCCACCCGATACGATGACCCTGCGGGCCGTGTTGCGCTCCCCGGTGCGGCGAGTGCCGGCGGTCGGGTGCCAGTAGTTCAAGGCCGTGCCGATGAGAATCTCGTCGACCAGCCGATGCCCCAAGCAAAGTCGCGCGACGAGTAGATCCGCAAGCCCGCCATAGAAGGCCATCGCGGGCAATATGACGATTCCCTTGTCCGAGGCTTCGCCGGCGTAGGTCGCCAAGGTTTGGCGAACCGATCTTTGCTCGGCGGCAATGTCGAGGTAGTGAGCTCCAATCCGCAAGGCAGCCTCGGCCACCGCAGGAGCGGTGTCCAGAAAGGGTCCGGCGCAATTGATGACTGCGTCCGCACCCTCAAGCGCGCGGTCGAGGGCTTCCGGCTCGTCGCAGGAGGCATTCAGCCAGTGCCGCTGCATGCCGTCCTTCTGCGGAAGGGCCTGCGCCGGTGCGCCGCGGACGATCCTCCGTACGGCCACGCCCCGGCGCTCCAGTTCGGTGGCGACGAAGCGTCCGGTATGGCCGGCAGCGCCGTAGACACCCACCTTGTATGCACCCATGAATGCGCCCTCACGCTACCGATCGGTAGCGTGCACTGTGATACCGATCGGTAGCGTTGTCAAGTTGCGCGCGAAATTGCCATATTTTCGGCTCTCGGTCAGACTCGGCCCGGATAATCGGTTGCGCAGGCGGAATGCGATGGGCGTAAAACCCGGTGGGTCGGCTGACTTGGGAACGGCAGAAAAGGTCCTCGCGACGGCCTCCAAGCTCTTCTATGCCAACGGTGTCCGTGCCGTGGGCATGGAGTGGATCGTTGCCGAGTCCGGCGTTGCCAAGACCAGTCTCTATAGGCATTTCCGGACCAAGGACGAATTGGTGGCCGCGTTCTTGGAACGGGAAGATCGCGAATTCTGGCAGCAATGGGATGGGATCGTTGCTGCGGCACCGGACGCTCCGAAGGCCGAACTCATGAGTCTCATGGACTGGATCGGAAAACGCGTGTCGCGCGACGGATACCGCGGTTGCCCGCAAATCAATGTCGCCGCCGAGTTTGCCGATCCGGAACACCCGGCTCGGAAAGTTCGGCGGCGGCACAAGGCCGAGATGTTGGAAAGGCTGCGGGATATGCTCGCCCGGATCGGGGTGACCGGGCACGAGGACAAGGCCATTCAACTCGCGCTGTTGATCGATGGAGCGTTTACCAGCGACGGACGGCTTTCCAAGGCCAATGCCTCCCGTATTCTCCAGGACGGTGCCGAGGCGCTGCTGCGGTCAACGGGCGTGAGGCGTCACTTTGGCGCCGCCGCACGGCGGTACACCCGGCGGCCGCGGAAATAGGTCTCCTGGACTCGTTCGCTCTTGATATCGGTCACCGGGATCTCGAATAAATTCCGGTCGAGCACCACGAAATCGGCCGACTTCCCCACCACGATGGAGCCGGTCTCACTCACGCGTCGGATTCCCTCGGCGCCTCCGAGGGTATATATGCGCAGCGCGTCGGCGAGTCCGATCGCCTGTTCCGGCCAGAGAGTCGCCGACGACGCATGGTAGGGGTCGCTGCGCGTGATCATGGCCTGCACGCCGCCCCAGGGGTCCATCGATTCCACCACCGACGGCCAATCGGAACCTGCCGCAAGCCGCGCGCCGCTCTCCAGCAGCGAGCGCATGGGCCAGTATTGCCGGCCCCGATCCCCGACCGCATCGATGACCGCATCGATGATCGGCGATGGGTACCAGATCACGGGCGAGAGTTCCGCCACCGCATTCAGCGCGTGGAACCTGGGCAGGTCTTCCGGGGCAATGAAGCCCGCGTGGGCGAGTTCATGGCGCAAGTCGCTTTCGGGATGTGCCTGCCGCGCGGCGGCGATGGCGTCCAGTCCGACCCGGATCGCCCGGTCGCCGGCGGCGTGCATCTTCACCGTGTAGCCGCGCCCGTCGAGCTCGATGAGATCGCGCGCGAGAACATCCGGATCAACGTGCAAATCCCCCTTCACGCGGCGGCCGTTCTCGTCCGGCAAGTAAGGCTCGAGCATTGCCGCCGTCCGCGCCGAGGTTGGCACGCCGTCCAGATAGAACTTCACGAAGTCGGTTTGTACGAGCGGGGTCCGGTATTCATCGCGGATGCGGTCGATGGCATTGAAGTCGACCACGCGCCCGGGGCGATCCTGCATCGCCAGGGTCGAGATGCACGTCGCGACGTACAGGTGGAGCTCGTGGCGGCGATCGGCACGGCTATAGGCGGCAATCTCCGGGGTAAGAGCGTCCGCCTCCTTGAGGCCGACGATCCCGAAACCATGCGCCATCCGCTGGGTATGCAGCACAGCCTCCCGGTACTGCCGGGCGGGACGCGCAGGAATCGCATGGTCCACCCGCTCGGCGGCCGCTTCCAGCGCCAGGCCGTCCGGCATGGTGCTGCCGGGCTCGCGCTCGAACTGCCCACCGACGGGGTCCGGGGTCTTGGCATCGACGCCGGCCCGCCGCAGCGCCGCGGAGTTCACCCAGGCATTGTGTCCGGTATCGTCGCGCCATAGCAACGGGCGATTCCCCGTGATGTCGTCCAGCCAGCGACGCGGCGACGGAATCGAGTAGTTCTTGAAGAAGCTGCTATCCCATCGGCCGCCGCCGATCCACGCGCCGGAGGGCGTGTGCCGCACGCATCCCTGGAGAATTCGGCGGATCTCCTCCGGCGTCGAGCTGGAGGGGAACAGGCAGTCGTAAAGGGATGCCAGGGAACCCTCCATGGCATGCACGTGGTCGTCGATCAGGCCGGACATGAGCATGCGGCCCTTGAGATCCACCACCGTGGTCTTGGGTCCCGCCGTTTCTTGTACGCCGGCATTCATTCCAACGGCGACGATTCTCCCTTGGCGCACGGCGACCGCTTCGACCCATGGCTGCCGGGCATCCTGGGTATAGACGCCTCCATTGATGAAGATCAGGTCGGCCGGCTGCGGTCGCGTCGCGGCCCCGGAAGATGCGCCGGCCGCGAACAGCACGCCGAGCACAATGGCGCGCGCGCCGGCGCAGCGGTGCGTTGAACTTCCAATCTCCGGCATCGATGTCTCCCTGGCGCACGCAGTCCTGCCCTCCATGCATAATGCCACTCGAATGTGGACTCTGGGAAATCCACTTAGGTGATCGCTCATGGCGATGCTGGGCAATAAGAAGCTGGCCCTATCCTTCGTTTTCTTGGTGTTGCTCACCAGTTGGAGCTATGAAGCCTTAATCATCTTCAACGGCGGAATACCCGAGTATTATGCGTACGCCTTGTTGGTGCCATTGGCGTTGGCGCTGATCACAGGCCTGCTGTGCGTCATTCTTGATGTTCGTCAGTTCGCCCTGATTGGGGTCGATGCGCTGCGCGCCATGGGGCCCATCACATTGTCGGTGCTCGCCTTCGGGTTATTGGGAGCGTTTGGCGAAGAATTGGGTTGGCGCGGATTCTTGCTGCCAAAAATGATCGCTGCCGACATTCCCCATCCGTATCTTGCTAGCGGCATTGTCTGGGCCATTTGGCATCTTCCATTGATTGCTTTTGGCAGCTTCTATCAAACCACCAACGCGTTGATGGTGTCGGCCTATGCCATGAGCATAATTGCCATGACTTTTGTTATCAGTGAGCTCAGGTTGCGATCCGGGTCTGTGTGGGTGGCCACACTGCTTCATGCTTCTCACAATTTTTTTTCCCAGCTCGCCGTTCCGGCATTCATTCTTGCTCGGCCAGGAAGTCGATCAAAACTATGGGACGTTCTGGGTGGGGATAGCGGCATGATTGTCGCGATGCTTTATGCAATGACATTTCTCTTTTTTCTGCGAAAAATAAAACCAGCAAAAAAGCATTGATTGAGGGCGTTAGTACTCGATCCCGACCGTGGTGAAAATGACCCCATCGTTGTCCGGCACTGCCACCACGACATAGTATTGGAACCCGACGTTGTTGATGCTTGGACCGGCGATTGTTTTGGTCTCAAAACACTGCGTGTCGTTGGAGGCGCCGGTGCTTTCAACGGTCGCCATGGCGACCGCTGAGGCAAAACCGCTCGCCGCCAAAAGAGGAGTTTTGTATAGGGTCGCTGTAATTGAGGAGCCCACTTCGTTGAAATTGCCGCACAGTAGGAATTTCGACACCACGGCTCCCTGGGGCAGCGCGACGTTGGCCGCCCACGTTCCTTGGGGGTTCTGAATGCTGCCGAGAAGAGGGTCGAATTCCGCGTTAGGGCAGGTCCCAGTCACTGCTTGGTTGGCGCAAACGAACGCCGCTCCTGAGAGATTCACGCGAGTGAAAGTCGCGGCCGCCGGCGTCTGTGCGAAGGCGAGTTGATCCAGTGACAGAATCAGCGAGATTCCGACTAACACACCACCGATGCGAAGCTTCATGACAGTATCTCCTAAGTTGGAAATTTGCGAACTTTGGTTTGGTCGACATCCGATCCGAGCTCGACCCCGGTTACGGTGCCGCTGAGCGCCACGGTCTGCGTCCCCGTGCCGCCGCGCCGGGCACCTCAGTCTGCTGAATAACGCGCAATCGATGGGAAAATTGGGTCAGCTGCAGTTCAAATCGCCAACTCCCACCGCGCGAGCCGGAGTGAATTCTCTATTGATATCAAATCGTTAGGTGCACCGCGAACGACCTCGGGTCACCGCACGGCGCCCCGTTCGACACTCCGTGCTGCATGGGCTAATCTCGACGTGGCGGCGTCCTCGCAGACGGCGCCACGACCGGCGCATGACAAATTCAATGACAGCGGAGCAAGATGTCGAAAGCTCCCTTTCCAGTCATCCCCGACGACGCCGTCGCCTCGATCTATGGCGAGTTGCGGCGCCTCGCCGCTTTCTATATGAGGCGCGAGCGCAGCGGGCACACGTTGCAACCCACGGCCCTTGTGAATGAGGCGTTCCTGCGCCTCATTCAGCAACGGGACGTGCAATGGAATAACAAGAATCAATTTCTAGGCGTCGCGGCGCCGATCATGCGGCGCATCCTGGTCGATCACAGTCGCCGCCGCCATGCGGCCAAACGCGGCGGCGCCGTCGATGCCATTCCGTTCGAGCAGGCTGTTCTGCCGGTGATTCAGCGTGCGTCCGACGTCATGGCGCTCGACGAGGCGCTCGACGCATTGGCCACGTGCGATCCCCAACAAGCGCGAATCGTGGAGCTGCGATTCTTCTCGGGTCTCAGCATCGAGGAGACCGCGGACGTGGTCGGCGTCTCGCCCTCCACCATCAAGCGAGAGTGGAATTTCGCCAAGGCGTGGCTGGCACGGGAAATGCGCGCCATGGGCTAGTGAATGGGCGACAGTTGGACTCGGACCAAGCAACTCTTCGGCGAGGCGCTGGACCTCGAGCCCGCGGTGCGGCCGGCATTTCTGCGTGAGCGCTGCGGCGACGACGCGGCGCTGCGCGCTGAAGTCGAATCTCTGCTCGAAAACCACGGCCGGGCGGACACCTTTTTGGAAAGCGGCGGCGGCGGACCGAGGCATCCCGCTCTCGGCAGCGACATGACCGGCCAACGCGTGGGGGACTACCGGATCGTCCGCGAAGCGGGTCGCGGCGGTACCTCGATTGTGTATCTTGCGGAGCGTGCGGACCAACAATACGACAAGCGGGTCGCGATCAAGATGCTGCGATCGCCCGACGAAAGTGCCGAGATCCTGCAGCTGTTTCGCATGGAGCGTCAGACGCTGGCGAAACTTGGCCATCCGAACATCGTTACTCTGCTCGATGGGGGTACGACCGCCGACGGCATGCCGTACTTGGTCATGGACTTCGTCGAGGGTATTCCGATCGATGGGTACTGCAACGGGCGTGCGCTGTCGATCACCGAGCGGCTGACGATTTTTCGCGCCGTGTGCGACACGGTGCAGTACGCTCACCGCAACGGCGTGATCCATCGAGACCTCAAGCCCAGCAATATCCTGGTCACCGACGACGGCGTCCCGCGACTGCTGGATTTCGGCATCGCCAAGCTGCGCGACCCGCAGCGGTTTGCGCCGACCGCCTTGGTCACCCTGAGCGGCATGCGCGCCATGACCCCGGAATATGCGAGCCCGGAGCAAGTTCGCGGCAATCCGACCACCGCCGCCACGGATGTCTATTCCCTGGGCGTTCTGCTGTACGTGCTGCTATGCGGTCACCTCCCATACCGCACGGCGGGGCGCTCGCTGCTCGACTGGGAACGGGCGGTGTGCGAGCAGGAACCGCTGCGTCCCAGCGTGGCTGCCGCTGGCGGTGCGGATGAACCCACCGAGACGGGCGAATCACCGCAGCCTTCCGCGCCGCAGAAAATGGCCGCAGTGCGCGCCGACCGCCCCGCCGGGCTCAGGCGCACTCTGCGCGGCGATCTTGACGCAATTACCATGAAGGCGCTCAGCAAGGAGCCAGAGCGACGGTATCAATCCGCCCGTGAACTCTCGGACGATGTCGGCCGGTACCTCACCGGGATGTCGGTGACCGCGCGGCGCAGCAGCCTCGGTTACCGTTCGATGAAATTCGTCGCCCGGCATCGCGAATCGCTGGCCGTCGCGGCGATCGGCGTCGCGGCGGTGGCCGTCATCGCCGTTTGGGAAGTGCAGCGAGTACCAGCGGCGCATGCCGATCGGGCATCGGTGGACGCGCTGGTGTCATCGCGACCGTCTGTGGCCGTGTTGGGATTCAAGAACCTGTCGGGGCGCGAGGACACCGCGTGGCTGGGAACGGCCCTTGCGGAATTGCTGACGACCGATCTGGCCGCGGGCGGCACGATGCGGCTGCTGTCGGGCGAGACGATCGCGCGCGCGCGCATCGAGCTCGCGTTGCCGGAGGTTGCCACCCTTTCCAGCGAATCACTGCGGAAAGTGCGGCAACGCCTGGGCAGCGACTTCGTCGTAGTGGGATCGTATTTGGATCTGGGTGCGGCGTCCGCCGGCCACGTTCGGCTCGATATTCGCTTGCAGGACACGGCGCGCGGCGAAACCCTCACGGACGTGTCGGTGGACGGTGCCGAGCAGCAACTCGTTGACCTCGTGACCCGATCGGGGGCACGCCTGCGCCAACGACTCGGACTGCCAACGCTGTTACCCGCCGAATCCACCGCCGTTGCCGGTGCGCTGCCCTCTCACGCCGAGGCTGCGAGACTGTATTCGCAGGGCCTGGCAAAGCTGCGCTCGTTCGACGCGCTGGCCGCTCGCGACCTGTTGTCCCAGGCGGCGACGGAAGAGCCCGGCTACCCATTGACTCATGCCGCCCTTTCTCTGGCATGGCTGGCGCTCGGGTACGACGCCAAGGGCCGCGACGAGGCCAAAAAGGCACTGGACACCGCCGACCACGTGGACCGCGAGCATCATCTACTCGTGGAAGGCAACTACTATGAAGCCGCCAGGGACTGGCCGAAGGCGATCGAGGCCTACCGGACCTTGTTCAATTTCTTTCCCGACAATCCCGACTATGGACTCGCGCTCGCGCAAGCGCAGACCCTCGCAGGCCAGGGCAAGGATGTCATGGCGACGCTGCAGAAGCTGCGCCAACTGCCGCGCGAAGCGGAGCTGGATCCGAGGGTCGACCTCGCGACGGTCAATGCAGCCTCCCTGGTGTCGGACAACACCTTGCAGGCGGATGCCGCCGATTCTGCGGTTCGCAAAGGCCGATTGACCGGTGCCAAGCTTCTGGTTGCAGCCGCGCGCCAGCAGCAATGTCGGGCCTTGGCCAATGTCGGTGATTTTGCCAAGTCCGCCCCCGTATGCGACGAGGCTCGCGCAATCTTTGCAGCGGCCGGAGATTGGGCGGGTACCGCCCGAGTACTGCACGCAATGGCGGAGGCGCCGCTGGATCAAGGTGATCTGGACACTGCGCAAACCCTGTATGAACAAGCGCTCGCGATCGCGCGCCGCATCGGCGATCAGCGGGGAATTGCCAGGGAACTCGGTAATCTCGGCGATATATTTCAAGAGCAGGGGCAATTTGCGACGGCGGAGCAATTCCAGCGGGACTCGTTGAACGTGTCTCAAGGGATCGGCGCCCGAGCCATCGAGGCCGGGAGGCAGGGTTCTCTGGCGGAGATTTTGCGTGCGCAGGGGCGGCTGCGAGAGGCGATGACGCAGTACCGGGCCTCGATCTCCCTGGCCCGGGAGATCGGCAATGTGGAACTCGAGGCAATCGATCTGTCGGACATGGCTGACCTGTCGGGAGATCAAGGCGATCTCGCTGAAGCCGCACGGCAATATGATCAGGCGTTGAAGATATTTCGTGATATCGGCGAAAAGGGCTACGCGGCGCAAACGCTCAACGCAATCGGTCATGTCCGAGCTCAACGAGACGACCCCGCAGGGGCACGTGCACTCTACGACCGGGCGCGCGCAATTCAACAGTCCCTCGGGGTCAAGGGCGATCTCGCGCAGACTCAACTCGCGATCGCTGAGTTGCTGTGTGAGACGAATGCGGCGCCGGATGCCGCGCGATTGCTGCACGCGGCGCTCGCTGAATTTCATACCGAGAAGCGAGGCAGCGATGTGCTTCGCGCGCAGGCAATCTTGGCGCGGGCGTACCTCCTCCAGGGCCGGAACGCCGCAGCCCGCGCGGCGATCGATGCGGCGGCGCCGCTGATCGACCGCGGTAGCATCATAGATCGACTCGAATGGCGGCTCGACGATGCGCGCGTGCGGTCGGCGGAAAAGGATGAGGCCGGCGCGGAGCGCGTGGCAGAGCAGTCGCTCGCCGAGGCGAAGATCCGCGGTCTCGTCGGAATGCAACTCGAGGCGTCTCTGGTGCTGGGAGAGATCCGGATCGCCGGTCCCGATCCGGTAGGCGCCCGCGCGGAACTGGTGCGCTTACAGGAAAAGGCGCGCAGTAAAGGATATGGACTGATCGCGCGCAAGGCCGCCGCGCTCGCCGCGCATTCCGGCGCCCCGGCAGGTACCGACACCTAGCCGACCCACGGCCATCGGCGTTGCGCGTCGCCGATTGACCCACTTTCTCCCATTCTTGCGCGTTATACGGCAGACGGAGTACGGCGCGGCCGGCTGAGGCGCCACCGGCCGAATTGTTGCTTGAACACAACCTTAGGAGATGAGTCATGCATTGGACAACTCTGCGCCACCCTCCGAGGATTTGCGGCACACTATTTGCGCTGGGGCTCGCCGCGGCGCTGCCGACGGCGCAGGCAGAGACTTTCAAGGTACTGCATGAATTCGCCATGGCGGACGGTGCGGCGCCCGAGCAGCAGGGGCTGATTCAGGGCACGAATGGGGACTTGTACGGGACAACGCAAAGCGGCGGACTGTACAGCGAAGGATCCGTTTTCAAAATGTCTCCCGGCGGCAATCTGACGACGCTGTACAGTTTTTGCCCACCCGGGACGCAAGGCAATTGCGTCGATGCCGCATATCCCGGGGCGTTGGTCCTGGGCTCCAACGGCAAGATTTACGGGACAACCTCCGGAGGCGGGGCGGACAGCGTCGGCTCGGTCTTCGTAATGAGTCCGGGCGGCGCCGTCACGGCGCTTTCCTATTTTTGCGCCCTCCCACCCGATGGTGACAATGCTTGCGGCGCATATCCCGTCGGCGCACTGGTGCAAGGCCCCAAGGGAGTCTTCTGGGGAGTAACTCAGGGGGGCGGAGCCTTGGGTCAAGGCGCGAAATTCGAAATCGGCCCAAGGGGCATACTTGGCAGTGTCTCGAGTTTTGGTTGTATCGCACCCAATTGCAACGGTGGCGACTATTTGGTGGCGGGTCTGATCCAAGGCACCGACGGCAACTTCTACGGGACTACCGAGGAGGGGGGGACCGGTTCGTTTGGCGCTACGCAGTTCGGGGGCTCGGTCTTTAAAATTGCCCCGGACGGCACAATGACCACGCTCTACAGTTTTTGCTCACAAAGCGCCTGCACCGATGGTCAGGCCCCAAGGGCGTCGTTGGTTCAAGGCAACGACGGGAACTTCTACGGTACCACGGCCTACGGCGGCACCGGCACGGCGTGCGCCAACGGAAATTCTAGTATTCCGGGTTGCGGCACGGTGTTCAAGATGACTCCAGACGGCACACTGACCACGCTCTATAGTTTTTGCGTGCAAAGTGGCTGCACGGATGGCCAAAACCCCGCCGCGCCGCTGATCCTGGCCAGCGATGGGAACTTCTACGGAACAACGAGTAGCGGCGGCGCCACGGGCAGCAACATCTGCTCAGACTACATTTGCGGCACCATCTTCGAAATCACCCCCAACGGGACGCTGACAACGCTTCACGGCTTATGCGAGAAACGGGGCTGCACCTCGGGCGGCGGTCCCGTGGCGCCGGTGGTTCAGGCCACGGATGGGGACTTTTACGGAACAACAACGGTCGGAGGGAGCGGCTACGGCACGGTCTTCCGCCTATCGACAGGTCTCGGCCCATTTGTCAAAACGGTGCCCACGTCGGGCTTGGTGGGAGCGGAAATCCTGATTCTGGGAACCGATCTGACGGGCGCTACCAGCATCACGTTCAACGGTACCGCAGCGACGTTTACGGTCGCTTCGGCGTCCGAAATCAAAACCACGGTCCCGGCCGGCGCGACCACTGGCACCGTCGAAGTGACAACCCTCGGCGGCACGCTCACGAGCAACACGAGTTTTACGGTGACGCCGTTGTGAGCTTGGCGCACGCGGCGAATGACAGCTTCCCGGCATGCTTTGCAATGTGCTGGTACCGCTATGGGCCGGTCGCGTCGCGGAACGGCCGGTGCCGCGCCGCTTCGCAAGCGAGGGCTGAGGGAGCCTCGTTCGGAGACTCCAACGACCCTCGGGCCCTCTTGCGCCTGATCGGTCTCTAGCGAACCGGCGCCATCAAGTGCTGATAAGGCGTGCCGGCCCACATCACGTAGGGGATCTTGGTATCGGGATCCGCGCCTTTCGGATAAGTATCGTAGAAACCCGCATCCGCACCAACGATCATGATGTGCGCCCCGGTCTTGATCCAATGGTTGCCGGCAGTGGGTTTCGCAGCGTACGGGTCGGTGTTGCTGGCGTCACTGCCGCCGGCCAGCATATACATCAACCCAACCTTTCCAGCCGGTGGCGTCTTGTGACTCATGTAGGCATCGATCCAATCGCCCGCATTCTTATCCCAGCACATCGGATCGGGACCCGGTGTTTCCGGGTTGTCAGGCATGCAGGTAAAACCATTGGTTCCTTTGCGAAGCGTACGCATTGCGCCTTTCGAATCGGGGGCCACGATGCTGGCATTCTCGGCAATTGCCTTGGGTGCGGCCTTCATGGCGCTCGCGATCAACTCCTCATCCGTCGGGGTCCCCTTGGACCCTTCGGCGCTCCCGTGATGCATCGCCGGCGCGCTCCCGGCAGGCGGGTCGGCGGCCCACCCAGATCCGCTCAAACCAAGAAGCGCCGCACTGGCGCAAAACCAATGAAGGGATTTGTTCATTGACGTCTTCCTCCTTAGAATGATTCTATATGGGACGCTGTTTCTAACCTTCTTTTCCCCGCATCGACGCTCCGCAGATACGCTTCAGCGGAACCAGCGTCAAGGGGGTCTGAACCAGCCTCTTCGAGAAGCGTACTTCAACGCCGCGGTATGCCGGGATGGCTTGCAACTTTCCAGGAGTTGCTGTGTTCTAGATGATCACAGTCTGTTGGGAGAAGCGCGCCATGACCCTGGGTGACGAACTGAGCAAGCTCGCGGAACTGCGTTCGTCCGGCAGCCTGACGGACGAGGAGTTCCGTCGCGCCAAGGAACGCCTGTTGCAGGCGGATCAATCCCGGTCGGGTGACCCGCTCGTATCTGCCGTCAACTCCTTCAGACGCAGCCGCAACGACCGATGGTTCGGCGGGGTGTGCGGTGGCCTCGCGCGATCGACCGGCATGGAAGCGTGGGTATGGCGGCTGATCTTTGCGGCGCTATTTGTCTGCGCGGGGGCGGGCCTGCTGTTGTACGCATTGCTGTGGCTTTTCGTGCCGAGCGAGTGACCCGCCTCGGCGCTACCGCGGTCAAGTGAATCCCCACTTCTGACGAGTTCGTCTTGCCCGCGGCGTCCGCGAGGTAGATGATTTGCCGACCACGAACCAACGGGGAGATTCCGATGAGCGAGCACCAGGGGAAATGCTTCTGCGGCGCGGTAGAATTCTCGGTGAGCGGCGAACCCGCCGCGATGGGCTTCTGCCATTGCGAGTCTTGCCGGCACTGGTCAGCCGGCCCGGTGAACGCCTTCACGCTCTGGAAACCGGAGGCTCTCAAGGTCACGAAGGGCGCGGGCAACATCGGCACGTACAACAAGACGGCGAACAGCTTCCGCAAGTGGTGCAAGACCTGCGGTGGTCACCTGTTCACGGATCATCCACCGATGAAACTCGTCGACGTCTACGCGGCGATGCTGCCCACCCTCGCCTTCAAACCTGCCGTGCATGTCTCCTACGGCGAGAAGGTGCTGAGCATCAAGGACGGGTTGCCGAAGATGAAGGACTTCCCGAAGGAGATGGGCGGCTCTGGAGTGATGCTGCCGGAGTAGGCGCCGAATCGGGTCGGATGAGGCCTACGGCTTGCGGAATTTGAGGATGAACTGATCGGTCTTCATGCGGATCGACGGATCGAAGACGACTTTGCTGTGGTCGTCCGCAGGATTTCGCAGCAGGTCGCTGTCCCCCACCAATCGAAAGCCAGCCGCCGTGACTTCACTCACGACGGTCTGCTTCTCGATTCGGTGCAGCGTCGGAGACAGTCCCGCACCGGTGCCTGGGGGCGCCGCATGATCGACGATGAAATAGATGCCGCCCGGCTTCAAGGAAGCAAACACCAGCTTATTGAAGGCGGCGATATCGACGTTGGCGTATTTTGGAACGTGCAGATCATGGTAGTTGAGCGAGGTCCAGAACAAGTCGACCTTTTCGGGCAAGTTGAAGGTGCCGAGCGGCGACAGATCGAGAACGATATTGCCGCGGCCCGGCTCGCCGAGGACCGCCTTCGTCGCGTCGATGTTGGCCTGACCCCAGGTCGTGGTTTCCAAGGCATAGATCTTGCCTTGGGGACCCACTGCATCGCTCAGCAACCGGGTGTAGTAGCCGCCGCCGGGCAGGTACTCCGCGATGATTTCCCCGGGCCTCACGCCCGCATAGGCCATGACCTCCGCCGGCTTGCGGTCGGCGTCGACTTTGACATCGTCCTTTGGGCGCGAGGTGTCGGACACCGCGTTGGTGAGATAGCGGGGTGCGCCGAGCGCACCCGGCGAAATGGCGAAGGTCATCGCCAGCGACATCATGGCAACTGCGGCACGGCTACTCATGAGATCCCTCCCCAATCATTGCTCACAGTGAGGTTATGATACACGATCCTCGCGCCCTAATTCGTCGACAGTTCTCTCAGGTACCAATCGACGAAGCGCAGCGCGTACGGCTCCTGAAGCGAATAGGGCCCCGGTTCGAAGAATCGGGAATTCACACCCGCCTGGTTGAGTTCGACGATCTTCTTGTCTTCCGCGCTCGTGACCCGCCACAGCCAGGTCAGTTTCTCGACGTCGTAGTCCGATCCCTCGACTGCATCCTCGTGCACGAGCCAGATCACTTCCATTTCCGTGTGCCGAACCGACCGGGGCACGAAGCGATAGATCACGCCGTAGTCCGCATACGCCAGAAAGTCACTGAAGGGGCCGACATCGAAGTAGGTCGAATTCCCGTCGTGTGCCTTGAACTCGCCCATCAGTTTCCCGACCGGCTGGCTGTCGGGCGTCGCACTGTCGACGCCGTCGTTGAGCGCGCTGCGAAAGACCGAGACGAACTCGCTTCCGGCCGGGGCGGCGCACGCGTACTGGTCGACATCCGCGATGACGATGCCCAGCGCCTCGGCCCGGCGCCGCCCGGCTAGTTCAAGTTCCTGGATCTGCTCGGCGGGGCGGGCATAGATGTGACGCTTGGAGAATTCCGGATGGGACGGCTGGCAGTGGTAGCACTCCATGTAGTTCTCCACCGCAAGCTTCCAGTTGGCTCTGATCGAGTACGTCTCGTGGTGCGCGACCTTCGCCCTGGCCCAACCGTGGACGCGCGCCGTCTGCGAGAGCGCCTGCGCCGCCGGCGCGAAATCGAGCGGCTGCTCGGCGAAAGTCGTGAAAATCAGCCCCTCGTCGACCCGGACCGGCAATGTCCGCAGGCCAAAACGCCCTCGGTCGAACGACTCGGGCATCTGGCGCGCGGTGACGAGCCTCCCGTTCAGATCGTATGTCCACGCGTGATAGGGGCAGGTGAGCCGACCGGCGCTCGCCCTGCCCGATGGTACGGTGCAGATCCTCGATCCGCGGTGCCGGCAGACATTGAGCAGCGCCCGAATCTCCCCGTCCTGGTCCCGGACGATGATCACGGATTCCGAGCCGACGTCGACGACCCGGAAGTCGCCGGTGCGCGGCACACTGCTCGCGTGCCCCGCGCAGAACCAGTGCCGGAGCATGATACGGTCCATCTCGCGCTCGAAGATCCTTGGGTCCGTGTAGAAGGACCGGTCGAGGGCGCGACCCGCTACGTGTCGTCCGATCAGGTCGGCCAGGTCCGGGGCGGCAGGAAAAGCAGCGCTGGGCGCATCAGGCCCTTGCGCCGCCGGCTGCGGGCCACCCGGCCCATGCCGCGCGATGGATTCGGGCGCGTCTCCCAACATTCCCAGCTCCCCTGTCTGCGTGATTCTTGCGGGCAGGATACACCGGGCGGGTGCCGCGGGCGCAACCCCCAGAAGTCGTACGACAGATTGATGCCCCAGCCCCTGGCGGGAGCGTGAATGGCGGGCCCGCTCACCATCGAATTAGCGCGCAAAGCGCCTATTTTTACTGGAATAACCCCAATTCGAGAATCGCAGTTGCCCATAAAGTTACCGAGAATGAAGCCCCTCTGGCCTACCCCAAATTGGGTCGCAAAATCCGATCCCTACCGAGCGCATCGATTAACTGTCGGAGCAGATTTGCGTGCCCTTGCACGACTGCACCTTTTAATGTACACTGCACTTTATAAGGTACGCGGTGGAAGATCGGCAAAAAATTCCACTGGTGTTTTATCGAACGGAGGCAGGCAATGAGCCTGTGAGGGAGTGGCTGAAAAGCTTGGACGCCGCGGATCGGCACAGCGTCGGCCTTAATTTGATGCGCGTCCAGTGGCGTTGGCCAATTGGAATGCCGCTGTGCAGGGCGATGGGCGGCGGATTGTGGGAAGTGCGAGCCAAATTGCCGAGTGACCGCATCGCGCGAGTGTTTTTCTGCTTACACAAGCGCCAGCTTGTGGCATTGCACGGCTTCATCAAGAAAACGCGTGCGACGCCGGATGAAGATTTGAAACTCGCGAGGAAGCGAAAAGAGGATATAGAGTGGTGAGCAAAAAGCATATCGGTTCGAGCCTTGACGACTTCCTTAAGGGGGAAGGAATTTACGAGGAAGCGCAGGCTAAAGCGATCAAGGAGGTGGTCGCTTGGCAGCTCGCGGAAGCGATGAAGAAGAAGAAAATCTCTAAGGTGCGCATGGCAGCGCTGCTGAAAACAAGTCGCACTCAAGTAGATCGCCTGCTCGACCCCAAGAACGACATCACGCTTTCTAGCTTGCAACGCGCAGCCGCCATCGTCGGACGGCGAGTCAGTATTGAGTTGGTTTAATTCACCCGTAAGTAATCCCCCCAAATGCGCGGCATTATCCATTCCTGGCGAAGCCGCGCCGATCACTGGATTGAATACAACAAAAATCTTGGCATTTAGCGAAATGTATTACCGGTTTTGCTCAAAATGACGTCACGCCCAGGCCGGACAATGCCATGGCGGAACACGGCGAAGTTGGCGAAGAGCAGAACGGGGAGCCCGTAGTCGCCCTTCGATGAGATGAATTACTTCAGCCAACCATGCGGGTTGCGTTCATCGATTTCCCGACACCCAAATCCGATTTTCCTGGGTTTTTCCGTTCCTCTTCGATCGTTACCGATAGTCCGCGAATGTCGCGAATTAGCGGGCCCGCTCACCATCGAATTAGCGCTGAAAACGCCCGCTTTCATAGGAATATTGCCAGTTCGATGATCGCAGTTGCCCAGGAAGTTACGCGGATAGGAATTTCAAACGCCCGTTCGGTTCAAGGCTGCCCACCACCTGTTGCGCGTAACCAGCCTTATGTTGCGTCCAAGCTTAGGGGCCGCGTGGCCTGCCTGGCAAATCGGGCCGCCGGTGCGCCTCTGCGCAGGGCCCCCGGCCATTGACTGACCGCCGACCTCAGCGTGCCGCGCCGCCCGCATGGCGCCCACTCCGGCCTTCGCTGCAGGCGCTCGTGTACCTTCGCAATCAATGGCCGAAACTGATCCGCTATGTTGACCATGGCGAGGCGGCCATTGATACCAACCTGGCGGAAAATGCCATCCGTCCGTTTGCCCTCGGGCGGCGAAACTGGATGTTCGCCGACACCGTGAGCGGCGCGAAGGCCAGCGCCTCCCTCTACAGTCTGGTGCAAACAGCTCGGGCAAATGAAATCGAGCCGTATGCATATCTGCGCCGAATGCTCGCCGAGCTGCCGAAGGCCCAAACCGTCGAGCAGATCGAAGCCCTGCTACCCTGGAATATCAAGCTCAGCTTAGCGAGCGTCCAATGACCGATCAGCAACCAAGATCTGGTGAGGTGCTCGATGAGCTGATCCAAAATCCCCACCGATTGGGAATCGCACATGGTTGTCTCGGCTTAGTTGCCGCTTTTGTTTACTGGATACGACCCGGGACCTTTACTCCACATCTTGCCGTATACAATTTTAGAGATGCCAGCCCTGTCTTTGGGACATTCATTGCGTGGGTTCCCTACGTAATAGCATTTTTCGTGTCGAAGTCGCTACTGGCAGGCCGCAACCCAAAGGCGGTCCTCGCGTATATATCTCTTGCCACGGCAATAACGGTGGCTGCTTCCGGCCTGTATCTTAATCTGTTCGGGATGCGTGCAGCGCTGTCACCCATACTGCTCGCCGGCGCCGTCACGCTCGCTCTGATTGCGGCGGCCGGCATCTGTGCTGCCATATGGCGAAGTGATGTCGCCGACTACTAGAGCCGCTTGCTCGCCGCTCGGGTGTGGAAGATGGAGCGCTTACTCTCAAGTCCATTGACATGTTCCGTCAGAGCAAGGCTCGCTGCACCATGATCTCAGGCACCCACCCAGCGAGAGGCGGGATCATTTGCTGGCAAGGCTAGATCTGATTATCGAGCGGTTAGTCGCGCCATGCGCCGGGTCATCACGCGGAGTCCGTCCAACCCACTGAGCGTCTGCTCGCTCGCTTGGTGCCGCTGGTCGGAGTGCACGATTTCGCGTAATGGACCCACCCGATTTCGTCTGATTGGACCCACCCTGGGAGGGTTACCGGCGGAGCCTCAGGCGACGAGTTTTACG
>Ga0302279_10000498_pt1 | contig 57258 bp, 52 predicted proteins | sample III_Bog_N3_3_FD_194541 | JGI IMG/M metagenome (GOLD analysis project Ga0302279, IMG submission 194541) | Peat permafrost microbial communities from Stordalen Mire near Abisko, Sweden - III_Bog_N3_3 | ecosystem: Environmental > Terrestrial > Soil > Wetlands > Peat | place: Sweden: Abisko... | reverse complement strand
CAGGCGGCGGCCAGCCTGCCCCACCCATCGCCGCCTGCGCTCGGTCCCGGCCGGCGGCTCACCGAGGCTATCGACGATTGAACGTATCCTTGGGTTCGAACGATCTCGTCATCGAACGGCGTGCTCTCCTCGAAAGCGCCGCTCGCGTAACCGATCGAGACGATCCGTCTTCCGCATTGGCCGAACGAACGACCCGCCTAGCGCAGGTCGTCGTCCGTCTCGTCGAGCTCGGTGCGGTCGAGGCGATCGATCCCGGCGAACTCGTTCACGAGGCGGAAGACGCCGCTCGAGAGCTTCTCGGGCACGGCGAAGCGCTCGAGCGCGCGCACGATCGCCGCCATCGGGCGACGGTTCCTGGCGGCGGCTGTTGCGGTTTCCTGCTGCATGACGGGCCTGTGCATACTCCTTCCAGTAACCAAAGCAAGCGTCGCGCCATGAGGACACCTTCGCCCCTGACGCCGATCGACGGGCTCGATTCACGGGGAACCGGGCGTCGAGACCGCTTCCGGGGGAGGCGTTGGAGGGGCTGACGCTGTCGGAGTTGTGGGTGGAGCGCGACTCGCGTGTCCCGGAGAGACACGGCAGCTTGGGCGACACCTACAGGTCGGAAGCTAGCTACTTCGGCGGCGAAGGCTGCGTGACCGGCGTCGCAGGGACCACTTGCGGCTGCCACACCCAGTTGTCGAGGAGCACCGACGAGTCGTAGTTCCAATCACCCGTGTCCCAGATGATGAACTCGATCGAGAGCGTCTCGCCGGGCTTCGCCGGAGCCGTCGACGTGAGCCAGCTGGTGGCGCCGCCGCTCGTGCTCTGCGTGCTCCCGCAATAAGCCTGCAGCGGATCGTCGAAGCCGGTGCCCGCGAGCTCGGACGTCCCGAGCGAGCAGGTCGCCGTCGCCGTCGTCGACCCCTGGCAGCCGGTCTGCGCGCCCGCCGTGCACGACTGGAAGAAGTTGTTGTCGACGCTGAGCGGGTTCCCGTTCGTGTCGAACGAGATGTTCCCCGCCGTGCCGCTCTGGAACGCCGCGGACGTGAGGTAGGCGATGAACGAGTCGTTGTAGGTCGAGCAGACGTAATCGGGCCACTCGCCCGACCAGAAATCGAAGTCGAACGAGAAGCCCTTCGCGTTGGCGGGGACCTTGAGCTGGACCTTCACGTCGATGACGTCGTAGACCTCGGCGAGGAGCGTCGGGCACCCCTTGGAGGCCGCCGGGAAGCCGCTCGGCACGTCACCGGCGCCGCCGAAGCCCCCTTGCATGCCGTTCTTGCCCCCCTTGAACTGGGGGCCCGTGTCCGAGTCCGTCGCCGTCGCCGAGCCCGAGCTGAGCGCGCCGAGGAGCGACCCTTCGCGCGGCTTGATGACGCTGCCGAACGTCGCGAGCGTGCCGTGCTGCTGGCTGAAGTTGCTCGGTCCGGCGCCCGACTGCGTGTGGCCGTTGGTGTACGTGGCCGAGACGACGCCCCAGTGCGTGCTGTCCGCGACCTGGCAGAGGCCGAGCGCGGCCATCATGTCGGCGGCCGTGCCCGCGGAGCTGAGATTGGCCGGCGGCATCGTGCCGTTGTCGCAGACGGTGACGTTGTCGACCTTGCCGTCGTCGTCGTCGTCGCAGTTGTTGCCGGGGATGTCGTAGTTCGCAGGGTTGGGGGCACACACGAAGCCGCCGTCGCCCGACGTGCCGCCGCTGCCGCTGCCGTTGATCGTCCCGCCGATGCTGCCGCTCCCCGAGCCGCCCGAGCTGCCGCTGCCGGACCCGCCGCTCCCCGAGCCACCGCTGCCGCCCGATCCGCTCCCTCCGTCCGATCCGAACCCGGAGGTCCCCGAGGTGCTGCTGCACGCGAAGACCGAGGCGAAAGCAATCACGGAAGCGCCAAGCAGGTAGGAACGCATGCGAGGACTTCACCATCCCACCCGCAAGCATCACGTCTCATCTCGATAACCCGGAGATAGGAGTGGGCGGAGGTGCGAGATACGACGACTGAGCACGCAATCCTCCAGCAGGAACCGAAGAATCACGGGACGATGGCGCACTCGGCTGCACGGACGTCGCGGATCCGCGGGTAGCCAGCGAGGGTTCGCGCGCGTCTCCCGTGCGCCTCTCGGGCGTCTCCGATCAGACGGGGGGCGCGGTCGTCAGCATGGCGTCGATGCGCCCGATCAGGGCCACCAGCGTCGGCTCGTCGAGCCCCGCGGCCTTTGCGATGCGCAGGAGCGCCGCCAGCTCGCGCGCTTCGACCCCGTGGCTCACCTGCGCGATGAGCGCGGCGACGGCCAGCCCCAGGTCGCTCACGCCGAGCGCGAGGAGCGTGGCGCCGATGCGGTCGCAGCGGACCTCGAGACCATCGGTGCTCGCGGCCTGGCTCGCGCCGTCGACGAGCGTCGCGAGCGTCGCGTCGTCCAGCTCCACCTGGCAGAGCGTGCGCGCCACCGCCTGCATGGTCTGGCGCTCGACCTCGTCGGCCACGCCGTCGCTGATGGCCGCGATGGCCGCCGCCTTGAGGAAGCTCGACACGATGGCCTTCTGCTCGCTCCGGTCGCGCGCCCCGATCGGAGTCGTCAGATCGCGCAGCGAGCGCAGGACCTTCTCGACGTCCCCGCGAACGCGCCCCGGCTCGTACCCCTCGAGCGCGCGCTGGTGATCCGCCAGCAGCTTCTCCAGCGACTTCTGCACGCCGAGATCCGACAGCCGCCCGAGGCCGTTGTCGAAGCCCTTGGGGGGCGCGTGCGCCTCGGCGTCGACGCGCGTCGCGCTCGTGGCGTGCGGCGCGAACGAGACGACGTAGCGCCCCCCTTCGTTCGGTCCCTCGACGAACCGCTTCACCCACGCGCCCTGATCGTCCTCGATCACGAAGACGTCCGTGAGCACGCGGTTGAGGACGCGCGTCTCTTGCTTCAGGCGGCGCTCGCCCGGCGGGCGGAGCGTCCAGCGCACCGTCGTGCCGCGGTGCAGGCCGTCGCGTACGTGGTGATCGAGGTCGAAGAACTGCGCGCGGACGACGTCGATCGCGCGGTCGAGCACGATCGCGGCGCGCGCGGCGGGCTTCACGGACAATCGAACTCCGTCTGATCGCTGCGGTCGGTGAACGAGCACGGCTTGCCGCATTTCTTCTCGAGCGCGAACTTCCCCTTGCGACAGGCGAGCAAGGCTCTCCGGTCGCTCGTGCAGGCGTAGCTCCCCTCGAAGCGGCACAGGTCGGACGACTCGGCGACGTGGTGGTCGCAGTTCACGTTGTTCCCCTCGATGACGCACCCCTTCGGCCCACGGCACGTGCTGTCGAGCTGGTACTGCGTGCCGTCGCACTTGTAGAGCGCCTTCTTGTCGAGCGAGCAGGCGAGGTCGTCCTTGTCCTCGCAGGGGTCGTTCGAGTCGGCGAGGTCGGTGTCGCAGTGAAGCTTGTTCCCCGTGAAGAAGCAGCCGCTCGCTCCCCGGCACGACGACGCGAGCGCGAAGTGGCCGCTGCGGCAGCGAAGCTCCCCCTTCTTGTCGGCGGTGCAGGCCAGGTCCTCGGCCTCGGCGCAGCCGTCCCCCTTGTTCGCGACCGTGTTGTCGCAGTCGACCGATTTGCCCGACTGCACGCAGCCGTCCGGCCCGCTGCACGTCATCTCGGAATACTTGCCGTCCTCGCAGAAGAGGGCGCCGTGGCTGTCTTCGCAGGCCATCTGGCCGACCGTGCAGCGGCCGCCGATCTTCGGTTTGCATCCCGTCGTCCAGAGGCCGGCCAGCGTCACGACGAGGCCCAACGCGCAAGTTCTTCGCAGGATCGCCGCCATGGATCACCATTGGCAACGAGGGAGCCACCGCGCGTCAAGCGAAAGATGCAGGAGAGTCGCCATCTCCCGCCGGAGGACTAGACTGCGCGTGTCTGCCCCATGTGCCGCTTACTTGCGATCGTCGCTTCCGAGCCGACCGAGTTCCGCATCGTTCTCACCGACGCGCCGCGGAGCATGGCCGCCCTCTCCAAGGAGCACCGCGACGGCTGGGGAATCGCGGTCTGGGACGACGCGAAGCACTGGAAGGTCGACAAGGGGATCGTCTGCGCCCAGGACGACGCGAACTTCCACCGCCTGGCGGTCGGCACGCGCGGCGAGCAGATGGTGGCGCACGTCCGTCAAAAGACGGTGGGGCACTCCTCCTTGGAGAACACGCACCCGTTCCACAGCGGACGGTGGGTCTTCGCCCACAACGGGACGATCAAAGACCTCACGTTCCTTCGCACGCACGCCTCGCCCAAACGCCAACGCGAGATCCACGGTCAGACCGACAGTGAGCTCTTCTTCGCCTACTTGCTCACGCGCCTCGACGAAGCGCACGTGACCGACGACGAGCCGAGCGCCGACACCGACGCGGTCCTGAAGGCCGCGGTCCGCGAAGTGCGCGCGCGCCCCGACTTCGGCGCGTTCAACTTCCTCCTCGCCGACGCGACGTGCACCTACGCCCATCGCTTCGGTCGCTCGATGTACCTGCTCGAGCGCGGACCGCGCGACGTCGTCCGCGTGCTGCGCGAGAGCCGAGAGGGGATCATCGTGCAGACGCCTTGGTCGCAGCGGAGGCACGCGGTGCTGATCGCGTCGGAGAAGCTCACCGACGAGCCGTGGGAAGAGCTCACCGAGGGGATGCTGCTGCGCGTGGACCGGAGGCCGCTGCCGCGGTGGAGGCTTGTGGACGCGGTGGCGGCGGCATAGCCGGGCCTGCGGCGATCTTTGCGGTAGCTACGGCGATCTTCGCGCCAGCTCCCGCGATCCTCACGCCTGGTCCCGCGATCTTCGCGCCAGCTCCCGCGGGTCTTCGCGCCAGCTCCCGCAATCCTGACGCCTGGTCCCGCGATCTTCGCGGTAGCTACGGCGATCTTTCGCGGTAGCTACGGCGATTTTCACCGTGCCCACGGCGATTTTCGACGTGCCCGCGCCGGCCTGCCTACCGCTCCACGAACACCGCGACCGACCGCGCCGCCACGCTCACGCTCGTCGCCGTGAGCGCCGTCTCCTGCCCGACGACCGCGAACGTACCGACCGAGCTGTCGCCCGCGGTGTACCAGGACGTCCCCGTCCCCAGCGCCGGCACGGGCGTCGGGATCGCTGCCGTCCAGCCGTTCCACGCGATCCAGATCGAGCGCACCGTGTCGCCCGCGGCTTCGGTCGCATCGATGCGCCACGAGAAGAAGTGGTTCGCCGAGTTGCCGAGGTAGGTCCCGCTCGCGACCGCGCCCGTGTTGTCGAAGAACGCGACGTCGGGGAGGCCGTTGCCGTTGTGATCCGTGCCGGTCCAGAACGCACCCGGTCGGAGCGCCGGGTGCGCGTTGCGGAACGCGAGCAGGTTCGTGGTCCACGTGACGAACGAGGCGTTCGTCGTCGCCAGCGAGTAGTCGAGCCACATGGCCGAGTCGTCGAGGTTGTACGCGTTGTTGTTCCCGGCCTGCGTCCGGAGCATCTCGTCGCCCCCCTGGAACATGGGCACGCCCGCCGACAGCGCCACGAGCGCGAGCCCCGTGCGCGCCCCCTGCGCTTCGGCGGCGGCCGTGCCCCCCTGGTTCCACGGGTAGTCGCTCGTGCTCCCGCCCGACGACGGCCCCAGCGGGTACGCCTGATTGTTGTCGGGCGCGCTGTACGAGTACTCGTCGTTGAGCGTGAAGCCGTCGTGGCAATCGACGTAATTGATCGACGCCCACGGCGCGCGCCCGTTGTTGTCGTACGAGTCGGGCGACCCTTCGATCTTCGCGACCAGCGTGCTCGGCGTGATCGCCGTCACCCCCAGCTGGTTCTGCGCGATGTGCATCGAGTCGCGGAAGACGCCGTTCCACTCCGACCAGCCGACGGGGAAGTTCCCCAGCTGGTACGTCCCGTTGCCGACCCCCCACGGCTCGGCGATGAGCGCGGTCCCCGCCGGCTGCGAGCTCACGGCGCGCGCGAGGATGCCGTTCGGATCGCCCGGCGCGTACGTGTAACAGACGCTCGTGCACGAGTTGCCGAGCACCGCCGCGAGGTCGAAGCGGAACCCATCGACGCCCATCTGGCCCGTCCAGTACGAGAGCGAGTCGATGACCAGATCGCGCACGACGCCGCTGCCGGTGTTGAAGTCGCCGCCGGTCCCCGTGTAGTCGACCGGCGACTCGTGGTTCGCGGCGAGCTCGTAGTACGCGGCGTTGTCGAGCCCGCGGAACGACAGGAGCCCGACCTGGTTCGGATTCGAAGCGCTCACGCCCCCCTCGGCCGTGTGGTTGTAGACCACGTCGAGGAACACCTTGATCCCGACGGCGTGGAACGCCGCGACCATCGCCTTGAACTCGGCCGTCGGGCCGCCCGGCGCCTTGTTGGAGGCGTGGCGCCGGTCGGGGGCGAAGAACGCGAGCGTGGAGTATCCCCAGTAGTTGGCGCTCGCCCCCTCGGTGTCGTTCGTGTCGTTCTGCGTCTCGTGGATCGGCAAGAGCTCGATCGCCGTCACCCCCAGCGCCGCCAGCGCCGACGCCTTCAGTGCCGCCCCCGCGTACGTCCCCTGCACCGCGACGGGCACGCTCGGATCGTTCATCGTGAGGCCGCGCACGTGGACCTCGTAGATGATGTCGTCCTTCAGTGGGCGCGCCGGCTTCGTCCCCGTGCTGCTCGTGTCGGGCGTGGTCGCGATCGCCTTCGGCGCGATCTTCCCGTCGTCGGTCGCGCGGTTCGTGCTCCCGGTCTCGTACGGCGCGCCCGCGAGCTGCGTCGGCGTGATGGGATCGTGCGACAGCTCGTGCCCGTACGGATCGAACAGCAGCTTGTTCGGATCGAATCTGTCCCCCGCGTCGTCCACGTCGACCGCGAACCCCGCGCTCGACCCCTTCGTCCAGGTGGGGTCGTACGTCCAGTTCGCCCCCCACGCGCGGTACCCGTAGAAGTAGGGCGCGCTCGCGAGCCCTGCGGCGGCCAGGGCGGCGTACGACACATCGGCGCCCCACGGGTCGCCCGCTGCCGTGCGGTTCATCGCCACCGAGAACACCTCGTCGACGCCGGTCGTCGCCGCGTAGAGGTAGACCGCCACGCGCGTCGCTGCGTCGGCGCGCACGCGGAAGTGGATCTGGCTCGCGCCGAGCGTCGCGCCGAGAGGGAAGGGGCCGTGGTCGGACGGGCCGCCGTCCCCGGCCGCAGCGTCGTCGACGGACCCTTCGGCGCCGGCATCGACGGTCGGCGCGGAGGCGAGTGAACCGTCGGAGCTCCCGGCGTCGAAGGCGTAGCTGACACCGTTCGTCGTGCGTGCCGACGAGCCGCACGCGAGGGCGACGAGCGGCGCGAGCGCGAGGGGAACCAGCGTGAGACGGCGAGACTGCATGCAGCGACTCCTTACGACTTACTTCGCGACATAGATCCCCATCGTGCGCGCCGGCAGTGACAGGGCTAGCGCGCCCGCCTTGACCGTGGTCGCCTTTGGCGCCCCTTCGCCGAGCGCATCGACGAAGAGCGTCCCCTCGGGCATCGACGCGGCGTCGGCCGTCTTCGCGATCGGGAGCATCACGGTGACAGCGTCGCCTCCGGGGTTGATCACGACGACGACGCGTTCCCCGTCCGCTCCTCGATAGAACCCGAGCACGTTCGTGCCGGTGCTCCCCTGGCGCAGGAGCTCCGCATACGAGCCGCGCTGAAGCGCCACGTGCGCTCGTCGAAGCGCGATGAGCTGCTTCACGTGCGCGAACGACGCTTCGCCGTCGCCCGCGGCCATCCCCGCGTGCGCCCCCTTGCGCGTCTCCGCCGACCAGGCCCAGGCTGGCATGTCGCGCCGGTTGTCGGGATCGCTCGCGCCGAGCATCCCCACCTCGTCCCCCCAGGTCAGCGACGGAATCCCGGGGAGCGTGAAGACCGCCCCCATCGCCAGCGCAACCTCCGCGGCGACGACCGCGTCGGGCGTCCCCGGGGCGAGGAGGCTCCCGAGGCGCGGGTTGTCGTGGTTGTCGATGAAGCTCGTCATCAGGCGCGCCCGCTCGATCCCGTACGTCGCCACCGCCGCCGCCACCGCGTCGCCGAGCGCATCGACCGACCCCCCCTTCGCGAACGTCGACACGAGCGCCGGGTAGCGCGGGTAGTCGAAGAGCGAGTCGAACCCGTCCTTCAGGAACTCGTTCAACCAGGTGGGGCCGGTCGTGTCGAAGTCCTCGCCGATCACGAACAGCCCCGGGTTCGCCGCGTGCACGCCGGGAAACCATGACGACGCCCAGTACGGCGGGAACACGTGCTTGACCGTGTCCATACGGATCGCGTCGATCCCGTAGCGCGCGGTCCACCCCGCGCTCATCGCCGTGAGGTATCGCGCGACCGCGGCGTTCTCCTGCGCGAAGTCGGGGAGGGGCTTGCCGCCGATGGGGCAGTAGATCTTCGCGTCGCCGAGCTGCGCGCACGTCGTCGGATCGTGGAACCAGTCGGGGTGCTCGGCGACGACGCGCGCGGCAACCCCCGCATGATTGACCACCATGTCGAGCACGAGACGAATGCCGGCCGCGTGGAGATCGTCGGCCAGGCGCGCGAGCTCGGCCGCCGTCCCGAGCCTTGGCTCGACCGCGCCATCATCGGGATCCGCGAGGTCGGCCCAGTACCCGTGGTAGCCGCACCGGTCGGACGACGCGCGGTTCGGCGGCGTGATCCACACGGCCGTCACGCCGAGATCCTTCAGGTACGGGATGCGCTGCCGAAGCCCCGCCAGGTCACCGCCGTGCCACTTGCGTGGGTCGGCGGGATCGAAGCAGTGCGGCGTGCCGAGATCGTCGTTCGACGCATCGCCGTTCTGAAACCGGTCCGGCATCACGAGGTAGATGACCTGCGCGGGCCAGGTGCTCGCGTCGCGCGGCAGCGGCGCCGGTGGTTGCGCGGCCGCGGGGGGCGGCGGGGAGGGGACGCGAGCGTTCCCCGGGCTCAGCGCGGGGCGCGGGTCTGCGCACGACGCGATGACCGTTGAAACGGTCACGCAGAGCGCGAGGAGATGCAGCGCGCGCACGTGCGTGACTCTTACGCGAGTGACGTGCGAGCACATGTCTCAACGGCGTCGCTCACGCACTCGTTTGGTGCGGACTTTTCCCCTCAGAACGTCGTGTGGAACAGCGGCACTTCCGTCGCGCGGGGGAGGGCGCCCACCGTCCGGTCCTCGCGCCAAGACGGCGTCCGGAGCCAAGCGTCGTTCGGTGGCGGAGCGGCCTGCGGCGTCGGCTCCTGCGAGACATGCGTGTGCGCGTTGTTGGCGATCATCAGGATTCCGCCGACCGTCATCGCCAGCCCCCCGACGGAGAGCACGACCCCGAGCCCGACGACTCCCCCCTGGTTCTGCGAGTTGGTCGCGCTCAGCGCGCCGGAGGTCTGCGCCGACGACGTGACGGCCAGGAGCGCGACCCCGAGCAACCCCACTAGCGGCCCCGTGCTCACCAGCACGATTCCCCCCGCCAGCCCGGCTACGGCTGCGCGCTTCACGTCGATGACGATCCGTTCACCCGGACGCGCCTCCAGCTGGAACGGAGCGCTCGCGCGGGTCCCGCGGCCGGTGATGCGGTAGACCGCGCGCAGCGGGACGTTCGTGTCGCACGGGAGCGAGCACACGGGGCTCCAGTACCCGGGGTCCTCCGAGCGACGCTCGAGGGTGACGGGGCGATCGCTCGTCAGGTGCACCCACGCGGTCTCCGCGTCCTCCGGCGCGACTCCCGGCGCGCTCGCCCCGCGGACCGGCGCGCGATCGATCCGCGCGATGCGCTCCCACGGAATCAGCGCGAGCTGTCCATTCGGTAGCTGCACCGTCGCATGATCGTTCGGGAGCGACTCGACCAGGACGCCGCGGATCACCTCCCCCTCCCGCAGCGTGACGGCGTCCCCGCCCACCTGCGGCTGCGATTCCACGGGTGCGGCGTCCGGTCCGGCTTCCGTCGGGGGATGGGGCTCGGACGGGGTCCCGTAGGGAACCGGCTGGCTTTGCGTGTAGGGGACCGGCTGCACCTCGCCGGGAGGGGCCTGCGCCTCGGCGCGCGCAGAGACGAGCGCCGAGGCGGCGACGAGGACGCAGGGGACGACCAAGGAAGGAAGCGTGCGGGTAGCCAAGTTGGCGGCTCTCCATGCACGCGAGCGGCCAGCGCGAAACAGCGACGTTTTCGCGAGCAGACCCGGCGTTGCGTGCGTGGTGTGGTCGAGCGGTTCGCGGTCCAACCGTGATCGTTCATTCACAGTCGCGACACGCGTGCCCTGGGTTGGAAACGTGCTGCCGCTTGCAAGGATGCGCCGAAACCCACGATGATGTCGCCGATGAGTACCCCCCTCGCCACCGTCGCCAGCGCGTCGCCGCGCGCCGCGGCTTCGCGCGTGGCCAAGTGGTTGCTCGGCAAGGGGCGCACGGACGACGCGGTTCAGGTGCTCGCCGCCTGGGCGGTCACCGGGCCGAACGACCTAGAGGGGCAGACGCTCCTGGCCGAGGCGCTCCGCATCGATCCGGGCGCGCAGCTCACGAAGGCCGCGTTCGAGCGCATGGAAGGGATGGCCGGGGAGTACCCCGAGCTCGACGCCGCCATCGCCAAGTACACGCGCGAAGAGCTGACCAAGTTCGAGGCCGAGATCAAGAAGCCCGGCTTCCGGCGGGCGCAAGTCGGCTTCAACAACAACATGAAGTTCCGGGACCAGGTCTTCCACGTGCAGACGGAGGACTCGGGGCTCGACAAGCCGCACATCATCACGCACCTCTTCGCCGACGGTGGCCGCGTCATCAAGAGCCACAAGCGCACGTACGCCACCGAGGTCCTGCGTCCCGACGTGAGCGCCTACGTTCGTGCGCTCATGAAGCAACAGCACATGGAGATGGTGCTGATGCTGCGCGAGGGGAAGTTCGACGACATCCTCGCTGGCAAGCGTATCGGCGGCATCGAGTTGCTCACCGAGCCCCCGGCCGCCGACATCCGCAAGCTGACGAAGGCGAAGGTCGCCACGGGCGAGTTTGCAAGCCCCGCCGAGCAGATCGCGCGCGCGCAGTTCAAGGTGGCCGACGCGCCTCCCCCTTCCGTCAAGGCCCCCCCCGCTTCCGTCAAAGCGCCTCCCCCTTCGACGCCGGCCCCGGCCACGGTCCGACAGGCGGCGCCCCCTTCGGTGAGGGGCGCGACGCCGCCAACGCCGGCCCATCTCCCGGTCCACTTCAAGCTGCAGGTCGTGCGCGCGCTCTGGAACGCGCCCGATTCGTTCGCGCCCGAAGGGGACGAGGTGGTCATCGGTCGCGAGGATGCGAGCGTGCTCCTCTCGGGCGAGCGCTTCTGCCGTCCGCGCGAGGCCGTCGTCCGGTTCAAGGACGGGTCGCTCTGGCTGGAGGACGTCGAGGGGGGGAGCGGAGTGTTTCTCCGCATCCGCACGCCGGTCGAGCTGGAGATCAACGACGAGCTCATCGTCGGCGATCAGCTCGTCCGCATCTGCGAGAACCCGGTCCCGGACGTGAGCCCGGGCCCTGGGCCGACGTACTTCTATTCGTCGCCGACGTGGCTCTCGTCGTTCCGCGTCGTGCAGATCTACGAGGGGGAGCGCGAGGGGGCGTGCGTCGTCGCGCACGGCACGACGGTGGTCGTGGGCCGCAGCGTGGCCGACCTCGTCTTCGCCAACGATCCGCTGGTCGCCGAGCAGCACTGCATCGTCGAAGAGCAAGCGGGGACGATCGTGCTCACCGACCTCGAGTCGCGCACGGGCGTGTTCGTGCGCGTGAAGGGGGAGCACCCGCTGGCGCACGGCGACGAGATCCTCGTGGGGCGCACGCGGTTGATGGTCGATCTCTCGGCCTGATTCGCACGAGCGCGGTCGGGAGCCCCCGCCATTCGAGGGGATATCCCCTCCTCGGGTCGCTCGCGATCCACGCGCTTCTCGCGGGATGAACGGCGCTGGTTCACGGCGGATCCGGGCTACCGGGTGGCCCGCGGTTCGCAACGCTCGCCGGTGAGGCCCGCCCGTGAAGAACCCCGCCGTCATCCATCTCAAGTGCCTCGATACGATGGCGCTCCAGGGCGTCGCGCGTTCGTTCGGATCGGGGGCGGCAGGTGTCCGGCTCACCCCCGAGGGGCTCGAAGCCCACGTGCGCCCGTCGCGCCGCGCGAGCGCGCGTCGAGAGCGACCGAGCGAGCCGCCGCCCGCGCGAGACGTGCCGCCGGCGCGAGAAGACCGGGCCGATACGCTCGCTCCTCAGGTATCGGTGATGCTGCCTCCGCCGTCGGGCCCGCGCGCGTCGATGCCGTCGCTCGTCACGATCGAGATGGGGCTCCGCAAGCCGACGACGTGGGCCGTCGTGCTGTTGACGCTCGGCGTGTCGTTCGGCGTCGTCATCGCGCGCGTCGCGACGGACGCTGCGATGCCTGCGCCCCACGCTGTCCGCGCCGCCGCCGCGCCGTCGTCGCCGGTCGAGCTGGTCGCTGCGCCTCGAGCGATCCGCAAGGAACCCGCGCCGGCAGAGCTGCCGCCGAGCTCCGTCACGATCGCCACGACCACCATCGTTGCGCGCCGGCATGCGCACACGCACGGCGTTACGTCGGTCGCCGGGGAGGTCGGCGGCGCCGCGCTGTCGACGGACGTCGCCTCGGGACCGGTCGCCGCGAGCGAGCAGGCCGCGCCGAACGAGAAGCGCGGCGCGAACGAGGCGAGCGAGAAGAAGGACGCGGCGGAAGAGAAAAGCGACACGGGCGACGAATCGACCGCCGCTGCCGCAGCCTCGGAACAGGTGCGTCGCGAGCTGAGCGACTCGCTCTGACGCGACGGCTCTCCCCACCGTCGCCAAACTGAGGCGCCACCGTCGCTCGTCTTTCCGCCGTTTGTGGCTAAGCTCGCCCCGCTTTGCCTTCCTCGCCGTCGTTCCCGAGCTCTCGCGCGTCGCTCGATCGGAACATCTGGCGCGTCTACGTCGCCGTGCTCCTGCTGGGCATCGCGTACGGGCTCGCCGTCGCGGTCATCGCGCTTCACCTCGACGCGCGCGGCTTCGACGAGCGCTCGATCGGCGGGCTCGCGGTGTGGTTCGCCTCCGGCATCGTCCTGCTCGCGATCCCCTCGGGGAAGCTCGTCGCCAGGTTCGGCGGCAAGCGCGTGCTGACGTTCGCTCTCCTCGGGTATGCGGCGTCCGTGCTGGTCTTCCCGACGCTCCACTCGTACGTGGCCATCGGCGCCGCGCGGTTCCTCGACGGCGCATGCTCGGTCTGCGCGTGGGTCAGCTGCGAAACCATCCTGCTCCGGCGCTCGAACACTTCGAACAAGGCGCAGGTCATGAGCCTGTACGCCATGTCGATCGCCATCGGCTACGTGCTGGGCCCGCTCCTCGCGAACGGCATCGCGCGCGTGGCACCGCTGACGGCGGCGTTCTACGTCTCGGGCGCGATCGCCATCGCGTCGGCGCTCTACGTCGCGCTCCGACTGGACTCCGAGGCACGCGAAGCGGCCGAGAGTCCCCACGAGCACGCCTCGCCGCCGACGAAGACCGGCGCCTTGTACCTCCTCGCGCGCATCAAGACCTCGTGCTTCGCCACGTTCGCGTACGGCTACTTCGAGGCCTCGGTGGTCCTGTTCCTGCCGCTATACCTCGCGCACGAGAAGGGGATCGCGCGCGAGCAGACGATCGCCATCCCGGCGTTCTTCGCCGCCGGAATGCTCCTGTTCTCGAACGTGGCCGGCCGTCTCGGCGACCGCTTCGGGCACCTTCGCGTGATGCGCTTTCTCGCCTCGATTGGCGGCGCGATGGTGCTCGGATTCGTCGTGCTCTCTTCCTTCGCGTGGATGGCCGTCGCCGTGTTCGTGGCGGGCGCGACCCTCGCGTCGATCTCTCCCGTGAGCCTCGCTCTGCAGGGGGTCATCACAGCGCGTCGCGACATCCACCGCGCGAACGCGATCTACAATGCGTTCTACGCGGCGGGCATCCTCCTCGGGCCTCCGGTATCGAGCCTGGTCTTCGCGCGCTTCGGCGGCGCGGCGATGCTCGTGCACCTCGCGGTCATGTGGGGCACGTTCGTCGCGTTTGCCCAGGTGTTCGCTTCGGATGATCCGGCCTCGAGCGCGCCGGGCCGCAGCGTCGAACGGGAGATCGTGTGCGAGCCCCCCTCCTCCCCGTCGCTCGAGGGTTGATTCGCGCTCCCCCGGCGAACAATTCGTAGTTTGCCGCGTTGCTCGAAGCGGGCGATGATTCGTAACTGGGGTAAATGGACGAGTTCCGCGACGACGGGACACAAGTGTGTCCGATTCACGGGCTCCGATTCGATCCGGAGCTGTCGCAGGGGTGCATCAAGTGCGGCCACCCTTCGCAGCTTCCGCGGAAGAAGTCGGCCGCGCCGAAGGGGCTCTCCAGGCCCCCCACGAACCCGCCGATGATGCTGCAGCCGTCGCGTCCCCCGACGAGCGGTCCGCCGGCCCGCGCTTCCTCCTACGGCCCGCCGCTCGGACGCCCTGCGACGCCGCCGGTCCCTTTCGAGCCGTCGCAGCTCTCGAGCGATGCGTTCGCGCCGATGGGGCAGAACGCGTCCGCGGCCGTCAGGATCTCGGTCATCCCGGCGCCCGAGCGGAAGGCTTCGCGTCGTGGACTGATCCTCGGGCTCGGCGCGGTGGCGCTCGGCGGCTCGGCTCTCGCTGCGTGGATTCTCAGCCCCGAGGGGCCCACCGACTGGAAGAAGAAGGTCACCGAGTTTCGCTATGGCCCCGGTGACGCGCACACGGGAGCGCTCTTCGTCCCGACGTCGGCTGCCGAAGGGCCGCGCCCTCTCCTCGTGCTCCTCCACCCAGCTCGCCACCCCGTCGATGTCTGCGCGCGCTACGCGCGGCACTGCGAGCAACACGGCTGGATCGCCATCTCGACGGACGCGTTCGGCGCCGGCGTCGACTCGAACGATGGCGCCGAGGCAAGCGCGCTCCTCGCGGAGGCGCGGACGCGCGCCAAGGTCGATGCCGGTCGGGCCATCGTCGGCGGGTTCGACATGGCCGGAGACGTCGCGTGCCGCCTCGCGCTCGTTCAGCCCGAAGCTTTCGGTGGCGCGATCCTCGAGTGCACCGGCATCGCTCCGTGGCGCGACGTGGGTGCCCTCGCGCAGAACGACGTGAGCTTCTTCCTCTTCACGCGCGCCAAGGATCCGAGCCGCGAGAAGATGGCGACGATGAAGGACGAGATGGAGCGCAAGGGGCTGCGCGTCACGTGGAGCGAGCTGGCGGGGGGGCACGAGGCGATGGAGCGCGACGAGCTCGATCCCGCGTTTGCCTGGCTCGATTCGCTGCGCACCTGAGAGAGAGACGCCGGCTACGACGCGAGGTTCGCCTGCGCCATGTCGCCCGCGCCCCGCACGATTTCGACCGCGCAGAAGAGCAGGCACGCGGCGATCACGATCGCGAGCGTCGCGGCCGTCGTGCGCCCGGGGCGACGGCTCGACCACGTGCGCCACGCGGCACGGAAGGCGACGAGGCTGAGCCCCAGCGGCACGAGCATCGTCGGCCAGGGAAAGAGAAGGCGCGCGAGCGCATCGAGCCCGCCGTTCCCCGTGAGGCTCGGGAGCCCATGCACCGCGAAGCCGGCGAGCATGACGCCGTCGAGGATCAAGCCGGGTGACGCGAGCACCATTCCCCACGACGTCGGTTGCGAGCGGACCCCGAGCACGAACGCTGCGATGCCCAGCGCGGCGACGAGCCCCGCCACGCCGCCGGAGACCACCTCCGGCAGCCCGTCGAGCCTCGTGGCCCACATGCCTACGGAGATTCCACCGCCGGGGAGGAACGTCGCCATCGCCCCCGCGAGCCCCAGCACGATGGCCCACATGACGCCCATCGCGAGGAGGCTCCGCGCGCCGTCGTTGGGATCCTCCTCGACCGAGTCGCGCATGCTCCGCGACGCGCGCGCGACCGGACGCGAGACCATGGGGCGCATCGGCTCGGCGGCGAGCTGGAGGTTCTCGCTCATCGGGATGATCTCGTCGGCGAAGTCCGCGTTCGAGACGAAGCGCCCACCACCGCCCGACGCCGGGGCGCTCGCCGGCGCTTGCGGCATCCTCGGCTCGGGGCGCGATTGCAGCTTGGGCCTCGGCGCGGGGAGGTTCAGGTCGGGGACGGCGCCCGACGGCGCAGGGACCTCCAGCTCGGGGGGGGCGCCCATCGTCGGCGCCGCGCGTCGCGAGGGGGCCGACGGCGCGGACGGGGCCGGCTCCCGGACTTCGATGCGGCTCGGCGCTCCGGCGTGCAAGGCGCGCAGGTCGCGCGCGAGATCCGCGGCGCTCGCGTAGCGCTCGCTGGCCTTCGCGCGGAGGCACCTGTCGACGATCGCGACCATCCCGGCGGGCGTCCCGGGCGCGGCGACGTCGAGCGGCACGGGCGGCTCGGTCACGATCTTCACGAACAGGCCGCTGTGCGCTTCGGACTGGAACGGCAAGGAGCCGCTCAGCAGCTCGTGAAGAATGACGCCGATCGACCAGATGTCGCTCCGCGCGTCGATCACCTTGTCGGCGCGAATCTGTTCGGGCGACATGTACGCCGGCGTGCCGATCGACATCCCCGTCGCGGTCATGCGCTGCTCTTCGGCGGTCATGATGCGCGAGATGCCGAAGTCGAGCAGCTTGGGCACGACGCCGTTCGCCGTGCGCGCGAGGAAGATGTTCTCGGGCTTCAGATCGCGATGAAGGACGTGGTGCTCGTGCGCGAAAGCGACGGCGTCGACGACCGGCGTGACGAGCGTCACCGCCTCCTCGACCGTGAGCCGGTCACCGTGCGCGTGGGCATAGGCCGCCAGATCCTCCCCGAGGAGGAACTCCTGCACGATGAACGGTGTGCCGTCGTCGGCCTGCCCGATGTCGAGGATGTCGACGACGTTCGGGTGTCGCACGAGGTTCGCCGCCTGCGCCTCGCGCTTGAAGCGATCGACGACCTCCGCGTCGCCCACGTACTCCTCGCGCAGCATCTTGATCGCCACGACGCGACCGAACGCCGTGTTCTCCGCCCGGTAGACTTCGCCCATCCCGCCGGCGCCGAGCAGCGAATCGAGCCGGTACTTGCCGGCCAGCACGGTACCTTCGCGTGAGCTCGGGCGACTCTTCGCCATCAATCGCGATCGTACGCCCGCTCCAGGCGGTTAGCGATAATCCCGCCGCTCAACCGCGGAGGCCTTCGAACGCGACCTTGACGAGGTTTCGAATCGAGGGGCGCGCCTCCATCGCGAGCAGTCGCCTGCCGACGCCGAGGAGGTTCTTGTGATCGGCGAACCACACGGGCTTCGGCATGATGCGGAAGGGGGCGGTGACGACCGACTTCTGCGGGTGATCGAAGAGGAAGGCGTTGTGGACGACGCCGGTCCCCGACTGGATGTCCTCGGCCGCGTGACCGGGGAAGGCGCCCCACGTCGGCGATACGAGCCCGTACGCCAGCGACGACCAGGCGTTCACGCCGATGGCGCCGTACCGGAGCGACGCGATCGCACGGTCGACGTCGGCGCCATGGTCGGCGCGCGTCGAGGGGTGAACGAGCATCACGCACGAGAGCGTCCCCCAGCAGCTGTCGTTGGCGAACGCGGTCGCCTTCGAGAGGAAGTCGGTGGCGCCGTCGGCTTCGAGCGTGATCGTGGCGAGGACGCCGCAGAAGGCCTCGTTCGAGAGCGCGTACTCCCCTGCCACCGGAGGAACGTCGGGGATGAGCGTCCACGGGACGACCGCTTCGGAGGCGTCGGTCGCGAGCGCACGGGCGCTCGGGTATTTGTCGAGGAACGCGCGCCAGCGGTCGCGTGCGCCCGGGTAGTACGCCTTCCTCGGGGGCGCCGCCGCGAGGTACCCCTCGACCTTTCGCAGGAACGCTTCTCGCTGTAGCCAGCCGCGCGCGACCACGAGCACCTTCGCGGCCGTGCAGTTGAAGCTGGCGTTGTGCGCGACCATCCCCGCGACCTGCCGCGCCTGGAAATCCAGGTCGGACGCGGACCACGGGCCCGGCACCACGAGCACCGGCGTCACGCACCCGAGCTCGGCGGTGAACGGGCGCTTGTTCTTCGGATCGTGCGCCGCCTTTCGGCGCGCCTGCTCCTCGGCCGTCGAGCCCCACACGATCGCGTCGTACGTCTTGTCCGAGCCGGTGACGTGCAACGTGTCGATCTTCGGGTGCTCCGCGACGTACGCCCCTTCGCTCGCGCCGCCGTGCACGAGCGCCAGGTACCCCGCGTCCACCAGCGGCGCGAGCGCGCGCTCCCAGTGCGGGCCGAGGTACGCGTTCACGGGGTTCGTCTTCAGCACGACGACCTCGTTCTCGACGAACAGCTTGTAGAGCGCGTCCATCGGCGCGATCGAGCTCACGTTCCCCGCGGCCAGCACCAGGCACGTCTTCCCCGGCCCGCTCGGCTCGCGGTAGATGCGTCCCTGGCTCGCGGGGCGCCCCGGCTCGATCCACACGTCGCACGTCACGCCGCTGAAGAGCGCCCGGTCGAAGCCGTCCGCCGGGAACACGCGCGCCACCAGCTGTCCGTCGTCGCGTGCGGTCACCTTCGGCGGGCGCGGCTGACCGAACTTCGACAACGCCCCGATGAGCAGGCGCACGTTCCTCATGGTCGTCGAGGGCCCGGCGATCCACTCCTCGCCCGCCAGCGGCTCGTCGGCTCCGATCCCCTTGGCACGGCATCCGTCCGACACCCAGGCCTCGGCAACCGACTGGATCGCCAGGGCGCACTGCTCGAGCAGCCGGATCCGGTCCGGGATCGCCACCTGCGTCCACTCGTCCTTGTGCGACGCCACCCGGTCGATCGCGGCGTCGATCTCGTGGCGCGGTGTGGGGGGGATGCTCGTGGGCGGTTCGGGGAAGCGCGGGGAGGACATGGCGGTCCGGGCATTCTCGCACGACGCAACCCTCCGCGCGCGGAGGGACGAAGGCGTAGTAGGCTGGTCCGTTCGATGGGCGGCAGAACGTTCGCGATTGGCGACATCCACGGGGACCTCGAAGCACTCTTCCGAGTGCTCTCCTGCTTCCCGACCCTCACGGCCGAAGACACGGTGGTCTTCGTCGGCGATTACCTCGACCGCGGTCCTCAGTCCGCGCAGGTGATCGACTACATCCGCCGCCTCTCCGGCGCCGTGCCCGCGCGCATCGTCGCCCTGCGCGGGAACCACGAGGACGCATGGCTCCGCGTCATCGAGCGAGGCTGGCCCGAGTTCGTGATGCCGGTGCCGAACGGCTGCCTGGCGGCGCTCCGCTCGTTCACGGGGGGGCCGCGCCCGGTGGAGGACGAGGAGGCGAAGGGGGAGGAGCTCGACTCGCTCCTGCGCGGGACGTTCTTCCCGCCCGACGTCGTCGAGTGGCTCTCCGCTCTGCCGTACTGGTACGAGGACGAGCACGCGATCTACGTGCACGCGGGGCTCCCGTCGTCGCCAGACGGATTCCCGCACCCGTCGGAGGTCGAGCAGAAGGCGGCGCTCCTGTGGTGCCGCGACGAGCGCTTCTTCCGCGACTACCGCGGCAAGCGGGTCGTCTTCGGCCACACGGCGACGGTGTGTCTACCGCCCGAGCTCTCCTCGTATACCCCCGACGACCCGGCCGACATCTGGGCCGGCCCCTGCACGATCGGCCTCGACACCGGGTGCGGCAAGGGGGGCTTTCTCACGGCGCTGGAGCTGCCCGCGATGCGGGTGTACGAGTCTCGCGACTGACCGATGCACCACGCCCAAGAAACCCTGATCATCGCCACCCACGGTCGCGGCTTCCACGACTTGACCAGCCAGGTTCGCGCCTGCGTCGCGAAGAGCGGCGTGCGCACCGGGCTGTGTACCGTGTTCGTGCAGCACACGAGCGCCTCACTCGTCATCCAGGAGAACGCCGATCCGGCGGTGCTGCGCGATCTCGAGAAGTGGCTCGACCGCGTTGCGCCCGAAGACACTCGCTACGAGCACGGCGCCGAGGGACCGGACGACATGCCCGCCCACCTGAAGAGCGCGATCACGCGGGCGAGCGAGTCGATCCCGATCAGCGGGGGGAAGCTGGCGCTGGGGACGTGGCAGGCGATCTACCTCGCCGAGCATCGGCGGGCGCGGCATCAGCGCACGGTCGTCGTGCACGTGAGCGGGATCTAGCCTGGCCAACGCCGCGAGCTGCTGGCTAGCGTCGCGAGCTGCAGGCTAACGCCGCGAGCCATCTGGCTAACGCCGTGCACGGTTGGCTAGGGCCGCGAGCTATCGAGCTAACGCCGTTCACTGCTGGCCAACGCCGTTCGCTACCGGTCGCGCCGTCTGCCGATCGGCCTTATGCTCCGGACCCCATGACGAACCCCCTCCACCCGGGCGACCGCGCCCCCGACTTCACGCTCCCCGCCGGAGACGGCAAGAGCGTCTCTCTGGCCGAGTTCCGCGGGAAGAAGGTCGTGGTCCTCTTCTTCTACCCGAAGGACGAGACGCCGGGATGCACGCGCGAGGCCTGCACGTTCCGCGACTCGTTCGACACGTTCACCGACGCCGGGGCCGAAGTGATCGGCGTGTCCGACGACGACGTCGAGTCGCACAAGAAATTCGCTTCGAAGCACCGCTTGCAGATGACGCTCCTCTCGGACGCCGGAGGGCGTGTCCGCAAGGAGTTCGGCGTGACCGCGCTCTTCGGGGTGCTCCCCGACCGCGTCACGTTCGTCATCGATCGCGAGGGCGTCGTCCGCCACACGTTCTCTTCGCGGCTCCAGTTCGGTAAGCACGTCGAGGAAGCGCTTTCGGTCGTGAAGGGGCTCGCCGGAGCGCCCGTGCCCGCTTGATTTGCGCGGAGAACTGAGCGCGCGCGGCCGTCCGCTGGCACAATACGGAAGATGGCCGACGTCTCGGAAGCGCCCGCCCGCGTGGGGGGCCCCCCGCTCAAGGGGACGCCGTTCGCCATCACGCTGAAGGGGTGGCGCTCGCAGCTTCGCTGGGCGATGACCCAGCGCGAGGACGACCCGGCGCGCGTGTGGCTCGAGATCATCTCGATCGACGAGCGCTCGAAGGGGGCGCTCCAGCAACCGCACGACGTCGAAGAGCAGGAAGAGCTACGGAAGTTCCGCGAGAAGCTGGAGACGTCGATCGCGTCATTGACCGAGGACCTCGGAGACGACAACGTCGCCCCGCTGTATTCGTGGCTCGATCTGGTGCGGCAGCGCCGCACGCTCATGGCGCGGATCGAGGAGGCGGCCGCTGCGGTGGAGCAGGCGCGCGCGATGCGGTTGCCCGACGGCGCCAGGAAACCGCGCACCGAAGAGGAAGCCAGCGAACAGCTCGTGCGCGCGCAGGGGCAGGTCGATCAGTGGAAAGGGGCGACGCCGCCGGCGCCGCCGCCCGAGGTCGCGCGCGTCTGGGAGCAGAAGGGGGGCGAAGCGCTCGTCGAGACGATGCCGCGCGACGCGATGGCCGTCGGCAAGCGTGGCGATGAAGCGCGACGCATCCTGGTGCGCGCCGCGGGGCGTCCGCCGGGCAAGCACCCGTGGGCGCGCTCGAGGCTCGAGCTCATCACCGTCCCGGTGACGGGTGCGGCGGGGGTCCTCGTCGCCCTGTTCGCGATGGCGACCTGGAGCGACTCGCCGGCGACCGCGAGGCTACTCGTCGCCGTTGCCGTGTCGTGCCTCGCCGCGTTCGGAGCGCTCATCGCCTGTGGCGTCATCGCGCGGCGGCACGAGCGCGAAGAGATCGCCGCCGCGCTCGACTGGGTCTGGCACGCGCGCATGTACGAAGAGCGAACGCACCTCGCCGAGCTCGAGGCCGGGTGGCTGCGTGCGCTCGTCGACGCCCACCGCGCCCGCAAGAGCTTCGACGCGAAGGCGGGAACGGGGGGCCAGCTCCGCGAGTTCGAGCAGTGGCGACCCGATCTCGTCGACATGATGCAAGAGGTCGCGCGCGACATCGAAGGGACCGAGGGGACCACATGAGCGATTCGCCGCTCGCCCTGTCGTTCGAGATCGCATTGGTGGCGACGCTGCTGGCTGCGGTCAGCGGGATCGCCTTCGCGCGCTTCCTGTCGTGGCGGTTTCCTGGTCGCAATCTGGTCGACGCGCTCCTCACCGCGCCGCTCGTGCTCCCGCCCACGGTGCTCGGCTACTACGTCCTCGTCGCGCTCGGGCGCCGGAGCCCGATCGGGCAGGCGTTCGAGGCACTCACCGGTTCGTCCATCGTCTTCACGCGGACCGGCGCCGTCGTCGCGGCGACCCTGGGTGCGTTTCCCATCATCGTGAAATCCGCGCGCGCCTCGCTCGAGGAGGTCGACCCGGTCTTCTTGCACGCGGCAAGCACGCTCGGCGCCACTCCCACGCGCGCGTTCTTCACCGTGCAGCTCCCGTTGGCCGCCCGTGGCATCGTGGCGGCGTCGATGCTCGCGTTCGCGCGCGCGCTCGGCGACTTCGGCGTCACGCTCATGGTCGCCGGCGACATCCCGCGGGAGACGCAGACCGCGTCGCTCGCCATCTACGACGCCATTCAGGCGCATCGCGACGGCGACGCGCTGCAGATGGTGCTCGTCCTCTCGTTCATCGCGATCACGCTCCTGTACGCGGTCAACAGGCTCACGACCAAACGCGACGCTCACTGAGGCGACGAGACGTGGGCTCGTCGCGCGCGAGCCGCGCGAAGCGTCAGAGCGTTCGCTCGAGGACGACGTAGTTGCGTCTCCAGCTCGCGTCCGGATGGCGCGCCTCGATCGCGTCCATTCCCGCGTTGCCTCGCCGGACGAGCGCCGAAATGCCGTGCTCGATCCCGCGCGCGTCGGCCGCCCTCAGGGCGAGGTGCATGAGCGCGGCCCCCGTCCCCTTCTTGCGCTGATCGGGGCGCACCATGAGCGTCTTGAACACGAGATAGCCGCGGTCGCGGTAGCCGACGAAGAACCCGACGGGCGTACCTGCCGCGTCGTGAGCGAAGTACGAGAAGTCGGCGTGGTCGAGCTGCGCCAGACCCGGGCCGTAGAGACGCGTGAACTGGTCGAACGACAGCGGCTCGAAGAGGAAGCTCTCCCGAAACCCCTCGGACGCGAGCTCGAACAGCATCGGGAACGACTTCGCCAGGTTCTCTGGGCGCTCGAACGGTCGAAACGACACGCCGTGCGACAGCGCGAGATCGTACGCCGGCTTCGCCACCTCGGCCGATGCGTGCACCGCCGTGCGACCGTGCGGACCTCGGAAGGCGAGCGAATGGTAGTGCTCGGCGTCGACGAACCCTGCGGCGCGGAACGCCGCGAGGTACGCCGGCGAGTCGAGCGGCTCCCACGCGAACGGCGGCTCGATGTGTCCGTCGGGTCCAGGGACGGATTCGGTCGTGTAGCGGTACGAGTACCAGGTGTTCCTGTCGATCGGCCCGTACGCGCGGGTCGCGCCTCGCTCGCGGAGCCAGTCGCACGCCGCGTCCAGCAGACCGCGCGCCGTCGTCTCGTGATCGGGTTCCCGCAGGTCGTTCTCGAAGAAGCCGACGTAGCCGACGCCGCCGCGGGTCGGCGAGAGCGCTGCGCCGACACGGCCCACGCAGCGCTCTCCCTTCGCGGCGATCCAGGCATCGGCTCCCAGGTCGGTGGGGTCGATGAATCGCGTCCAGTAGGCGTCAGCGGGGGCGAGCTGCGCGAGCTCGGGCGGACGGAGCGCCTTGGGGGCGCTGCAGAAGGTGCCCGTGAAGGCCGCGAGGTCGGTCGCGTCGCGGAGAGCGACGATGGATGCCATGACCACGATTCTACGAGCGTCGCGCGTGAGGCGTGGCGTGATTCAAGCGTCGCTCGGCGCCTTCGATAGCCGCTCGACGGTCCCTGCGGAGCCGTCGAGGCGCACGGGCTCCCCTTCGCGCACGAGCCGCAGCAGATCCGGCACGCCGACCACCGCCGGGATCCCCAGCTCGCGCGCGAGCACCGCCGAGTGGGACAGTGTGCTCCCGCGCTCGACGAGAATGCCGGTGGCCGTCGGGAACAGAGGCGCCCAGCCGGGGTCGGTGCGCAACGCCGTCAGAATGCGGCCGTTGACGGAGAGATCGTCCTGCGGGCTCTTGATCACGCGGATCTCGGCCTCGACGATGCCGGGCGAGCAACCGAGCCCGCGGAGGACGCGCGCGTTGCCGTCCACGGTAGCGACGCGCGTGGTCGTCGGGGGCCGAAAAGCGTTCCCGTGGTGCACCGGCCCGAGGGTCTCGAAGTGATTGGGGAGCTCCTCGGCCTCGTACTTCGCGTATTCGGCCTTGCGCGCGCGGGCGATGGCGGCGAGATCGGCGCTGACGGCCGTGCCGCCATGGTAGGCGGCGATCTCTTCGACGGCGAGGTAGAAGACGTCGCGCGGCTCGTCGAGGCGTCCGACGGCGAAGAGCTCCTCGCCGATTGCGCGATAGATGTCGCGGTACAGGCCGAACACGCGAGTGCGCGCGAGGCGCATGTTCTCGCGGGCCTTCACTCCGCGGCGAGCGTTCCGGAGCGCTTTCTGCAAGCGCCGACGCGCCAGGAAGCCTGCGCGCGAATCGAGCTCGCTCATCGCCTTCACCTGCGCCTGCCGCTCACGCTGAAGGAGCGCGTCGGGATCGAGGTCGGCTCGATCGAGGTAGTTGCGCAGCACCCGCACGAGGAAGCTCGGATCCTCGCGCAGCGAGATGGTCTCGAGCTTCAGCTCGCCCATCGCACGATCGCCGTAGCGATCGAGGTACCGATCGAACGCCGAAGAGAGCTCGGGGTCCGCTTTTCGAAGGCGCACAAGCGCTTCGTCGGCTCCTCCTTCGCGCGTGATCGCCGCGAGCTCCGGCCGCTCGCGCACGCGCTTGGCCATGCGAAGAAGCGCGCGGGTCGGCTCGGTCGATTCGATCCCTTCTTCTCCGGAGACGAGCACGTTCCACAGCGCTGCCTCCTGGCCCGGCGCGATCGCCGCGAGCGCTCTCCGGAGGCGACCCGACGCCATCATCACGAAAAAGTCGTTGAGGATGGGGGCCTCCCACTTCTCCATCAGCTCCACGCGGAGCCGGTCGGTGAGCGCGAGCAGCTCGTCGAGGCTCTTGCCTCGGAAGGAGGCGCGGTCGATGCTCGCCACCGTTCGCTCGAAGTGCGCCATGAACTCCGTCACGCGCGCTTCCAATCGCGCGAACTCGCGGAGCAGTCGCCCGAGCGTGAGGAGCATCCGTGGAGCGCGCCGCAGCTTTTCCCCGAGGCTCAGCGCCTCGTCGGACACGAAGTCGACGGCGTGCTCGAGCCCCATCATCCGTTCCATGTCGGCCTTGTTCGTGCCGAACGACGGGAGCAGGAGCAGGCCGCGGTACCAGTTGTTGATGTTGTAATAGACGCGCCCCCGCACGAGCCCGAGCATGTTGCGGAGCATCGGGCGATGCGACGCGATGACGGTTTCGGGGATGCCGAGGACGCGCATCGTCTGCTCGTACACGGTCGCGTAGGCGGCGAGCGCGAAGGAGAAGGTGAGGGGAGTCGTGACGCCGCAGTAGCTCTCCTGGATGTTGCTGTTGTCCCAGACGACGCGCGCGCCACCGCGGTTGGCGACGGGGCCGAGCGCCGTGATCGGGCGCGCCTGAAGGAGAAAAAGGTCGCCCCCCTCCAGCGTCCACTCGATGTCCTGCGGCGCACCCAGCGCCGAGGCGACCGCTTGCGCCTCGCGGCCGATGCGTGTGACCTCGGCGGCCGTGAGGCAGCGCGCCTTCTGCAGCGCGGCCTCGACGCTGGCCTCCTCCGTCCCGCGCCCGGACGGGTGGGGGATCACCTGGACGTCTTTCTCTACGACCTTCGCAGAGCGTTCGCGACCATCCGCGCCGACGACGAACTCGTCGGTGTTGCACGCGCCGCCGACGATGCCTTCGCCTAGCCCCCAGCACGCCGTGATGAGCGTCTCGTCGCGCCGTCCGCTGACAGGGTTCGCCGTGAACGCCACGCCGGACACACGTCCGCCAATCATGCGTTGGACGACGACCGCCATCGCCGCACCCTCGAGCGGCCCTCCGACGCGCAGGCGGTAGGCAATCGACCGCGCGGTGAACGCGGAGCCCCAGCAGCGTACGATCGACTCCGCCACCTCGCGCGCATCGCGCTGAAAGAGGTACGTATCGAACTGTCCTGCAAACGAGCGCTCCGCGGAGTCTTCGCCCGGCATCGAGCTGCGGACCGCGAAGGGGCCCGGCGCGATCTGCGCGAGGGCGCGCGCGACCTCGGCGGCCAGCTCTCCGTCGAGCGCGGTCGCCTCGACGGCAGCGCGGAGTGCGGCGGCGACCTCCTCGATCCGCGTCGACGACGAAGGGGAAGCCTCCGCTGCGGCGCGCAGCGAAGAGAGCTCGGCCGCGATCTGCGACGCGAGGCCCGTCTTCTCCATGTGCGCGCGAAACGCTTCGACGCTCACCACGAACCAGGGTGGTACGCGCGCCCCCCGCGCCCCCAGGCGTGCGAGTCCCGCCGCCTTCCCGCCGACGTACGGCTCGTCCTCGGCACGGACATCCGCCGCCTGGCGGACCCTCATCGCCACCCCACCCCGCGGTTCCCCACGACGCTCGCGATCACGATCACGTAGCCGATGAGCATCGCGACCCCGACCATCGCCTCGATGCGCTTGGCGCCCTTCGGCGTAGGGCTCCGCAGGAAGCCGCTGACGGCGGCGGCGGGCGGCAGCACGGTCGCAGCGAGCGCCGATGCTGCGACGATGGGAATCGAACCCTCCGTCGTCGACAGCACCAGCAACGACGCGACGATGCCGATGGCCAGCACCACGACGACGGTGACCGGTGCCGCCCGCACTCCGAGCGCCTTCGTGTACGAGTCGACCGTGGGCCGCTCTTCCTCGGGAGCCTTCGTCTTGCGCGCCAGCTCGAAGGCGAAGCCGGAGAAGAACGAAAGGAACGCCATCGCGCCGATGGCGGAGGGGAGTGGCGCGTCGGGTGAGCCCTGCTGGGCGATCCACAGGATCGCCAAGGGCATCACGAGCATGTGCGAGACGGCGTAGAGCACCAGCCTCTTGCCGAGCCACTCGCCGATGAAGAACTCCTTGGCCATCAGCAGGCTCCACGCGAACGCGACGAGCCAGGCGATCGTCACGCGCCCGAAGCCGTGGTCGCGCCACACCGAGAGCCCCAGCTGAACGGCGACCGCGACGACGCCCACGACCTTGAGATGCGACAGCGTGATCCGGCCGCTCTGCAGGACTCGGCCGGGATGATTCTGAAGGTCGAGCGCGTAGTCCTTGTGCTCGTCGAACACGCGCAGCATCAGGAAGAACGCCCATGTGGCGAGGAAGCCGGCTCCGTCGACAGCGCCGATGACCAGCGGGCCCGACGTGGTCAGCGCGCGGCCGACGAGCAGCGCGGCGGCGTAGAGGACGAAAAAGAGGATTCCGTTCGGCAGCGCAAAGCGCTCGTGAACCCACGCCATGAGGCGAGCGGCGAGCGGGCTATCTTCTCGAAGCGTCATGGGCGCGGGATCGGAAACGATGCTAGCTCACGGGCGACTCGGCGAGCGAGAACACGAGACCCACCTTGAACCGCGCTGGCCAATCGAGCAACCCCGCACCGAGCGCCAACGTCGCCGACCGCGTGCTCGTGCAAGCGGCGCGACACCCGTCGCGTGTCGCGCTCGTGATCGCCGGCGAGCGCGACGAGACCGTCACGTATGCCGACCTCGCGCGGCGGATCGCGTCGTTCTCGGGCGGCCTCGCGCGCGAAGGGTTTCGCGAAGGTGACCGCGTCGCGCTTCTGTTTCCGCTCTGCGTCGACTTCTATGCGCTCTCGCTCGCCGTCCTTGCGCGCGGCGCCACCGTCGTCCTGATGGATGGCGCACTCGGGTTGCGTCGCACACTCGTGGCTCTGCGCGTCTCTCGCGCGCGCGCCATCGTCAGCGTGCGGGCGGCGCTTCGCCTGTGGCCGGTGCTGCCTGCGACGTGGCGGTTGGCTCGATTCTCAGCCGACGACGCGCCGATGGGGACGCGCCCCTTGGCGTCGCTGCGCGCCGACGATGCGGTCGACGAGAGCCCGGTCGCGCGCGGCCCAGACGACGAGGGGCTGATCACGTTCACCTCGGGGAGCAGCGGACGTCCCAAGGGGGTCGATCGCACCCACGGTCTACTCGTCGCCCAGCACGAGGCCCTGCGTGTCGAATTCCCCGACGCGGACGACGACGTCGACATGCCGTGCTTCCCCGCCGTCGCGCTCCACAACCTGTGCTGCGGGATCACGACGGTGATTCCCCCTCTCGACCTGCGGAGGCCGGCGACGTCCCTCGTCCCGGAGCGGGTTCTCGATGCGATGGGGCGCTGGGCCGTGACCAGACTCAGCGGCGCCCCTGCGTACATGAACCGCCTCGTCTCCGCGATCGCGCCAGGCGACCCTCGCGCAGCCAAGGTCCGCGGTCTCGTCGTGGGTGGCGCTCCCGTGCCGCGCCGCCTGTGCACCGCGATCTTGCGCCGTTTCGACCGAGCCGACGCGCGGGTGGCTTACGGTTCGACCGAAGCCGAGCCCATCGCCACGGTGTCGATGCACGATGTCGCGGACTCGCACGGCGACGGCTACCTGGTCGGCGACGTCGCATCCGTCGCGCACGTCGAGCTCGTCACGCTCCCGCCGATCGCTCCACCGCTGGGCCCCGGAGGGCTGGTGCCGCACAGATCGCCGGACGGCGAGAGCGGCGAGGTCGTCGTCTCGGGTGCGCACGTGAATCGTCGTTACATCGGCGACGAAGAAGCGACGCAGCGTCTGAAGATGCGCGCAGAGGACGGCACCGTATGGCACCGAACGGGCGACCTCGCGACTCGCGACGCCCGCGGGCGACTCTGGCTGACGGGGCGAACGGGGGACGTCGTTCCGCACGGCGGTGGGAAGGTGCTCCCGTACGTCGTCGAGGCCGACGTCGACGAGATCGAGGGGGTCGATCGCGCGGCGCTCGTCGCCGACGCTCGCGGCGCGTGTCTGGCGTTGACCGTGCGCGCGGAGAGCGCACCGGATGCCGTCGTCGCGCGCGTCAAAGCCGCGCTGGAACGCCGCAACCTCGGCGACGTTCCTGTTCGCGTTCTCGGCGAAGTGGCCGTCGACGCGCGGCACCAGAGCAAGATCGACCGCGCGGCCGTGCGGGCCGCGCTCCGCTGAGCCCCAGCGCTTGGCCGCGAGCTCAGCTCGGCGGGAGCTGCCAGGTGCTCGACGCCACGGCGGGGATCGGCGGGAGGACTTCGTCGTCGATGGCTTCGAGCATTCGGAAGAGCGTGTTCGTCACGCGGGGCACGAATGCGTACTGCTTGAAGGTGTGCGCCATGAGCAAGAGCAGCAGTCGATTCACGGCGAGGTCGCGCAGCGCCATGACGAAGCCGCGGCGGTAGCGATCGGCGTTGAAGCGCTCTCCCGACGCGCGCTCCTCTGCTTGCTGCGAGAACGTGATCCACCCCTCGAGGTTCGCGCCGCTCACGTCCTCGGGGAGCACGAACGTCAGCAGCTCGGCGATGTCGTGCTGAGGTGTCTGGACGGTTGCGAGCTCCCAGTCGTAGGCGCACAGGCGACCGTCGCGGAGGCAGATGTTGCGCGGGTTGAAGTCGCCGTGGATGAGTGTCCGCTTCGCCCCTTCAATCTCCGGCCACCAGCGCGGAACGGCGCGGATGAGTCGTCGAAGATGCTCGTGACGCTCGGCCGTGATCAGCTCGGGGTGCTCCTTCGAGGCGTGCGTCGCCAGCGAGGCCCAGAGGTCCCGAAGCTCGTGCATCGACCGCGTGGTGTGCGGCTCGCCGATCCACGGGGCGGCGAGCAGCTCTTTCTCGCGACCGAGCCAAATGGAGTGCACCTCGGCGATCCCGTTGATGGCAGCCTCGACGGCCGTCGCGTCCCACGCGCTGGGATCATCGGCCTGGTCGAGGTGCGTGACGTTCGTCAGTCGCTCGAGCACGAGGACGTACGCTTCGCGCGCGTCATCGCGGAACGCTTCGTAGAGACGCGGGGCGTGCCGCACGAAGCGCGGATCGGTCTGCTGGTAGACCGCGAGCTCGCGCAGGTGACATCCGCGGAAGCCGGTGCGCTGCTTGGCCTTGTTGTGCGCGTTCGCGACGCGCGGGCCGCACATCGCCGCCAGGCGATTGACCATGAGGACGACCTCGTCGTCGAGCGGCTTCACCTTCACGAGCACGTCGTCGCGAACGGGGGCGGAGTCCCCTTCGCGATTGGAGGTGAGGCGATACGGGAAGAAGCCGACCATCTTGCTGATCGCGCGCCCGGTGAGGTCCGTGACGATGCTCGAGCCGAGCCTGACCTGCACGGGCTCTGCGGCCGTCACGGTGAGCGCGTCGTCACCGTGACCGCGCCCCACGCCCGGGGTGAAGAACGCGGGCCCGAGATCCTTGGTCCCGAAGAAGTCGACGGGCCGATTCCGTCCAAGCCGCTCGTGCGCGCTGGCGAACTGGCCCGAAGCGACCGCCGAGAGCGTCGAGAGGTCGAGCGCCAGGCAGAAGCCGCAGATGATCTCGGCGAGCTTCCCGACGTTCCCGGACCCCGCGCACCCCATCGATTCGAGCAGGGCGTGCTGGGCCGGCAGGTGCGTTCCGCCGCCGATCGTGCCGATGATGAGAGACGGGAGGACCATGCTCGCGTAGATCCCCTCGGGCACGGCCTCGAGGGAGAGGTGCCCGAGGCTGCACTCGTGCACGCACGCGATGTCCTGACCTGTCGCCGTGAACATCGCGGCGATGACGTTCGCGATGTTGATGTTGTAGCCGACCATCCCGGTGTGGATGCTCCCGGCCATTCCGTTCATGTTGACGCGCGCGAGCTGCTCCGGCGTCACTTTGAGCACGTCTTCCAGCACCTGCGTCGGGATGCTCGCCTCGGCGACGACGCGGATGCCGCGGCCGGCGATGAACGACTGGAAGGTGACCTTCTTGTCGCCGCTCATGTTGGATTCGATGATGAAATCGTCGATCTGCACGTCCTCGAGATGCCGCATTTGCTCGAGGAGAAAGCGACAGCACTGCCAGGTGCAGGCGGTCGTCATGTTCTGCCCGGCGGCGTCGCCCGTCTCGTAGAGGAAGGTCACGTGCACGACGTTGCCGATGAGCGTCGGCTCGACGCTCGTGAGCTTCGCGTGACTCGACACTTGGCGGCTCTGCTCGCGCAGGCGGTCCACGTGGTCGCGGACCCAGTTGGAGAAGAGGATCGCGCCGCGCATGTTCGACATCGTGAACGCCGGGACGCGGAGCATTCGCTGGGCGATGACGCGCGTGACGACGTGGCCCGCGCGCGAGATCGCCGTCGCGCCCCGCGTGGCCGAGGCGACGAGCGCACCTTCGGTGGTCGCGAGCGGCGCGTAGAAGAGCCCGCGCGCGTGCTGTCCTCGGAACCGAAGCGGACCGGCGAGGCCGACCGGAACTTCGACGGTGCCGATCATGTTCTCGAGGTTGCTCGAGAGGCGCTCGGCGCTCACCTGCGTGTAATGGAGCGGCGTGAGGAGCGCGCCGGTCGTGCGCCCGTACCAGGCGAGCCGTTCGAGCCGCGCCTCTTCCGAGTAATTGCCGCGTCCGGGGATCTTCGGCAAATCGCTCAGATCGGTCGTCGAGTGCTGGCCGTCGTTGCCCCCTTCGATGGAGTCGAGGAGCATCCACAGGCGCGCGCGCCGCTCGTCGTCGTCAGCCATCAGGACGACCGAGAGCTCGCCGTCGGTGCTCTCCGTCATGCGACGCGCGATGAGCCCGTTCACGGAGCCACCGCCGTGGGTCGCCAGCGTCATGGTCACAGACGTGCCCGGCGCGGGGGGCGACGTCCCCGCCTTCAACGTGATTCGTGCACCCGACTCCGAGAGGTCAGCGAGGTGCGCGACGAGCGTTCGGACATCGAACGCGAGCGTGATGCTCGGTCGTGCGTCGCGCGCGAAGGGGACGCGGCGTCCCAGGCGTCTGTCTTTGCGCGGAGGCGGGCGGGAAGGGGTCATGGGGAGCACACCTCGTCGACGTGGAAGGATCGATACAACCACGACCGGTCGCGGGTGTGGAGCGCTTCGCCGAGCGCCCGCAACGGTCGAAGCCGCGCGCTCAACTCTACGGGGGCCTCGCGCGGGACGAGCAGATTCCAGAAGCAGACGCGCCCTCCCGCGCGCATCCGCGCGGCCAGCGTCTCGAAGAGCTCTGCGCAGGCTTCGTCGGAGAGGTATTCGAATAGGTCGGAGAGATTGGCCTTCGATATGGCGTCGCGTGGGGCGTCGCGGAAGACGTCGCCGACCTCTCCGAGCACCGTGCGGACGCGGGGGACGAGCGACCGCAGCCGGTCGAAGTTCTCTCGGCGAAGGTACGGCGGGACCGCGTTCTCGCTCGCGTAACGGCCCGTCATGAACGAATGCAGGTAGTAGTTCCCCCGGGTCGGGATGGCCGTGAGCGCCCAGCGGAAGCGCTGCCAGAAGTGATGGGTGACGTCGATCGTCTCCACGTACCGCATCTGTCTCGCGTCCCGCCCCTCGCCGGCGATGCGCTCGCGGGTGAAGTACGACTTGAACGCGGAGTGCAGCGCGTCCACGCCGAACACTTCGTCGAAGTACCGAGTCTGCGCAGTCGTGTCGTCCATGGCGAGCACGCGCGCGACGACGTCGGGGGGGTGAACGCGCGGCAGCACCTCCGCCGCGAATCCGTGGAAGTAGGCCTCGAGCCGCCCGCTCCAATGGATCCCCGCTTCGATGACGGGGTGGGCGTCATCCCAGTGAGCGCAGGCGCCCCGAGACAGGCGGGGGCGCACGCGCTCGTAGAGGTGGAGACGGTCGTCTCCCGGCGCGACGCCGATCAGACGCACGAACTGCTCCCATGTCAGCTCCTCGATCGCGCGGAGCTTCAGCTCGACGAGCGCGAGCTGCGCAGGGTTCAGATCGACGGCCGTGACGCTCCTCGGCTCACGCAGCAGGAGTGCGAGCACGTTGCACCCTGCGCTTGCGATGGAGAGTACGTCGTCGTCCGGTGTAATCTCGAGCCCGTCTTCGAGGAGCGCGTGGTCCTCCCAGACTTGCGAGTAGCGTACGATCCCGCTAGCGAGCAGCCGTTCGAGCGACTCCGTCATTCGCCTGCTACCCTCCGGCCGTCCGCCGCCACGATGAACGCATCCCTCTTCGTCATCTCCGCACTGCGCAATCTGCTCCGTAACGCGCGCAGGACGTTCGCCGTTCTTGCGACCGTAACTTGCGGAACCGGCGTCCTATTTCTCTACCACGGCTTCAACGCCGGCATCATGAATCAGTACCGCGAGAACGCCGTGCACGGGCTCGCTGGGCACGGCGTCGTCACGCCTCTCGGCTACCGCGGTCGCGTGCTCGAGAAGCCATGGGAGAAATGGTTCGATCCGAAGGACGGAACCGCCGAGAAGCTGGCGGCGATCCCGGGCGTGACGAACGTGTTTCCGCGCGTGAGCGTCAACGGGCTCCTCACCAACGGTAGCCTGACGGCGAACGCGCGCGGGCTCGGCGTCGATGGCGTGACGGAGGCCCCATTCTTCAACGCCATCAACATCGTCGCGGGACACTTCTTCACGACGGAGCCCGACGGCATCGTCCTCGGCCGCGGGCTCGCGCGCGCGCTCGGCGTCGGTCCCGGCGATCACGTGACACTGCTCGCTTCGACGATCAACGGGACGATGAACGCCGACGACTTCACGGTCACGGGCATCTTCCACACGGGCGGCAAGTACTACGACGACACGCTCTTCCGCATTCCGCTCGCGCGCGCGCAAGTGCTCCTCGACACCGATCACGTCGAGCAATACGCGCTCGGTCTGGGCAACACATGGGGCTGGGCGCCCGTGGCCGCTGCGATCGCGCGCGACCTGCCGGCCGTGGAATCGACGCCGTTCGAGGAGCTCGACCGCGTCTACTACCAGAACGCCGTGGATTTCCTCGATGGGCAGTACCGCGTGATGCAGCTCATCATCCTCGCCATCGTGGTCCTTGGCATTCTCTCCACGATCACCGCGGGCGTGTTCGAGCGACGCCAGGAGATCGGCAACTACCGCGCGAACGGCGAGTCGAAGTGGGACGTGATGCGCCTCCTGCTCGCGGAGTCTGTGGCGCTCGGCGTGATCGGGAGCGCGCTCGGCGTGGCTCTGGCGGCGTTCGTCACCTACGTCCTCATCCCCCACGGCATCCTGATGCCTCCGGCCCCTGGGCTCACGAGGCAGTTCTTCGTCCGCGTCGAGCTTCAACCCCACGAGGTGTGGCGCGCATTCGCTCTCGGGATCTCCGCGTGCGGGCTGGGGACGCTCGTCGCCGGCTCGCGTGTGACGCGTATGCCGATCGCCGAGGCGCTGCGCGCGACGTGACGCGCGATTAGGGGGGATCGGGGGATCTACGCGAGCGGCGCTTCGAGGAGAGTCCACCGCCAAGGCCGGGCACGGTGGCCTACCTTCTCGGCCAACGAGACTTAGGACGGCTCCTTAGAGGCGAGCGCGCAGGATCGCGAAGATGCGGTTCTTGTCGTTGAGGTACCCGAGCTGTCCGGCGTCACCCGGCGTGCCCCAGACGAAGTCGGCGCGCGCAGAGATCGACAGCGAGTCGAGGAAGCTCCACGTGATCATGGGCTGCAGCCAGGCGTCGCCGTTGTTGAGGCCCCGGTACATGAAGCCGTCGAGCTCGAGGCGTCGATCGAAGAACGTCTTCTGCACCCGCGCGGTCAGCCAATGGCGATCCAGCGAGCCCTGGCGGTCGTATTCGTACTGAAGGGAGATGAGCCAGTCTCCCGACGTCAGGTCCGCGTCGATGACGTTCTGCGACTCGAGGACAAGCGCGGGCGGCGCGAACACCGCCGACTGCTGCGGCTCGCCGATGTTGAGCACGGAGTCGAAGCGCACCACGACCTCGTCGCCGACCGTCTTGGTCAGGCTGAGCCCGGGCGAGCTCACTCGATGGATCACGGGCTCGAGCACGGGTGGCGCGAGAGGGAGGGTCACTAGCTGGAACACGGGCGCGCGGCTCCAGTGCGCGAGGAAGGACGCGGAGAAATCCCACCCGCTCACGAGCACGCCGGCGCGTCCCCCCCATTCAGCGTCCTGCCCCGCGCGGTCCACCGAGAACGACGGTATTGGGAGGACGGGAATCCCTTGCGGCAGGAACGGCGAGCCGGGATCGGGGAGCTGAGCGGATCGCGGTATGGGGGTCACGAGCCCCTGAAGACGGAACGGGCCGCCGGTGTACTGCACGTTCGCCGCTGCGACCGGGAGACGCACCCAGTCCGTGTCGAGGAAGAGCGGGTCGCGCAGGTCGCGCGGATTCACGATGTCCGCGACCGGGAAGCCGAGCGTCTCGCCCCAAACGATCTCCTGGAAACCCACCGTCGCGGTCACGTGGTCAGTGCGCCGCACGATGGCAAGGTCTCGGATGCTCACCTCGGAGATCTTCGTCTCGAAGTCGTAGAAGGCGCGTGCGCCCAACCGCAGCTCCCAGGTCGATCCCGTCTTGTCGTCGCGAGAGACGATGGGCTTGGTGTGAAACGTCGCGTAGGAGAGGTTGCGACTGACCTGGCCGTCGGTCAGCACCGAGACCTGCTGCCCGGCTTCGAACGACGTGTCGCCCGGCTCGACCGCATCCGCGCGCGAGGCCGACGAGACGGCAACTGCCAGCACCGCTCCGAGGAGCAGGTGCGCGCGAAGCGTCACTTCAGATTTTCTGGGTAGAAGATCGACGCGGGAAACGTGCGCGGCGTCATCTCGACGATCTGGATGTCCGAGTAGTCGCTCTGGCGAACGGCGTCCTCGATGTGAATGACCGTCGGTCGATCCTTCCCGGCGATCGGTTTGTACGCACGGTATTCCGCCCGCTTCAGCACCTTCCCGGTGGGCGTCAGAAACTCCGCGTGGAGCGGGTGATAGGTCCCCTTCTCGATCCACGCGCGGATCTTCTCGTACGTCAGCCCCTTCTTGGTCGCGGTGAGCAAGAGCGTCCACGCTTGGGCATTGTCGCTCTCGATGGTCGGCGTGTAATCACCGGTCCACCGGCACCGCGCGATATCGCCATTCGCCGCCTGGCCCACCAGCCGCTGAGCGAGGCTGATTCTGACCGAGCGCTGCAGGTTCGGGACATAGGCCCACATGTCTTCGTCGACCATAAGACCGAGCCGCCCGCGATCGCGGGAGGGGCGGATGGTCTTCATGAGCGTGCGGGTGTTCCCCTGGATCGAGACCTCGACCTCCGTATCGTCGCTGGTGGAGGAGCTCTTCACGACGCAGCGCAGGAAGTACGACTCGGCCGGGTTCCGCACGTCGTCAGCGCGGCGAAGGATATCGGCGGGTGCGTCGGCCGCGTGGGCGATTCCGGGCGCGATCGTGACTCCGGCCGCCGCACCGAAGAGGCCGAGGAATGTCCTGCGGGAAACGTCGCCTTGCATCGTGTGCTCCGTCACGCGGCCAGCAAGCCGTCGCGTAGCGCGATGTGCGTGGGGATGAGCGAGTGCACCATCGGATCGTGGCTCGACACGATCACTGTGACGTTGGACTCGGCGTGAAGCTTCAATAGGAGCTCCAAAATCGTCTTACCGGTCGCCTGATCGAGGCTCGCCGTGGGCTCGTCGGCCAGGATGACGCGCGGATGCTTGGCGAGAGCGCGCGCGATCGCCACCCGCTGTCGCTGACCGCCGCTCATCTCGAGCGGCCTCTGGCGACGCTGATCGAGCAGCCCGACGGCGCGCAACGCCGCTTCCACGCGTCCGCGCCGCTCGTCGGCGGAGATCTCGTGACGCCGCAGGAAGAACCCCACGTTCTCCTCCGCCGAGAGCACGGGAATGAGGTGAAACTGCTGGAAGACGTAGCCGATGTCGAAGCGCCGCAGCTTGTTCCGTTCGGGCTCCGTGAGGGCGCGGAGCTGTTTGCCTTCGAAGCTGAGAGCACCTTCCTGAACGGGCTCGATGATGCCCAGCAGGTTCAGCAGCGTCGTCTTTCCCGAGCCCGACGGTCCCTTCAGGCAGATCAGCGCCCCTTCCGCCACATCGAGCGTCACGCCGCGGAGCGCATCGACGTCGAACTTCCCGAGCCGGTAGCGAAAGCGAACGTCCTTCAGCTCGTACAGGTTCGGCATGCGGGGCGCGCGGCGCGTCGCGGATGGACGCGCAACGACGCTTCCTTCATACTCGGGGCCATTCCGCCTGTCGAGGCGCGCTCGTCAACCCGTCGCGCCCCTAGATCGCCGAACGAATGCTCCTCCGGGTCGCCCTTCGCAACGTGCTCCGGTCGCCGCGACGCACGCTCGCGATCTTGGCGACGATGGTGTTCGGCGTCTTCTTTCTCGGGACGTTCCACGCCTTCAACGCGGGGCTGCTAGGCGGCGTGAAGAACAACACGATCCACGCGCGCTACGGCGACGGTCAGATCAATACGGCCGGGTACCGCGACAAGATCTACGAGCGTCCCTGGGAGCACTGGATCGACGACTACGCGAAGCTTCACGACGCGCTCATGGCGTCGGGCGCGGTGGCGCAGGTCTTCCCGCGGATCACGTTCGGCGCGATCGTCACGAACGGCGCCAACACGACGACGATCAGCGCCGTGGGCCAGGGGGTGGATGGTGTGGCGGAGTCGAGCTTCTTCACGCTGCTGAACGTCGAGCAGGGGGCGCCGCTCGGGAGCGAAGAGAAAGGGGCGCTCGTCGGCGTCGGGCTCGCGCGCTCGCTGGGGTTGAAGATCGGCGATCGGCTCACGGTCCTGACCAACACGCTCGAGGGGAGCCTCAACGGGGTCGACCTCACCGTCACCGGGATCTTCCACAACGGGTCTCCGGAGCTCGACGACACCCTCTTCCGCATGCAACTCGGTCAGGCGCAGCAGCTTCTGCAGACCGACAAAGTGGAGACGGTTTCCGTGGGGCTCGTCGATGAACGCGCCTGGCCTCGCGTCGAGGCGGTCGTCGCTCGCGACTTCCCGGCGCTGGAGGCCGCGCCTTTCAACGTCGTCGATCACGTGAACTACCAGCAGTTCGTCGACTGGCTCAAGTCGCAGTTCGGCGTCATCGAGATCATCATCCTCACGATCGTGCTCTTCGGGATCCTCAACAACGTGTCGACGGGCGTTCTCGAACGAAAGCAGGAGATCGGGTGCCTCAAGGCGAACGGGGACACCGCCGCCGACGTGCTCGGGATGGTCGCGCTCGAAGCGCTGGTCCTCGGGGTGATCGGCGCGGCCGTCGGCGCGCTGCTCGTCGTGGTCCTCGTCTACGCGTTGCGCGCGGGCTTCGACATGCCGCCGACGCCGGGGCTCACACGCCCGTCGCACATGGTCCTCGCCATCGAGCCCGCGAAGCTCCTGGAGACGTGCGTGACGCCGGTGGTCGTCGCGGTCGTTGCGGCGGTGCTCGCCGGGCTGCGCGTGGCGCGCATGCCGATCGCCGAGGCGCTCCGGTCGGCCTGACGGGGCGCCGGGCGCGCTCGAGGCGCAAGGCCGGATGCGTGCGGCAAGACGCGCCGATTGCATCGGGCGCCGCGACTCCTATGATGGCGAGGCACATGTCCGACTCGCAGCATCCTCCCCCCCCCTCGGAGGTCTTCGAGGAAGAAGAGTCATCGAAGTCGAGGACTGGTCGCTTTCAGCTCCAGCACCGCGGAGGGACGCGCGTCGAGGTGGGGGAGCCGATCAAGGTCGGTGGGCCGAAGCCATGGATGTGCGCGGTAAAGCTCGTCGGGCAGAAGAGAGACGATCTCGAGGCCGAGCCGACCCAGACGCTGCTCGTCCGCACCGGCCGCGGAACGACGCCCGAGGAGGCCCAGCGCGAGGCCATCGCGAACCTCACGGCGCTCTACGGCAGCCCCGTCGCGCCCCCCCCGTTGACGACCATCCAGTTGAAGGACTCCCAGCGTCCCCCCCCGGACCCCCCGCCACGCCCCTCCTTCTTCGACATGCTCAAGGGAGTTTTCACCAAGAAGTAAAATTCCGCTCGATCGTCGTAGAAGATTGCGCTAGCAGCGTGCATACAACTGGGGGTCATGCACATGAACCGCGTCTTCTTCGCCGCTTTTCCCTTTTCCGTAGCGCTTCTCGTGGCTTGCGCACATCCGCAGCAAGTGTCGCTCACGTCGGCGATGACCGAGCTTCCGCCGCCCAAGGACGGTGGTGTCGAGCTGACAGAGGCGAACAAGGACGGCGGCGTCGAGCTGACCGAGGGGAACCAGGGCGCCGTCGAGGCCACGGTCAAGCCAGACGCGAGCCCCGGGGAGCCTAGTTTCGCGGATCTGACGGCCGCCCTCGGCGACGGCAAGATCGACCTCGCGATCGACCACACGGACGCGCCCAACACCAAGGGGCTCGACTCGAGCGGCTACGCGGCCGTGGGCGCCGTTCACCAGACGGCGGCCGACGGCGTGAAGCATGGCGGCGAAGTTCAGGTGAGCGGCGGCATATCGGTGGCCGAAGTTCACGGCGTCGTCCGCGACAACGCCTCGCGGCTGCGCAGCTGCTACGAGCGCGCGCTGCAGGCCGACCCGCGCCTCGCCGGGCGCGTGATGGTGAGCTTCTCGGTCGACGCGCGCGGCGCAGTGGGGGACGTCGAGGCGCTGAGCGAGACGCTGCCGGGCGACGTCACCTCGTGCGTCACCACGGTCTTCTCGTCGCTCTCGTTCACCACGCCGAAGGCGCCGCCGGCGAAGATCGTCGTGCCGGTCGACTTCAACAAAGACTCCTGAGCTTCTCAGGCGTCGCGGTCGACACGTGCGAGCAGTCGCGCGACGCCGGCCGCGAACGTCTCCTCGGGCGTGAGCAGGCTCACGACGACGTACGCGTCGCCGGCGAAGTCGAAGAAGTGGCCGGGGTGCACGTAGACGCGATCGTGCGCGAGCAGATCGAGCGCCCACGCTTCCTCGCTCTTCGTGTGTGGCAAGCGGAGCGTCGCGTACCAGCCCCCTTCGCAATCGAGGAGCGTCGCCGCGTGGCCGGCGCGCGCATGCAGCTCGCGAAGGCGCGCGAGGTTCGCACGGGTGCGAGCGCGGATGGCGTCCTCGGCGATGTGACCGGTCTCGAGCAGGACGGGGAGCGCGTGCTGCACGGGGGCCGAGACGGAGAGAAACGAGTCGGCGATGAGCTCGAGCCGGCCGAGCGCGTCGCTCACCACACGCGCGTCGCGCCCTCCCACGAACGTCCACGCCAGCTTCATCTGCGGGAGCGCCGCAAGCTTCGATAGACCCCCCATCGCGAACACCAGCGAAGCCTCTGCGGCGGCGTCGAGCGCGCTCGCGGCGCGCGTCGGATCGTCTCGCAGCGGGTAGCGGGCGAAGACCTCGTCGCTCACGATCGGCAGTCCCGTCGCGGCAAAAGCGCGCAGCTCGTCTCGCTTCAAGTACGAGCCCGTCGGGTTGTTCGGGCTGACGGCGAGGATGGCGCGCGTGCGCGGGCCGATGGCGCTCGTGACCGACGCGAGATCGACGTGCCACGCTCCGTCGTAGGCCAGCGTGTACGGCACGAGGCGTACCGACTCGAACGTCGCGAGGTGCTCGAAGAGCGGGTAGCTCGGCTGCGGTACGAGGACCTCGTCGCCCGGGTCGCAGAGCAGCTTGAACAGGAACGAGTACGCCTCGCTCGTACTGGCCGTGACGACGACGCGCGACGGATCGACGATGCGGCCGCGGTCCCCCTCGGCACGTGCCAGCGCCTCTCGCGCCGACGCGATACCGAACGGTTCGGGTGCGTACGCGAGCGCGCGCGGGTCGGCGAGCGCATGGAGGATGGCGTCGCTCGCGTAGGGGATCCCCGCACCCGTCGGGTTCGACACGGTGAGGTCGAGCAGCTCGCCCCCGTCGGCCTGCGCCCGCTCGAGCGCGAGCGCGAGCGCGTTGCGCCGCGGGTCGTGTCCACTTCGGCTGGAGAACATCGGGTGCCGCGTCTACCACGCCTCGCGGGCGCGCGCGCACGATGCCTGGCGTATAAGGGAGCGGGTGTGGACGAAGGGACTCGTGCTCGCGCTGGTCGCGGCGATTCTCGGCGAGGCGTCGTCCGCGCGCGCGCAGGGGAACGACCGCTCGTCGCCCACTGGCGGGCGCTCGGCACTGATGGGGAACACGGGCGTGGCGCTCGGCCGCGACGGTGCGGCCCCCTTTCTAAACCCGGCCACCATCGTCCGCATCGGCGAGCAGTCGCTGGCGTTCTCCGTGAACTTCTTCTCGTTCAACTACCTCCACTTCAACCAATGGCACCAGCCGGCCAACGTGGACAACGCGCAGTTCGGCAACGTCGCTCTCTCGGGCACGGGCGAGGCCACGACGGCGTTCAAGGCGCTCCCCTCGACCCTGTGCCTCTTCTTCACCGTCGCCGGGCTCGTGTCGGCGGATGACGATTCGGAGCTCTGGCGGCGAGGCCAGCAGAAGCTCGCCCTCTGCCTGGGGACGGTCGAGTCGCATGAAGTCTCGCTCCCCGCCCTCTCGTTCAACGGCAAGACCGGCGCTGGGAACACGGCGCAGGTGCAGTCGGTGAACCGGAACTGGAGCCGCCTCTACGTCGGCCCCACGTACAGCGTCGCGCTCAGCGATGAGTTCTCGATCGGCGCCTCGCTGCACGGCGCGTACACGTCCGACACGTTCGCGGTCAACGGAAGCACGGTCACGTCCGCGACGAGCGGCGCGATTCAGTCGTCGCTCGGTGCGGGCGGGCTGGGGCACGCCCTCGACATCGCCGCGATCCTCGGCACCACGTACCACAAGGGCCCGGTCACCCTCGGCGCGAGCCTCCAAGCCCCCGCGCTCCACATCCTGGGCACCTATGCCGGAACGGAGCAGATGCAGTACGCCACGGGCACCGCCAACACGGCAACGCTCTCCAGCGGATCGGGCGACTTCCACGCGGCGCCCCCGGTGCGCCTCGCGGTCGGCGCCGGCGTGGAGGGGAAGACGCTCCGAGTCGAAGTCGATGGCTCGTACGACTTCCCCCAGAAAGAAGCGGCGGCGAGCACCGTCAACGTCACGACCACGACGCTCACCAACGGGACCTTGACGCCGTCGTCGGCCACTGCCAGCTATGTCATCCCTTCGCACGGTGCGTGGAACGTCGCCGCCGGCGCCGAGTACTTCCTCTCGCCGAGCTTCAGCGTCCTCGGGGGCGTGAGCACCAGCGTCACGTCGCTCGGGAGCCTCTCCCCCTCGTTGAGCGTCGGTAACCTCGCACAGGAACGCATCAACTGGCTCAATCTGTCGTTCGGCATCGGCTCGTACGGCGCAGCGGAGAACCTCTTGATCGGCGCGCAGGTCGGGTACGGGTGGGGCCAGACGCTGGCGATCAATCCGTACGTGCTGCCGAACGACTGGGCCGTCATCGACACGCAGAGCTTCGCGGCGCTCGTCATCCTCGCGGGCTCCACGAACCTCCGCACGCTCGCGCGTGCGATGAACGCGGTTGGCCACGTCGTGACGGAGGGCAAGCCCGCCGACGCGCCCAAGTAGCGCGTCGGCGACTGCGCGTGGGGTAAGGTCCCGGTGTCTGCGCTAGGCCGGTTCCATCGTCTTCATCGCGGCGGGCCGGCCGAGACAGCGCTCGCCCCACGCCTTCACGTTCTTGAACGACGAGTAGTCGTACCCCATGAACTGCAGCCACCCGAGGTAGCTGCTGATGGCCAGATCGGCGAGCGAGAACTTGTCGTCGAGCAGGTAGCTCTTCCCGGCGAGCGCAGCGTCGAGGATCTTCATGCCGCCGGCGAGGTCGTTCTTCGCGGCCTCGAGCGCCTTCGCATTGTGTTGCTCGGCGGGGATCATGGGCGAGCTGTTGTGCATGAAGCGGCTCATCGGGTCGTAGAATCCGACGTTCCCCCAGATGATCCACTTCAGCGCCTCGGCGCGCTTGAGACCGGGCGCCGGATAGAGCCCCTTGTCGACGCCGTACGTCTCGGCCAAGTAGAGGAGGATCGCGGTCGACTCGAAGATCGGAGTCCCGTCGACCACCAGGAGCGGCACCATCCCGTTGGGATTCAGCTTCAGGAAGGCTTCGGTCTTCGTCTCCTTGTTGCGGATATCGAGCTTCACGCGCTCGCACGGCACGCCGAGCTCGTTGATGGCCCAGGTGGTGCGGACCGCTGTGGACATGGGGGCGTAGTAATAGGTGATCGACATGGCTTCCTCCGTTGGGGCGGGGATGGTCTCAGAGCCTCGCGAACGTCGCAATCGTCAGACACAACGCGACCGCTCCGCGCGTGGCTCAGCCGATGGCGACGCCGATCGCGTGCCCGATGGCGAACGTTGCCCCCGCCGCCGCGAAGCCGAGGACGAGCTGGCGCGCGCCGGAAAAGAGCGCCGAGCGCCCGGTGAAGAGCGTGATCGCGGAGCCGATCGCGAACAGGCCCGCGCCCCCCGCTGCCACGCAGGTGACGATCGCCGAGGTGCCTTCGAGGAAGAAGAACGACCCGAGCGGCACCACCGCCCCCAGCGAGAACAAGAGGAGCGACGTCAGCGCTGCAACGCCTGGCGACCCGCCGAGGTCCGTGGGATCGATCCCCAGCTCCTCGCGTGACAGCGCGTCGAGCGCCGAGCGGGGGTCTTTCATCAGCTTGGTCGAGAGCTCCTTCGCCTCGTGGACGCTGAGCCCCTTCGACTCGTAGATGAGCTGCAGCTCCTCGCGCTCCTCCTCCGGCTGGCTTTCGAGCTCGCTCTTCTCGATCGACATCTCGCGCGTGGCCAGCTCGCGCGCGCTCGTCACGCTCACCCACTCGCCCAGCGCCATCGAGCACGCCCCCGCGAGCAGGCCGGCGATCCCCGTGAGCAGGATAACGCGATGGCTCGCCCCCGCGCCGGCGATCCCCGTGAGGAGGCTCAGGTTCGAGCAGAGGCCGTCGTTCGCTCCGAGCACCGCGGCCCGGAGAGCGTTCCCCGAGGCCGACCGGTGGCGCCCTTCGATCCTTCCCAGCGTCGCCCCTTCGACGCCGGTCTTCGACTTGGTCATCAGGTTCTCGAGGAGGCGCGCGTGGTGGCGCTCCTCCTCGGTCATCTGCGTGCCGCTCGTCTCCTTCTGCGCGACGTAGACGTTGCGCCCCGTGTACTCGGCGGTCGCCATCGTCGGGAGGATTGTTTCTGCGCCGAACCTGCGCGCGAGCCACGACAGCGTTCGCGCGCGCCAGCTCGCGCGACGCGGGCCAGGGTCCACCCCCGCGGCCTGCAGCCGGTCCTCCCAGAACTTCGCGTGCTTCTCCTCCATCGCAGCCAGCTTGCGGTACAGGTCGGCCACGTTGGCGCGCGTCTCTCCCGCGGCCATGGCGTGGTACTGCGCGGCGCCGTCCACCTCGCTCTGCCGGTTCGCGCGGTAGCGGGCGATGTCCCCCTTGCTCGGCGTCATGCTCCGATCTCCACCACCACCGGCGCGTGATCGCTCGTCCCCACCGTCCGCTGCACGCTCCCCGCGGTCGCCCGCTCGGCGAGCGCGCGCGAGGCGAGCACGTAGTCGATGCGCCACCCGAGGTTCCGCTCTCGCGCTTGGCGCCAGTAGGGCCACCACGTGAAGAGACGTTCGTCCGTAGGCGCGAGCTTCCGCCCCACGTCGACCAGCCCGGCCGCGAACATCCGTGCGAAGAGGGCGCGCTCCTCGGGGCGCTGCCCGATGACGTCCGCCTTGCGCTGGCTGGGGTGAACGTCGATGTCCTCGATGGCGACGTTGAGGTCGCCGCACAGGACGAGCTGCGCCCCGCTCGCGCAGACGCGCGTCGCCCACGCTCCGAGCTCGTCCAGGAACTTCACCTTCGCGTCGTAGTCCTTGCCGCCATTGGGGACGTAGACGGAGGCGAACTGGGTGTCACCGAGGGTGGCGACGGCGATCCGCGTCTCCATGTCGAACGCCGGGTGCGAGAACGCCGGGGCCCCCGCGAACGAGCCGCGCCGTACGTGGAGGCTCACCCCCGAGTAGCCCCCCTTGGCGCCGTGCCAGTAGTTCACGTAGTCGGTCATCGCGAAGAGCGAGTCGCCGAGCTGATCGGGCGACGCCTTGATCTCCTGAAGACACAGCACGTCGGGCTTCTCGACTCCGACCCACGCCGTGACCTGTTCCATCCGCGCGCGGATCCCGTTCACGTTCCAGGTGGCGATCTTCACAGGTCGGGATGTTACCCGGGTTCTCCGTCCGACGGTCACGGTGCCCCTTCGCGCGCGGCCTCGCGCGTGAGGCTCCTGCGTGGTAATCGGCTCCTCCGATGACGCAAGACGAAGCAAAGCGCGCCGCCGCACGTGCTGCGCTGGATGAGCTCCCGCGCGAAGGGGTGATCGGGCTCGGCTCCGGCTCGACGGCCAAGCTCTTCATCGACGAAGTGGGGGCGCTCGTTCGCGGGGGGCGCAAGCTCCGTGGAGTGCCTACGTCGGAGGGGAGCCGCGTGCAGGCGCTGGCGCTGGGGATCCCGCTGCTCGACGACGCCGGGCCGTGGGCCATCGACGTGAACGTCGACGGCGCTGACGAGGTGAGCGACCTGCTCGACCTCATCAAAGGGGGGGGAGCCGCCCAGACGCGCGAGAAGATCGTCAACTACGCGAGCGTGAAGAACGTGATCATCGTCGACGCGAGCAAGCTGTCGGCGCGCCTCGGCGAGAAGTGGCCGATCCCCATCGAGGTGCTGGCGTTCGCTCACCCGATGACCGCGACACATCTGGCGCGCCTGGGGGCGGCCAAGCTCCGCTTGCGCGACGGCGAGCCCGTTCGCACCGACGCGGGGAACGTGATTTACGACGTGCGCGTCGCGCCGATCGACGACCCGGGCGAGCTCGATCGCAAGCTGCACGCGATTCCCGGCGTCGTGGAGACGGGGCTGTTCGTCGGACGCTGCGACGTGCTTCTCGTGGCGGAAACGTCGGGTGTGCGGCGTGTTCCGCGCGGCGTCGGGGCCGCGTAGGCGCGTTTCTCGGTGGGGCGCCTCACCCCTCGCGGTTGCGCAGGAACATCGCGACGTCGGTGAGCTTCGCGTCGAGGTACGCGCGCACGTCGCCCGTGACGCCGCACTGGTCGAAGGCCTGGCGCATGCAGCGCATCCACGCGTCGGCCATCCGCGTGTCGACGGGGACCTTCGCGTGGCGCATGCGCAGCCGCGGGTGCCCGTGCTTGGCGATGTAGTCCTGCGGGCCGCCGAGCCAGCCGATGAAGAAGAGCGCGAACGTGTCGCGCGACGACTGCGCGACGCGCCCGTTCTCGTCGCACGGGTGCAACCGCGCCAGCTCGGGCTCGAGCTCGGTCATCGCGTCGTAGAAGCGCTCGGCGATCGCGCGCACCGCAGCTTCGCCGCCGAGGCGCGCGTACGGCGTGTCTTCCGTGGAGGGGGCGAAGGGCATCGACCGAACCTCTAACGGATCCGGGGCGCCTGCGCGAGCGGACGCGGCCTCGTGACGAGCTCCCCTTCGCTCAGGGGACGCAGTCGATCGCCGACGCGCGTAGCTCGAACGCGCTGCGCTTGGCGACGAGGTACGCGATCGCGCCACGTCCCGAGTCGGTGAGCGCGATCGTCCCTTGCCCGGCGACGAGATCGCCCGGTGAGACGGCGAGCGGCTCCCCCGTCACGTGGTCGGTCGCGTCGATCACCTCGGCTCGCACCTGGTTGCGCCCGCTCCCCGCCTCGGTCCACGCCAGGAGGAAGCGTCCGTCGCCAAGGGCGGCCACGCTCGGTGCCATCGCGCGATCGCCTGGCCCTCCGGGGGGGAGCTCGAGCGGGTGGACCGCGCCGGGGCCCGCTTGCGAGGTCCACCGCGCCCAGCGAATGCCCCACGGCGTGCGCTCTTCGCGCTCCGCCCACGCCACGACGGCCTCGTCGCCCTGCGCGTCGAGCGTCGGGGAGCCGGCGTACCTGGACGTCGAGAGCTTCGCGAGCGCCGAGGTGCTCTGGCCCGCGCGGAACGAGCCGATCCAGATCGCCCCCGCGCGCCGGAACACGACGGCCCGCTCGCCGCTCGACCCGAGCGAGATCACGCGCGAGGCGTCGATCGTCTGCGGCCACGGCAGCCTCCACAGGCGAACCATCCCGTCTCCATCCCGCGGTCCCCACACGGCGAACCCGTCACGCGCGCCGAATGCGGCGTCCCCCTCGGCGTCGGCGAACGTCCGCAGACCGCGCGCGTCGGTCTCCACCTCGATGGGCGCACCGTCGGTCAGCTCGGGGACCACGTGTGACAAGGGGTCGCTGGAGACGACCTTCGCGGTGCTCTTCACGTCGAGCGTCCGCGCGTCGAGCTCGAAGGCGGTGCCGCTCTTCGTCGAAGACAGCGCCGCGAACGCCACCCGGTCGTCGAGCTCCATCCCTTCGACGCCGCCGCGCACCAGCGCGTGACGAGACAGCAGCTTCGGAGCCCCGTCGACGGCGCACGTGCCCGGTGTTCGCGTCGGGCGAGCGGCGACCATCGCGGGCACTTGCGCCGCGGTCGTCGTCGGCGTCGTGTGCGAACGGTGCGAAGGGCCACCGAAAAGGAAGACCGCGAACACGAGCGGCGTCATGAGCGCGACCGAGATCGCGGCGATGACGCGCATCTCGCGACGGTGTCGCGGGATCACGATCGGAGGTGGGCGAAAGGTCCGCGCCGTCCTCTGCTCGCCGTACGGCGTGTCGCGCTCGGCGTCCTCGAGGTCGGCGTCGTCGAGCAGCTCGGCGCTCTGCACGTCGTCGAAGGGGCCGGTGAGCGGCGGGGGGAGCATCACGATCGGCGATGAGGTCTTGGTCGGCGTGGCGGGAGGAATCGGAGGCGCACCGTGGAAGATGAGCGTCTCCTGCCGGGGACGGATCGGCGAAGACGGCATGCGAGGGATCACCGTCGAGCGCGGCGTCGGTCGATCGTTCGACGTCGCGACTCGCGGTACCGTCGGAGAGGCGTCCGGGCGCGGCACGGACGTGGGGCGCGGCGGACGGATCGTCGACGCGGGTAGCGGCTTCTTCTCGTCGTCGATCACGTTCGTGGTCCTCACGTCGCGGCTGGTATGCAGCGCGCGCGAGGACCTCGCCACCGAATCGAACGAAGTTTCGCGGAAGCGACGCGTGTACCGTGCAAGCGAACGCGCGCGTCCGCTCGCGGTGTCAGAAATCCGCGGTCGCCGCGTCTCCGCTGGTGGATCGAAAGACCCTCACTTCGGCGGCGCGACCGGCTTCGCGTGCGCGAGGAAGACGGGGTCGCCCGGTGACCACGACGCGCCCGGTACGAACCACCAGCCGCCGTCGGTCTTCGGCACGAACACCCCCATGCGGCCGCGCACTCGCGCCCCCGGCTCCGCCCTCGCCGCGAGCCACGCCCTGTCGCGCGCAGCCTGCGAGTCGTCGTCGTGCCGGAAGTCGGGCGGCGAAGCGAAGCGGCCTTCCGTGAACGTGCTCGGGAGCGCGCACGCCCACGCTTCTTTGTACGGGCTCCACGGGCAGTCGACGTACGGCACGTCGTCGGCGCGCGAGTCGCGCGGCATGAAGCTCAGTGCAGTGGCGGCAGCGAGGGCGCCGAGCAGCCCACGTGCAAACGATCGTCGTGACCAGGTCATCGTGCTCTCTCTCTCCCGCGACGCGTGTCTACGCTCTGAACTGTGCGCGATGCGGCATGGCGGTTTCAAGGCACTAGCCTTCGCACCTCTCGCACCTTTGGTTCGTGGCGCGCGCTCGCGTCTCTCTCGAGTCGACGAGCGAGAGCGCTCGCGCATTCACGCTTCTCTGCGCGGCGCAAAGCGTGCGTGCGACGATGAAGCGTGGCCACGCGTCCGTTCGTCATGCTCGCGACCGTTTGCGCGCTCGCCGTCGCGACGGCGGCGCAGCCGAAGGAGCCGGCGCGTGACGAGCCTGCGACATCGCTCCCGCTCGCTTCCAGCGAACCCGTCTCCTCCGCGCTCCTACCGACGCCCGCCCCCACGAAGCAAGCTCCGCGCGTCTCGCCTGCCCACATGTCCGACGACCTCACCTGCCCGAAAGGGATGACCGTCGTCGACGGAGAGGAGTGCTCCGAGGTCGACCAACCGTGTCTCGAATGGGCCGATGATCCGGGAGCCGACCCGATGCGCTGCCTCCACTTCGGCGAGTCGCGCTGCGTCGGTCGACTCACCCACGCGCGCTTTTGCATCGATCGCTACGAGTACCCGAACGTCGCGGGGGCGCGGCCGGTGGTCATGAAGTCGTGGGACCAGGCGTCGTCGCTTTGCGCCGCGCGCGGACGGCGCCTCTGCAAGGGGAGCGAATGGACGCTCGCGTGCGAGGGGGAGGAGCGTCTCCCGTACCCGTACGGGCGGGATCGCGACGCTTCGGCGTGCAACGTCGACCTGCCCGTCTCCGGTCCCTTTCCTCGCTGGGTCGAGCATCCCCCCAAGGGGGTGGGCGTCTCGCTCGTCGACTGGCGTGCGCGCTCGGGCGAGTGGGAGCGATGCGTGAGCCCGTACGGTGTGTACGACATGACGGGCAACGTCGACGAGTGGGTCGTCAACGAGAGCGGCCACCCGTTCGCGAGCGGCCTCAAGGGGGGCTACTGGGGACCCGTTCGCGACCGATGCCGGCCGATGACCGTCGCCCACGACACGAAGTTCGCCTTCTACCAGATCGGCTTTCGCTGCTGCGCGGACGCGCCCCGAGCGAAGTGACGCGGCGCGCTCAGTGCGCGCGCTTCGTTCGCAGCGCCAGGAGCGGGCGCTCTCCCTTGGTCGAGCGTTCCCCGGCGCACGCGCTCGAGGTCCGCGCGAGGTCGCGGCAGACCTGCGGCCGCGATTCGTACACAGTGCACGCGAAGTGACCCGCGGCCTCGTCGAGCCGGAGCGCCGCGCAGTGCCCGTCCTCGAGTCGCATGTAGGCGCGGTTCTCGTCCCACGTGACGAGCGGTGCCCCTGCGTCTCCCAGACGCGCGTGGTCGTTGCCGGTCACGGGGACGTAGCGGCGGAGCGTGGAGAAGCAGCAAGTACCGCAGGCGAGGCACTCTGGGACGTCTTCGTCGTCGTGCGTATCCGTCATCCGATGGCGAACGGGTCGCGGTCGAGGCGGCTCACGGTGACGTCGAGAGCGGGGAGCGCGGCGCGGAGGCGGGCGGCGAGCGGTGGGAGCGCGATGCGCTCGCTGTTCGAGTGGAGCGTGGCGAGGACGGTGACGCCGCTCTCCGCGGCGCGGAGCGCGTCGTGATGACGAACCTCGCCGGCGACGACGACCTGCGCCCCCTGCTTCATCGCCGCGTCGAGCAGGTCTCCGGCGGCCCCTGCACACACGGCGACGCGCGTCACGGTGCCGTCGGTCGGACCCGCGACGAGCAGGTGGCGGAGCGCGAGCCGCTCCTTCAAGCGAGCGACGAGGGCGGTGCGCTCGATCGGGCTCACCTCACCGATGCGCCCCATGCCGCGCGGCTCTCCGTCCCTTGCGGGCGCGGGCGCGAGTCGCACGAGATCGAACGCCGGTTCCTCGTACGGATGCGACGCGCGCAGCGCCCGCACGACGTCGCCCACACGCGCCGTCGGCACGACCGTCTCGAGGCGCACCTCGTCGACCGCCTCCAGCCGCAGCGCGCTCCCGACGGCAGGGTGCGTCCCCTCTTCGCCGAAGAACGTACCTGTCCCGCTCGAGCGGAAGCTGCAGGAGCGGTAGTCGCCGATCTTCCCCGCGCCCGCTTCGAACAGCGCCTCGCTCACGCGCTCGAGCGCGTCGCGCGGTACGAAGGTCACGAGCTTCAGCGTCGCGTCCTTCGCCGCGGTCGCGCGGATCGGTGCGCGCGTCGCGGTCATCCCCACCGCGTCGGCGAGCACGTCGTTGGTCCCGCCGGCGGTTGCGTCGAGCGCGGTGTGCGGCGAGTAGACCGCGATGTTGCGACGAACCAGCTCGTACGCGATCGACCCGTGGATGACGCGCGTGAGCGGGCGGAAGATGGGAGGGTGGTACGCGACGATGGCCTCGCACCCCGACCGCGCCGCTTCGTCGAGGACGTCGCCCGTGCAGTCGATCGCCAGGAGCACGCGCGTCAACGCGGCGCCCGGATCACCGGCGAGCAACCCGACGTTGTCCCAGTCCTCCGCGTACGCGAGCGGCGCCGCCTCGTCGAGCGCGCGCACCAGGTCGGCGATCTTCATCGCCGGCCACGGTACCGCGTCGCGAGCGGGAAGGGGGGCTCGGCTCCTGGCACGTTCGACGGTGACGGGCGCGTCCCCCTCGCGCGTGTCCATCGATCAGGTGGTTGCGAGACCGACGGGGCACGAGACCCCCGTGCCCGCGAGCCCGCAGTACCCGTCCGGATTCTTCTCCAGGTACTGCTGGTGATAGTCTGGAGGAGCGCTTTTTCTCGGGGTTTTCGGGGTGGTTTGTTGGCTCGCCCACCACGGGCGGAAACTCCCAGCATTCAGGCAGGTGCTGGATTCCGCAACCTTTGCCGCGCGCAGGATCACGCGGTAGGTTCATCCTATGGGTTCAGGCGCCGCGCGGGATCACGAACACCAGGCGTGGAGGCCGCACCCCGACGACGAGGCTGACGTCCTCGAAGCAATCGCCGCCGCTGATCGCGGCGAGGTGCTCTCACCGGAGGCTTCGGAGGCCTTCCTGCGGTGGCTCGAAGGTAGCGGCGACGAATCGTGGCGCGGCGAACTCGCGTAACGACCTGGTACGCGCGTCAGTTCGGCAAGGTCGCCAAGCCAGGCTCCGAGCGCGCGCTGGCGATCGCGCGGACGGTGCGCGCGCTCGCCGATTCCACCGAGCTCCCCGGCCACGCGGACTTCGAGTGTTCGGAGCGGCCGGTGGGTCGCGCGTGGGTCCGGCGTGTTGCCGGTCGCAATCTCTGGATGTGGTACCGGTTCACGTCTGAGGAGGTGCTGCTTCTCGCTGTGACGACGGAGCCGCCGGTTCCGTTCGAAACCGGCGACTGAACGACTCGCGCCCAGCGGTGCGGGCGAGGGCGAGGGGCGAGCCCGTTTCCACGTGATCGAGGGGCCGAAGGCGACGCGGGGTGGCCGCCCCGCTGCTAGCCTTGCCATCGGAGCGGCAAGACAATGAACCCGAAGCCTTCGTTCACGGATCTCGACGCGGCGATCGAGTTCGCCGCGCGCGCCCTCGACGCGCGCGATTGCGGGATCGTCGCCGATGCTTGCGTGGCGGACCAGCCCGATGCGGTTGGCCTCCCGACGCGCCGTGAGTATCGGGTTCGAGCGATCGAGTCTCTCGCCGCGAGGCACGCTGCAAGCTCGTTGCGGTCTCGGTACGCGGGAAGAACATTCCCAGCGAATGAGGCGACCTTCGAACTCGGGGGGCACGAGAGCGAGCTGGGGCACGTGCACGTTGACTTCGTGCGCGGCGAGGACGGGTGGCAGTTCAAGGAGATCTGGATCTGTAGGTGAGCGTCCAGCCAGGGAGGCTCGTAGCGCGCGCTACGTCGTGAGCCCAACGGGGCAGGAGACGCCGGTCCCCCCGATCCCGCAGTACCCATCCGGATTCTTCTCCAGGTACTGCTGGTGATAATCCTCGGCGTAATAGAACGTCGGCGCGTCGATGATCTCGGTCGTGATGGCGCCGTGCTTCGCCTCCGCGAGCTTCTTCCCGTACGCCGCGCGCGAAGCCTCGGCCGCGCGCTTCTGCGCGTCGCCGTACGTGTAGATGCCCGAGCGGTACTGCGAGCCGACGTCGTTCCCCTGGCGCATCCCCTGCGTGGGGTCGTGGTTCTCCCAGAACAGCTTCAGCAGCTGCTCGTAGGTGACGACCTTCGGGTCGAACACGACGCGCACGACCTCCGCGTGCGCCGTCTTTCCGGAGCACACCTCGCGGTACGTCGGGTTGGGGGTGAAGCCGGCCGCGTAGCCTACGGACGTCGAGTAGACCCCCTTGGTCTTCCAGAAGAGGCGCTCGGCGCCCCAGAAGCACCCGAGCCCGAACAGCGCCAGCTCCATCCCGGGGGGGAACGGCGGCGCGAGCGGAGTGCCGAGCACGGCGTGCTTGGCGGCGACCGCTATCGCCTCGTCGCGTCCGGGGAGTGCCGTTTCCTTCGTGATCGCCGCAGCCTTGTCGAACCAGCCCATCGTTCCACCTCGTTGACTCTACGCAGGCGTAGCGCGCCCGGTTTCGCTCGTCACCCATGCAGCGCGAGCGCGATCGGGCGGGGAGCTCAGAACATGACCCCGTCTTCGACATACACGCCGAACGGGAAGCCGGGGTTCTCCGCCTCGGCGTCGGGCGAATAGGCGATCTCCATCCGGAAGATCGCGGCCTGCCCCCACAAGAGGTACATCCCGCCCCCCGCTCCCCACTTGAACCCGAGCCCTTTGCCGTCGAGCGGCGAGCGGAACGTGTAGTCGGACCAGACCCGGCCGGTGTCGAAGAATACGTCGTTGCCGACGCGGAAGCTCCCTCCGAGGAAGTGGAACCCGCCCCACATCGCCCGCATCTCCACGTTGCCGACGAGCTTGATGGGGCCCAGGTAGCGCCCTTCGGGGACGCCGCGGATGCCGGCCGAGCCCCCCGGGATCTGGTCCGGCGAGAAGACCTCGCCGTTGAAGAGCTCGTAGAAGGGGACGTTGCCGAAGTCGAGGTCGACGATGGCGCGCGTCGCGAGCACGAAGGGGCCACCCACCGGCGTGTAGTTGGCGAGGATGAGGCCCGCCTCGCCGTACCGCACGTGCCCGTCGTTCAGCGACTGCGAGAACTTGAGGCCGAGCTGGTGGAACGCGCCGCTCTTGGTGAAGATCTCGCTGTCGCGCGAGTCGTAGACGAACCCTGCCGCCTGCCCGGCGATGCCCAGCCCCTCGACGCCCGTGAGCAACGAGGCTCCGCTGGCCGCGTGCGCGGCCGCGTCGGTCGCCAGCTGACTCCCCGCGTACGCGGTGGGGTTCACGTAGCGAACCGTGCTCGAGAACATGAGGTCGACGTGACCGACGAGCGCGTAGCGCGTGATGTGCCGGATGCCCGCCTCCTGGTGCACGTACTGGTAGTACGTGCCCGCCGAGCCGGCGGGGCGCACGCCGCCGCTCGCGTTGCCGAGGCCGAAGTAGCCCGCGTTGATCGTCCGCTGGTAGCCCACCTCCGGGTTCAACCGGAGGCGCCCCCCCGCGAGGCCGGGCATGTCGAGCTGCCACAGGTAATTCTGCTGCGCGATGCCGAAGCCCGACGGGAGGTCCTTCACGCTGGCGGACAGGACGAGGTCCATGTTCCAGGCGTACGGACGGGTTCCGTCGGCGAACTTCGTCAGCGTGAGCACGCCGCCGAACTCGAAGCCGATGTCGCTGGTCCCGCCGATCAGCGGGAAGCCCGCCGGCTCGTAGCGGCGCGTGAAGTAGTCGGGGGTTTCGTCCGACTCGAAGTCGAAGAGCGGCGGCGTCGAGGTCTTCGGGGGCGCGCTCGTGATCGGGGCCGCGACCTTACGGACCAGGGGAGTCGTCGCGGTCGTCGCGGTCGTCGCGGTCGTCGCGGTCGTCGCGCTCGTCGCGGTCGTCGTGGTCGTCGTGCTTGCCGGTGCGAGCGCGCCGGGCGTCCCCTGGGCGAGCGCCGGCGACGCGCACGCGAGGATGCAGAGCACCAACGGCAGAAACGGTCTAGGACGCGCCACGGGACCCGCTGGTTATCGCGCAGGTCTGCGGCGGCGGCCCACTCCGGGGCGTTCGGTCGCGTGGCGCCTCGCCGTCACTCACCCGGTGAACAATCGGCCGGCCGCACCGTCCATCGCACATACGCTTTCTTGGAGGAGGTTCGGCAATGAGAGCTCGCCTGGCGCTGGCCATCGCGCTGCTCGCGGCGTCGTCCGGCTGCACGACGTACGAGTACGCGAAGAACGTAAGAATGGTCGCGTTCGACAACAATCTGTCACCCGGGCAGGGGGTAGGACCGGTGCGTGGAGAGAGTTGCCAGGACATCGTCCTCGGCATCCCGACCGACGAGCCCCCCACGCTCGACCAGGCCTTTGCCGACGTCCGCGAGCGCCACCAGCTCCGGTACCTGAACAACGTTTCCACCGATCACACAGGCTTCGATGCCATCGTCTATGCCCGGCGTTGCATCGTGGTGAAAGGAACGGGGTTCCAATGAGATCCGCGCTCTTCGGTGCGCTCGCCTGTGTCGCGCTCGCCTCCGCAGGGTGCGCGGGGCGTTACACGCTCCTCACGGTCCCGGCGATCTCGATGACCGAGGGGGCCATCGACCCGAACGAGCACTCGGTGCCCGGGCCGCGCGTGGAGGCGCGGTTCTGCGACGGCGACCACCCGATCGTCTCGGCGGACGCCCACATCGGGCTCATCGACGAGGCGGTGATGAAGGCGCAGCGGCAGTCGGGGGCGCGCTACCTGAGCGACGTGGTCGTCGCGCGCCAGGAGGACTGCATCGTCGTGGACGGCACGCCGATGCGGTGACCCTCGCCACGAGATGGCGCGCGTCAGACCCAGTCGAGCTGCAGCGCGAACGAGTCGTCCGTCCGCCGCGCGTCGATCTCCTTGATGAAGTGCTTGCTGCACGTCCATCCGATGCCGACCGACGTGACTCCGGTCACGCTGGCGCGATGGAACGCCGAGCGGCTGGCGGGGTTCTTCACGATCTCGAGGCGCGCCGAGCGCTCGCCTACGCGAAAGCACCGGAAGCCGCCACCGCGCCACGAGCGGCTCCAGAGCTTCGGCGCTTGCCCCATCACGGTCCACGGCGTCGCGCCGAGGTGACTGGCGAGCTTGACCAGCGTGCGCAGCAGCGCGCCGTGCAGCGCCTCGCCGACCATCACTCCGCAGGCGAAGGCCTGTTCGCGCGTGAGCTCCATCGAGTCGAGCGCGCGGTAGTGGGCGTGGACGAGCTCGATCGACAACCAGTCTCCGGCCGTGGCGGCGAGGATCGCGTCACGCAGCGCGGGCTGGAGGCGCGAGACGTAGCGGTCGTACTCGTTGCACGAGCGGAGCCAGCGCCAGTCGAGGAGGAAGACCGTGCCGCGCCCCGCATCCACGGCGTGGAGATCCGCCGGAAGCGGGTAGAGCGGTTCGCCGTCTTTCGCCGCAGCCATCCCCCGAGCGATACGATCACTCCCCGACGATCGTCCAGAAGGAGTTGGTCTCGGTGCCGCCGTCGCTGGTCGTCATCGTCGAGGAGATCACCAGCGGCAGCCCGTGCGTCGTGGTCGTGGTGGGGGTCGCCTTGCGCGTGATCGTGAGGTGCACGAGGTCGCCGTTCTGCCCCGAGGTCTGGTCCCACGTGAACGAGAGGAGATGATCGGGATCGGGCGGCGCCTGCGGGCTCCCTTGCTCGGTCGCGCTCACCGTCCACGGCCCCGGCGTCGGCCCGTCGCTCGCGAGGTGGATGTCCACCGTCCGGCTCGTCCCCGGCTCCACGATCACGCCCGACACGTAGTAGCCCGGGTACGCCTCGACCCCTTCGAGATCGGGGAACGCCGTGAAGTACGCGCCGGCGCCGTCGAGGTGCGGAACGCACGGCTCATGACCGCCGCTCGCTTGCTGGTCGGACCACATGCGCTGCACGACGTAGCCGAGCCCCGGGGGCGTGATGAGCGACGTCGTCTCCAGCTTGCACAGGTCGCCGATCTCGGGGCCGCCCGCGTTCAGGTCCCAGCCCGAGCCGTTGAAGTCCGTGTCGTCGTACGCGGGGTTCGAGACCGGGAACGGATCGGTCGACGCTTCCATGAGCTCGTGCGACGTCGCGCTGGTCACGAACTCGATCCCGCCGTGGCCGAGGTAGTCGCTGCAGCGGGCGATGACGGCGTAGGGGGTCGAGCCGTTCGCGAGCGCATCTTCGTCGTGGTAGGCGCCGAAGTTCGTGCAGCTCACTTCCGGTGGCGCGCCCGTTCCGCTCGCGATCGTGACCGTCGTTCCGGCGGGATAGAAGACGACGTAGATCGAGTTCCCATCCGCGGCCGGCCACGCGCCCGTCCCTCCGTCGCCCGCTCCCGCGTCGGCGGCGGCCTCGGCCAGGTGGCCGGCGATCCACGTCTGGATGGCCGAGTCGTCGATCGTCGTCGGCGCGGCTTCGGTGACGATGACCGGAGCCGTGACCGTGGCGCCCGTCACGCCGTACTCGGCGGCGGTGGTCTTCCAGTAGTCGGTCGCCGGGAGGCCATCGAGGAACGCGAGGATCTCGCTCTCGAACGTGGCGTCGTCGCTGGCGTAGACGATGGGGACGATCCGCGGCGTCGCGAGCACGAGGCCGCCGACGTCGTGCACCTGCGGCAAGGGGATGGTGACCGCGGGGTAGGGGACCGCGGCGTCCGCGGCATCGGCTTCGCCGGCGTCGCCGAGCGGGCTCCCCGCGTCGGGCGCCGACGCCTCGCTCGCCGACGAGCCGTCCGAGGGCCCCGCGTCCGCGGCGCCACCCATGTTCGAGCCGTCGCTGCCGCATGCGGCGAGCGCCATCGGGAGCGCGAAGGCCGGCGCGGTCATCCAGGCGAGTCGGGAAGGGTTCACGGGGCGTTCTCCTCGGCCATGCGTGCCTTCATCGCCGCGCCGACGCCAAGGAAAACGGGCCTGCGTCGCCGCGAATCCGCTGCCGCTGTCGCTTGTCGCCCAAATGGGGGACAGGCCGTCCACGCCCCCTTTTGCTATCGTGCTTGGCGATTCGCCCGCCGTCCGACGGGCAAGGGAGAGGCGACCATGAAGC